>Ga0181520_10007954_pt1 | contig 15313 bp, 10 predicted proteins | sample PEATcosm2014_Bin_29_FD_132451 | JGI IMG/M metagenome (GOLD analysis project Ga0181520, IMG submission 132451) | Peatland microbial communities from MTU Mesocosm Facility, Houghton, MI, USA - PEATcosm2014_Bin02_30_metaG | ecosystem: Environmental > Terrestrial > Soil > Wetlands > Peat | place...
CTCGCCGATGATGCAGTTCTGAAACGTGATGTCGTGGCTGCCTTGCGTGACGCGGAGACAATCCCAGCGGCCCCATTCGATGCTGCAATGGTCAAAAATCATGTCGCCGCCGCCGGAGAGATCTACGGAGCCTTTTCCGCGGTCGCCGGCGATGCCTTCGCGGAAGCGCAGGTAGCGGACGATGACGTTGTTTTGTCCGCTGAAGGAAACGGAACGTTCGTAAAGCGTGACGCCATCGCCAGGAGCAGTTGAGCCATCGAGTGTAAGTTGGCTGCTGACGGTGACGTTGGATTTCAGGCGTATGACCCCGCCGACATCGAAGACGACGGTGCGGTTGGGTTTGCTGACGGCATCGCGGAACGAGCCGGGGCCGGAATCGTCGAGCGTGGTGACGTGAACCGTCTCACCGCCGCGCCCGCCGCTGGCGAACTGGCCGAAGCCTTCCGCGCCGGGAAAGGCGAGCGGCTTGTCCTGCGCCATCACGAGCTGCAAAGACGTGAGGCCGGCGAGCGCAATCAAAAAGATTAATCTCATCGAGTGATGGACGGAATCCCGCCGGGAACAGTTACAAGTTTGCAGGGTCAATCAGTGATATTCCTGCAACGTCTTCACGCCGTAGCCGGATTTTTTGAGCGCGGCGATGCCGAGCGCGGCGGCCCTGGCACCGCTCAACGTCGTCATGATCGGCGTGCCGGTGTAAATGGCCGTGGTGCGGATTTTGATTTCGTCGGCGCGCGGCGACTGGCCGGCGGGCGTGTTGATGACGAGCTGGATTTCGTTGTTCTTGAGCAGGTCAATCACGTTGGGCCGGCCTTCGAGCAATTTCAGGATGCGCTGGACTTTCAATCCGGCCTTTTCCAAAACGGTTGCCGTGCCGCTGGTGGCGGCCAGTTCAAAGCCCAGTTCCAAAAATTGTTTCGCCACCGCCGCGACCTGTTTTTTGTGCGCGTCACTGACGCTGATGAAAACCTTGCCGCCCAGCGGCAGCGACGAGCTTGCCGCCATCTGCGATTTTGCGTAGGCGATGCCGAGATCAGCGTCCAGACCCATGACCTCGCCTGTGGAACGCATTTCCGGCGAGAGCAAAATGTCCTGCCCGTGAAAGCGGTTGAACGGAAAAACGGATTCCTTCACCGTCCAATACTTCGGCCGGATTTCCTTTGTGAAATTCAATTCCTTCAGGGTTTTCCCCGCCATCACTTTCGCGGCGAGCTTGGCCAGAGGAAATCCAATCGCCTTGCTGACGAACGGCACGGTGCGGGACGCGCGCGGATTGACCTCCAGCACGAAAACCTTTTCGCCCTTCACGGCGTATTGGACGTTCATCAGGCCGCTGACGCGCAGTTCGCGCGCCATGGCGTGCGTGTAATCGCGGATTTTATCAATGACCTTTTTGGAAAGCGTGTGCGGCGGCAGCACCATTGCGGCGTCGCCGGAATGGACGCCGGCAAACTCGATGTGCTCCAGCATCCCGCCGATGACAATCGTGCCGTCGTCCGGATTTTTGAAGTTGCCGACATCGGCGATGCAATCCACGTCCACCTCGGTCGCGTCTTCGAGAAATTTGTCCACGAGCACCGGGCGCTCGGGCGAGGCCTCGACGGCAAATTTCATGTAATGCGACAGTTCGGCGTCGGAATAAACAATCTGCATCGCGCGACCGCCGAGGACGAAGCTGGGCCGGACGAGCACCGGATAGCCGAGCTTTTTGGACGCTTCGAGCGCCTCCTCGGCGTTCGTCGCCAGACCGTTTGGCGGCTGGAGAATGTCCAGCTTGCGCAACATCGCGGCGAAGAGCTTGCGGTCTTCCGCGATCTCGATGCTCTGCGGCGTGGTGCCGATGATGTTGACGCCGTTTTTCTGGAGGCCGAGCGCGAGGTTGAGCGGGGTCTGGCCGCCGAACTGCGCAATCGCGCCCCAGCACTGCTCGCGTTCGTAAATGTGCAGCACGTCCTCAAGCGTGAGCGGCTCGAAAAACAATTTGTCGCTCGTGTCGTAATCGGTGGACACGGTTTCGGGATTTGAATTCACCATGATGGTTTCAAATCCGTCCTCCTTGAGCGCGAACGCGGCGTGGACGCAGCAATAGTCAAATTCAATGCCCTGGCCGATGCGGTTGGGGCCGCCGCCGAGAATCATCACCTTTTTCGCGGTGTTGCCCTTCACCTCGTCGTCACCGCGGTCGTAGGTGGAATAATAATACGGCGTGTAAGCCTCGAACTCGGCGGCGCAGGTGTCAACGAGCCGGTAGCTCGGCACGAGATTGAGCTTCTTCCGCAACGCGCGGATTTTGTCCTCGGTGGAGCCGGTCAAATGGGCGATCTGCCGGTCGGAAAATCCGAGCGACTTGGCGCGGGCGAGTTTTTTGGCATCGAGTAGCGGCATCAGCACAAATCAAATTCGGCATAGTAAGCCGAAAAATCGGGCGGATGTCGAGAAAGTAAGAGCGCGGTTTGATGGCGGGCCTAAAGCGCGAGCGGAAGCAAAATCAATTTCCAGTGGATTTGCGGCCTATTTCGATGTTAGGCATCACGTTTCTTATCAACTTCTCTTGCTCCATTGTGCTTCTGGTTTCGTCGTCCACGACTGAAATCCTGAACTGCCTGGCAAATCAATCCCCACAATCCATAAACGGCGAAAACGCCACATACCGAATATCCAACAACACGAATCCACGGCTGGTCAAGATGAACTGCAAGCTTCGATGCAGCCGGATAAATCACAGCGACTACCACCGCGCAAATCGCAAACATCACAAATCCCTCAATGTTTCCGAAACCTCTCTCTGCATTTCTCGGCTTGCTAAATCTCATGGCGCGTCGTGATGCCTAACATTGTATTTAGCCGAGCCTGTGTTGACTGATTCCGATAGAGGCCAATCGGTCACAGCTTTTCCTGCTGGACCGGCTGCGGTTCGGCTTCATGTTTTCGCAGCCTGCGCCGGATGGCCGGAATTGTCCAGCCGCAAATTGGTCGCGATTTGTTTCCCGCTTGCCGCCGCGCCGGAAATGCTCTATCAAACAACGCATGAGCAGATTCGCGCGAGGATTGCGCTGGCTGGTGCTGTTCCTGCCGTTGACCGCATCGGCGCAGATTGATCCCGTCAAGCGCGATCTGGTCCAGCTCGGCTACAACCAGGCGATGGAAGGGCACGCGCCGTTTGCCGGCTACGCTTTTTATTACCACAACCAACCGGATTTTCTCCGCACGAACATGACGCTGCGGCTGGCGGTCGCGCCGGTGTATCTGGATTCCGAACTCGGTTTCCTGCACGGACTGGGACCGCAGACGGATTTTGCCATCGGCCTGGCCGGCGGCGGATTTGCCGACGGCTACAACGAAATCCGCGGCGGTAAATATATTTCAGCCGAATCCTTCGCCGGCCACGGCGGGGAAATTTCGGCGAGCATTTATCATTTGTTCAATCCCGCCGACGAGATTCCGTTGAATTTGATCGTGCGCGGCACGGCGCATTATTCCACGTTTGAACGCAACGACAACACCGCCGCCGCGTTTCAATTGCCGTCCGACCACGGTGAATTCAGCGGTCGCGCCGGGCTGCGCTGGGGCGGCATCGAGCCGGTGCTGTTCCCGGCGCTGGCGATGGAATTGTCCGCGTGGTATGAGGGTGAATTCCGCACCGATTCGGGCGCCTATGGTTTTGGCGGCGACCGGCAACTGAATCCCAGCTCGCATTTGTTTTGGGCCGAGGCTGCGCTGTCCTACACGCTGCCGGAGAGCCAGCAGAATTTTTCCGTCCGCCTGACCGCCGGTTCGAGCGTGAACGCCGACCATTTCAGCGCCTACCGGCTCGGTGGATTTCTGCCGCTGGTGTCGGAATTTCCCCTGACGCTGCCCGGCTATTTTTACCAGGAAATCAGCGCGCGCCAGTTTGTGCTGCTCAATCTGAACTATTTGGTGCCGCTCGACAAAAGCCAGCGCTGGAGTCTCGACGCGAACGTGTCCAGCGCCTTCGTGGATTATCTGCCCGGAGAAGAACAGCCTGGCAACTGGCTCAATGGCGTGGGCGGCGGCATTTTGTATCGCGCGCCGTCCGACCGTTTCAAAATCATACTCACGTGCGGCTACGGCGTGGACGCCATCCGCTCTGGCGGGCGCGGCGCGGAAAGCATCGGCCTGCTCATGCAATGGGATTTGGAAAAAACGCATGGAGAGAAATTCAATCCGGCCCAGCCCGACCGCTGGCGCGGCTGGCAGTGGCTGTTTGGCAACTGATCCGGTTTTAATTTGCCTTTTCTTTGGACTGGTCGCAATAATCAACTCATTAACCTGATAAATCCAAGCTGAATCCCATTTCATTATGAAGCCCCATGCTCAAATTCGATGCGTCACACTGGCCTTACTGGTGTTCTCAATCCTCAATTTCCACCCCGCAACCGCCTGTGCGCAGGCAAATGCCTATTCGCCGCCCGCTTCGCCGGTAACGGACGTGAGGGACTTCCCAAACATTGCCAATGCCTATTCTCCACCCGCGTCGCCGCGCGTCACCTATAATTTCAATCCGGGCTGGAAATTCATCCGCCAAGACGTGCCGGGCGCGGACAACCCCGCTTTCGACGACTCCTCGTGGACGAACGTCAGCCTGCCGCACACTTGGAACGACACGGACTCTTATCGCGCGCTCATCAGCCACGGGGGGGGCGACCAGACCATTTACGAGGGCATCGGCTGGTATCGCAAGCATTTCAAAATGCCCACGGGAACCGAGGGCCAAAAGGTTTTCCTCGAATTTGAAGGACTGAAACAGGCGGCGCATTTTTATCTGAACGGCCAGCCCGTCGGCCTTTACGAAAATGGCGTCACCGCGTGCGGGCTGGACCTCACCCCGCTGGTGAAATTTGGCGGGCAGGACAACGTGCTGGCGGTGAAAGTGGACAACACCATCGAATACAAAGAGGAGGCGACGGGCACGCCTTTCGAATGGAAGTTCAGCAACAGCAATCCGAGTTTCGGCGGGCTGAACCGCGACGTCTGGCTGCACGTCATGGGCAAGGTGTATCAGACGCTCCCGCTCTACGAAAATCTGAAAACGACCGGCGTTTATATTTACGGAAAAAACTACGACATCAACGGCAAAACCGCCCAGGTCAATGTCGAGTCGCAAGTGCGCAATGAAACCGCCGATGCCGCGTCTGCCACACTCTCGGCGGCGGTCGTGGATGCTGACGGCGTCGTGCGCGCCCAATTCGCCAGCGCGGCGCAGAACCTCGCCAGCGGCCAGACCACGACACTCACAGCCAACGGGCCGCTCGCCGGCGCACATTTTTGGGACGTGAACGATCCCTACCTTTACGATGTTTATTCCATCCTCTCGGTCAACGGCAAAGTGGCCGACGTGTGCAAGATTCACACCGGTTTCCGCAAAGCCGAATACAAGGGCGGCGCGGGCACCGGCGGCGTTTTTCTCAACGACAAATTCGTGTGGCTCACCGGCTACTCGCAGCGCGCGGTCAACGATTGGCCGGGGCTGGGCCAGGCGTATCCGGATTGGATGCACGATTTCAACGCCGCGCTGCTTCGCGAGAGCAATGGCAATTACGTCCGCTGGATGCACATTTCCCCGCAGAGGGTGGATGTCACCTCCTGCGACAAATATGGCATTGCCAATGTCTGTCCCGCCGGCGACGGCGAGCACGATGTCTTCGACCGCCAGTGGGCGCAGCGCATGGAGGTCATGCGCGACTCGATGATTTACTTCCGCAACCACCCCAGCATCCTATTCTGGGAGGCGGGGAATTCCGCGGTCGTCGCAACCCAGATGGTGGCGATGGTGGACCTGCGGAAGCAATGGGATCCCAACGGCGGGCGGGCAATGGGTTGCCGCTCGCTCACCAGGCCGGACGCCATCGCCGCCTCTGAATATGTCGGCACCATGCTCGGCCGGCCCACCGAGGGGCGCGACCATGGCCCCTTGATCGAGACGGAGGATTTCCGCGATGAAGGCCCGCGCGGCATTTGGGACGATTATTCCCCGCCGCATTTCGGTTTCAAAAAAGGCCGCATGGATAGTTACGGATGGAATTCCGAGACCTTCGCCCTCGCCGGCATCCGCAATTATTACAACTTCGTCAGCAGCCGGATTGACAATCCCAATCCCGCGCGTTCCGAGTATTCCGCTTACGCTTCAATTTATTGGTCGGACTCCGACGCCGATGGCCGGCAGCAAAGCAGCGAGGTCTTGCGGGTCAGCGGCAAGGTGGACGGCGTGCGCCTGCCCAAGGAAATTTTTTATGCCTCGCGCGTGATGCAGAGCACGACGCCCGACCTTCACATCATCGGCCACTGGAATTATCCGACGACTCCGACAAACACGGTGAAAACCGTCTATGTGATCGCCAGTCATTGCGACTCCGTTGAATTATTCGTCAATGGCAAGTTACTTGGCGTCGCTAAAACCCCGGAAAACGGTTATATTTATGCCTTCCAAAATGTTGCCTTCGAACCCGGCGCAATCAAGGCCGTCGCCACCACGGGCGGGAAGATTGTCGCGCAACAGGAAATCCAGACTGCGGGCGAGCCGGCGGCCATCAAGCTCACGCTCCACACCGGGCCGAAAGGATTGCAGGCGGATGGCAGCGACGTGGCGCTGATTGACTTCGAGGTGGTGGACGCGCAGGGCCGGCGCTGCCCGACGGATGAGGCGCGCGTTGATTTTGACACAACCGGCCCCGTCATCTGGCGCGGTGGTTTCCGCAGCGATAAATTGAACACGACGAACAACCGCTTCCTCGACACCGAGTGCGGCATCAACCGCGTGGCCATCCGCTCGACGCTGGTGGCGGGAACGATCACGGTCACGGCCCGGCGCGAAGGCTTGAAGTCCGCGACAATCACGCTCGACTCCAAACCGGTTGTGATCAACGACGGTCTGACGCTGGAAATGCCGCAGACGATGTCGCCGGCAGCAGGAACGTTGCAGTAGATCGCGAATGATGTGATGGGACATTGGTCAGGTCACAGCACTGCCGAATTATGACCTGCCTGTTGACTCCATTTTTTTTTGAGTTTTTTTCGCCGGGTCGGCTTCGTGGTTTGACAGCCCATTTTGGGGCTTCACTCTTTTCAAACCCTTGTGTATATTTGAGGTGTTGCGCATATGGTGGAATTGGCAGACACGCTACTTTGAGGTGGTAGTGCCGAAAGGTGTGCAGGTTCAAGTCCTGCTATGCGCACCATTTGAATTTTTTCCGCACTCGCCGCCTGAAAAAATCCTCAACTCAACCGCATCGGCATGACGACGTAAAGGAACGGGCCATTTATTTTCAGGACGCCGGGACTTAATTCGTCAATCAGCTCGAAGAAAACCTCGTCCTCGGTCAGCGCGGCGAGCGGGTCTATGAGGTAGCGCGGATTGAAGGCTATGGCGATTTCCTTGCCCTTGTAATTGACCGCCAGGCTCTCGCGGGCCTCGCCCACTTCCGGCGAGTTGGCCGTGATGGCGAGGGCGTTCTTGCCAAAGGTGAGCTTGACGGAGTTGGCTTTCTCGCTGGTCATGATTTCCGCGCGGCGGAGCGCCTGCAAAAACTCCTCGCGCACGAGCGGAATGCGTTCCTTGGTTTCGGATGGAATCACCTGCCGGTAATTAGGATAGTTGCCTTCGATCAGCTTGGTGATGAGCAGGACGGAAAAGCCCTTGTCGTCTTTCAGCGCGAACGAGGCCTGGTTCTCGCCGAATTTGATTTCCACGTCGCCCTTGTCCTGCATCAGCCGGTTTAATTCGCCAACGGCCTTGGCTGGCACGATAAATTCGCCGCTGCTCTTCTCGGAAATGTCAACTTCCTCGTCCACGAGCGCGAGCCGGCGTCCATCAGTGGCCACAATTGTCATCTTGTGATCCTTGAGGCTGATAAAAATGCCATTGAGGACATAACGGGATTCATCGGAGGACACGGCAAAAGCCGTCTTGCGCATCATTGCCTTGACGGTTTCCTGCGGAAGATTGACCTTTTTGTCATCCTTAAACTTCGGCAACGGCGGAAATTCATCCGCGCCCAGGCCGTGAATTTTGTAGAAGGACGAGCCGCAGCGCAGGCTGCAAACGTTCTTCTCATCCACTTCCAAATCAATCTCGCTGCCGTTCAATTCCCGGGTGATTCCGAACAACTTTTTCACCGGCACGGTCGCGGCCCCGGCCTTTTTCACCTTGGCCTCCACTGAACAGGCGACAGTCACGTCCAGATCCGTCGCCGTGAACTCCACGCGGTCTTTTTCCGCGCGTAGAAGCACATTTGAAAGAATCGGCAGCGTGGTGCGCGTGCTAACGACGTTTTGAACCGCCTGCAGCCCGGCGAGAATTTGCTCCTTTGTGATGGTCAGGTTCATGCGCGTTTAATAATACTCTTTTTATGTTAAGAAATTAACCGTATTAAGGGGTGTGAATAATGCAAACAACTCCCCGTGTCAAGGATGGTACTACATTTTTTGAGGCGTGATGCATGGCGGGAATTAATTTAGAGAAGCCGGGAAAAAATGAAAGTCGAAGTTCTTAACAAAATTCACCGGTCATTCACAAGGAAAGAGACGGTTGTTTTCCTAGTTGTGCGCGCCGGATGATTTCAGGAATCAATCCGCAGATGACCTCAACTTCTGCCTTGGTGGAATGGCGTCCAAGGGAAAAACGAACAAGGGAATTGGCGGAATCTGCCCGGCCAATGGCCACCACCACGTGAGAAGGTTCCAGCGATCCTGCCGAACAAGCCGAACCGGAAGAGGCACAGATGCCTTCAACATCCAGCCCCGCAAGCAGCGCGATGCTGTCCGCGCCGCGAACGACAAAGGAAATCGTATTTGGCAGACAGTTTTCTTTAGGGCTGACCATTTCACAACCGTCAATTTTTTCAATCCTGCCGATAAGTTCGGCCCGGAAACCTTTCAATTTGTCCTGTTCAAAAACCGGCGGCTTGACAAATCGTTCCAGCGATTCAACCAAACCGATGATTCCCGGCAAATTTTCCGTTCCTGCGCGCCGTTCATTTTCATGTCCGCCGCCGAAAAGAATCGGGTCGGGATGCAGCGGCGACTTCGCAAAAAGCAAACCCGCGCCCTTGGGTCCGTGAAATTTATGCGCGCACACGGAAACCAAATCCGCGTTGAATTGGCCAACGTTTTCAAACGGCTCCTTGCCAAACCATTGAACCGCGTCGGTGTGAAAAACGACGCCGCGCTCGCGGCAAATCGCGCCGATTTCCGCCACCGGCTGAATCGTGCCGATTTCATTGTTCGCCGCCATCACCGAAACCAAAATCGTGTCGGAACGAATCGCCTTTCTCAAATCATCCGGCGAAACCCGGCCTTCGGAATCCACCGGCAGCCGCGTGACCTCAAAGCCCTCTTTTTTTTCAAGGTAATCAAAGCACTGCAAAACGGCGTGATGTTCAATCGCCGACGTGATCAAATGGCGGCCCTTCGGCTTGAGCGAACGCGCCGCGCCGAAAATGGCGAGGTTGTTTGATTCGGTTCCGCCGCTGGTAAAGATGATTTCGCTGGGCTTGGCGCCGAGGAATTTAGCCGTGCGGTCGCGCGCGTCGTCGAGCAGCGCCCGCGCTTTTCTGCCGACGCGATGGACGCTGGATGGATTGCCCCAAACGTCGCCGAGAAACGGCAGCATCGCCTCGCGCACCGCCGGATCCAGCGGCGTCGTGGCGTTGTAATCGAAGTAAATCGTCCGTGGCACCGATGCCATTTTAAGCAACCGCGTCCCGCCGGCGAGAATAATCGCGTCAACCGGCCCGCGCGGAGGGTTTGACATGGCGGCGGGAAAGCTTATTTTGCTCAAGCTGTGACAACAATAGACCATGCCGCGAAGGCGTTGACTTGCCTGGACAAGCTGCCGCCGCGCATTTGCGCCGTCGTGCGGAGCATCGAAACCGACGACGAGGAAATGCAGCGCCTCAAAATGCTTGGCGTTTGCGTGGGACGCCGCGTCGAGCTGGTTCGTGGCGGCGATCCGCTGATTCTCCGCGTTTTCGGCTCGCAGCTCGGCCTTTCCGCCGAACTCGCCGCCCGCGTCCGAGTCGAAATTTGCCAGCCCGGCCATTGCGCCCTGCGCGAAGACGATTGCGCATGAGCAACGCCGGAAAATTACAGTCGGTGCCAGCCTGCGGTCGCGAAGAAAAAAGTCCTCCGCAACACCTGCCGCATCACGCCTTCACGCTCGCGCTGATCGGCAATCCAAACGCGGGCAAGACCACGCTGTTCAACGCGCTGACCGGGCTGCGCGCCAAGACCGCCAACTTTCCCGGCACCACCATCGAGCGCCGCGTTGGCAGAACCAAAATAGGCAGCCAACAAATCGTCCTGGTGGATTTGCCGGGGCTTTACGGATTGGAAAGCTCCTCGCCGGAGGAAAAACTCGCCAGCGACGCGCTGCGCGGACGGCTGGACGGGCATCCCGCGCCGAACGCGGCGCTGGTCGTCGTGGATGCGACGAATCTCGAACGCAATCTTTTTCTCGCCAGCCAGGTTTTGGAGCTGGATTGCCCGGTCATCGTGGCGTTGAACATGATGGACATGGCCAAACGGGACGGCATCCGCATTGACGTGGCGAAGCTCCGCGCCGAACTCGGCTGTCCCGTGATTCCGATCACCGCGCGCTCCGGCAAGGGGATTCCAGAACTCGAAAGGGAAATCGCAAGGCTGGCAAATAGTGGAACGGGCATCCTGCCTGTCACCGGTTTGGAAGCCCGTTCTCCCAACCACGCCAAGCCGGCCTGCGCCGGATGCAGCGGCTGTCCTTACCAGGCGCGTTACGAATGGACGGAACAAATTTCCAACCGGGTCATGGACGCGGTGGTGGCGCGGCGTTCGGAACGAACCGAAAAGATTGATGAGATCGTCACGCATCCGGTCGTGGGCGTGATCGTGTTCCAGCTCGTCATGCTGGTCATTTTCGCGCTGATTTTCTGGGCCGCGCAAATTCCGATGCACCTGATTGACCATCTGTTTGCAACGATCGGAAATGGAGTCGGCGCAATGCTGCCGCCCGGCGACCTGCAAAGCATGACGGTGAACGGCGTCATCGGCGGCGTCGGCGGCATTCTGGTTTTTCTGCCGCAAATCTGCATTTTGTTTTTCGCGTTGTCGCTGCTGGAAGACACGGGCTATTTGTCGCGCGCCGCGTTTGTGATGGACAAGGTCATGCGCCGCTTCGGGCTGCCCGGCAAGGCGTTTGTGCCGATGCTGTCGGCCCACGCCTGCGCGATTCCCGCCATCATGTCCACGCGCGTCATCGAAAATCCGCGCGACCGTTTGATCACCATCCTCATCACGCCGCTGATGACCTGCTCGGCGCGAATTCCGGTTTATGCGATGGTCACCGCGCTGCTGTTTCCCAATTCGCCGTTGAAGGCGGCGGCGGTGTTCACGGCGGCTTACGGCACCGGCGTTCTGGCCGCGCTCGGCGCGGCGCTGGTTTTCCGTCGAACGATTCTGCCCGGCGAAAGCAAGCCGCTGATGATTGAGTTGCCGCCGTATCGTCTGCCCGGGCTGCGGACCGCGCTGCTGCACACGTTCGACCGCGCGAAAATTTTCGTGAAGCAGGCGGGCACAATCATCCTGGCCATTTCACTGATTCTGTGGGCGCTGTCGTATTATCCCAAATCCAGCCCGCCCGCTGCTGCTGCTGCGATGAGCGCGCAGGCCGCGCAACTGGAGCAATCCGGCGACGCGGGAAAAGCCAGCGAGTTGAACGCAACGGCCGACCGTCTGACCGCGCAAAATTCCCTGCAAAATTCATTTGCCGGTCACATCGGCCACGCCATCGAACCCGTCATCCGGCCGCTGGGTTACGACTGGCAGATCGGCATCGGCATCTTGAGTTCGTTCGCCGCGCGCGAAGCGATTGTTCCCACGCTCGCGATTGTCTATGGCGTGGGCAAGGACAACGCCGAGAAAAATCCCGGGTCGCTTTACGATTCCCTGCGCCGCACCACGCGCTCCGACGGCACGCCGATTTTCAACACGGCCACGTGCGCCAGCCTGCTGGTGTTTTACATCCTCGCTGCGCAATGCCTTTCCACCACGGCGGTCGTGCGCCGCGAGACCAACAGTTGGAAATGGCCGCTGTTCCAGATTGCCTACATGACCGGACTCGCCTACGTCGCCGCGTTCCTCGTATTCCAGCTTGTCAGCCGGCTCGCGCAATGAATTTACGAAATACGATTTTTGATTTATGATTTGCCAGTTGTCCGCGCGCGGGCGGAAGAAATCATCAATCATCAATCGTAAATCATAAATGGAAACGCGGGTCAAAATTTGCGGCATCACGAACCTCGCCGACGCGCAGGCCGCCGTCGCGGTGGGCGCGGACGTGCTGGGCCTCAATTTCTACGAAGGCAGCCCGCGCCGTGTTTCAATGAAAACGGCGGCGGAAATTGCAAATCAACTGCCGCCGTTCGTCATGCGCGCCGGGGTTTTTGTGAACGCGGACGAGGAACTCGTCACGCGAGCCATCGGCGAGTGCGGCTTGAGCCTGCTGCAATTTCACGGCGACGAGCCGCCGGAATTTTGCGCACAATTCGGATTGATGAGCATGAAGGCGTTCCGCATCCGCGACGCGGAATCGCTGAAGCAATTGCCCCGATTCCAGACCGACGCGTATTTGCTGGATGCCTTCTCGCCGGAAGCGCGCGGCGGAACGGGAGAGAAATTCAATTGGGAACTGGCAATTGAAGCGCAGAAGTTCGGCAAGCCAATTTTTCTCGCCGGCGGATTGACGCCGGAAAATGTGGCTGACGCCGTGCGCAAAGTCCGTCCGTTTGGCGTGGACGTTGCCAGCGGCGTGGAAAGCGCGCCCGGACAAAAAGACACGTCAAAGGTGCGGGCATTTATTCGGGCAGTGCGCGCTGCGTAAAACTCTTACCACGGAAGCCTGCGGCCTATTTCCATTTAGGCGGCTTCGATTTTATCAAATATGTCTTTACGAATAACAGAGATAAATATCAGGCCACCATCATCCCGCACGGTGCAGGAAACGTAATAGCGCTGATGTAACCCAACTCTAAACTCATACCTCTTCCGGTCACGAACAAAAGTCCGCGTCTTGAATGGCTCGCCAAGAATCGCCGTGATCGCATCGTAGCTCATGCCAGCGTGCAACGGAAGGTGAAGGGCGGCGAGAATACCCGCCGACTCGCGCTCCGGGAGTGCAGACAAATCAATCTCCAAACCGCCGGTCTCATCAGGAACCTCACGCAGCCGACCAAACCAAGTAAATCCAACGGCGTCACAATACCATAAGCCACCCATCCACTCCCAATCTGGCGAATCAGACTCGGCAATATCAGACTGACAAAACTGTCGCAGCCGTAACTTGGCTAACTCGCTGTAAGGTATGAGTTCCATAATTGCTAAACGTGTAAGCCGTCTAACGTCCAGGGCTCAGGCACAGCCGCCGAGCGGGACGTTGAAAAGAAAAATGACAAACAAAATTCATAAAATCAATCGCAACTGGCAGGGGCAGCGGCTGTTGCCTGCAGCGATTTGTTAGGGGGCGTCGTAGTCAAAAACCGGCGATAAACAAACCGGAAAAAGCGGTCGAGAATGAATGCAATGATGACGCCGGCTACGATGCCAATAGCTGAACCGATGGCCAAAATGTAACGATGCCTGATGTGAACATCAAAAAGCAAACAGCCAAGCCACAAAGCGCCAACACCGCAGGGCAATCCTACGAGTGCTGAAAGCTGGTAATGCAATGCCCGCAAACCGGCGGAAAAGCGCCGACGGAAAAGAGCGACAAGTGCAGAAGATGAAACGACGCCAAGCGCAACGAAAATAGCAGCGCAAGCCAAACATGCTATACCGACAACGATGCCGATGCCGACCAGAACTAACAACACAGCGCCGAGTAAAAGGAACAAAAGTAGAACTGCAGGAGATCCAAAATCGTCAACCGGCGGAATGGTGTCAGATGCCGAAGCGGTCATCGCCGATGCCGCCACCAAACCAAAAATGAAGGCTCCAATTTTCACAAAACGTGAACGCCGCCTAACATGATATTGAGCCGAAGCGGTGTGGCCTAATTCCAATAGGTGCCAATCGGTCACACTCGTTGCGGAAAAGTTTTGACGTCAACCGCAACTTGTTGTCTGCTGTCAGTCCGGCCATGAGTGAATCTTCGCAAAATGATTCCGCCGTGCAAGAGCAAAAGCGCCGGTGAAGTTGTCAGAAAAAGTGCGGGAAACACCGCAAAGTCAGTGCCCGGTTTTTTCAGGCAATTCAATCGTCATTCCCTCTTTCGCGGCGTCCACTTTCAATTTTGATTTTCGTTTCGCCGCGAGCCGCCGCGCGTGTTTCACAAAGCCGTCAATGGTCTTGTCGTCGTGGTCGGGGTCGTGATGGAACAGGCAGAGCCGCCGGACGCCGGCTTTCAGCGCGAGCGCCACCGAGTCATCCAGACAGCCGTGGCCCCAGCCGGTGTGGGTTTTGTATTCCGCGGCGGCGTATTGCGCGTCGAGAATCAGCACGTCCGCGTCGCGGATGAAATCAATCATTTTTGTGTCCTCGCCGCCGGCGCGCGGCTCGGAGTCGGGAAAATATACAATCAGGCTGTCGGGCGAGAACAGCCGGTAGCCGAAGCACAGGCCGGGATGATTGGAGCGTTGCGCGCGCACCTGCACCGGGCCGATGTTGAAATTGAAGTCCGCGACCTCCTCGATTTCGATGTTGCCGGGCACCTTGGCGAATGGCACGGGGAAATAGGTGCTTTCCATCTGGCCGGTCAGCGCGCTGACCAAACCTTCCCGCGCGCCGGGCGCGCCCAGAATCCGCAGCCGGCAGCGCGGATTGTAAATCGGCGCGAAAAACGGCAGCCCCTGAATGTGATCCCAGTGCGTGTGGGTCACCAGCAGGGTGAGATTGAGCGGACGGTCTTTGAATTCCGCCAGCAGCGCGCGGCCCAGCGCGCGCAGCCCCGTGCCGGCGTCGAGGACGATGATGTCGCTGCCATGGCGCACTTCCACGCAGGACGTGTTGCCGCCATAGCGCACCGTGCCCGGCCCGGGAGTCGGGATGGAGCCGCGCACGCCCCAAAATTTCAGCCGTGTCACGCTCCTGATGAAATCATTTTGCCGCACGGGGCGAAAGGAAAAATCGAATGGAATTGGCTTGCCGAGGCGAAGCCCGGAGCGCCGCAGCTTGATGTGGCTTCCGCCCGCCTTCGCGCTTCACGCTGCGGCGCGGCAGTCTTCGCTTTCCGCTGTCGCTCCGAGCGAAGACTGGTGGGTTGGCAGGGACTCGAACCCTGGACCAATGCCTTAAAAGGGCACTGCTCTACCAACTGAGCTACCAACCC
>Ga0181520_10007955_pt1 | contig 15310 bp, 9 predicted proteins | sample PEATcosm2014_Bin_29_FD_132451 | JGI IMG/M metagenome (GOLD analysis project Ga0181520, IMG submission 132451) | Peatland microbial communities from MTU Mesocosm Facility, Houghton, MI, USA - PEATcosm2014_Bin02_30_metaG | ecosystem: Environmental > Terrestrial > Soil > Wetlands > Peat | place...
ACCGCACAAAGCCGCGAGAGTACTTCGGTATCTGGCCCGCGGTTGCAAATCCCTGATGCATGGCTGAGAATTTCGCCTGGGATGTTCAAACGTGTTCGAGGCTTCGGAAGGATGTTGAAGACACCGAACCTTGAGACCGCAAGCGCTCTACGATGAAATCACAGGTTGAGGTGCCAGGGCCATGAGCTGTTGCTGTTCTGCTTTCTTTGCATTGTTGCTCGCGGCCGGATGGTTCGGAGCCCCCATTTCCGCCCAGGAACCGCCGCTGCCCATGAACGCCCAACCATCGGCGCCACCCGCTGAGCCGGGGCTCCTGTTTTACCTCTCCAGCGATCATGGATTCAACGCCGACTATGCCGCCGGCGGCATCGCCACGCCAAATTATCTCGCCGACATCAAGATTCTTCCTGGCGGAGCGAAGGGCTCCTATCTGCAATGCGGCAGTCATCAACTGCTTTCCTACTGGGCGCCGGGCAATATCTATGCTCAGCGCGGCACGCTCTCGTTTTTCTGGCGGTCTCGCGACCCTGTGGACGAGACAGCCTTCCCAATCTTTCGCGTTGGTTACGCCGATCACTCCAGTTGGGACCAGGTGTGGCTCCGGATCGATTACAACGGCCATGGTTTCGACGCCTTCGTCACTGATGTAAACCTGGGCCGCACACGCGTCTCCTATGACATGCCCAATTTTCCCAAGCCGGACCAATGGGTAAATCTCACGCTCACCTGGGACGAGATATCCGGCATTCGTTTCTACGTCGACGGCAAGATGGTTGCTGAGAAGGCCGCCACCGGCATGTTCGATGCAGCCCTGGACCAGTTCGGGCCTCATTCCCGCATCATTGGTCCAACCGGCGTTGAGAGCACTTACAGCTACGACCGCGGCGGAGACCTAGACGAAGTGCGCATCTACGATCGCGCTCTCTCTGAAAACAATGTTGCTTCGCTCGCAAGAGGCGAAACACCGCAGAATATCCCGATTGCGACCCGCAGTTTCGCAAACGCGGACACACAGAAAGAGTGGTGGTTTCATTATGGCTGGAACCGTCCCGGTGATGTTCCTGCCGCGCTACCGGCTGCCAACACCATCATTCGTAAAGTCCAGATCAACGACGCATATGACATCGGCCGCTGGTGGTGGCGAGCCAACGACGGCATCCGCGAAACCACCTGGCCGGGCGTCTACAATCGCTCGCGGCTCGTTGGCCGCTTCGACTACTTCCAGCTACCGGATTGGGATTGTTATGCGATCTCCGGCAAGACCGTCACATTCATCCTGCCGCAGGAGCCGTGGAATCATCTGGAATTCAACGGCAGCGCATTCGGCAACATGACGTTGCTCACGCCGGATGTCTCTGAATATGCAGTTCGCCGCAGCGGCCTTGATGGAACAGTGCTGCCCGGTAAGACTCTTTTTGAGCGGCCCAGCGGCCAGGAGACCACTTTTCACGATCTTGGTGAACCTGTCACCGGCGGCAAGCTCCGTTTTACGAACGTCGAGCAGGAGACACCCATCGGTGAGTTCGCCGCCTACTACGTTCACCCCGGTGACCCGCCGCAGGGAATCCTGCAATTGAAGTACAGACTGTCTGCCAACACTGCACCTGATAACAATCCGAGCCTCACGTCCTTAGTCAGCTTCATTCATGACCGATATCCTGCCGACGAGCGTTCTTTGATTGTCGCCATGCCCGGCGGAGCAGGTGGCAGGCGCGCAGCTTTCCGGCCAAGAAACCCCAATGCAGACAGCGCACCCAGCCTGCCGATTGTGCACGTCCTCATTCCAGCTGACTTCCGCGGACTGCCGGCCGAGACGACGCATGTTCCTTCCTACACCTGGGACAACCTCAACGCAGGTCTCGACGGCATTGCCATCGATCTGCCTGCACTCAATGTGAAACCAACGCATGGCGACCTGGTGCCAATGAATATCGAAGTTCGCGATCCCTTGTGGCCGATGCGCGACATGCTCAACTTCACCTTCTCCGTTAAGCCGGGCGAGGCGCATACCCTGTGGCTGGATACGCGCGACCGCATCATGCCCAACGACAAGAGCCTGCTCATCACGGTTGCATCGGCAAGTCCCGAATTTACGGCTGCCGCTCTCGATGGCGCAGAGGTGCGCCTCATCTTCAAGCCGTATAACGAAGCGGCCAAGGAGCACATTGCCGACCGCCTGACACAGGTGCGCGACAACTTTTCAAACATGACAGAAGAGCATGTGAACAGCCGTCACCTGAACACCTACAACCGCTTCTATGCCGACATCACCGATCTTCTGCGGGTGGATCCGGGCAACGATCTGGGCCGCAAATACTGGCACGAATGGAACCCTGAAACTCTGCCTCCTGCATACGTTCAGCCCGTCGTGCCCGCAGACATACCCAGGTGGGCCTACCTCCAGGCAAAGGATGTGGACTACTTCCAGCGCATTGCCGACTTCTACGTTGACATGCGCCAGGCCTGGGACGGCGAATTCGGTGGCGGGCTGGGCGACGACAGCGACTTCACGAACCTTTTTCCTTCGCTCGCGCTCATGGGTACCGAGCCGGAAAAACTGAAAAAGTCGCTCTCAAGAGAGCTTGAGGCCATGTACGAAAACAAGATGTGGACCAATGGGCTGGCGACGGCGCAGTTTGACGAGCTCCACAGTTACGAGGACGGACTCAACGTTCTCGGTCAGTCGATGATGATGGATTTTGGAAATCCGAAGGACCTGGAGCGCGCCATGGTCACAGCCAGGCGGCTGGAATGGCTCACGGGCATCAACGCCGCAGGCCACAGGCACATCCGTTCAGCATATTTCAGCGGCTCAAAGATGGCGGAAGGCGGCGTTTGGGGATGGACCAAGGCACGAGGCTACATGGTTTTTCATCCCGCGCTCGACCTGGTTCTGTTCAACGGGGCGCCGGAAACACGCAAGATGGTTCTCGAAACCGTCGATGGCATGTTGGCCCACCGCAAGCAGGACGCAGATGGCCGATGGGTCACACGTACTGAGATCAACTTCAAGACCGATGAAGATCTGCCCGGCAGCGATGCCACACCCGATTTCATGTTCTGGGCCGCATATCGCTGGACCGGCGACAAAAAGTACCTGCTTCCTTTCATGGATCAAGGTCCGTCGTCGCTTTCGCACATCAGCTCCGATGCCCTCGACATCCTCAACCTACGTGACACATGGGGAAAGCAAGTGGTAGCGGCGGCCAGAACCGTTGACCCTACAACCGGTGTGGCGCCAACTGGCGCGCTGTCGATGACGGGCTCCGCCGAGACGTTCGCATGGCAGGCAACCGGCGATACGAAGTATCTTGATCGCCTCTACTCCGCACAGTTGGAGGCGGAATCTGATCGCGAGTGGATCAATACCGAAGGCAGCCTCTGGATTGATCGCGTCACTGACTCCGCTGGCCCGATGTTCGTCAACACAGAACTGCAGCGTGCCCGTTTTGGCGGCGTCGCGCTGATCCGCAATCACATCTATCCGGGCAATGCGGTCAGTTGGCGATTCGAAGCGCCAGCCACGCCCAGCAGCCTGGGCATCCTCGTGCCCCAGGCGACGCCGGATCATTTGAAGATCGTCGTGTACAACCTCGACTCTGTTCCTGTGAAGACCCAGATGACGGGGTGGGAAATTGATCCGGGCAAGTGGGAGATTATTCAGAGAATGCGCGGCGATGCGGAATCTGATTCGCTTGAGAATGCCAGTTCAAGAACTGCGAACTTTGAGCGCAGCACCAGCCTGGAATTCACATTTGATCCTCACACCACAACGGTGCTGGAACTGAAGTTGGTCGACAAAGGCGTGCCCTACTGGTTGCGGCCCGATCTTGGCATCAGCGCTGACGATGTGAAAGTCGACGGCAGCCATATGAAAGTGACCATTCACAGCCTCGGCGCGGTTGACGCTCCGGTTTCAAAGGTAGTGCTTCGCGACAGCTCTGGAAAGGTACTTGCCAAGGCCAATGCCGCTGCATTGAAGGCTCCACTGGATCTGCTGCCAAAAACTGAAGTCGTTTCGCTTACCGTACCGCACGGTGCGGAATGGAAGGGTGGAAGCGTAACTGTTGAGATCGGCGGAAAATTGCCGGAGAACACGCTGATGAATAACCGGGTGCAGTTCTAAAGGCCGGCCGTGGCTCGAAGTGAGATCATCGAGCTTGAGCCGTTGCAACGCGGGCTTAGACTGCTCCCGATATCAGGAGGATGGATGATGGGAAATGTAATTCCAGTATTCGCTTCAATTAACGAAGGCATGTCGACGCCGGAACCGGGTCTTCGTCGCCAGGTGATGGCCTATAGCCCGGCGATGATGCTCATCCGGCATACCATGATCAAGGGCTGGGGTGGCGCAAAGCACAGCCATCCACACGAACAGATGGTCTACGTCGTCCACGGCCGCATACGCTTTGAACACTCTGGCGGAGTATTCGAGGTGGGTCCAGGAGAGAGCTTCTTGGTCCCGGGCAATGTCGAGCACCAGGCATGGGCGCTTGAGGACTCCGAGGTGCTCGATATCTTTACACCCATGCGCGAAGACTACGCAACGTAACAACGAAAGCGGTCTCAACCTTGCTAAGAAATTCAAAGCCATGCCAAAAGGAAACAGGCATGCATCATGGAAGGCCAGTCAAGCACGCTGTAGCCGTAATGATGCTGTCGTTCGCAGTGGTCCATCTCCCAGTGATTGCAGAAACCAACATGCAACAAAATGAAGCCGGCCCAGCCGCCGCCATACAAACCGCCGCCACCTTCCAACTTGAGAACCACGTCATCGGCGCAACGTGGTCCGTGACGGATGGCAGCGTCAGGAATCTTGTCGTGACGAACCACCTCGACGGAACAGTCCTCCACATCTCTACGCCGTTCGCCATCCTTTTGAAGGATGGGACAATCTACGATGCCTCCAATCTCGAGTTGACCGGCCAGCCCACCCAACGCGAGCTGACTCCGCAGCCTGGCGCAGCCCGCATGGCCGAAAGGCTGTACGGAAAAGTGTTCGACTTCCCCCTGGAAAGCAGCGAACATTCCTTGCGCGTGGTGTGGTCGGTTGTCCTGCTTGATGATTCGTCCTATCTCAGACAACTTCTCACCATCAGCGCGCTGGGAGGGGACGTTCCCATCAGCCGGGTGCAACTCATCGATCTGCCATTGTCAGGCGCGCATGTGAGCGGATCGGTGCAAGGCTCGCCCATTGTGGCTGGAAACTTGTTTCTCGGATTCGAGCATCCACTCTCGCAGAGCAAGGTGACAGCCGGCCGCGCCACCGCATGGATCGATCGCGACTTGCCGCTTCGGGCAAATCAGTCCATCACGTACTCCGCGGTCATCGGCGTCGCCCGCAGCGGCCAGATGCGCCGCGACTTCCTTACATATTTGGAACAGGAACGGGCGCACCCTTACCGGACGTTTCTGCACTATAACTCCTGGTACGATCTGGGCTACTTTACGCCTTATGACCAGGCCGCTGCTTTGGATCGCGTCAACGCATTCGGGCTCGAGCTCACGCAAAAACGCGGTGTCAAGCTCGACTCTTTTCTCTTCGATGACGGCTGGGATAACCATAACTCGCTCTGGAAATTCAACGACGGATTGCCAGACGGCTTCGCTCCGGTGAAAGAAGCCGCGGAAAAGTATGGCGCCGCCCCGGGCGTGTGGATGTCACCGTGGGGCGGATACGCCAAGCCCAAGACAGAACGAATTGACTTTGGAACTGCCGCGGGATACGAGATCGTGGCCAACGGATATGCGCTTTCCGGTCCGAGGTATTACGCGGCATTCCGCGATGTCTGCATGGATATGATTCACAAGTACGGCATCAACCAGTTCAAGTTCGACGGTACTGGAAACGTTGATTCCGTCTTCCCCGGCAGCCAGTTCGACAGCGACTTCTCTGCAGCAATCCACCTGATTGGCGAGCTTCGTACCGCCAAGCCCGATGTTTTCATCAATCTCACGACGGGCACCTGGCCCTCTCCTTTCTGGTTGATGTATGCGGATTCCATCTGGCGCGGCGGTGAGGACGATAGTACTGCAGGAGTGGGAACCCACCGCGAGCGCTGGATTACCTATCGCGACGCGGAAACTTACAAGCGAGTGGTGCAGAACGGGCCGCTCTTCCCCCTGAACTCCCTCATGCTCCACGGCATGATCTACGCAAGGTTTCACAAAGAGCTCAGCAAAGATCCGGGGAGCGACTTCCGCAACGAGATCAGGTCGTACTTCGGCACCGGCACGCAGCTTCAGGAGATGTACATCACGCCGTCCCTGCTCACACAGACCAATTGGGACGATCTGGCCGAAGCAGCGAAATGGTCACGCGCAAACGCCGAGGTGCTGCGGGATACGCACTGGGTCGGCGGAGATCCGGCATGGCTTGAGGTGTACGGCTGGGCGTCGTGGATGCCGGGCAGTGGCATTCTCGTGCTGCGCAACCCAAGCGACAAGGCGCAAACCATCCGCATCAAATTGCAGGGCGCCTTCGAATTGCCGCCAGGCGCCGCGCAGACGTATTCCGCGAAGAGCCCATGGAAGGACGACCTTGGCAGCGAGCCCATTTTGCTCAACGCGCAACGGGCGCATGAGTTTCATCTCGCGCCCTTTCAAGTTCTCACGCTAAAATTAGCTGCCCAGTAACTTCGAGCGCCGGCGAAGCCAACCAGAAGGCTCTTTAGCCTGATCTTTCAACAATCAGGAATGCGCGGACTGCATCGAATCCGCCATATGATCTAATGAGTGCGATGAAATGTCTCAGTCTGCTCGTTCTCGCCGCCGGCCTCGGTAGCCGTTATGGCGGCTTGAAGCAAATCGATCCGGTCGGCCCAAACGGCGAAGCCATTTTGGATTATTCGATCTACGACGCTCACCGCGCGGGATTCAGCAAGGTCGTCTTCATCATTCGCAGGGATATTGAGCAGGCATTCAAGCAAAGTGTCGCCGCTCGGTTTGAAAATCGCATCGCCGTCGATTACGTTTTTCAGGAACTCGACATTCTGCCGCCAGGGTTTGGCGTACCGCCTGGCCGGACCAAGCCGTGGGGCACAACCCACGCGGTCCTCATGGCCGCCAACCGGATTCACGTGCCGTTTGCTGTCATCAACGCTGACGATTTCTACGGCGCGGTTGGTTATGAGGCGCTGGCACAGCATCTGAAGTCAGGTACGCCAGACTATGCAATGGTCGGATTTGTTCTGCGCAATACGCTTTCTGAATTTGGCGCGGTGTCACGTGGGGTATGCCAGATTGGCAGCGACGGCATGCTGCAGAATGTCACGGAAATGAGAAGCATCACGCGAGATGGGGGTGGCGCAATCAATACAGATGTTGCGGGTAAGCTGACCAGGTTGACCGGGAACGAGCTGGTTTCGATGAACATTTGGGGCTTCACTCCGCAGGTCTTCGAACCTTTGCAAGAATACTTTCAAGCCTTTCTCGCAGAGAAGGGCGAAGATGCAACGTCGGAGTGCTACCTTCCTTCCGCGGTGAATCAGTTGGTCAGCGAAGGGCGGGCACGCGTGAGAGTTTTGCGCACTACGGATGCCTGGTTTGGCATAACAAACCGCGAAGACCGCTTGCGAGTCGTCGAAAGCATTGGCCTCCTCGTTCAGAATGGAATTTATCCCGCCCGGCTCTGGTCATGAACAGCGCGAACCACATCGCCGCCGTTGCAAGCGAGTTTCAAATCACCGGCGACTTTCTCGTGGCTACTCATTACGGCAGTGGCCATATCAACGACACCTGGTGTGTGGTCTCCAAAGTCGGCGGAGTTTCCAATCGAACCATCCTGCAGCGCATCAATAAGAACATCTTCACAAATCCTGCCGCCTTGATGGAAAACATTCAGCGTGTCACTTCGCACCTTGCAGGAAAAGTTTCTCAAGAATCAGACTCCGACCGCCGAGTACTCACGCTCATTCCCGCACGCAACGGGCGGGCCTGGCACTGTGATGAGGAAGGGGAGTATTGGCGAGCTTATCGCTTCATCGACAGGGCGCACAGTTATGACGCAGTGCAGACCTTAGCCCAGGCGTTCCAGGCGGCTCAAGCCTTCGGACGTTTTCAGGAACTTCTGTCAGACTTGCCTGCCCCTCCGCTGTACCAAATCATCCGCGACTTTCACAACACTCCGCTACGCTTTTCATCGTTTCGGCACGCGGTTGCTTCCGATGCAGCCGGTCGCGCAAACTCGGCAAAATCTGAAATCGACTTTGCTTTCGCCAATCAATCCTTGGCGAACATCCTGGTCGATGCCAATCTTCCACAGCGCGTGACGCACAACGACACCAAGTTCAATAACGTCCTTATCGATGATGAGACGGGCGAGGGCATCTGCGTCATTGATCTCGACACAGTCATGCCCGGATCAGTGCTGTTTGATTTCGGCGACATGGTGCGCACAGCAACGAGTCCGGCTGCTGAAGACGAGCTTGATCTCTCAAAGGTTCACATGCAATTCCTCATGTTCGAGGCACTCGTGCGCGGCTATCTCAGCTCGGCCGGCCCCTTTCTGACCAGTGCAGAGAAGAGTCATCTTGCCTCCGCCGGCAAAGTCATCACCTACGAACAGGGCATTCGTTTCCTAGCGGATTATTTGTCTGGCGATACGTATTACAAGGTGCACCACGGCAGCCATAATCTTGATCGCTGCCGAACCCAGTTCAAACTGCTCAAGTCGATCATTCAGCAAGAAGGGCGCATGGAACAGTTGGTGAATTCAATTCCGCTGTAACGATTCTGGCCAAGAGATGCCAGGATTCGATCATCGGAGTAGTATTTCCTGCATGAAAAACATGAACCGTCGCGATCTGTGTGTCGCTCTCTCCTCCATTGCCGCCGTAGTTGCTGCCCGGCCGGCTGCAGGCCAGGCAACCTCCGCCACAACCACAGGTCAGAGCGCCTCCAGCGAGAATGTGCTGTCGGTACAGCGCGCCTATTCGTTCGATCAGCTTCCAGTCTCAAAGACCGCAAATGGAGAGTCGCGGTCTGTTTTGCATGGCGTGCTACCCACCGGCGAGGCTGTCGAGATGCATGAGACAACGCTGCTGCCCGGCCATATGCCGCACCCTCCGCATAAGCACCGGCACTCGGAGTTCATGTTGATTCGCGAGGGAACGGTCGAGTTCGATAACGATGGAACCTTTCAGCGGCTAGGGCCCGGCGGCGTAATCTTTGCCGCGTCAAACGTGATGCATGGCCTTAAAAATGTGGGCGAATCCAACGCCAACTATTTCGTCATTGCTGTTGGACGCGAATCGTAGGCCGAACCAGATAGGGGTTGGCATCGCAGTGCGCTCGGCGTTCCAATTCCGCCCCCGTCCTTGCGGTTGTATCAGCAACCTCGAGCGGCAATTTGTGCGATAACCCTTTCGCCAGCAACAGGACCAATCCCATGCGTCTCAGGCGCCCCTGCCAAGCCGCAGAATCGTCGAAACTTATGCTTCAAGTCTACGTCTATAGTGACTGGGTTCGACTCGCGGTACATTGTTGTTGCATCGGGACCTGCACACCCTATACCCTGACAAAACCCCTTGTCGGAGGGTCTATGCTGCGGTACTTCGGCGCTGTTGCCTTGTTGCTTTGTGTTCTCTTCGGGTTGCAACTTCCCGGACAGACCAGGCGTGCGCTGCTCATCGGAATTAACACCTATCAACCTGCTGGCACCCAGGCTGAACATCCGGCCGGCTGCATCTACGGCCGCTGCGAACTGGGCGCTTTTGAGAATCTCGCCGGGTCGGTCAACGATGCTCAGTCGATGGCAGACCTGTTGACCAGCCCAAAATTCGGCTTCCCGGCCGACAAGGTAGTTCTGCTGACCAACCCCGCGGCGCCTCGTCCAAGGTCCGGAGTCGTCGTTTTGCCCGCCTCCCAAACCACCCGCGACGGAATCCTTGCCGCGATGCAAAAGTATCTTGTTGACCTGCCCCAGCGGGGCGATACGGTCGTCTTTTATGACGCCAGCCACGGTTCCCTCCGCATCAACAGCAAGGGCTCAAAGCTCCAGGTCCTGGTAAACGGGAAGCTTCTTCACGCTGACAGCACCCTGGTTCCATCCGATGCGTACAAAGGCGGCTTCGACGTTCGCGACCGCGAAATGACCCGCATCTTCAACGCCGCACTCGACAAAGGCGTTCACCTGACGGCAATCTTTGACAGTTGCCACAGCGGCGGCGCAACCCGCGGAATCGGCCCCAAGTATCGCGAGCGCAGCCTGGCGTTCGATCCGCGGGATATTGCTGAATCTGGCGAGGTGCTTCCCAACGGACAGCCAAGTCCCGCGCCAACCGAGCGCACCGACAATCCTTTGCTGGTCTTCTCCGCGGCGCAACAGGACCAGACGGCAAAGGAATCTCCGCCATCCGAAACCATGACCGAACCGCACGGCGCCTTTACCGCGGCTCTTGTTGAAGCGTTGCAGGTGCTGCCGGCCAATGCGCCGGCTTCCGTGGTGTATCAGCGTGTGAAAGCAGTGCTTGAAGGCAATGGCGTTTCGGATCAAGAGCCTGATTTGGACGCCTCCCAGGCGCGGCGTCAGCAGCCTCTCTTCGGTGGACAGGCGACAGACAGCGGCAAAGTGCTCGCCGCTGCGCTGAAGACCGATGAGGATGGCCTTGTATGGCTGGACATTGGCCGCGTTTCCGGCATTGGCCCCGGCAGTGAGTTTACCTCCACGGCTGAAACCGGCGCAGCCAAGGGCCTGGTCCTGCGGGTCAGCGAACTGCAAGGAATCGCACGCTCAACCGCCAGTGTCGTTAGCCCAACCAAGGCCAAAGTAGCTTCTGGTGATGTTTTCGAACTCACCAAGCTGGTCCCTGCGGAGTCTGCTCCGCTTCTTTTCTGGCTTTGGCCGTCGAACCTGTCGACAGACGACATCTTGGCGGCCGTCGCTCAGGTCAAAGAGGCCGGCGTTGAATCGGTTTCGGACCCAGCCGAGGAGCCCTGGACTCACATCCTTAGCTGGGATGGAGCCGCATGGACTCTCCAGAAAGCGGGGAATCCTTCAAATTCCAGACAGGCCGCGACCCCCTCCGCTATCAACCTCGACAATAAGCCAGACCCACCAGTCCGCATCGGCGCAAAGCTTACGGCAGACGCGCTCAAGCAGCATCTGCAACCTGGAGCGAAGCTCTGGGTGAATTTGCCTGCCCCCAGAGAGCTGGCGGCCAAGCTTGCATTACATGACAATGGCAGTGCGGTGAAGGCTGCCGCCAACCTTGCCGCCGCCAACTATGTGCTGACAGGTGTGCTCACCCCGGATGGACCGGCGTACGGTTGGTTTCATAAGAGCGAGATGGATGCCGGCCCGCAAGTTGCACATGTCAACGACCACAGCCCCGGTTGCTCGGCAACCTCGCCTTACCCCGTCCGCACAGATTGGGCGGTCCTCGGCGATGCAACTCGCACCTATTTTGTGGGTGACAAGCTCAACGATTACGCGCTCCGCCTGGGGAAGGTCCATGGGTGGATTAACCTGTCAGATAGCGCAACCGGCGAATCAGCGGCCTCTTTTTACAAGCTGACGATGGTCAGCGCTTCTGACAACGCGACCTTGCCCGATAGCCAGCCAGCAAAGCAAGGTGACAGGATGAAGATGGCGTTGCAGGCTGACGGCCCGGTCACTGATCCGCGCTGGGTCTATGTCCTGGACATCGACTGTCACGGAAAAGGCACTCTTCTTTATCCCATCGACTATTCTGAAAATCGGTTTCCGAATGCCGGTGAAAATGAAAGCAAGTTCGTGTTGCCGCACTCGCTGACGTTGCGTATTGGCCCGCCATATGGCGTGGACACACTTATACTTTTGAGCACTGCACAGCCGCTGCCAGATCCTTCCGCGCTGAACTTTGAGGGGGTTGCCTCGCGGGGGGCGCGTGGTGCAGATTCTCCGCTGCAAAAGCTGCTGACCAGTGCCAGCAGCGGTTCGCGCGGCTTTGCAGAACCCGTACCAACCGACTGGGGAATTGACCTGACAAGAATTCGCAGCATTCCGACTCCGGCGGCACAATAATCTGAGGATCCAAGAGGAGAAGATGAATCAGGAGCGGAGAATGCGAGTCACGGCATTCCTGAGCATAGGAATGCTCGCGGCATTGACTGCCAGTGCTCAGGATTTTGGCGCGGCGAAGGAGAGGATTCTTCTTCTGCGCAAACTGCCGGCGCTTGTGCACCTGAGTGGCACCACCTTCAAAGTCAGGGCAACGGCGCACAGCGATCAGACCCAGTTGGCACGGGATCTGCAAACCCAGCTTGAGACGGAATTGATGAAAGAAGATCCGCATCTGCGCGCAGATGAGCGCGCTCCGTCGGCAGTGATTGTATGCCAGATTACCGCCTATTCCCACCCCCCGCCGACGGTAAGTACCAAGCCGGGATTGGACCTGAAAGTCGGCGTGGCCATGAACCAGTCCTATAAGAGGGTGACCGGATCGCTCAACGTATCCTTCCAGGCAAAGAGTGCGGGCGGCCAGGTGCTTGGATCTGATAACGTCACCGCGAAATACGACGAAGAATTTGACGGCTTTGGCAACTCCGCGTCAGGAGGCGTGAAAGGGGCGGTCACCACAACATGGAAGCGCATCAAGGGCGGATCGAGCAGCGAGTCTCTCAATCCCCCCACCGATGCTGAGCTCCAAGCGCTACTGATGGCCGATGCCGTGCGCCAGATTGCTCAGCACCTGGTGAACACCGAAGAATCAGTCGAGGTTTTCCTTGCGCGGCAAAAGGGCGCGCTGGATGCAGGCGACAAGCTGGCGGAGGCCGGATTGTGGCAGCGCGCACAGGAGACTTTTGAAACCGCGCCCCCGCTTCAAAAGCTGCAGGATGACGCGTACCGGCTCTACAACATAGGCGTGGCCGACGAGGCGCTGGCCTATCAGGCTGAGGATGAAGCTTCGGCAATGAAATTTCTCGATGAAGCAGCCATCAACTACGGCAAAGCCATTGATGCAAAACCGGCGGAGAAGTATTTCCTGCAACCGCAGAAGCGCATTGAGACGGCCATTGAGCACTACAGAAAACTTGAAGACCAGCAAATCCAGAAGGGCGCGCCGGCAACCAGCAAGACTGACAAACTGAATGCGAAATCTGCATCAGACGCCAGGCCTGCCGCTTCAGCAAAAGCACTCACCAATGCCCAGGTGATCGCAATGGTCAAGTCCGGTGTGGACGACGAAACGGTTGCGCAGACAATCCGTTCTTCGAAAGCTGTCAATTTTGACCTGAGCACCGCAGGCCAGCAAGGTTTGACCGGTGGTGGTGTCAGCGCACAGGTGCTCACTGCAATGAAGGCGCGGGCGCGCCAATCTGTGGCGGCAAAATGAGAAATTGCCGGCGAAACTTTATCGTCTCCATGGTCCTCGCGGCTGCTGCAGGCGGCGCTTCTGTCCCCGCGTTGTGCCAGGGTACCCGATGCGGAGCAGGCAAGGATCTTGTTGTCCAGGCGCTGGAGCGGATCAGCCCGCGAGCCGATCGCAGCGCATATGAAGACGCATTGCAACTGCTCAAGCACGCGGTTTCAGAGTGCGGTGAACTGGGGGATGCCTGGTATTACCGCAGCCTCGTGGAGCAGCACCTTGGCCACGATGCGCTTGCCAAATACGCGCTGGATAAAGCGCGCTTCAACGGCTCTGAAGCGCTGCAGGAAGGTCTCAATCCACTCGTGCTCGCCACCCCGGGTGGGCGCGGGCTCACGACTGAGGGAGAACCGGAAGCTACGCCCGTCAAGCCTCCGCCGCCGCCCGGCCCGGTGCAGCAGAAGTGGGCCTTGGTTATCGGGATCGGCCACTTTAGCGACCATGAGATTCCACGCCTCAACTACACCTCAGCGGACGCAAATGCGATCGCGGCCCAATTGATGGATCCGGCCATCGGAAATTTCCCTGCGGCCAACGTTCAAGTGCTGATTGATGAACAGGCGACCACCAGGAAAATCAAAGAACAGTTGAACATGATCGCCCGTCGCGCACAGCCCAATGACCTGGTGCTGATTTATGTTGCAACCCACGGCACGCCCAGGACCATGGATACGGCGGGGGGTGCCAACTATCTGGTCACTTACGACACCGAAGTTTACAAGGCCGGCAAATTCGACGAAGACGCCATGTTTGCCACCGCCTATCCCATGGTCGAGCTGGCGAATGCGGTAGCAACACGTATGAAGGCGTTGCGCACCGCGGTGATTCTGGACACCTGTTACAGCGGCGGCTCCATGAAAAATGAATCCGCCCAGATGAATTCCGGCACGGCAGACGCGGGTCCGGCAAATATGGCTCCGTCGCAGCAAATGCTGGCCAGGATGAGCGAAGGCACTGGGCGAATTGTGATGTCGGCCAGTCAGGTGAATGAGGAGTCGCTTGAAAGCGACGAACTGCGCCACGGATACTTCACATACTTCCTGCTTCAGGCGTTGAAGAGTGACAAGGGCATGGCGCCGCTGAGCCAGGTCTACGCTGAAGTGGCGCAGCAAGTGGCTCATCGTGTTTCCGCCGCGGGCTTGCACCAGCATCCCGTCATCAGCAAGAGTTCTGACGATGCAGATTTTGCCTTGAGAGCAGCCGACGCGGTGGCCAGGAAAGCTCTGCCATAATTCGATCACGGGTTCGGGCATCGAAAGACGAAAAATGACTCTCGCAAATGTAGTTCGCACCGTTACGTCCTTGAGCATTGGATTGTTGATGGCCGCATCTCTGGCCTCGGGCCAAAGCGGGTCGCTGAGTGATCAGATCAAAGACCACGAGCAGAAGCTTGCCGAGGCGCGATCCGCAAAGAACTATCGGAATGTAGCGATCGAGCTGAACACTCTTGGCCCTTTGTACAGGCAGATTGGCCAGCCGCAGAAGGCCCTGGATGTCTATAACCAGGCCCTGCAAATCGAACGCGCCGGAAGCAACCGCAGTGCTGTGGCGTTGACTCAGAGCGGCATCGCGAAAGTTTATACCGACCTGGGGCAGGAACAAGAAGCGCTGGATATACTGAACCAGGCGCTTGTCACGTGGCGTGATTTAGGCAACCGCCGCGGCGAGGCGCTGGTACTAAGCGAAATTGGCGAAGCCTACTCCTACCTGGCGCAGGAGGATAAGGCGCTGGATGTTCTCAATCAGGCATTGGTCATTTTTCGTGCGACGGGCGGCCGGAATGGCGAGGCGAGCACGTTGGACAGTATTGGAAAAGTTTATTCCGATATAAGTCAGGGAGCGAAGTCGCTTGAGTATCTGAATCAGGCTTTGCCTATCTGGCGAGAAGTAGGAGAGCATCGCGGCGAGGCGCTGACTCTCTGGAATATCGGACGCACGTATGCCGATATGGGGCAGAAGCA
>Ga0181520_10007956_pt1 | contig 15309 bp, 9 predicted proteins | sample PEATcosm2014_Bin_29_FD_132451 | JGI IMG/M metagenome (GOLD analysis project Ga0181520, IMG submission 132451) | Peatland microbial communities from MTU Mesocosm Facility, Houghton, MI, USA - PEATcosm2014_Bin02_30_metaG | ecosystem: Environmental > Terrestrial > Soil > Wetlands > Peat | place...
CAGCGCTTCCAGCCGCTCCAGCGAAAGCGTCAGGTGCGCTCCGCGTTTGGTCGGCACCAGCGCGTGGATCTCGTCGACGATCACCGTCTCAACCGCACGCAGTCCTTCGGCCGCGTCCGAAGTCAGCAGCAGGTACAGCGACTCCGGCGTCGTAATCAGGATGTCGCCGGGATGGCGCCGAAACCGCGCGCGTTCCTTTTGCGGCGTGTCCCCAGTGCGCATGCTGATCGCGGGAATCCGTACCGCAACCCCCGCTTCCTGCGCCATCGTCGCGATGCCCGCCAGCGGTGCGCGCAGGTTCCGCTCCACATCCGCGGCCAGCGCTTTCAACGGAGAGAGGTAGACCACCTTGCACCCGCGTTCCGCCTCACCGGAAGTGGTGCCCAGCATGAGCCTGTCCAGGCACCACAGAAACGCAGCGAGCGTCTTGCCGGTGCCCGTCGGCGCCAGGATCAGCGTCGATTCGCCGCGCACAATGGCCGGCCAGCCCTCGCGCTGTGGTGCGGTCGGCTCGCCCAAAATGGCGCGAAACCACGCCGCCGTAACCGGGTGAAACAGTTCAAGCACCGAGCCCGCGCGCGGCGCAGCATCGCGTTCATCCTCAGCCCGAGCCGAGGCTTTCCCTTCGCGCCCCCGCTCCGGCGGCGCGGACGTTCGCTTCGATTTGGAGGATTTCGGCGGCATGCGGCGATTGCTATCAGCAGCATACCGCTGCCGGATTCACCGCAGGCAGCGCGAGCCCTGCAACCGCCTGCGGATTCACCCGCCAGCCGCCGGCCGGTAAAAGTAGCAGGCCTGCGCAAATTCAGTCTGGAACAGGTCCGTTGAATCTTCCGCCTGTTCCGATGCGCCCAGGACCAGGTACCCGTCTGCCACCATCTGGGAATGCACGCTGCGGAACACCGAACTCCGGCTCGGCGGCGGAAAATACAGCAGCACATTGCGCAGCAGCACCAGGTCGAACTTCGGCAGCCTGGGCAGCGGCGCGCACAGATTCGCATACTGAAAGTCGCACATCGATCTCAGCCTGGGGACGACCTCCCACTCCTCTCCGTCGCGCGCCAGGTACTTCACCAGCATGCGCGCGGGCAGCCCGCGATTGACCTCCAGTCGGCGGTAGCGGCCGCGCCGCGCGTAACTGGTAACCCTCTGGGAGATGTCCGTCCCGACGATCTTCACGTCCCAGCCCGCCAGCTCCGGGAATTGCTCGCACAGCAACATGGCGATGCTGAACGCCTCCTGCCCGGTCGAGCAGGCAGCGCTCCAGATGCGCAGCCTTTGCGTGGCCGAGTTGGCATCGATCAATCGTGGCAGGATCGTCGAGCCGAGCACATCGAAGACCTTGCGATCGCGAAAGAAAGCAGTTTCGTTGATGGTCATCGCCTCGGTCACAGCGCGATGCAGATGCGCCGGCTGATCGCTGCGCAACAGGGTGACCAGGTCTTCCAGGCTCTCCGCGCCCACGAGTCCTGCCACTGGCTTCAGCTTGGCATCGAATAAGGCGTTCCGCGATGGATCGATCAGGTTCGCGGATCGCGCGAGCACCAGCTGGCGGAGATAATCGTAATCCGAATCAGAGCAGGCCATCGATCGCCCCCCGAACGCGCAGGCTTACGAACTCGGTTTCGCGCGGCAGGCCATCCCGGATCACGATCAGGCCGCCAATCCAAGCATGACCAGTTTCTCGCGCAGGCTTTCTGGAGTGAACGGCTTCATCAGGAACTCGTCCGCGCCATATTCCAGCGCCCGGCAGATGAACGAGTTGTCCGCCTCCGTCGTCACCATCATCACTTTCATCGGAGGATGCAGCCCAGCCTCGCGAATCGCTTTGACGCACTCCAGGCCGCTCATCCGCGGCATGTTTACATCCAGCAGCATGAAGTCGAAGGCAGCCGCCGTATGCAGCAACTGCAGCGCCTCGCGGCCGTCGCCTGCTTCTTCGCAGCTCAGGCCGATGTGCTCCAGCAACTGGCGCAGGTGCTGGCGAATGAATTTGGAATCGTCCACGATCAGCGCCCTCATTGCGGATGCCCCGCATTCTCCCGGCTCTCTGGTCCGAACAGCCCGCTCTCGGCCAGCCGCGAGGGCCGCAGTCGCTGTGGATTCAGGCGCACCATCAGGCCCGACTGCATGCGGTAAGCTCCATCGAACAACGCCGCGTTGCGCGCATCCAGCGTTGGCGGATTGGACTCCAGGGAATCCCCGGGAATGGTCGCAACCCCGCCAACTCCATCCACCAGCAACCCAAACTGTTCGTGGTTGTCCTCGTCATCCAGCACCAGCACGCAGCCGGCCTTGTCGCTTCTCTCCAATCCCAGCAGCGCGCGAAGGCTGACCGTAGTGAGCACCTCTCCGCGATACGGCACGACGCCTGCGAAGTAGTCGGGAGCCAGCGGGACCGGTTGCGCCGCCGCCGCGCGAAGCACCTCGCGGACCTGCCGCGTGTCGATCCCAAACCACTGGGAACCAGCACGCAGCGAGCACAGCGACACGGGATGGTCCGCTCCCGTCTCCGGATTGCGATCGGTCTTCACGCGACCTCCTGGAGCGCAGCCAGTTCACTGGTCTGGACCGCAAAATCGCGATGGATCGTCGCCACCCGGCTGTTGACCATCGCCAACTGGCCCTCGCGCAGGCCTTCCGGTACGGCCAGCAGCGTGCCGGACGATACATCCAGCACGCGCCGCACCACCATCCCGACACGGCGCTCCGCCGGCGTTCCCGGAAGCAGGCAGATCATCACCGTTACCATGGCATCTCCGGCCGCTCCCAAACCCGGCAAGATCGCGCCATCGTCTTCCAGCGGCAGCAGCTCGCCGCCGTATTGCAGCAGCGCTCGTCCGCCTGCATATTCGATCCGGCTGAGCGGGATGCGTTCGATCCGCTCCACCGATCGCAACGGCATCGCCATCTGGGCCGGCTTGCCGGTTCCCTTCATGCCGACCGGCCCACCCTCGTAGATCAACATCGAGCGTTCCAGTTCCACGCGGGCAGCGGTTGCCTGCCCGCGCAGTTGCGCTGGGTCTGCGCCGGGTGGATTTGCGTTCTTGGCCAGCGGCCGTAATCCCGCTCGTGCACAGATGGCCGCCACATCGAGGATCAGGGCCAGCGACGCGTTGCCCAATACGGTCGCGCCGGAAAACATGCCAATCTCGCTCAGCGCTCTGGATAAGGGCTTGACCACGATCTCTTCCGGCGCCTTCAGATGGTCGACGATCAGCCCAAACCGAATTCCCTCCGACTCCAGTACTGCGATATAGAACTCGCCCGGCTGCGCGGCCGGACTAGGCTCGATCCGCAGAATTCGATTCAGCCGCACCAGCGGAAGCAGCTCTTCGCGCAGCCGGTACAGCTCGGAGCTGCCCATCCGCTCAATGGCGGTTGCGGCATCGCGCGGCGAGACGTACACCAGCTCGATCACCGCGGATTGCGGCAGCACAAAGCTCTGGCCCGCGCTCTGCACCACCAGCGCCGGCACGATCGCCAGAGTCAGCGGAACGCGCAGCCGCATGGTCGTTCCCGCACCCGCTCGCGACTCCAGTTCGACGCTTCCGCCCACCTTGTCGACATTCGCGCGCACCACATCCATGCCGACGCCGCGCCCGGAAACGCTGGTCACCTCCCGAGCGGTGGAGAAGCCGGCCACGAAGATCATCTGCAGCACTTCGTGCTCGGTCAGGGTGGCCGCCTGCCCGGCCGTCACCAGGCCGCGCTCGATCGCCTTCGCCAGCACCCGCTCGGTCGAGATGCCGTCGCCGTCGTCGATCACTTCGATCACCACCGAACCGCTTTGGTGGAAAGCGCGCAGGCGAATGACTCCTTCGGCCGGTTTGCCCGCCAGCAGGCGTTGCGCAGGCGGCTCGATCCCGTGGTCGACCGAGTTCCGTACCGCATGGGCAAGAGGGTCGCGAATGGCCTCCAGCAGGCTCTTGTCCAGCCGCGTCTCCTGCCCCTCGAATTCGATGCGCACCTTCTTTTCGCAGGTTCTGGCGAGATCGCGCACCATGCGGGGAAACTTCCCGAAAAGGTGTCCAATGGATTGCATCCTTGCCTGCCGGACCGACTCGCGCAACTCCGACGTGACGTTGTTCAATCGGCGGGCGAGCTCAGGGAAGTTCCCGGCCTGCGGTGTGCTCTGCAGAATCTGGTTGCGCGTCAGCACCAGCTCGCCGACCAGGTTCATCATCCGGTTCAGCACTTCCACATCGATGCGCAGCGTCCGGTCTTTGTTGGTCTGGTCGCCCGGCGGGTCCGCGGGGCCCGCGTCGCGAGTCCCAGGCACAGGTGGCTTCACCGGCGCCAGTCTGCCGCGGCCCGAGTTCAGCTCGACCAGAAGCGCGATCAATTCGCCGTCGTCATCGCTCGACCGCTCTCCTTCGGTTCCGGTCGTCTCAATCAGCCGGAGCACCTTGCGCAGCCCATCCAGCAGATTCAGAAGTCCGGTGATCAACTCAGGAGTCACCGCGATCTTCCCATCGCGCAGCGCGGCCAGCAGACCTTCGCCGGTGTGGGCCAGCGTCTGCAGGCGGCTGAACCCGAGGAAGCTTGTCGTGCCTTTAATGGTGTGGACCGTGCGAAAGATCTCGGAGAGCAGTTCGCCGTCGCCCGGCCGCCGCTCCAGCTCGGTCAGGCAGAGCTCCATCCGTTCCAGTCCCTCCTGGCTCTCCGCGAGAAACTCCTTCGTCAGGTCTTCCACCATTCCCTTATCGGGCATTCGCCCCGGAACCATGAGAGGCCTGGCGATCGAGAGCTACGATTCTGAAGTGCGTGCCGGGCCGGCCGGGGGACCGCGGCGAAGGGGCGAGATGGCTGCATTACCTTGCTTGCTTGCGCGCCACGCTTTAGGCTTATCTCTCCATGTCCGCCCATCTCACCCCCGCGGAGATCGCCGATCTCCACCAGCACGCCACCGAAGCTGCCCGGAATTCCTACTCGCCCTACAGTCATTTCCAGGTGGGCGCGGCCGTACTGCTGCACCCCGACCAGCGCCAGCCCGGGGCCGTGGTCACCGGTACCAACGTGGAGAATGCCTCCTACCGCCTCACCTCGTGCGCGGAGCAGGCTGCCATCGCCGCGGCCGTCACCCTCTACGGTCCGGCTATCCGCATCCGCGCCGTCGCCGTCGTCAACCTGAACGGCGCGGCCTGCATGCCCTGCGGGGCCTGCCGCCAGACCATCCTTGAATTTGCAGCTCCCGAAACGGCCATCTTCTATCCCTCTGCCAGTGGCGAAATCATCTCGACGACCCTCGCCGAGCTGCTGCCTGCCGCGTTCCGCCTGGCATCCGGGTAAACATCTGCCCGCGTACCTCGCCCGCATACAATCGGAACCGTGACCATTCATCCCATCGACGTGATTCAGCACAAGCGCGACGGCCTCGTCCTCTCGGACACCGAGATCGAGGCTTTTATTCAAGCGCTGGTCCATCGCACCACCGAGAATCCCATCCCGACCGACGCTCAGGCTGCCGCACTGCTGATGGCCATCTTTCTGCGCGGCTTGAACGCCCCGGAACTCGCCGCGCTTACCAACGCCATGCGCTTCTCCGGGGAGACGCTGGATACCTCCTCGCTCCATTCGTTTACGGTCGACAAGCACTCCACCGGCGGGGTCGGCGACAAAACCTCGCTGCTGATCGCTCCCATCATCGCCGCGGCCGGCGCACCCCTGGAAGCAGGCGAAGGCTTCAGCCTCTGCGATCCCATGATCTCCGGCCGCTCGCTCGGCCACACCGGCGGAACCCTGGACAAGCTAGAGACCATCCCCGGCTTCCGCACCCAGCTGCCGCTGCCCGAATTCCTCTCCATCCTGCGCACCTGCGGCTTCGCTATGGCCGGCCAGACGCCCACCCTGGTTCCCGCCGACCGCATCCTCTACGCGCTGCGCGATCACACCGGCACCGTCGAGTCGCCCTACCTGATCACCGCCAGCATCATGAGCAAGAAACTCGCGGCCGGCCTCAACGCGCTGGTGCTCGACGTCAAGACCGGCTCCGGCGCCTTCATGTCGCGCTATGCGGACGCACAGCTCCTCGCTCGCCTCATGGTCGAAACCGGAGAGCTGGCGGGCACGCGCACCGTGGCCCTGCTCACGTCCATGGACCAGCCGCTCGGCCGCTTCTCCGGCAACTGGATCGAGGTGCAGGAATGTCTCGAACTGTTCCAGCATTTCTCGCCCGACTTCGCCTTCACCCTGCCGCTGGAGAAGCTGCGCCTCAGCTCCGACCTGCTCAAGCTGACGCACGCCCTCGCCGGCCAGATGCTCTTTCTCGGCGGGAAGGCCCCAACTCCCGAGGCCGGAGCGGTCCTTTCGGCACAACTGCTCGCCGACGGCTCCGCCTACCAGCGCTTCCTCGAGATGGTCGAGCTGCAATCGGACGACTGCCCAGCCGCGGTCGCCGCGTTCGCCCATCCCGCCGCCTTCCACCGGCCCGCCGCAGTCCGCACCCTCACCGCAGACCGCACCGGCTACCTGGCGTCGATGGACTGCACCCAGGTCGGCTGGGCCGTGCAGCGACTGGGAGCAGGCCGTGCCCGCCCCGGCGATCCGGTGAGCGCGCATGCAGGGCTGGAGATGCACGCGAAACTCGGCGATCGTCTCGAGGCCGGCCAGTCCCTGGTTACCCTCTTCAGCGACGACCCCGCGCTGCTCGACGAACCGGAGCAAATGCTGCGCGAAACGCTGCACCTGGCCGCGATGCCGCCCGCCCCCATCCCGCTCATCCACGAGATCATGACAAGGAGTGATCTCGGTTGATGGTTTCTGACGAATTCCTTCGCCGCGCGACCGCGCGATTCGTTACACTCATCCCACATTCCACCCAGCGTTGACACCCCACGCATTCGTCAAACGGAGCGCACGTGGCACGATTTACCGGTCTACTCGGCCTCATCACCTTCCTCGGCGTCGCCTATGCCTGCTCCACCAACCGCCGCGCCATCAAGTGGCGCACCGTCGCCTGGGGCCTCGGCCTCCAGATTGCCTTCGCCTTCCTGGTCATCAAGTGGAGCTATGGCCAAACCGTCCTGCACGTCGCCAGCACCGCCGTCACCTCCATGCTGGGCCACGCGGCGGATGGCTCGTCCCTGGTCTTCGGCCCGTTGGGCGATCCCAAGAGTCCGTTGAACGTCTTCGCCTTCGCCGTGCTGCCAACGATTATCTTCGTCTCCGCGTTCTTCGCCGTCCTCTATCACATCGGAGTGATGCAGCACATCATCAAGGTGGTCGCGTGGGTGATGCAGCGCACCATGGGCACCAGCGGCGCAGAGTCGACCAACGTCGCCGCCAGCATCTTCATGGGCCAGACCGAAGCCCCGCTCACCATCCGCCCCTTCCTCGCCGGCGCCACCAACTCCGAACTGATGACCATCATGACCTCAGGCATGGCGCATGTCTCCGGCGGCATCATGGCGGCCTACATTTCGTTCGGTATTAATGCGAAGGACCTGCTCTCCGCGGTGATTATGACCGCGCCCGGCACCATCCTCGTCGCCAAAATGCTGGTGCCGGAGACCGAAATTCCCGCCACCGCCGGCACCGTCCACATGCCGCCGTCGGAGGAGCACAAGAACGAGAACTTCATCGGCGCGATCGCCCGCGGCACCATCGACGGTGGCGCGCTGGCCTTCAACGTAGCCATCATGCTGATCAGTTTCCTCGCGCTGGTTGGCCTGGTCAACGCTTGCATGCTGGGCATCTCGAATGCTCTGTGGGCACACGGTCATGTCCCATTTCCACATTCGCTGGGCAACGCGCTGGGTGTGCTCGCTTCGCCGGTCGCATGGCTCATCGGCATCCCCTGGAACGAGTGCCAGAAGATCGGCAACCTGCTGGGCACTCGAGCCGTGCTCAACGAGTTCGTCGCCTATACCCAACTCGGTCTGTGGAAGAGCACGCTCACCCCGCGTACCTTCTCCATCGCCACCTTCGCCTTGTGCGGCTTCGCCAATCTTGGTTCTATCGGCATGCAGATCGGCGGCATCGGCGCGCTGGTTCCCAACCGCCGCAACGACCTCGCCCGCCTCGGCTTCCGCGCCATGCTGGCCGGTACCATGGCCAATCTCATGTCCGCGAGTATCGTCTCCATGCTGCTTCACTAGCTGCAACTCATCCTCCCGGAGGTGGTTGGAATGATCGTCGTCTGGCCCCAGCCCTATACCCTTTTTGGCAAGGGGCTTGCCTTCTCCGCGCTGCTCGCAGTCGTGCCCACGCTGGTGCTGCTGTACCTGCTTGGCGTGAAGCGCAAAGCGTCGTGGATTGCCGCGCTGGCCGGGCTGGGAGCGACCGTGCTGCTGGCATTCTTCGGTTATGGCATGTCGCTGCGGCATACGGCCAGCAGCGCAGCGTATGGCGCATGCTTCGGGATCTTCCCCATCTCGTGGATCGTCTTCTGGGCGCTGGTGCTCTATGAGATCACCGTAAGGACCGGCAAGTTCGAGGTCATTAAGGATTCCATCGGCTCCATCACCTCGGACAAGCGGATGCAGGCGCTGCTGATTGCGTTCGCCTTTGGCGCGTTCATCGAAGGGTGTGCCGGCTTTGGCACGCCGGTGGCCGTTGCCGCGGCCATGATGGTCGGGCTGGGCTTCTCCGCGCTGTATGCGTCGTCGATCTGCCTGCTGGCCAACACCGCGCCGGTGGCCTTCGGTTCGATTGGCATCCCGGTAATTACGCTGGCCGGCATCACAGGGTTGCCGCTGGAACGCGTGAACGGCGTGGCGGGACTGTCCGGCGTCGCGGGTACGCTGACCGCTCCCATCGCGTTCATTCTGCCGGCGTACCTGATCCTGGTCACCAGCGGCCTGCCGGCCATGCTGGAAGTCTGGCCGGCCGTGCTGACCTGCGGCGCCGTCTTCGCGAGCATCCATTTCCTGGTGTCGAACTACATTGGTCCGCAGTTGACCGACATCCTCAGTTCAATCGGCGCGATGGGCGCATTGGTGCTGCTGCTGCGCTTCTGGGAGCCGCGCCACACCGAAGAGCACGAACGCGAAGTCGACGAATCAATGAAGACCGCTGCGGATGAGCTGCCGCTGCGCAAGCATGATCTCCGGTCCGGGCCGCACTACACCAGGCGCGAGATCTGGCTGGCCTGGATGCCCTATGCGTTGCTGGTGGTCTTCGTTCTGGCGTGGGGATATCCGGGCTTCACAGCAATTCTGAACCGCGCCTCGATCTCGTTTGCATGGCCGGGCTTGCACAACGAAATTCTGCGCATGCCGCCGGTGGCTCGCATCCCCACGAAGTACGCGGCCATGTTCAACTTCAACTGGATGTCCGCATCCGGCACCTCCTGCATGTGCGCGTCGCTGCTGGCGGCAGCCTTCTCCGGCATGAAGCCGAGTGCGCTGGGCAAGATCATTCTGTCGGTCGCGCATAAACTGATCCGCCCGACGATCACCGTAACAGCGATGCTGGCCATGGCGTTCGTGATGAACTATAGCGGGGCGACCGGAACCCTGGGGCTCGCATTTTCCGCCACCGGCCGCGCCTTCCCGTTTTTCAGCCCCATCATGGGATGGCTTGGCGTCTTTTTAACTGGATCGGACACCTCTGCCAACGCGCTGTTCGGCAACCTGCAGGTCGTCAGCGCGGGCCGTTTGGGGCTCGACCCGGTCCTGATTGCGGCGGCGAACTCGGCCGGCGGCGTGATGGGAAAGATGATCAGCCTGCAGACCATTGCGGTCGCCGCGGCCGCCACCGGCATGTCGGTAGCCGATCAGTCCAAGCTGTTCCGCTTCACCCTCAAGCACAGCATCTTTCTGGCGTCGATTGTCGGCGTCGAAGTGATGCTGTGCGCCTACGTCATTCACCTGCGCTGAGCTATTGGTGCGTAGCCCTCACCACAACCACCGGGCCCAGAAGACCCGACGGCATCAACGGCGAGTCGGCCTTGTAGGGGGCGATGTCGGCGAACGTGTACTTGGTGGCGTTCGGCTGTTGGTCCCCGATCAATCGGTTAACCCACACGTTGGTCACTTTGATCGTGACTTGGTTGGCTCCGGGCTTCAGCGCCTGGCTGACGTCGACGCGATACGGAGCGTGCCAGACAATGCCGAGCGGAATGCCGTTCACCGAAACCTCGGCCAGGTCCTTCACGTCCCCCAGATCGATCCACAGGGACGCCCCGGGTTTGAACCAGTCCGGTGACGCCTGAATGGTCTTGGAATAGGTGCCCACGCCGGAGAAATACTTCACACCCGCATCCGCGCTGTCGCTCCAGGAGATCAGCTTGTCCAGCATCGCGGACTCGGGCGCTCCGCGGTTGGCCTGAAAGCTCACTCTCCACGGCCCGTCGACGGTTGCGAGCTTGCTCTCTGTTGTTACGGGCAGCGTGCGTGCGCTGCTCGCCGCGGGTTTGCGGAACACCACGAAGACCGTGCCCCATGGTTCGAGATGCAGCGGCACTCTGGTTCGTCCATTCGCGATCGCGTAGGAGGCGGGTTCCGACTTGCCCGTTTCCGCGTGCCACAGCTCCGGCTCCTTGCCGGTCACGCGGAAGCTGGCATCGACGGTCTCATCGCGGTCGCTGCGGTTGTCGAGAAAGTAGATGTCGCCATCCGCCAGCTTGCGATGGACGAAGGCGATGCGCGTGTCCGGCTCGGGCTTGCTGTGGTCAAAGTCCGGAGCGACACCGAGCGCTTTCAATGCCGCTACCGCATCCTGCCCGGCGTAAACTCTGCCTCTACCCAGCGTGTGTACGCCCGTCCCATTGCCGAACAAATCATTGTTGAGTTGGTTGAACTCGGATTGATCGTCCGCGAGGCTTGGCGTATCCGTCGGCTTCTCGCCGGCCACGACCGCGCCCTGCTCCACGAGTTTGTGAATCGCCCGCAGCACGGGCAACGACATATGTTTGCTGTACGGGTCCAGCACCAGCAGCCGATAGCTCATGCCGCTGGCAGTGGTGATACGGCTCTCATCCACATTCAACATGTGGATGAGAGCATCCGCGTTGATATAGTCGAACCCGTAGCCGTCAGGCAGCCTGGGAGCGGAGCTTACGAAGATGGCTGTGAGATTCGAGTCTTCACCATAGAAGTAGAGCAGGTCCGCGGCAAAGTGTCCCTGCTGCAGCATGTAACTGCTGCGCGCGAGGTAGTCCACCCACGGGCGAGCTTGCTCGGCCCAGGTTTCGTTGCGGTTGAACCACTGGCCATAGGGTCCCAGTGTCAGCCCCGGCGCCTTGTCCACCAGCGGCTGGTGGGCCGATTCGTGGATAACGATACGGTTGATGCCGTTGACCAGCTCCTGGTCCGCCGTGGGCTTCAACGTAGCCGGCGACCACGCCCACGCGCTGTTGATGCGTGCGGTCATCGACTCGGCCGCGGCGAGATTCTGCCCGTAGATATGCGCCACCGACGCGGATTCGCGGTCGTCCGCATCGTAGTTGTACTGTTGCTTGTTGACGCCCGGCGCCTGGGCCCACATGGCGCTCATCGGAATGTCGTTGTACTTCTTCACCTCCATGCCGTCCGCAATGAAGGCGCGGCCGGACTCGTGCGATTCGCCATAGTGGCCCATGCCGCGCTCTTTCAGCGTGGCCTCCAGCTGGCCGTAGTGCTCGGTCGCGGTCAGGTCGGCGATGGTCTTGCGCAGGTCCCACAGAAACTGATCGCTGGCCTGTGCGCTCTCCACCACGTGGCCGGCCAGCACCGGCAGCCAGGGATGGGGATCGTAGCCGCGCAGCCGGATGAAGTCGGAGATCATGGTATCGGTCCAGTTCTGTGTCCCTGCCTCCCAACTGTCGTTGATGACGTAGCGGATGCCGCGTTGGCCCATAAAATCGGCGCCGACCGTCTCTTTGTAACTATCCAGGTAACGATTCATGTAGTTCTTCACATAGCTGGCGTTCAGCTTATCCACCTCAAGCCCGGTAGCCTCCTGCGTCGCCGGGTGATTGGTGATGCCAAGCAGCGAGTAGCCGATGCGCAGCACAACCCACTTGCCCGGCGGCGGCGTCCAGTCCAGCGTTCCATCCGGGCGCATTTTGCCAGTCAGGTCAATCACGTCGCCCTTTCGGATGGCGGAATCCGGCGAAACAGCCGGCGTCGCGAACCCGTAGAGGTCCGGCATCTGCGTGAAGGCAGCCTTCTCCTCGAACCGGTTCACTTGTCCATCGGGATGCAGCACCAGCTCGGCCAGTGCGATGTCGGGTGTCCCATCCGGTCCGGGCGTCCTCATCGTCCGGAACGACACGCGGAAGTACCTCGCGAGGGTTCGCGGGAACGCAATCGTGTGTTCCGGGGACCCGCCCTTGGGAATGTTCGCGACGACGCGGAAGTTGACCCCATCGTCGCTCGCTTCCACTGCCTCGCCTGAATCGGCGCTGCCTCCGCGGGCAAAATAATCATCGTTCGGCCCTCCCTGGCGTCGCACGATGGTTACCGCGAAGATCTGCTGCGGCTCCGCAAACTCGTATTGGATCCAAGCCTTCGCGCCTGCCGCGGCGGCCGCGGGGAGCCGCGTCGTCCCGGTCAGGTCGCCGTCCGCGAGCAGCGCCGGATCCAGGGCGCCGCTACTCCACGTGATCTTTGGCTGCTGCATCCGGACCCTGGGCAACGGATAGGCAACCACCGAACTGTCCGCGTAGAACTGCGGTTGGGCCAGTGCGCTGCTGGCCGCAGGCAGATTCTGAAACGGTCCATTATTCGTTGGCGGGTGATTCAGCGTGCCTGTGAACGGCTGGCCGCCGTCGACCATGGTTTCGCTCCACACGTACTTCTTCATCGCCTCCGGGCCCGGCACCCACGGTCCGCCGCTCTCGCTCCAGCCGGGAGAGCCCGCGATGGCCTCCTCCATCCCCAGCCGGTCGGCCAGCGTGGTCGCATACTTGAAGGCATCCTTCCATTCGGGCGTCATGTAGGCAAGGCGCTTGTCCACCACCTGCGGAGTCGCCAGGGCGGCATCGAAGTTCTGGAATCCGCCAATGCCAACCCGATGCATCCATTCCAGGTCGAGCTGGATGCCTTCCTTCGTGATGTTCCCGTTCATCCAGTGCCACCACACCAGCGGGCGCGCGCTTTGTGGCGGATTCGCAAAGCCGCTCTGCAGTGGGTCGCCTCCACTGGGGGGCGTCGCGGCCGCGGTTTGGGCCAAAGCCGGATGACTGAGAAACATGAGCAGAATAGCGCCAGAAATTGCCTGGAACCGCCGTTGCCCGGATGCGCCAAAAGTTCGAACCTTGATCGTCATTTCCACTTCCTGTTGGGGATGCTGCTGTCTTGCGTGCGCGGCCAAGACGCACTATACGCTGAAGTGACGAAGGCGTGAAAGACGCCTTTTCTGCGCATGAAGCGCGCGCGCCGATCCTCCATCCCAATCGGACACTGGCAAGGAGTGCCTCGTGATGGCGGGAGGACTCAGCCAGTCGAGGGAAAGCAGCGCTTAATTCAACCGGGATTGGTATACAGTTCGAGGATGCGGCGCCCCTGCGGAGAGCCGCAATTCTTCGATACGGAGCGGACTGATTTGCGTGTAGCGATCGACACCGGAGGCACGTTTACGGACTGTGTCTCGTTCGAGGAGGGACGGCTCAAGGTCTTGAAGCTGTTCTCGACTCCCGCAGATCCCGCGCGCGCGGTGCTTGCAGCATTAGCGCAGATTGGCGCAGGGCAAGCCCCGGATGTCCGGCATGGCACGACGATTGGCACCAATACCATGCTGGAGCGAACAGGAGCGCGCGTGGCGTTTGTGACGACGGCTGGCTTTGAGGACACCATCGCCATCGGCCGTCAGACGCGCAGCAAGCTCTACGACTGGTTCATGCCCGTACCGGTCAGCCTGGTACCGCGGGAACTGCGCTTTGGCGTGCCGGAACGGGTCAGTTCCGCCGGCCAGATTCTGCGCTCACCCACCGATGCGGAACTCGCACTCCTGGTCGACGCAGTGCGCGTCAGTGGCGCAGAGGCGGTGGCGATCTCGCTGCTGTTTTCCTTCGCCAATCCGCAGACGGAGTTGCGGGTGGAAGCCGCGCTCAAGCCCCTCGGAGTTCCCATCTCCACCTCGCACCGGATTCTGCCGGAGTTTCGCGAATACGAGCGGGCCTCGACCATCGTCGTCAACGCGTATCTCGCGCCCAGGATGCAGCGCTATCTGGGGCATCTGGAGCAGCGCGTTGCCGAGGAGCACGCCGGTGGCCGGGTCAACGTAATGCAATCGTCCGGCGGCATTATCCCGGCACATCTCGCGGCAACGGAGCCGGTGCGGACTGTCCTTTCAGGGCCGGCGGGCGGGGTCATCGGCGCCTGCCAGGTGGCGCGCTGGGCCGGGTTTGACCGCATTATCGGATTCGATATGGGCGGCACCTCGACGGATGTTTTTCTGGCCGATTCGGCAACCGATGGCCCGCAGCGCACCGGCGAGTCAGTCGTCGCCGGCGTGCCGGTCAGCATTCCCATGCTCGACATTCATACCGCCGGGGCCGGAGGGGGCTCGATCGCTCGCTTCGATGCGGGAGGAATGTTGCGTGTGGGTCCCGAGTCGGCTGGCTCAGAGCCTGGGCCCATTTGTTTCGGCCGCGGAACCCGGCCGACCGTCACCGATGCCAACTTGTTGCTGGGAAGGCTGGACGCGGAGAGCTTCCTGGGCGGAGGCGTGCGGCTGGACCGTCAACGGACGGAACAGATCATGGAGGAACAAAAGGGCTCGCTGGCTACGAGGGAGGACTTTGCGGCTGGAATACTGAGGCTTGTGGAAGCGCAGATGGAGAAGGCCATCCGGGTGATCTCAGTCGAGCGTGGCCACGACCCGCGCGAGTTTACGCTGGTGCCTTTCGGCGGCGGCGGGCCGCTGCACGCCTGTTCGCTGGCGCGCGCGCTGCGCGTTCCCCGGGTGCTGGTCCCAAGGATGCCGGGTGCACTGTCGGCTATGGGCATCCTGCTGGCAGACACGGTGCGGGATTATTCGCGGACCGTGATGCTGCCGGGCGATGCGATCTCGAGCATCGGTGAGGCTTTCGCGGAACTGGAGCAGCGCGCCGTCGCGGAGTTCGAGGCAGAGGGGTTAAAGGGCGAGCCACTGCGCTCGATCGATATGCGGTATCGCAGGCAGGGATACGAGTTGAATGTTGTTTGCGATACGAAGTCTCCGGCAAATGCAATTGGGGACTTCCATCGGCTGCATCGGCAACGATATGGCTTCTGCGACGAGGCCAGACCGGTGGAGATCGTGAATCTGCGGCTGCGGATGACCGCACCTGGTGAGCCCTACTCGCCGCCACAGCACGAGCCTGTCGCGGGGGATGGAGGCGCAGCCTGCTACGCAGTTCGGGACATTTATTTCGATGGTCAATTCCTTCCTGCGCGCCTG
>Ga0181520_10007957_pt1 | contig 15308 bp, 13 predicted proteins | sample PEATcosm2014_Bin_29_FD_132451 | JGI IMG/M metagenome (GOLD analysis project Ga0181520, IMG submission 132451) | Peatland microbial communities from MTU Mesocosm Facility, Houghton, MI, USA - PEATcosm2014_Bin02_30_metaG | ecosystem: Environmental > Terrestrial > Soil > Wetlands > Peat | place...
AGGCCGAGATGACGACGCCGGCGTGGAATTTACGTTTCCGGGCTAGGAAAGCGACAGCGGGTGTCGGCACAACTCCTGCACTCCCAACGACGACTCCAGCCGCGCGCAATCCGGCGGCAAGCATGGCGGCGATCCAGGGGCCGGATTCGCGGGTGTCGCGGCCCAGTATAACGCGCGGTTCGGCTGTGATTTTGCGCAGGGAGTGGCCCAGCGCCAGACCAGTGGCATAGATAGTGGCGGCGTCCAGCGGGTATTCACCGGCAACGGCGCGAATGCCGTCTGTGCCAAAGAGTTTGCGTGCAGTAGCTGTGCTCATAGTCTCATTTCTTGGTTGGCTGATTGGCCGCAGACGATTCCACGCGGCTGATAAAAACACCGTCGGCAAGACGCGTTATAACCTTGTCGCCCGCCGCAATCTGTTCTGCGGACCGCACCAGCCCTCCGCCGGCATCGAGAACCAGCGCGTAACCGCGTTCCAAAACAGCGAGAGGTGAGAGCGAGTGCAGAAGCGCATCCAGAGCATTGAGGCGCGACAGGAATTCATGCAGTCTGTACTCGGTTGAATGAATCAGGCCAGTGCGGCAGCGCATGAGACGCTCGCGAGCGCCCCCCAGTTGCTGGCGGGGATCGTGGCGCAGAACCGCGGCTGTCAGACCGGCAATACGCTGCTGATGGCTGCGAATCCGTCCATTCACTGCGGCCTCCACACGAAAACTGCATTCGTCCAAGCGTTGGGCGAGCTTGTGGAGCAGCGCATGGACCCGCGTCTCTGCGCGGCTCACTGGCAGCCGCGTCAGCCGCTGGCGCGCTTGCAGCAATTGAAAGCGCGCGGCCCGCTCCAGCCGATGCGCTTGCTCGGCCAGATGCTCGGCGATCTTGTGCTGTGCCTCGGTAATCACTTCGGCGGCAGCCGATGGCGTGGGAGCGCGAAGATCGGCGACAAAATCGGCGATGGTAAAGTCGGTTTCATGTCCTACCGCGGAAACTACAGGCAGATGGCTCAATGCGATTGCACGGGCGACGCGCTCGCTGTTGAAGGCGGCCAGGTCTTCCAGCGATCCACCACCGCGCGCCAGAACAACGACATCGACAAGGCCGTTCGCATTCAGTTCCGCCAATGCCGCTTCGATCTCGGCGGGCGCGGAATCTCCCTGTACACTGACCGGACAGACGAGAACACTCAAGCCGGAGTGGCGGCGCGCGACGATGTTGAGAAAATCGCGGATCACCGCGCCGGTAGGCGAAGTGACGATGCCCACGGTACGCGGAAAGGCGGGCAGCGGCCGCTTGCGCGTGGCATCGAAGAGGCCCTCGGATTTGAGCCGCGCCTTCAATTGCTCGAAGGCCAGTTGCAGCGAGCCTGCGCCGACCGGCTCCATTGTCTCGGCAACGAGCTGCATCTGGCCGCGCTGCTCGTAGACGCTGACCCGGCCACGCACCAGCACATGCAAGCCGTCTTCGGCACGAAAGCGCAGCAGCATCGCCTGGCGGCGAAAGAGCACCACCGGCAACTGCGCGTCGGCGTCTTTTAACGTGAAATAAACATGGCCGCTGGGCGCGGGACGGTAGTTGGAGATTTCGCCCTCCACCCACACGTCGCCATACTCCTGCTCGACCAGTTCGCGCACCTGACCGACCAGCTCGCGCACCGGCCAGATGCGGCGGCTGGGGCGCGGCTCCTCAAAATCAAGGTCGAACTGCGGCGTGAATGGATCGTCCCTGGTCACTTCTACAAAGTGTAATCGCCGAGACCGGTATCCGGCTTGCAGGATGGAGCGATGCGCAGCCGGATCACTCGCTCCACCGCGGCAGAATGCTGATTATGGATGAAGGCCGGCGGCGGCCAGCATCTCGAAGAACTGGTGCTGCGTACACTCATCGATGGATTGAGCCACCAGCTTGCCGTCACGGCCAAAGACAAAGTTCTTGGGAATGCCGTTGATGTGAAAGAGTTGATGCACCTTGCTTCCGGAGTCCAAGAGAACAGGAGGATGATAATTCATCGCATCGATAAAGGCGGCCACCTTGAACGGGTCTTCGTCGGTGATAGAGAGAATCACCAGGCCCTGCGACTGAAAGTGGGTGTAAATCACGTCGAGGTCGGGCATCTCCTGACGGCAGGGCGGGCACCAGGTTGCCCAGAAGTTGACCAGGACGATCTTGCCGCGCAGCTCAGAGAGCGTGACCTTCTTGTTTTTAAGATCCCGGAGAGTGAAGTCTGCCTTCTGAATGTCGGCATCGTTCGCCACAAGAATCTGATCGGCTTTCACAAGCAGCGGATCGTTCAGTGTGACGGTCACACTCTTGTATCGAATCAGTCTGGCCAGATCGAGATACGGCATCGGCGGCTGATCTTTCTTGGCCGGCTGTGGCGTTTCGGTCAGCGCCTGCGCAAGCGCATCCGCGACGGCCTGCAACGCCTCGGCGCCCTGATCGCCCTCGGTCACCAGATGGGAGAGAGCATCGGCAAGCCCTACCTTTTTCGAACTAGGCGGCAGAGAACGAATATCGTTGGCGACTTTGATGGTGGCGATTGGCCGCTGCTCCGCTGAGAGCGAGCGAAGTTTATCCATCTGCTTGTAGATGGAGGACTCGGTGGCCTGTGCGTGAAGCAGCGGCGCGGCGAGAAGGATGGCAGCGATGAGATAGAAAGCGCGACGAATCGAGTTCATGGAATCCCGTTGTTGATGTAAATTTGAAAACGGTGACTTGGGCAGAATTATATCGTAATAGCGGATGCGCGGGATTGCGCAGCCGGTTTCATTTCGCTCATGTTTTTGCTCCAGAGGTTTGCACGAAGGAGCTTTTCATCGTTTCTCCTTGTCCCTCCACGTGGCTGGATTTTTCCCACAACTTGCTCACTGCCGCAAACCCTTCTATCCTGCATAAAGACAGTCTGTAAAAACACTTATGAGCGAATCCCAGAGCAAACCCGCATTGCGCACCAAAGGCAGGCTGATGTCCGCCTCGGAGATCGAACGCACCCTGGTGCGGCTGGCCCACGAAATCGTCGAGAAGAGCAACGGCAGCGGAGACCTGGCCCTGGTGGGCATCAAGCGCCGCGGCGTGCCCCTGGCCGAGCGGCTCGGCAAACTGATCTCCGGCATCGAGAAACGCCCCATCGATACCGGCGTGCTGGACATTCAGTTTTACCGCGACGATCTTTCGACGACCGGCGTGCGCCCGGTGGTGACAGCCGGGGCCATCGGCTTTGACATCAACGGCCGCGACGTGGTGCTCTGCGACGATGTGCTCTACACTGGCCGCACAACCCGTGCCGCTCTGGACGCGCTCTTCGATCATGGCCGCCCGCGGCGCGTGCAACTGGCGGTATTGATCGACCGCGGACATCGTGAGCTGCCGGTGGAGGCCACTTACATTGGCCGGCGCGTGCCCACCAGCAGCCGCGAGATCATCGAGGTCAAATTTCAAGAGGTCGACAACGACGAGCAGGTTTTGCTGGTCGAGCGCGTGGACTGAAAGCCAAGAGCGAAACAATGACTCCGACTGCAACGAAAGTTCGTCCCCCGCTCCACACTCCGCCCGTCGCCGCATCGCCGTTTCCGTACCATCCCGGTTCGCTGCTCTCCTGTCAGGATCTGAGCCTGGAGGCATTGAGCCATCTGCTGGCGCGGGCCACGGCGCTGGAGAAGCAGGAGCCGCTGGAGCGCGCGCGGATTCTGGCCAAGCGCCGCATCGCGCTGCTCTTCTACGAGTCCTCGACGCGCACCCGCACCAGCTTCGAACTGGCCGCCAAGGGACTGGGCGCCGACACCACGCTGGTCTCCAGCCTCTCGTCGAGCATCGAGAAGGGCGAGTCGCTCAAAGACACCGGCCTGACCCTGCGCGCCCTCGGAGCTGAGACCATTATCCTGCGCAGCAACTCCAGCGGCGCGCCCTGGCTGCTGGAGGCCGAGACCGGCCTGCCGGTGCTCAACGCCGGCGACGGAATGCACGAGCACCCCACGCAGGCGCTGCTCGATCTGCGCACCATGCTGACTCATCTGCGGCCCGGTCTGCACGTTGTCACCGCCGATACCCTCTCCGGCATCACCATCACCATCACAGGCGACATTCTGCACAGCCGCGTGGCACGCTCCAATATGCTGCTGCTGCCGCGTCTCGGCGCGCGCGTGATCCTCTGCGGTCCCAAGGAACTGTTGCCGGAGATTGCCGCTGCTGCCGGTCCCGGAATCGAGATCCAGCGCAACTTCGAGGCCGCGCTCGGCCAATCGCAGGTGGCGATGATGCTGCGCATACAGGCCGAGCGGCTCGCTGGATTGCAACTCGACCTCGAAGAGTACAAGGCCGGCTATCAGCTCACCGGCCAGCGGCTGGCTCAGCTTGCGCCGAAGGCCTTGGTCCTCCATCCCGGCCCCATCATTCGTGGCATGGAGATCACCGCCGGCGTCGCCGACGGCCCGCAATCCGCGATCCTGGAACAGGTCACGAATGGAGTGGCGATTCGCATGGCGGTGGTGGAGCGCGCGCTGACGGCAAAGGCTAAGCTAGCATCGGAGGCTTGAGAAAATGAAGCTACCGTCCATCATCCAAATCCGCATTCCAATTCTGCTGGCGCTGTCATGTGGTGAGATTGCATCGATTTTCATCCTGCGTGGGCATCTAGGTTTTCATAGATTTCTTGCAGCTTCACTCGCAGTAATGCTCCTCATCCTTCCACTTTTCTGGATACATGAATTTTGGCGGCGTAATATTTCATATTTTGTTGTGGCTTTTTCCGCGCTCGGAATAGCTTTATTGATTGCCGATTTGCTGATTAGCCGAAGAATTACACAAGCACCTATGAATTTCTTTCTCTTCTCGTTTTGGATTCTTATTTTGCTCAGGAAAAATCGCCAACATTCAAAGGGATTTTCGGAAGAGCAATATCAAATCCTCAAAGCCGAGGATATTAGGTTCTTCTGGGTCTGTATAAATTTAGTCGGTCTTGTGTCATGTTTTATTTACCCCGCCTTTTATCCGGATGGAGTATGGGCAAACGCGGCGTTGCCCGTTGCATTCTTGTTCCTTTGCGGTGTTGTCTATTGTCTATTTATTAAGCGAACCCAAATTAGTTCTGGAAGTGATTCACTTCAAGACAAATTAAATTCGGGAGGCCGCGCATGACGGCACTGATAATTCGTGGCGGCCATCTGATCGATCCCGCCGCCGGCGTCGACGGGCTTAAGGACATTCTGCTCAAGGACGGGCGTGTGGCCGAGATCGCCGCTCCCGGCAAGCTGAAAGCCGTGAATGGCGAGCAAATCCTCGACGCAACCGGCCTGACCGTCGCTCCGGGGCTGATCGATATGCACGTCCACCTGCGCGAGCCTGGACAAGGCTTCAAAGAGACCATCGCCACCGGCACGGCTGCCGCAGCCGCAGGCGGATTCACCTCTGTTGCCGCCATGCCCAACACCACGCCGGTGAACGACTCGCCGGAGACCACGCGCTGGATGCAGGCTGCCGAGCGCCACGCGGCCGTCCGCGTCTTTCCCATCGCTGCCGCCACGCGCGGCTCCAAAGGCGAAGCCATCAACGACTACGCCGCGCTGAAGGCCGCCGGAGCCGTGGCCGTCTCGGATGACGGGCTGCCGATTTTGAAGGATGGTGTCATGCGCGAGGCGCTGGCTGCCGCGGCGCGCACTGGCCTCACCGTCATCCAGCACGCCGAGGACACACGGATAACGCACGTTGCCGAGAAGGTGGCCACCATGAACGCCGGGCCAGCCGCCTTCAAGCTCGGCCTGCGCGGCTGGCCCAATGAGGCTGAGTCCGGCATCGTCGAGCGCGACATCCGTCTGGTTACCGAACTGCGCGAGGCGCGGCCGCATCTGCACGTCGCGCACATCTCGACGGCCGCCGCGCTGAACGCCGTGCGCCAGGCCCGCCGCAACGGATTGCGCGTTACCTGCGAGGTGGCGCCGCATCATTTTTTGTTGACTGACGAGCACGTCGGCCTCTACAACACCAATGCCAAGATGTGTCCTCCTCTGCGCTCCGCCGCCGACCGCGATGCGTTGATTGAAGCCCTCCTCGACGGCGTGGTGGACGCGATCGCCACCGACCACGCGCCTCATGCCGTGCACGAAAAAGAAGTCGAGTTCGAGCGCGCGCCGAATGGCATCATCGGCCTGGAAACCGCTCTGGGATTGAGTTTGCGCTGGCTGCACAGGGAATGGAAGCTGCCGCTGGGGCGGGTATTGAGCCTGCTGAGCGCGCAACCGGCGGCGCTGCTGGGCTTGAAGGGCCGGGGCACACTCACGGTGGGCAGCTTTGCCGATGCCGTCGTCTTCGATCCCAAGTCTGAGTGGACGTACAACGCCCGCGAAGGCAAGTCGAAGTCGCGCAACACGCCCTTCGACGGCTGGTCGATGCTGGGCCGCGTGCGGTGGACGATCAGCGAAGGGCGCATTGCCTACAGCGGCGAGATTGCCTATTGATCCGGCAAGAAAAGTGTGACGTTCGTTCCCACCCTTTCCCGCAAAAAACGCGGCAATGGATGGGGCGCTCACACAGTATTTTGTTGCCAGATCAATAAGCGAACCCCGGCTTCTTCGGCGATCAACCGATGGGGCCGTCGCAGCTACTCCTGCGCCAGATTTACTTCGATCTGTTTTTTACTGTTCTTGATGGCATACATCGCGGCGTCGGCGGCGCTGAGCAGGCTATCCTTGTTGACTCCATCCTCCGGATAGAGAGCAAGGCCGATGCTGGCTGAGCCATGCAGCGTGTTTCCTTCCAGCACAATGGGAGCATCGAAGGTGTGCTCCAGCCGCTGAGCGATCTCTTCGACGCCGGAGCGGTTGCGCACCATCGGCAGCAGCACGGCAAATTCGTCGCCGCCCAGGCGCGCCAGCAGGTCGTGCGAGCGGAGTTGCTGCTTCATGCGTTGCGCCACCTCCTGCAGATAGAGGTCGCCGATGCGATGGCTGTAAAGGTCGTTCACCTGTTTGAATTTGTCGAGATCGATGTAGAGCAGGCCGAAGATGCCGGCACTCGCGCGCGCCTCTTCAATGCACGACTCCAGATGCGTCTCCAGCGAGAAGCGGTTGTGAATGTCGGTGAGCAGGTCGAACTCCGAACGGCGCAGGAGATCGGAGTAGAGCCGGCGCGTTTCGATCGCCAGCGTGGCCAGCTTGGCTCCGTTGTTCAACGCCCCCAGTTCACGTGCGGCCGGTGGCGACTTCGGATCGAGTCCGGCATGGAGCGTGCCCAGCGATGGACCGGAGCGGGCCTGAATGACCGCGCTCACGATGCGCAGGTTGCTTTGCCCGGCCGGGCAGTCTCCCAGCTTCGCGCCGTCGGCGATCTCGCACCAGCAGGGAGCGCCGTCCAGCGTGGAGGAGACCATCGCCGCAATCGCTTCGAGAATCTCGGCGAGCGGACGCGATCCGTTGATATCTTCCAGAATGCTGCTGCGCCTCTGCTCCAACTGCGCCGAACGGCGTTCCTGCGCGGCCTCGGCTTCGATGCGAATGGCCAGTGCCGCGGTCTTCTGGCGCACCTTGCGTTCCAGGGTCCATCCCCATGCTCCGACGGCGGCCACCACCATCAGCAGCAGCAGGACAATCAGAATCAGGTTGCGGGTATTCACCGGCGAAGGCAGCGCAAGGACCGTCACATCGTCCGGCGAACGCATCTGGATGTCGAAGGGCACCTCGATGTCATAGGGATTGGAGTCGCCCAGGGTGCAGATGCCGGTGACCTTGATTCTGGAGCCGGGCTGAATATGCCGCATCGGCGATTGAAGCTGCACGCCATCCACGACCGGATGGCGATAGACGGCGGAGAAGACCTGGCCATCGGAGATCAGCACATATTGATCCTGTGTAATCTCACGAATTTCTGTCACCACCTGTCCTTCGATGGAGACCAGGTCGAAGATGTCTTTGCTGGATGTCAGTTCCTTGCGAGTGACCAGCTTGGGCGCGAGGGGAGAGTAGACTCCGCTCTGCAGGACTTCGCCGCCCTTCAGGGTCAGATAGCCGTCATGCAAATCCGGAAAGCCGGTCACATCCGCCCGATCGCCAATGCGCAGCGGCAGCTCGCGCTTGGTGGCAATCCACAGGCTCTTGGCGCCATCCTGCAACACGATGGCCGAGCCGGGCAGATAGTACGTGATGGTTCCGTGAACGCGGACTCGCTGGCTGAGATCCTTCTCCTTGTAGTCGTTGAGGATCTCGCTCATTTCGGTCAGCGGCAGCTTTTCGGGGCTGGTTTCGGCGGGATTGGCGATCTTGATATCCGTCAAGGAGTTGATGGACAATCCGGCGCCGACGCGCTGCATCTTGCCGTCGAATGTGGACCCGGCCACGCCATCGGCATCCACCTCGGCGTCGATCAGTTGGTTTGTCTTTTTCTCATCGCTGCTGTTGACCCATACATCGAGGAGGCCGCCATCGGCAAGCAACTGCATATGCGTTGTCGGCTGATGCGAGCTGAGGACCATATCGGCGCTGCGCACCCTGGCGCGCACACGAACATAAACGCAGTCGAGTTCGCCGCGGATCAGTTCATCGTAGGTTGCCGGCACGGGGTTGGGCAGTGCGCCGTGAGAGAGCACGGTGACGGTGTTGGCGTAGACGATGGGATGAAAGCTGCTTCGCGTCGTTCCCTGAATCAAAACGCGATCGCCGGGAGTCAGGATGACCTCCGGCTTCGTCCAAACATAGATGGCCTCGTTGCCATCCTCGACAAAGAGTGTGGTCTCCCCGGCGCGGCGGTAGGTGACCGTGGCCTCGAAGGCGACAGGCAGATTCCGGCTGGCCTGATCGGAACTGAGGGTACGAATGGCGCGCAGCGTGGAGAGCGGAGCCGGCGGCGCTGCCCAGGCAGCCGAGGCCCAGACAAGGATCGCGGCAATCGCTAACGTCAATCTCTTCATAAAGAACACAGTGGTCCAGTGCTCCCCGCTCTGGGTAGCTCTATCGGCAAGATATGCCAATTGAATTACTCAGGCACCAAGAATACACAGTTTTCGCCGCCGAGAGTGTGTATTTCTTAATGCTTAGACGCAAAAAATCTGCTTTTGAGAGCATAATACTCTTCAATCACCACATCCGTTGCATTTCATCTGATCTCTGAATCCTTTGTCAATCCGTCAGGGATCGCGGACGGAGAAATCATCTTGCCGATAGCGGAGCCAGACTCTGCTCTATTTGACGCTTGCCGCGTTTGACTGCGTACATGGCGTCGTCGGCGGCGCTCAGCAGGCCGTCACCGGTGCTTCCATCCTCCGGATAAAGAGCAAAGCCGACACTGGCCGAGCCATGAATCAGGTTTCCTTCCAGCGAAAACGGCTCATCAAAGCAGCGCTCCATGCGCACGGCAATCTCCACGGCTTCAGCGCGCTTTCTGACCACCGAGACCAGCGCGGCAAATTCGTCTCCGCCCAGCCGGGCCAGAACATCGCCGCCGCGCAGTTGATTTTTCATGCGCCGGGCCGACTCTTGCAGATAGAGGTCTCCGATGTGATGGCCGTAGCGATCGTTGATTTGCTTGAATTTGTCCAAGTCGATATAGATCAGCCCGAAGACCGAGTTGTTTGCCTGCGCCATCTCGATCTGTGCGGTGAGAGATTTTTCCAGCGAGAAGCGGTTGTGAATCTCGGTGAGCAGATCGAACTCCGATCGGCGGCGCAGGTCGCTGAAGAGCTTACGGGTCTCGATGGCCAGCGAGGCCAGCCGCACGCCTACCGAGAGGGCCTCCACTTCCTGGGCTGAGCGGGGACTCTGCGCATCGAAGGCCGCAAAGAATTTTCCCAGAAGCGCGCTGGAGTGGCCGGAGATCTCCGTCTGGATCACACGCATTCCATCAAGATGGGCGGGGCGCAGACCGGCAGCCGGCTCATTCTCCATCTCGCACCAGCAGAGGGCGCCGTCGAGCATGGCGGAGACCAGTCCGGAGATATCCTTGAGGATCTCCGCGAGCGGAGCGGAGCCGTTGATTTTTTCCAGAATATGACTGCGCCGTTGTTCGAACAGGGCCATGCTCGCCAGTGTTGCCGTTTGCTGGCCAACCCGTTTGCGCAGGAACCAGCCCCACGCGCCAACGGCAATCACTACGATCAGCAGCAGGCTGATGGCGACAACCAGGTTGTAGGTGTTGATCAACGACGGTCTGGCAACCACCGTGATGTCGTCAAAGTTGCGCATCAGAATATCAAAGCCCACATCGGAGTTGAATGGATTCGAGTCTTCGGTGATGCAGATGCCGGTGACGCGGACTTTGGAGCCGATGGGAATCTGCTTCATCGGCGGAGGCGCGGCGTCTCCCCCCGGATGGCGGTAGATGGCAGAGAAGAGCTGGCCATCAGCGGTCAGGTCGTACTCATCCTGTGAACCTCCGCGCGCCTCGGTCACCACCCGCGCTTCCAGCGATACCAGATCGATGATGTGCCGGCTCTGGGTCAGTTGCTTTCTGGTCGTCGGCAGCGGGGTAACCGGCGCCTGAATGTGAGAGTCCAGAATCTCGCCGCGGGTCACGGCCAGAAATCCGTTGTGCGCCTCGGGGAATCCAGTTGCGTCCACCACATCGCCGACCTTCATCGGTTGGAAGGTCCAGGTAGAAATCCAAAGGCTGCTCGCGCCGTCCTGCAATACGACCGATGTGCCGGGCTGATAATACGTGATGGTTCCATGCACCCGGACCCTCTGCGTCCGATCGGTGATATGAAAGCCGGTAATGATCTCTCCCATCGGCGTCACCGGCAGCGACCATGGGCTGGCGCTGGCGCGCTTGAGAATCTTGATATCCGCAGATGTGCCGACACTGATGACGACGCCGTGCGCCTGCATCTTGCCGTCGAAGAGTCCGCCCGCGACTCCGGTGACCTCGACCTCGGCGTCCAGCAGATCTGCGAGTCCCTCGCCGGTTGAATTGAAGACGCTCACCTGAATGTAGCCGCCCTCGGTCAGCATCTGCAGATTGGCGCCGTAATTGTCCGACGAATCGGTTTTCTTGTCTCCGGCGCGAATGACGCCGCGGACGGTGACCATCAGGCAGTCCCGCTGGCCCCGGATCAGCTCGTCAAAGGTGGCCGGCACAGGCTTGGGCATCTCGCCGTGGCGCAGCACCGTGATGTTTTCGCTGATCACGATAGGATGAAAGCTGCCCGCGGTCTTGCCCCGGACAAAGACGCGATCTCCGGGGTGCAGCATGACGTTGTCAATTTTGGGGCTGACAAAGGTGCCCACGCCGCCATCTTGCATAAAGAGCGTGTACGCGCCTTTGTGGTAGTAGGTTACGGTAGCTTCAAAGGCAACCGGCAAGCCTTTGTCGGCCTCGGCGCTGCTGAGAGCCTGTATTGCGCGCAACGTGGTCAGCGTGCCGGGGGGCATCGCCCATGCCGCCGAAACAAAACTGAAAACCACCGCTATCGCCGCAATCGATCTCTTCATAGCTTTTGGGGCCGAACCGGCGCCTTATTCTTTGATCCCGGTTTACTTATCGGCGGCAATCGCGCAAGAATCAGGCTTGAGAGAATCCTGATTACCTCTGTACACTGCCTACCGCTGCGCAGACGGGGAAGTATGATCGGTATAGTGCAACCCGCGCCAGCACGCTATCGTTCCAGTGAGATTCTCGCCAACGCCATCACCCACGGCGGTGGCGCGATTCTAGCTATATTTGGCTCGGTACACCTGATTGCCGCATCCAGGCGGGGCACGGACTGGCAGGTGGCCAGTTCTTCCGTTTTTGCCGCGACGCTGGTGCTGGTCTATCTCTGTTCGACGCTTTATCACTCTCTGGTGCGGACGCGGGCCCGTCACCTCTTCCATATCCTCGATCACTCGTCGATTTATCTTTTGATCGCCGGCACCTACACGCCCTTCTGCCTGGTTTCCCTGCGCGGTCCGCTGGGATGGACGATCCTCGGCATCGAGTGGGGCCTGGCCATCGCCGGCATCATCTTTAAATGCTTCGCAGTAGACCGCTTCGAGATTGCCTCGGCGCTGGTTTACCTGGGACAAGGCTGGTTTGTGGTGGTCGCTGTTATCCCGCTGGTTCACGCCATCGGCTGGCATGGCCTGCTGTGGCTGGGAGCGGGCGGCGTTGCTTACACGCTGGGCATCATCTTTTTCGCACTGGACCGCCTGCGCTACTTCCATGCCACCTGGCACCTGTTCGTGTTGGCCGGCAGCATCTGCCACTACTTTGCCATTCTCTATTACGTTCTGCCCGCGCGACCTTGAACGACGGAGCGAAGGATGAATCTTTGATGCACTATTTCAGGTGCAAATTGACCTGACACCCTCAAAGCCGGTACACTACTCTAGTTTGGCGATTCCAGCCTGATGCCGTGGAGCCGGACGCTCGCCCGAAAGAACCGCGGGCTTGAGCGAACCGGTTCGAGTGATTTGCGGCGCAGAAGTTTCCGCCCGAGCTATCTTTGGATTGCATAAGCGCACCGGCCAAGCCGGGCTTGTGCTGGAGGGTTTATGTACGCGGTTATTCGCACCGGTGGCAAGCAGTATCGCGTCGCGCCCGGCGACGTAGTGAAGATTGAGAGCGTTGCGTCGGCGGATCAGACCGTCGAGTTCAGCGATGTGCTGGCGGTCAGCGGCGAGCCGGGAACGGTGGCCAAGCCGGCCAGCGCCAAAGTGATCGCGGAAGTATTGGGCGAGGGCCGGGGCGACAAGATTCTGGTCTTCCACCTGAAACGCAAGAAGCAGTACAAGAAGCTGCAAGGGCACCGGCAGAATTTTACCGAGGTGCGCATCAAGAGCATCGAAGCCGACGGCGTGACCTACACCGCCGCCTGAAGAATTTTGGAAACGACAGCACCGGCGCCCCATCCTTCCCGCGTTTTTGAAGGATTCCAAGCAGGCGCCCGACAAGGAAGGGGATTGAGTCATGGCACATAAAAAGGGTGGAGGAAGCTCCACAAACGGACGGGATTCCAATGCCCAGCGGCTGGGCGTAAAGGCATTTGCCGGCGAGCTGGTATCCGGCGGATCGATCATCATGCGTCAGCGCGGCACGCGCATCAAGCCCGGTGTGAATGTGGGCATCGGCTCCGACGACACGCTCTTTGCCAAGGTCTCCGGACGGGTGAAGTTTACCGACCATGGCAACCGCGGACGGTTTGCCTCGGTTGAACCGATCGCCGCCGAATAAATCCGGTTACGCTCTACGAAAAAGGCCACGGCATCGCCGTGGCCTTTTCTTGGTACAGAGCGCCGCGCACTATGTACCGGAATTGCGGCTGTCCATCTCTCCAGCAAGGGCTTTTTCGACGGCTTGCTCGACATCGGTCAGGAAAAATCCGCTGGCCGGCTGTTGCAGGGCGACCTGAGTCCCGGTGTAACCGAGCGCGGAGGCGATCTCATTCCATCGCAGGATGGTGGAGTTGATGGGCATCATGACCGGCTTGCGAACCGGCTCGGGCTGAGCGGCGTAGGCAACCCAGATACCCAGCGTAGACAGAATCAGCGACTCGAAGACGAACTGCAAAGGGCCAGTCAGCGAGGTATTGCGCGCCAGCAAGGAGTTCACGAAGAGATCGTTGGCGGAGATCAGGCCCATGCCCAGGGAGATGCCGAAGGCAATATCGCGCTCGGAAAAGCGCAATGCGCTCATGCTCAGGCAGAGAAAGCCCAGCAGACAAAGCTCCAGGATGCTGACCGAACGCATGAGTTTATACGCGATATCGGGAAGGATCAGAGGATGATGGCGTTCGATGGAGAGCGTGGACAAGCTGACAATTGCCGATACCACCGCGACCCAGCGAAAGACGATGGTTCCCAGTCGCTGCAACCCGGCAAAGGCCGAAAGCACGGAGTGGAAGACCTCGATGCAAATGAAGTAGAGCAGCACGGCGCTGACGATGTAAACCGCCCAATAACTATAAAAATAGAGATCAAAGGAATATCCGTTGATCCAATGATGCGCCTGGCCGTGAAAGAGGATAAGCAAAATCGGAGTCGAGACAATATGCAGGAGCAGATATCCCCACATGGCAGGAAACCGGCGATGCAGTTTCTTGGTCCAGAAGAGCAGGCCGAGGACAATCCACAGCATGAACTCGGCTTCGCCCATCAGGGACATCACAGCCTGGGAAGACATAACAAGCCTCTCGCTATCCTAAGAACTCTCTCAGGATAGCGCTGAAAGCTCATATGCTCAACAACAAAAGCAGAATTCTCTGCTCTTCAGCGAGCGACTCCCCCTTGCTCAATCGTTCGGAGTGGGGTTGGCAACGCAACCCATATGTCCGCCGCAGGCTGGCGAAGGCATTCTTCCGGTGGCCGACTGGTGGCTCACAAGTGCGGATGCTGGCTTCGGCATGGTGGCGGCAGCGGCAGCGCCCGCAATAACAATGGACAAAGCGAAGATGCGGATCACGAGTTTCATCGATGGTAACCCCCAAGGAAATTCAATTTCAAGAAGACGATGCATCTCAAGTCTTCCGATATTCGTGATCCATATTAAGTCAAATAGGCTCAGGAATAGAATCGATTAGCAAGATGGGTTATTACCAAAGTACTATTCCGCTGCCGGTTTCAGTCCGATGAAATGTTGTTCCGTGCGGTTCATCGATTGACAAGCGCATCAGGCTTGTCTCGTGTAAACTAGGGAAGACCCCAAAGTCGGCTTGTTTAAGTCGTCTGGATTGTGTCGGGACGTGGCTCAGCCTGGTAGAGCACTCGCTTGGGGTGCGAGGGGTCGGCAGTTCAAATCTGCCCGTCCCGACCATTACTTTTCAATTGCCTATCGCTATCCCAGCGAATCAGCTCCGTGACTGCCGGCCACGAGCGCCCAATCTGCGCCGCCGCGCCAGCGGAGGTGCACCGATCAGGCTTGCGAGGGGCGAGGCGCAGCCGAACAAATCGGCAGTTCAAATCTGCCCGTCCCGACCATTTTTAGAATCAATAGGTTACAGAATTTTATTTCCGTGACAAGTATCCTACGCGAGGGGTCTGATTCTTGCAAGAATCAGACCCTTTTCGGAGCGGCCAATAACTCGGTCCCATACCAGCGTCCAATCCCGGCTCGGATTACTTCAATCGGTACAGACCGCGCTCGATTTGTACAAAGTGCTCTGTGTTGCAGCTCGGATTGCCCACACGATGTTTGGGCAGGAAAACCCCGGCGTAGTCGATGCTCAAAGCGCGGTTCACGTCTGAGGGGCGAAACGGCTGCACCAGCGCACCGCTTTTTATCGCTTCACGAATGCGGCGCATTGTGGTCCGTTCCATCAGAGCCATTTTCAATCAGCCTCAGGGTCCCATTCAAATGAGTGTGCACACCAATTTTTCTTTCGGTGCGCCGCTCTTCAAATTCCAGTTCCATTGGACAACGTG
>Ga0181520_10007958_pt1 | contig 15308 bp, 12 predicted proteins | sample PEATcosm2014_Bin_29_FD_132451 | JGI IMG/M metagenome (GOLD analysis project Ga0181520, IMG submission 132451) | Peatland microbial communities from MTU Mesocosm Facility, Houghton, MI, USA - PEATcosm2014_Bin02_30_metaG | ecosystem: Environmental > Terrestrial > Soil > Wetlands > Peat | place...
CGTTGGTCGGTGTGGCGATCATCAGGCTGTCCAGCAATCCCATCTGTGCGTTGGTCGTCGTTTGCATGTCTCTCTGACGCATCATCAAATCATCCGTTCAAAAACGTTTTGCAGAGGTCTCAATTATTCTTTTTGTCGTTTCCATGGGTTTGTTCAGTTTTGAGCGAGGCTACCATGGGCACCTCGGTTTCGTGTTTGAGCACCAAAATGTTCCCGTCTGCCTTGGCCTGCCGGCTGGCTTGCTCGTATTCTTCCAGCGACGGGAGTTGGCCTTGCGCTTTCTTGGCATAGGCGCGGTGAACAATTTTTGAATTCTGCCCCAACGCCCGCTGGGCATAGCGCTCGGGATAGCCCGCATTGGCGGAACGTTCGGCCCAGGCATAGCGGTAGCTATGCAGGGTGACGCCTTTGATTCCCAGTCCCGCACAGCGTTGCTTGAATTCCGTAGCCCTATCCGCTTCACGGACAGTGATGAGGTAGGGAAAAAGAGGTCCCGTGCGCGGACGGCGCAAGACCACCTCCCATGCTTTATCGCCAATCCGCATGCCGCCCGTGTTCCCGGTTTTTAACCGATCGTAGGCAAAACCGCGGTTCTCATAGTTAAAATCGGTGGCATCGAGGCCGGCGATATCGGATTGGGAACCCCCAAAATGCCAGCAAAACTCGTAAAAATCCCGGCGCTCGGCATTGCCTTCGCGCTCGATAATGCGGCAGTGTTCGTCCCAGGTGATGGCACGTTTTTCTCCGTGCTTGATTTTGGGGAACTTCTTTTTCGGCAAAATCGGCACCGGTAGCCAGCCCAGATCCAGGCAATGGTTTTGGAGGCGGCGGAGGTAGACATTGGTGCTGACGGTACCCGTGCGCAGGACCGCGAGAAAATCCTCGGCGATGGTGGTCACCACGACCTTTTCGCGAATGAGATCAAACGCCGGATCTTTGATGGCGGTTTTCCAGCGATGCAGCGTGGGGCCCTTTTTGTCGAGAATGATGTCCGCCATCACCTCCTCCCAGATGCGCGTGACCAGCTTGGGATCCACGGCCGACAGGTAGGCCATGCCAATTGTGCGGTTGATGCCGGGGTTCTTGAGCGCCTCGTTCTTGTGCTGGACGAGTCGTTCGGCTTCCTTGCGGTCTTTGGTGCGGAGGCTGGTGCGGGAGCCGGTTTGGGTGTCCATGCAATAGCACATGCCATTGCGCTCACCCAAACAAACCACTCGATAACGCTTGTCCGTCATATACTTGTATGAAGTATAGGTCCGGAGCGATTCCGCCCACGGCCGGCGGCCCCACTTTGTTTCCGGATTACGCCGGATTAAGCGGGATTCGGCGCGCCTAGCCGTTTGGGTGCACGTTTAGGTGCACATTGGGGGTTTTTGAGGGGTTTTCCGCCCTGCCTCGGCTGAGAAACTCAATGGAATCAGGAGATTCCTTGAGTGGAGGCGAGGGTCGGAATCGGTCTGAATTATCCGCTGTTGCGACTCAAATATACCCGTTTTCATTGGCTACACAAGCTAATCCTGCATAACCCCGGATAACCCCGGATAACTCTTTTGGTGTCCGTTTTGGTGTCCGTCAGGCATGAATGGTGATTGCCGAAACATTCAGTTCAATAAAGTCATGTTTGACGAAGGCATTTTCCAACGTGGTCAGATTGGCGGCGACGAGATGGGACAAGGCGTCGTTTGAAATATTGCCCGTTGAAATCAGCAGCAGTTTTGGCGGCGAGCCATGCAAGAGAAAAGTCGCAACAAAGTCACTGTCCTTGGTGACGACCACCCGGCCTTCGTGGGCAGCCAGCGCCGCAATGTCTCTATCCTGCGTGCGGTTTCCGAGCGGCAGATCCAAAGTGTGCCGGACATCATGCCCCGCTGCGGCCAAATCGCGGGCGAGACGCAGCGGCAGTTGCGCGTCCACGATAAATTTCATGCCGTAACGGGTTCCACGCGATTGATGCGGCTGAGGCGCGCACCATAGGCGCAGGCGGCACGCAGATCATCCGCTTCCAAGTCGGCATAGTCGGCCAAAATTTGCGCCGTGGTCATGCCACTGCTCAACAGTTCAAGGATAAAATCCACCGGATAACGCAAGCCGCGAATACACGGGTTGCCATGACAAATATTGGCATCCACCGTGATGCGTGAAAGCAGGTTGTCGTTCGTCATGCCAAATATAATACACCCCAATTGACCCGTTGCCAAGAAAGCACTGTTCAGAATCGCGGCCATGACCACCGCCAGCCAAGGCTACCCGTGCGCGCGAAATTTGTCCTGGTGGTGGCGGATTTGACACCAGTTCCGCGAAGGGTCACACGGGCGCGGTGCTGGTGGCAAATGCGTCACGACCAGTCTTGCCTGGGGGTGAGTGTTCGCGTGATTGGCAACTGGCTTGGCCTTCCATTCCGCAAGCCAGATGACAAGCACGGGAACACGAACGGGGAAGCCGTGAACGCGCCGTCTATTCTGGCGGGCTGACGAGCGGCGGCAAGGGACGCTCGAACTCCAGTTCGCCTTGCCGCCGGTCGCCACGCGTAACGGACTCGGACAGCCCGCCAGAATAGGCGCGGCTGTGGCCCGAAACTTTTTTGAAACTTTTTGCTTGTGCCGGTGTCTTACCAGGCGGAGAATAATTTCTCCAGTGCGGTTTGTTCTTTGATACTGTTTGCGAGGGGTCACGACCGTGACTCATCTAAAAATATTTACTCAAACAAATTTACTATTAAAACAGGGTCTCAAAAAATAATCGCGGCCAAAATACGAACTGATCTTCACACCAAGTTTTGGGCGCACCATCAAATCAAAGAAATCCCGCACTGAACTAAAATTTCCAAAACCTAAAGCACTAAAATTTAAAATTTACCTACGGTCTTCTCTCCGGCCCGGCCATTGTCGCAATGTCCGGGCTGTGCCATTTCTGGCAAGCCAGTCTCTTTGAACTCGCCACGCTCAACCCAAGCGTGTGCGGCTCCGTGTCCCGATGATGCGGAGCCGCCACGCCCAAATCGTGGGAGTCGTCGTGAAAAATTATTCTGCCGGTGAGATCACCGGCCAATTGCAGAACCGTGAATCGGTGCCGCTCATGGGTGGCGTCGAGCCAGAGGCATTGTTCCTGCCGCCGAGTCCAGCGGCGTTGGTCACGGATGCCACGGAAGGGAAGGCGTAACGCGATGCGCGACGATCAAAATCGTTTCCTGGCGTTGCTGGGACAATTGCCGGCCCGTCTAACGGCGGAGCAGGCGTCGTGGGTGCTGAACTGCCAGGTGAGTGATGTGCGGATTCTGGTGGCGGTGAAGCTGCTCAAGCCGCTGGGCAATCCCCCGGCGAACAGCGTGAAATTCTTTGCCACACTGGAACTGCTGGAACTGGTGAAAGACCGGACGTGGCTCGCCAGGGTCACGAACGCCTTGAACCAACACTGGCAAACGAAAAATGCGGCCAAGAAAAACGGTTCGGCGCACAGTTCGCTAAAGAGCCATTCGGCGATAGTCCGCGAACCAATGGCAACGTGCGGATAGCCCGCGCGAACCGTCACGCGCGGGCATGATTTTACTATCTCGCTTAACCCGCGATAACCCCGGATAACTCGCCCACTACTCGCTAACTCTCCCCCGAAAAATTCATTCACACTTACCGGTGAATGAAGGCAATTCAAAGTCAATTACTGTTCGCCACCCGCGAGACACACGCGCATAAGGAACGGGCGGATGGCGCGCCCGCGCGGAGCGCGGGCGTGGCGTCCGCCCTTCTTTATCAAAGAGTCACATCTGCGACAACGAAGATTTGCCCTCAAATCACGTTTCTCACCCTGGATCGGGAACGGCAAAGGCGGCTGCGCCTGGCCAGTTATCCCGCAGCGCTGGCGGCCTTGCACGCGGAGAAGAAAACGCGGCGCTGGTGTATCGCCCACGGTTACTGCGTCGCCTACTACACGCACGACCGCAAGTTTTTCACCTGGCATTTTTACCGCAGCCAAGCGGAGGTGCTGGCACACCTTGAGTATCTCCATTTTGCGTTCCGTGCCCAGGGCGGCTGTCCACCCATTGCGAAACTGCGCTTGCGGGGGCGGGTGTGGACGGTCGCTGAAAAGCTGGCGTTTCAACGGAGGGCTTATGGACTTTGAACTCCTTGACGGCAACCAGTTGGTTGCGGAAACCCGGCTATTGACTGGCTCGCAAGCCAAGACGGCCTTTGCGCTGCGGCTGAACTGCGCCTACATGGTCGAAAAATACGGCGTCAACCGCAGTGGCTTTCTCACTTTGACCGTCGGCGATTGGATCTGTCCCACGCACGGCAAACAGATTCCGACCGGCAGGCGGGGCCAGTGCCCCTGCTGCAAAAAAAAGATGCCCTTCAAACAGGTCTTCGACATGGAAAAAGCCTCGCGTCGTCTGCACAACCTGTTGCGCCGGGTGCTGCCGTTGATTTTCCTACTGGGCATCATCGTCACCGAACGCTGTCAGAATGGCGCGATTCATTTTCACATTTTGGGTGTGCTGCTCCACGATTGGGATATTCGCACCGGCTTTAATTTTGAGCAAGTAAAGCGGCGAAACTATACCAGCGTCTGCGCAGAACTGCGCGGCATCTGGGCCGAGTTGCGCCGGGTGCTGCCGAAATATGGTTTCGGTCGTGCCGAACTGATGCCCATCAGGAAAACCGGCGAAGCGGTGGCCAGTTACATTTCAAAATACATTGAGAAAAACGTGATGAACCGCCCAGCGTCAGACAAGGGCAAAAAGCTGGTGCGCTATTTCGGCTGGGGCAAAAGCCAATTGAAGCCGAATGAATTTGAATGGAATAGCAAAGGCGGTCAAACTTGGCGGAGCAAGATGGGGCAACTGGCAAAGATTGGCGGGCTGCGGGTGTGGGACAATTCGGCCAATGACGTTGAAAGCCGGGTGCAAGCATATTGCGACCTGTCGGCGGGCAAGATTCGGCCCAAATGTTTCAACGGTTCCATGCTGCGTGAAACATTCGGCCCGCGCTGGGCCTACACCGGAACGAACATCCTGCGCCAGGTGTGGGGCGATTACTGCGACGTGTTGACCATGACGCCGCGTGCGGTTCTCCTGGCGCAGAACTTACTCATCGAAGCGCGGCGGAAGTATGAGCGGGAATTGGTGGCGACGTTCCGCTGGTTGAAGGGGCTGGAGATCAACGCGATTCTGGCCGAAAGTGAGCGGACGGGGATGCAACTGCCGTTTCCGCCGCTGGCATTTCAAGATGAGGAGACGGCCACGCGGGCTTGGTGGGCGATTGAGGATGAGGCGACGGGCTTCACCGTGCCGGAAGATTACTTCGGCGCTGGGAGTGCCAACTAAAGGCGATTATGAGTGCTGATCTGCCAGCCGAGTGATGTGCGGATTCTGGTGGGGGTGAAGCTGCTCAAACCGCTGAGCAATCCGCCGCCGAACAGCGTGAAGTTCTTTGCCACGCTGGAACTGCTGGAACTGGCCAAAGATCGGACGTGGCTGGCCAAGGTCACGAATGCGTTGAACCAGCACTGGCAAACGAAGAATGCCGCCAAGAAAAATGGTTTGTCGAATGGTTCTCAGAACGGCCACGTCATGGCGAGCGGAGGCGGTAGTAACGGGCAGGAGAATTTGTCCATTGCGAATCGCTGAAATAGGCCGTGCCGTTAACGAGCGTATTTGTTTGCACCGGCTGCCATACGGGGTTGGCAAGATTCGTCGAGGCTTCAACTACGATGGAGATGTTTGTTGCCCAGGAAATTGTAAAACCAAATCCGTTGGTTTGGACACGAAAGCTTGGAACATTGTTTAGAATCACCGGGTTTGGAAGCAACCATAGCGCGGTAGGAACATCGGTATCGGCGGAGAAGACATCCCAACCCGCCGTTCCCGGCAAGTAATAGGCGGTCACATTGTTATCACTCTCAAACACGCTCCCATCAACGCTAGGGGCGTTACCTTGAAAATAGATGCTGGTCAAACTGGTGCAGTAATAGAACGCCGAGCCTCCAATGCTGGTGACGCTGTTGGGAATCGTGACGCTGGTCAAGCGGGGACAGGACCAAAAGGCCGCTTCCCCGATGCTCGTAACAGTGTTGGGAATGACAATGCTAATCAAGCAGGAGTCGGCGAATGCGCCGAACCCGATACAGGTAATGGTCTTGGGAAGCGTAATATTGGTCAGGCTGATGCAATTGCCGAACGCAGAATACCCGATATTAGTGACACCGCTCCCGAAGGTGACGGTGGTCAGGCTGGCGCAGTTGTAGAATAGATAATCCGGGATGCTGGTGAGGCCGGTTCCGATGGTGACATTTGTAAGGTTCACACAAGATTCGAGCGCATAGATTCCAAGGTTCGTCACGCTGTTGGGAATTGTCATGTGGCTAAGGCTGGTGCAATTATAGAATGCGTCCTCTCCGATGCTGGCCACGCCAGGAGGGATGATAAGGTTGGTAAGCGCGGAACAGGAATCGAACGCACTCAATCCGATATTGGTAACACTGTTGGGGAGCGTTATCCCCTTCAGGCCAGCGCAGGTCTCAAACGCAGTTTCTCCGATGCTGGTTACATTGCCGGGGATTGCATAGCTGCCGTTTTGGCCAGGGGGATATGCGACAAGTGCCGTTTGGTTTTTGTTGAACAAGACTCCGGCTACGCTGCTGTAATTTGTATTTAGTGCGCTCACAGTTATTGCGATCAGATTGTTGCAAGCCCGGAATACAGCATCCCCGACACTGGTAACATTGCTCCCGAATGCGGCATTGGTCAGGCTTGAGCAAAAACTAAATGCCTGACTTCCGACAATAACAACGCTGTCAGGAATAACAATGTTGGTCAATTTGGTGCAACTTGAGAATGTAAATGCTCCGATGGTGGTAACACTGTTGGGGATCGTAACGCTGGTCACGGCGGAACTGCTGAATACACCTTTATCCCCGGCGATGACGGTGACCGGATAGCCATTGGTTGTATCAGGGATTACCACTGCGCCGGAACCGGTGAACCCGGTGATGGTGATGGTGCCGTTGTTGGTCGTGAAAATGAATTGCGCCTGCAGCAAGGCGGGCAGCGTCAACAGTAAAAGCAATGGGAGCAGGAAACCACATATCCGGTTTGAAAGGGTTTTCATGATTGCCTCGTTAAGGGCATAAAACGTGCCAATTTGATTTTGCCGCTTTTATTGGTTTTTTGCGGGTGAAGGGTTTGGTGATGCGTGAACTTCACGCATAATGCGTGAATTTCACGCATTGGAGAATTAATGCATGCCATCTTCTTTCGGCAAACTTGCCAGTTGTTCGTAATCCTCCAGCGACGGAATTTTCATCAAGGCGCGTTTCGCATACGCCCGATGCACCGCCTTGCTGTTGTGGCCCAATGCCTCCTGCGCAAACCGTTCCGGGTAGCCCACCGTTTTCGCGCGTTCCGCCCACGCATATCTGTAACTGTGCAACGTCACGCCGTTAATCCCAAGCTGCCGGCAGCGTGATCGAAACTCCGTCGCCCGGTCGTTCGCCCGCACGCTCGACAGATACGGAAACAACACCCCCTCGCCCGGCAGGTCTTTGAACACGTTCAACGCCTCGGCACCCAAATGCACCACCACCGGCACGCCCGTCTTCTGCCGCCGAAAACTCACCGTCTGGTTTTCCCAGTCCACGTCCTCGCCTTTCAAATGGGCAATGTCCCCCTGACTGCCGCCCAAGTGCCAGCACAACTGGTAAAGCGCTTTTCGTTCTGGGTTCACCTCGGCGGCAATGATTCGCTGATGTTCGTCCAGCGTAATCGCCCGTTTCTCTTTGAACTTCACGGCGGGCCATTGCCGTTTGGGCACCACCGGCCACGGTAGCCAGTTCATATCCACGCAGAAATTGTGCAAGCGGCGGAGAAAAACATTCGTGGACACCGTGCCCGCCTGCATCACTTTCAACAGCAGTTCGCCCGGCGTCTCAATGATGACACGCGGCAACAGAGGCGCTAGCGCCTTGTCGCGGGCCACGGTGCGCCAGCGGTGCTGGTTGGCCCCTTCCTTGGAGTTGATCAGGCTGTCCAGCGCGTTCTGCCAGGTGCGGGTGGCAATGCCGTTGTCAGTGCCGGCCAGATACGCCTTGGCGATTTGGAGATTGAGCACGGGCTGGCGCTCGGCTTGGTTCTTCGCCTCCACGATCTGCCGCGCCTCGTCGGGGTTCGTGGTTTGCAGGCTGGTGCGTTTGCCGGTGGTTTTGTCCACGCAATAGAACATTCCGCCACGGATGCCGCGCAGGTGAGACGGTAACGGGTCTTCATTTTATTCATGCAACCGCAAGAATAATTCAGACCGCTTCCGTGTAGTTAGCGAGTAGTGCGCGGGTTATCGCGGGTTATCGCGGGTTAAACGGGGTAGTCAATCAGGTGTCCGTTTTGGTGTCCGTTGCGGACGCCTACGCTCTTAATCCATTGCCGCACACGCGGTTAGGATTGGAGGCGGAGGTCGGAATCGAACCGACGATGAGGCTTTTGCAGAGCCCTGCCTTACCACTTGGCTACCCCGCCGTGAAAGGTTGCATAAATTAAATTTGTTTGGCCGTCCACGCAAGTTCAATCGCTGTTCAAGTTCGTGTCGGTGTCGGTTCCAAAGTTAAGCAGATGGAACGGCGGCAGCAAACGTGATCATATTATGTGCCAATGCTGCTTGGGTAATTCGTCCCCGACAACCAACAGGTCCATCCAGCCCAACCACATCGTTTTTAATACAGCGCGATGTCTTCGATGTCAGCCGTGCCATGCTAAAAATTGTTAGAGTCCGTTAACCGACCAGCCTTCGCGGTATTTCCGACGGACCAGATTGGTGGCTTCGCGGACGTTAAATTTCATCCTCTTTGCATTCCACTCCAATTTAATGTGAGGAAAGCGCGAGGCAATGCCACCCAGCAGAATGGTTTCGGTGAGCGGGCCGGCGTAGGCGAAGTCCGCCGTGGTTTTTCCCTCATCCCGGCAGGCCTCGACGAATTGTTCCCAGTGTTTGGCGCCCTTGACCTGCGGATATTTGAAATCCCGGAATTTCGCCGCAGGGAACATTTTCGGCAGGCTGTAATGCGGCAGCAACATCACGCCTTCCGTGCCGATGAAAATGGAGCCGGCGGCGGGAAATTCCTCGCCTTCGATCAACGCCATGACTTCGGCGGATGGCTTGGACGCGCCATCATACCAGATCACGGGCAGGGTTTTGGCGGCTGTCCGGTTTGTTCCGGCGAAGCAGTAATCAATCTTGCCGTTGAGCGCCCAGTTCCACTGGTTGGGGACCAAGCCTTCCGAACGAACGGAAATGGGTGCCGTCAGGCCAATCGCCTCAAACACCGGGTCAAAGATGTGACAGCCCATGTCGCCCAGCGTGCCGGTGCCGAAATCAAGCCGTTTGCGCCAGTTGGCGGGATGATAATACTCACCCCCGATAAACGGGCGCTCCGCGCACACGCCGAGCCAGAGGTTCCAGTCGAATCCCGCCGGCACCGGATCCGCCTTGTCCGGTCTCGCGGAAAGGTCGCCCCAGGACTTGTCGCACCAGGAATGAACCTCCTTGATCCGGCCAATGACGCCATCCTGCACGAGGCGCACCGCCATGCGGTAATAGACCGAGGAGTGAATCTGAATGCCCATTTGCGTGACGAGCTTGTTGTGGCGTGCGATCTCGGTCATCCGCCGCACCTCATAAATGTCATGAGCCAGCGGCTTCTGCCCATAGACGTGTTTGCCAAGCTGCATCGCGCTCACGGCGATGGGGGCGTGCATGTGGTCGGGCGTGGAGACATTCACCGAATCAATGTTCCTGGACTCCTTGTCGAGCAGTTCGCGCCAGTCCTGATAAATCCTCGCGTTCGGAAATTGTTTTCGCGCATCCACCGTATGGCTGAGGTCCACGTCGCAAACCGCGACAATCTCAACGTTCTCGCAGTTCGCAATCTGCGTGAGATCGGCCCATGCCATCCCGCCCGCGCCGAAACTGGCGTGGCGGAGCCTCCGGCTCGGCGGCTGGGCAAGCAGGTTGTGCGTGATGAACGGTGACGCGAGCGCCGCCGCGCCCAGGGATTTGAGGAACGAACGGCGGGAATGTTGTTGAGAATTCATGCGCGGAAGGAGCTTGTTAATTGTGCTGCGTTGTCAAAATATCGCGGATCAAAATCTGGTTGCGTTTAATAGTTCCAGCTTTCAAATCACGGTCAATGCAATTTCGTCGTGTTCGCCGTCATCAGCCGGGCGCTGGCGGACGGGTGCCGTTTCGCTTTGACGCTGCGCGCCGCGTAGCGTAGCGTATCCATTCGTTTTAACCAACGTGATTGAAAGACAAACCGTGAATTTTTTCCGAAAAATTTTTCCGACGAAGAACGACCGCGACGTGAAGAAAATCCGCCCGGTGGTGGATCAAATCAATAAAATCGAGCTCGGCCTGCAAAAGCTGTCCGACGACGAACTCCGCGCCAAAACAGCCGCGTGGAAGGCCGAGCTTGCGCCGATTGAGGACAAGACCGAACTCGCCCGCAAGCTCGACGAAATCCTGCCGGAAGCCTTTGCCGTGGTGAAAAACACCTGCCGCCGGCTCTGCGGGCAGGACGTGATCGTGCGCGAACATCCCATCCGCTGGGAAATGGTGCCGTTCGACGTGCAGCTCATCGGCGGCTGCGCGCTGCACCGCGGCCACCTTGCGGAAATGGCCACCGGCGAAGGCAAAACGCTGGTCAGCACCATGCCCGTTTATCTCAACGCGCTCACCGGACGGGGCGTCCACGTCGTGACCGTGAACGATTATCTCGCCGCCCGCGACGCGGAGTGGATGGGCGCGGTCTATAAATTTCTCGGCCTGACGGTCGGCGTGATTTTGCACGACCAGTCGCCAAAAATCCGCCGCGAGCAGTATTATTGCGACATCACCTACGGCACCAATTCAGAATTCGGTTTCGATTATCTCCGTGACAACGGCATGGCGCTCCGCAAGGAGGAGCAGGTGCAGCGCGGTCATTATTTCGCCATCGTGGACGAAGTGGATTCCATTCTGATAGATGAGGCGCGCACGCCGCTCATCATCAGCGGCCCGGCCATGCACACGTTTGACGAGCAATACGCGCAGTGGAAGCCGACGGTGGACGGTCTGGTGCGCGCGCAGCAGCAGCTCTGCAACCGTTACCTGAAAGAAGCCGAGGAACTCCTCAAGAAACTGCATCCGACCGACGGCTCAAACGTGACGGATGTCCAGGCGCTGGAGCATCAAATCGGCCTGCTGCTCTTCCGCGTGAAGTGCGGCCAGCCGCGTTCCGAAGGCCTGATGAAAATTCTGGAAAATCCGGAGAACGCCGGCCTGATGAACCACGCGGAACTGGAGCTGCACAAGGATCAGAAAAAAGTGGACCTCTATCGCGAGAAGGAAGAATTGATTTTTGCGATGGACGAGAAAAGCCACGACGCCGATCTCACCGAGAAAGGCCGCAATTTCATCAGCCCGCAGGACCCGGACGCGTTTGTGCTGCCGGACTTGAACACCATGCTGCACGACGTGGATGTCGGCCCCGAAACCGATGCGCGCAAACGGCTGGAGATAAAAGCGAAGATGCAGTCCGACTTCGAGGCCAAGGCGCAGAAGATTCACGCGATCTCGCAGTTGCTCAAGGCCTACAGCCTTTACCAGCGCGATGTGGAATATGTCGTGCAGGAAAACAAGGTCGTCATCGTGGACCAGCACACGGGCCGGCTCATGCCGGGCCGCCGCTGGAGCGACGGGCTGCATCAGGCCGTCGAGGCCAAGGAAGGCGTGGAAATCGAGCACGAAACGCAGACGCTGGCGACCATCACCATTCAAAATTATTTCCGCCTTTACCAGAAGCTTGCGGGCATGACCGGCACGGCGGAAACCGAGGCGGCGGAATTTCTCGACATCTACAAGCTCGGCGTGATGACCATTCCGACCAACAAGCCGAACATCCGCAAGGACGCCGACGACTCCGTCTATAAAACGCGCCGCGAAAAATTCAACGCCGTCGTCAAGGAAATCAAGGCCCTGCACTTGCAAGGCCGGCCGGTCCTCGTCGGCACCGTGTCCGTCGAGACCAGCGAAATGCTGTCGCGCATGTTGAAGAAGGAGGGGCTGATTCATTCGGTGCTCAACGCCAAGTATCACGAGCAGGAGGCGGAAATTGTCTCTCGCGCCGGCCAGCGCGGGGCCGTCACCATCGCCACCAACATGGCGGGCCGCGGCACGGACATCAAGCTGGGCGAAGGCGTCCCCGGCGTGGGCGGGTTGCACGTGCTCGGCACGGAGCGCCACGAATCACGCCGCATTGACCGCCAGTTGCGCGGCCGCTGCTCGCGCCAGGGCGATCCCGGCAGCTCGCACTTTTTCATTTCGCTGGAAGATGATTTGATGCGTTTGTTCGGCAGCGACCGCATCGTGAAATTGATGGAGCGCATGGGGCTTGAAGAAGGCGAGGAACTGAAGCACGGTTTGCTCAACCGCTCCATCCAGCAGGCGCAGAAACGCGTCGAGGGCCACAACTTCCAGCAGCGCAAGCGCACGCTCGAATATGACGACGTGATGAACAAGCAGCGCGAGGTCATCTACGGCTTCCGCAACGAAATCATCACCAGCAACGACGTCCGCGACCGCCTGATGGACATCATCGAGGAGGTGGTGATCCTCAAAGTCGAGGAATTCACCGCCGCCAATGCCGAGCCGGCTGAATGGCGCGTGCGTCCGCTCGCCGACTGGGTGAACTTGAATTTCCCGCTGGGCCTGCCGGAGGCGGAAATTCTCAAGGCCGCCGCCGACGGCAAGGAAGAGCCGGTGGACGGCTCGCTTTATGAAGGCTTGAGCGCCGCGCAATTTGCCGTCTGCAACTTCATCAGCGACAGCATCCGCAAGGCTTACGAGTTGAAGGTCAGCTTCGAGGAGCCGGACAAGCTGGCGACCGTCGAGCGTTACACGATCTTGCAGGCGATTGACAAGCTGTGGCAGGAGCATCTTTACGAGATGGACAGCCTGCGCACCAGCATCGGCCTGCGCGCCCACGGCCAGCGCGATCCGCTGCTGGAATACAAGGCCGAGGCGTTCAAGATTTTCGACGAGCTGATGGTCAGCGTCAAAACGGAGATTTGCCATAATGTCTTCCGCAGCGCGTCCAGCCTGATGGCGTTTGAAAATTTTCTGCGCGCCGCGCCGCGACAAACCTTGCACACGCCGACCAGCGCGTTTGGCGGCACCAGCACCGGTTCCACCGGCGGCTCGCAGCCGAAATCCAAGGCCAGCGACGTGGTCAGCGAAGCCGCGCAGGCGGCGGAAGCCCAGGCCAGGGCCAGACCTGTCCGCTCCGGCCCGAAAGTTGGCCGCAACGACCCGTGTCCGTGCGGCAGCGGCAAGAAATACAAACAATGCTGCGGCAAGTAACGGCAATCCGGCCGGTTTGGGAAATTTCAAGCCGCCGGACGCCTGCAATTTCCTCTTCTCCATAGGCATATTCCGGACGGCGCGCCGGCGGTTTTCCGTTTGAGCTGGGAATTCATTTCCCCTCGCGCGCATCCAGCAGGATCTTTGGCAGCAGAAACACGATCACGACCCCCGCCAGGGTGACGCCGGCGTTGAGCCAGATGAGGCTGTTCATATTTTTGTTCAGCGCATGTTCGTAAAGCATCGGACCGGTCTTGGAGCCGATCATCAGCCCGATGTTCCACACACTGATGAGCAGCGAATAGCCCAGCGCCTCGCTGCCTTTGGGCGTGCAGCGCACCGCCAGATCAAAGAGCGGCAGGTAGGCGAGATATTGCAGGAAGGTTCCGGCGCCTTCGATGGCCACCGCGCGGGGCATGTAGGGCGTGTAAGCCGGGTAATACAAATACGGCAGCGCGGACAGGTAGGTCAGGATGATCGCGCCATACAAGGACACGCGCAGCGGGACTTTGCGGCACCACCAGGCATACACGCCCGAACTCAGCAGCGCCGCCCCGTAGCCCGCCAGTCCCAGCCAGCCGAGCGCCGCGTCGCTGTAATGCAAAGTCACGGTTTGATACTGATACAGGCAGGTGCTGCGGAACGTCGGCACGGCTTGGATAAAAAACAGCAGCAGCACGGGCACGAGCATTTGCCGGCGCAGCACGTTTTTGATCTGGTGCCAGATGGAAACACTGACATGCAGCAACTGGCCGGCAAACGAGCGTCCATGTTCCACCGGCGGCGGCAGCGGCGGTTCCCGCAGCAAAAACCACGCGGCGCAAAACAGGCACAGCAGCGGCAGCAGCGCCGCCGCACTTGTCCAGCCCAGCGCATGGGCGGCGAGCAGTCCGCCGACCGGCAGGCCCAGGCTGGCGCCGAGGTTCTGCGCGAACACCCGCAGCGAACTTAGCCGTCCGCTGGCGTTGAATCGTTGTCCCGCCTCCACCAGCAGCCCGCCCGAAGTCGTGCTGCCAAAAACAATCGCCGCATTCATGCCGATGGCCAGCGCCAGCAGCAGATTGTAGTTTCCCGGCGCCAGTCCCATCACCAGCCACATCGCCGAAGCGGTGAGCGCGCTCAACAGCAGATACGCGCGCCGCCGTGAACCGAACAGCGGCACGCCATCCACCAAAAGTCCGGCAATGACTTTGAAGGTCCACGGCAGGATGCACAGCGAAAAAAATGTCGCTGCTTTGTCGCTGTCCAACCCCATGCTGGTCAGCAGATGGTTGAACGGCAGGTAGCCGAGCATCTGTGTCTGCACAAACGTCGTCGAGAAAATGCCGGTGGCCATCACCGTCGCCACCGGCCACAGGCGCTGGTCCGGCTTGCCCTCGGCGGACGGCGCGATGGTGTTGGGTTGGGTCGGCGGCACGATGGCTGCGAGCTTAAAACAATCTGAGCTGGCCGCAAGCTTTGCCTGATTTCCCTGGCTTTAACCTGCTCTTGCCACCGGGTTGATCGAACTGTGTTTGTCCGGTTGGTTGACCAGCAAGGCAGGGCGGCGCCGCCGGGATATTGGGGTCGCGCAGCCGCGCGGCCCGGCGCGGGGACGCGGCATGGTGCGCTCGGGTTTTTGAACCGACGCCCAGGTGGCGCAGCCGTCCCTGGCGGCGAGTGCTGGCGGCGTCTCGCCGCCAGTTCTATCACCGGGCGGGACGCCCGGCCAGCCCGCCGGCGGGATGCGCGCGCCACGAGGCCTGTTGGGATGGGTGTCCGTGCGCCAGCACCCCGGTGCCAAAAATGGTCTGACACGCACGACCGGTTTTGCTGCTTGATGTATAAATTTAGCCAGTTCAGGGTTGAAATCGGCAAAGAACATCAAAATATCGTTAAATCCGTCATCGTCATGCCAAAACCGGTCATATCCATAACCATAGATGGTGCATC
>Ga0181520_10007961_pt1 | contig 15306 bp, 9 predicted proteins | sample PEATcosm2014_Bin_29_FD_132451 | JGI IMG/M metagenome (GOLD analysis project Ga0181520, IMG submission 132451) | Peatland microbial communities from MTU Mesocosm Facility, Houghton, MI, USA - PEATcosm2014_Bin02_30_metaG | ecosystem: Environmental > Terrestrial > Soil > Wetlands > Peat | place...
GTACGCAATCGCCTGGTCCAGGTCGTCGAACGTCACCACTGGCGCCACCGGGCCGAAGATCTCCTGCTGCACAATCTCCATCTCCTGCCGGCAGCCGGTCAGCACCGTCGGCTCATAATAGAAGCCGCCCGGGTCTCCGCCCGCGCGCTGGCCGCCCGTCGCCACCGTGGCTCCCGCCGCCACCGCGCCGCGCACGAGTTGATCCACTTTCTCGAAGCTCGCCTCGTTAATCATGGGGCCGTAGCCCACCGTCTGGTCCGCTAGCGGATCGCCAACGCGCGTATCTTTCATGGCCGCCGCGAATTTGTCGATGAACTCCCCCGCGACGCGGTTCTCAACGTACACCCGCTCGGCGCAGTTGCAGACCTGCCCGCTATTGATGATGCGCGATGCCTTGATGGCCTTCACCGCCAGGTCGATATCGGCGTCGCCCATCACGATGGCCGGTGCTTTGCCGCCCAGTTCCAGGTTCACCTTGGTGACGTTGGTCGCCGCCGCGGCCATGATCGCCGAGCCGATCTCCACGCTCCCCGTGAAGCTGATCATTCCGATCTTCGGCGAGGAGGCCAGCGCCGTGCCGGCCACCGAGCCGCGCCCGTGAACCACGTTGATCACCCCCGGCGGCAGTCCCGTCTGCGCCACCAATTCGCAGAACTTCACCGCGTTGTGCGGCGTCTCGCGGCTGGGCTTGATCACGATGGTGCTGCCCGTGATCAGCGCCGGCCCGGCCTTGCGCGCGATCAGGAAGAAAGGAAAGTTCCACGGCAGAATCCCGCCCACCACGCCGATGGGCTGCCGGAACAGGAAAATGGTCTCGCCCCGCCGGTCGCTCTCCAGAATCTCGCCCTCGATGCGCCGCCCCCATTCCGCCATGTAATCGAGGTAATCGGCGGTGAACGCCGCCTCCACGCGCGCCAGGTCGAGAATCTTGCCCTGCTCTTCGGTGATGGTCCGGGCCAGCGGTTCCACGTTCTCCCGAATCTTCGCCGCAATTGCCCTCAGTGCCGCGGCGCGCTCCACCGCTGGGCGCCGGGCCCACTCCTTCTGTGCCGCCTCGGCGGAATCCACCGCCTGTGCGACGTCCTCCGCGGTGCTGTCGGGCACCGTGCAGATGGGCGCGCCGGTCGAAGGGTTGGAGACTGTGATGCGGCCCTTGCCGCTCGAAGGCACAAAACGGCCATTGATGAAGTTGTCGTAGTTCTGCATGAGGGACCCTCCCCGATACAGTATGCTACAGAGCGCTCAGGTGTGGGAGAGCCGCGCCCGTTAGGGAGCGGTGGGCCTTGCCGCCCCGTGAATCTCCTGCAAACTCCACACCCGCACGGGATCGCGCAGCCGCGCCGCGACGGCATCGGCCGCCGCTTTGGCTCCGCTCAGGGTCGTGATGCAGGGGACTCGATAGGTCACCGCCGCGCGGCGTATGACCTTCTCATCGAGGAAAGCCGGCTGGCCCGCCGTGGTGTAGATGGCCAACTGAATCGAGCCGCCCTTCAGCAGGTCCACCACGTTGGGGCGCCCCTCGTTCACCTTGAACACCATCTTCGATTCGAGGCCGGCCGCGCGCAGGGCGGCGGCGGTGCCGCGCGTGGCCACCAGCTTGAATCCCAGCGCCGAGAAGCAGCGCGCCACGTCCACGGCGGCGGCCTTGTGGCGATCGTTCACGCTGATGAAGACCGTGCCCTTCTCCGGCAGCGGGCTGCCGGCGCTGATCTGCGCCTTCAGAAACGCCTCGCCGAAGTTCACTCCCACACCCATCACCTCGCCCGTCGAGCGCATCTCCGGTCCCAGCGCCGGGTCCACGCCCGGAAACTTGTTGAAGGGGAAGACCGGCGATTTCACGAAATACTGCGGCACCGGCAGCGTCCCGGAGGAGATCCCGCCCGTGAGATGCGCGTAGTCTTTGAGCTTGCGGCCCCACATCAAACCCACCGCGATCTTGGGCAGCGGCACGCCGGTGGCCTTGCTGACATACGGCACGGTGCGCGAGGCCCTCGGGTTCACTTCGAGCACGTACACCACGCCGTTCTGCACGGCGTACTGCACGTTCATCAGGCCGATCACCTTCAGCGCCTTCGCCAGGCGCACTGTGTAATCCTCGATGGTGGCCACCGTCACGGCCGGAAGCGAGGGTGCCGGCAGCACGCAGGAGCTGTCGCCCGAGTGCACGCCGGCCTCCTCGATATGTTCCATCACGCCCGCGATGAGCACCTCGTCGCCATCCGACAAGGCGTCCACATCCACTTCGGTGGCGTCTTCCAGGAAGCGGTCCACCAGCACCGGCCGGTCGTGCGAGAAGTTCACGGCCTCGCGCATGTAGTGGCGCACCATCTCTTCGTCGTAGGCGATCACCATGGCCCGCCCGCCCAGCACGTAGCTGGGGCGCACCAGCACCGGGTACCCGATGCGCTGGGCCACCGCGCAGGCCTCTTCCACGCTGGTGGCCGTGCCGTTCAGCGGACAGGGAATAGCCAGGTCGTCGAGCAGCTTGCCGAACAGCTTGCGATCCTCGGCCAGGTCGATATCCACGGGATCTGTGCCGATGATCGGCACGCCCAGCCGCTTGAGCGGCAACGCCAGGTTGAGGGCGTCTGGCCGCCGAACTGCACGATCAGCCCGCTGGGCTTCTCGGTATCGCAGATGTTCAGCACGTTCTCGAGCGTGAGCGGCTCGAAGTAGAGGCGGTCGCTGGTGTCGTAATCGGTCGAGACGGTCTCAGGGTTGCAGTTGACCATGATCGATTCGACGCCCATCTCCTGTAGCGCGAAGGAAGCGTGGCAGCAGCAATAATCGAACTCGATGCCCTGCCCGATGCGGTTCGGCCCGCTGCCCAGAATCATCACCTTGGGCCGCTCGCCGGGGTTGGCTTCGCACGAGCTTTCGTAGCAGGAATAGAGGTACGGCGTGAAGCTTTCGAACTCCGCCGCGCAGGTATCCACGCGGCTGAAGACGGCGCGCACGCCCAGCGCCTTGCGCCGGTTCCGCACGGCGATCTCGTCGGCGCCCCAGGTCTTGGCCAGTTGCAGATCGGAGATACCGTAGCGCTTGGCGCGGCGGAAAGTCTCGGCTGGTGTCGCGCTCCAATCGGCGGAGGCCAGCGAGCCTTCGAAATCCACCACTTCCTTGACCTGCTCGAGAAACCACGGGTCGATGCTGGTCAGCTCGTGAACCTGCTCCACACTGTACCCGTTGGCCATCGCAAATCGGATGTAGTTCAGGCGGTCCGGTGTGGGCGTGATGAGCTTCTGGTTGATGAGGCTCTTGTCGAGCTTCTCGGAGCCGAAAGCGCGCCCGGTCTCGAGACTGCGCAGGCCCTTCGAAAGCGCCTCTTTGAAGGTGCGCCCGATGGCCATGACCTCGCCCACCGATTTCATCTGCGTGCCCAGGGTGATATTCGCGCCGGGGAACTTCTCGAACGCCCACTTGGGAATCTTCACCACTACGTAATCGATGGTCGGCTCGAAGCACGCCGGCGTCTTGCGCGTGATGTCGTTGCGGATCTCGTCCAGACGGTAGCCCACCGCCAGCTTGGCGGCGATCTTGGCGATCGGGAAACCCGTGGCCTTCGAGGCCAGCGCCGAGCTGCGCGACACGCGCGGGTTCATCTCGATGATCACCATCCGCCCGTTGCGCGGGTCGATGGCGAACTGCACGTTCGAGCCGCCCGTATCCACGCCGATCTCGCGCAGGCAGCGTATGGCGCCGTCGCGCATCATCTGGTATTCGCGGTCGGTGAGGGTCTGCGCGGGCGCCACCGTGATGGAATCGCCCGTGTGCACGCCCATGGGGTCGAAATTCTCAATCGAGCAGACGATGATGCAGTTGTCCGCCAGGTCGCGCATCACCTCCAGCTCGAATTCCTTCCACCCCAGGACGCTCTCCTCGATCAGCACCTCGTGCACCGGCGAAAGGTCCAGCCCGCGCTCCAGAATTTCGAGCAGTTCCTCCTGATGATAAGCGATCCCGCCGCCCGTGCCTCCCAATGTAAAACTCGGCCGCAGAATGCACGGGTAGCCGATGCGCCCGGCGAATTCCACTCCGCCCTTGAGGCTGTTGATGAGCTGCGACTGGGGCGTCTCGAGCCCGATGCGCCGCATGGCGTCCTTGAACAGCAGGCGATCTTCGGCCTTTTTGATGGCGTCGATCTTGGCGCCGATCAGCTCCACGCCGTACTTTTCGAGCACGCCCGCTTCGGCCAGCTCCACCGCGAGGTTCAAGCCGGTCTGGCCGCCCACGGTCGAGAGCAGCGCATCGGGCTTCTCGTGGCGGATGATCTCCTCGAGATAAGCGATCGTCAGCGGCTCGACGTAAGTCCGGTCCGCCAGCTCGGGATCGGTCATGATGGTGGCCGGATTCGAATTCACCAGCACCACCTCGTATCCGTCCGCGCGCAGGGCCTTGGCCGCCTGCGTGCCGGAGTAATCGAACTCGCAGGCCTGGCCGATGACAATCGGCCCCGAGCCGATAATCAGGATCCGGTGGAGGTCGTTGCGTCGCGGCATGGCGCTACCGCTCCCCTTTCATAAGCTCGACGAAATCGTCGAAAAGGTAATGCGAATCGTGCGGCCCGGGAGCGGCTTCGGGGTGGTATTGCACGCAGAACATCGGGTAGTTGCGGTGGCGGAATCCCTCCAGCGTCTGGTCGTTGAGGTTCACGTGGGTGATCTCTATCTGGCTGGCGTCGAGCGAATCCGGGTCCACCGCGAAGCCGTGATTATGGGAGGTGATCTCGACCCGCTTGGTCAGCTCGTTGCGCACCGGATGGTTGGCGCCGCGATGTCCGAATTTGAGCTTGTAAGTCTTGCCGCCCACGGCCAACCCGAGCAACTGGTGGCCCAGGCAGATGCCGAATACGGGCTTCCTGCCGAGCAGCCGGCGGATGTTCTCCACCTGCGCGTGAAGCGGCTCGGGGTCCCCGGGGCCGTTCGAAAGGAACACGCCGTCCGGCTTCAGCGCGAGCACGTCTTCGGCCGAGGTCAGCGCGGGCACCACCGTGACGCGGCAGCCCACCTGCACCAGCCGCCGCAGGATGTTCTTCTTGATGCCGAAATCGTACGCCACCACGTGGTAGCGCGGCTCGGCGGGCGGCGCCACCAGCTCGGAAGGCGAGCATCGCTCGACGCCCGCATTCCACTCGTAGCGCTCCGTCACGCTCACGCGGCTGGCCAGATCCAGCCCCGCCATGCTGGGAATGGCGCGCGCTTTCTCGACCAGTTTCGCGGCGTCGCACGCCACCGCCGAGAGCACCCCGCGCATCACGCCGCGCGTACGCAGATGGCGCACCAGCGCTCGCGTATCGAGGTCCGAAATCACCGGGATGCCTTGGCGGCTGAGAAATAGGTTGGCTTCGCGATCCGAACGCCAGTTGCTGGCGATAGGCGAGAATTCGCGCACCACCAGCCCTTCGATGTACGGCCGCGTGGATTCGCTATCCGACGCGGCCGTCCCGTAATTGCCGATCTGCGGGTTGGTGAGGATGACGATCTGTCCCGAATACGAGGGGTCCGTGAAGACTTCCTGGTATCCGGTGAGAGCGGTATTGAAAACCACCTCTCCCGAGCGCTCGGCGGGCGCACCAAAACTCCTGCCCTCGAAGACTGTGCCGTCCTCCAGGGCGAGGATCGCGGAATACACTTGGGGCTGTTCCTCCGTGGGTCTGGGTAACTTCTATCTTACCAGGAGGAACGCCCCCGCCTTCGCTCGCTGGCGCGGCTTTTTACGCCTTGGCCGCTTCGCCGGCATACCGCTTGGCCATCGCTTCGAGCGATACGGGCGTATAATCGCCCGCGTGCCCGGCCTGGCCGAACTGAGTCATGCGCTGCGCCACAACTTTCTTCATGGCATCGCGCGCGGGCTTCATGTAATCGCGCGGATCGAACTTCTCGGGCGTCTCGAAGAACACCTTGCGGATGGCGCCGGTGATGGCCAGCCGGTTGTCGGTATCCACGTTGACCTTGCGCACGCCGTTCTTGATGCCGAGCTGGATCTCTTCGACCGGCACGCCCCAGGTGGGCTTCAGCTTTCCGCCGTACTGGTTGATGATGTCCTGCAACTCCTTCGGTACGCTGGAAGAGCCGTGCATCACCAGGTGCGTCTTGGGCACCTTGTTGTGGATCTGAATCAGGCGGTCCATCTTGAGCGTTTCGCCGGTGGGCTTGCTGGAGAACTTGTAAGCGCCGTGGCTGGTGCCGATGGCGATGGCCAGCGCGTCCAGTCCGGTGGCCTTCACGAACTCCACGGCCTGGTCCGGATCGGTCAGGTGGCTGAGGCCGTCCAGGCCCGTGCCGTGCCCATCCTCGATACCGCCCAGGCAGCCGATCTCGCCTTCCACCGTGATGCCCTTGGCATGCGCCAGGCGAACCACTTCGCGGGTGGCTTCGACGTTATATTCGAACGTCGAGGGCGTCTTGCCGTCCGGCATCAGCGAGCCATCCATCATCACGCTGGTGAAACCCATGTCGATGGCCGATTTGCAGGTCTCGACGCTGTTGCCATGATCCAGGTGCAGAACCGTGGGGATCTCGGGATAGACCTCCGTAGCCGCCAGCATCAGGTGATAAAGGAAGCGATCCTGCGAGTACGCACGCGCCCCGCGGCTGGCCTGCACGATCACCGGCGACTTGGTTTCCCGCCCGGCCTCCCTGATCGCCTGGATCTGTTCCATGTTGTTGACGTTGAAGGCGCCCACGCCGTAGCCGCCTTTAGCGGCCTCGTCCAGAAGCTGGCGCATCGAAACTAGTGGCATTAGATTTCTCCTTTAGCGAATGCAGAATCGAAACCTCAAGCTAACATGCTTGCGCGAGAGCGGGCAACGCGGGCCGGGCTTCACTTCTTATGCAGTTCCCTGCGCTTCTTGGCCCAGCCTTCCCTCACCGCCTGGTGCGCGCGCCCCAGCCCCAGCGCGTCCGCCGGCACCGGCTTGGTGATCACCGAGCCGGCCGCCACGTAGGCACCCTCGCCGATCTCCATTGGCGCCACCAGCGTCGAGTTGCTGCCGATAAACGCGCCTTCGCCGATATGTGTCGGATGCTTCGCGAAGCCGTCGTAGTTGCACGTGATGGTGCCCGCTCCGATGTTCGACCGCGCCCCGATGTGCGCATCGCCCAGGTACGCCAGGTGCATCGATTTGGCGCCCGCCCCCAGCCGCGTCTTCTTCAGCTCCACGAAGTTTCCCACGTGCGCGCGTTCCTCCACGTGGCTCTCCATGCGCAGGCGCGCGAACGGGCCGGCGTGCGCTCCCCGGTCGAGCCGTGAGGCATCCACCAGCGTGAAAGGAAATATCTCCACGTCGTCGCCGAGTTGGGCGTCGCGCACCACCGCGCAGGCGCCGATCCGGCAGTTCTCGCCAATCTCCGTCTTGCCCAGAATCTGCGCGAACGGCTCGATCACGGTATCGATCCCGATCTTCACATCCGCGTCGATGGTCACCGTCTCGGGCTTCTCGATGGTCACCCCGGCCAGCATCAGTTCGTGAACCTTGCGCTCGCGGAAGAGACGGTCCGCCGCGGCCAGTTCCACACGGTTGTTGATGCCCAGCGCCTCGCGCGGATCGGCGATCTCATGAGCTTCCACCCTGTGGCCGGCGCGGTTCAGGATCTCCACCATGTCCGTCAGATAGTATTCGCACGCCGGATTGTCCGGGCGCAGCTCGCCTACGTGCTTCCAGAAGAGATCCGCGCGATAGCAGTAGATCCCCATGTTGGCTTCGCGCACCGCGAGCTGCTCGGGCGTGGCGGCCTTCTGCTCCACCACCGCCGCGACGTGCCCGCGCGCGTCGTGGATCACGCGGCCGTAGCCCGTGGGATCGTCCATTTCCGCCGAGAGCAGGACGCCGGCGCCTTCCGAGGATCGTGCCGCCGCAATCAGCTCGCGCAGCGTCTCGGCGCGCAGCAGCGGCCCGTCGCCGTAGACGATCACCAGGTATCCGCCCAGGCCTTCCAGAGCCTCGCGGCACACCATCAATGCGTGCCCGGTGCCCTTCTGCTCCTTCTGCTCGATGAAGCCAATGCCCGGAACCGTGACGGCCTTGCGCACCTCTTCGGCCTGGTGCCCCACCACCAGGAAAATTCGCTCCCGCGGTGCCAGCTCGAGCGCGGTCTCCACCACATGCTCCACCAACGCCTTTCCTCCGGCGCGGTGCAAGACCTTGGCCTGGCGCGATTTCATGCGGGTGCCCAGGCCCGCGGCCAGGATCACGACGGTGACGGGCGTTGCGTTATTTTCAGTCATGCTAGTCCGTTCTTGCGGCGCCGGCCTTCCTGCGCCAACTTCACCACTACGGCTGCCGTGGAGGCGGGATCGTGCCGGATTTTCTCTTTATTCTGCACCAGGTTCCCGGCCATCACCTTCAAGCCCATCTTGAAAAGCGCCTCCACGTCGTTCTCCACGGGTTGCGCCTCCTGCCGGGCATACCGCTTCTTAATGGCGGAAGGGATGGGCCGGATATTCACGACCGCGTAATCCAGAAATTTGTTGCGCGCGTGCTGATGGATAGCGCGCACGTGGTCTGAGGCGCTGAATCCGTCGGTCTCGCCGGGCTGCCACATCAAATTCACAAAATAAGCTTTCACGGCCGGCGAACGGGAAATGGCCGCGGGAATCCCCTCCACAAGCACGTTCGGCACCACGCTGGTGAACAAGCTGCCCGGTCCCAGCGTGATCACATCGGCCTCGGCGAGGGCGCTCAGCGTGGCGGCCAGCGGCCGTGCGGCGCGCGGAATCAGGTGAATGCGGCGAATTCGCTGGCGGCTGTGGCTGATGCGCGTTTCGCCCACCACGCGCGTGCCATCCTCCAGGACGGCCTCCAGCGCGACGTTGGCGGCCGTAGAGGGGTAAATACGGCCCGCGATCTTGAGCACTTCCGCGGACGCCTTCACGGCCTCCGGAAAATCCCCCATCACCTGCGTGAGAGCCATCAGGAACAGGTTCCCGAAGCTGTGACCCTTGAGGCCGCGGCCGGCCGCGAAGCGATATGGGAACAGGCGGGCCAGCAGCGCCGAGTCTTCGCTCAGCGCCACCATGCAGTTGCGGATATCGCCGGGCGGCAGAACGTCGAATTCGCGGCGCAGTCGCCCGGAGCTTCCGCCGTCGTCCGTCACCGTGACCACCGCTGTGACGTCCAGGCGCGGCTGACCGGGATCGGCCGTGCGCGTGTAGTGCTTCAACCCTTGCAGCAGGCTCGAAAGCCCCGTACCTCCGCCGATCACGACCACTCGCAGTGGTGTTGTATCTTCCATCTTTCAGGCGCGCCTCACCCGCTTTGGCCCCTGCCGGACCGCCAGTGGATGCCCGTTACCAGTTCTTCTTTTCAGGATAGAGCAAGGCGTCGAAAGGCGGCTTGCCGGCTACCGGTGCGAAATCGGCGTCCTGCCGCGCGATGATGCGATTGCGCGGTTCCAGCTCGATGGCCCGCCGCAAATTCTCGTAAGCTCCGGCCAGATCGCCCGCCAGGGCCTGCGACAGCGCCAGGGCGTAGCAGATATGATCCGCCTTCGGCTGCATCTCGAGAGCTCTTTCCAGGTGCACACGCGCCTCCGCCAACTTGCGCGCGTTGATCATAGCGACCCCGTAATTGTAATGATCTTCGGCGGATTCCAGGTTGACGGGGGCCTGCTCCAGACGGCGGTCGCACATGGCCGCGTGAACCTGCGCGCGCTGGGCCACATCGCGCTCGGGACCCTTCACGGCTTCCAGGAACAACTCGCGAGCTTCCTTCAGCTTGCGGGCGTGAAACAGCTTCATGCCGGCCTCGAAGGCGCCCAGTTGCTTTTGCGATTTAGCCGCCTGAGCCACCACGGCGGCGCCGGAACTGCCCGAAGTGGCGCGCGCTGGTTCGGGGGGCGTTGCGTTCTTGGGGACTGGTGGCTTGCTCATGCCGGTTATCGCTGCCCGTGGGAATAGGACGATTAGCGTTTATACCAGAAGCGACCGCACGGACGCAACCGGGCAATCACGTACAGCTATCGCACGGCCATCTCGCACACGGCCCGACGCGCGCTGGCCACTCGTACGGAGAAGCCGGTGCGGTCTGTAGTATACCCTTGAAAACCCTTGGTTTAACCAGATGATAGGCGCTATTTGCATTCCTATGGAGCTTTCATGACTTTTTTACGGCTCGCCGCGCATACTCGCAAATAGTAATGTGAAGACTCTCCGGGGCCGCCCCCGCGCTAGTGGCGGCCCCAATAAACCCAAGAGAGACGAGAAGGGAGTAAGTGTGCGCATTCGAACGGTTGTAATGGGGCTCATCTCGGCGGGTTTTGCCATGCAGATGCTAGCTGCGGAGGAAGCGCCGCCACGGGAGAAACTGGCCTCCGCTAGCCCGGACTCTAATTCCGCCAATCGCACGATCGCGACGGGCGGCCTGCGCGGTATTACGCGGAATCCCAGCGGGCTGCCATTGCCTTTAGTGAAGATCGTCGTGCATAGTGCCGAGGCCGGCGGCGATCGAACCACCACCAGCGGTTCAGATGGCGCCTTCGCGGTGGATGGCCTCAAGCCGGGTCACTACGAAGTCACTGCGGAAAAGGATGGCTTCGTCGCTTCGCCCGCGGCCTCCGTCGAGCTGGCGGCCGCACAGGAGTTCAACGTGGATCTGGAGGTCGCCGTCATTCCTTCGAGCGGGTGCGACGGTTGCACTGGCGGGAACTTCTTCAAGCGGTTTGCCAAAGCCTATTGGGACGACTGGCATCCTTCTTCCACGCCATCGCCCGAGGCCCCTTACCGGGGTTATCCCGCGCCGGTCTCCAATCCCCCGTTTCCCTTTACCGTCTGGCCCATCGGCGGAACCGTCTGGATTGGCTATCCCAACGCGACTTCCTATCCCCTGACGCAAGCGATCTACAGCGGCAAGAAGGGCCAATGGTTGAAGAAGGCCAACATCCAGCTCTACGGCTGGGCCGATATTGGCATGAACGTTAGCACCTCTCACGATGGCGTTTACGCCAATGCCCCGGCGGCCTACCCGCAGGTGGCCAACACGTTTGTGCTGGATCAGGCCACCTTCTACATCGAGCGCGTGCCCGACACCACGCAGACGGACCACTTCGACTGGGGCTTCCGTCTGACCAACCTTTATGGCTTCGATTACCGCTTTACCACCGCCAGCGGTTACTTCAGCCAGCAGCTTCTGAATAGTCCCCAATCGAACGGCACCATCGGAAACAGGCTGGGATACGATCCCGTGATGGCCTATGTCGATCTCTACTTCCCCCACGTCGGCGAGGGAATGGATGTAAGAATCGGTCGTTATATTTCGCTTCCCGATATCGAAGCGCAGCTCGCTCCCAATAACTATACCTATACGCACTCGCTGACTTACACCTACGATTGCTACACCCAGACCGGCGTCAATGCCACCATCAAATGGAGCAATCACTGGACCACGCAAGTCGGGCTATCCGGAGGCTGTGAAGCCGCGCCCTGGTCGCCGTATGCCAAGCCGACCGCCAACATTTGCCTGGGCTATACCTGGTCGAACGGCGGCGACAACATCTATACCTGCGCCAACTCTCTCAACGACAGCAAGTATAGTTACAATAACTTGGCCGCCTATTATACGACCTGGTATCACAAGTTCGGCGATTCGAAGTGGCACATGGCCTGGGAGACCTGGTATCAATATGAGAGCAAGACGCCGAATGTCAACAATCCGGCCGCCGCGTCTCTTCTGATCAACAATGCCAATGGAGCTTATTGCGACAATCCCTCCGAACTAACCTGCTTTGCCCCGGAGTGGGCCACGGTCGATTACCTCAACAGGCAGGTCGGGAAAAAGGACGCGCTGATTTTCAGGAACGAATACTTCGACGACCTCAAGGGCCAGCGCACCGGCTTCAAGAGCGCCTATACAACCCACACCTTCTCTTGGAATCACTGGGTTGGAACGACGCTGGTTTTCCGTCCGGAGCTCCGCTACGACATCGCCTACGATGCCCCAGCTTACGATTCCGGGCTGAAGCATCGCCAGTTGATGTTCGCGGCGGATATGATCTGGTTCTTCTGAAGCGGGCGCGCTAGATCGAAATCGACGGCGCACGGCGGCCCATCTGGCTCGCTGCTGCGCCGTTGAGCGTTTTAAGCGTCGCTCTTCGGGGTAGTTGGATTGTCCGGTGCAATCTCTTTGAACGAGTCCTTGAAGCTGCGAATACCTTGAGCCAGTCCTTTGCCGAGCTCCGGGAGCTTCTGCGGTCCAAAGAACAAAACAGCGATAACCAGGATCACTATCAGGTGTCTGGGTTGGAGCAAATCTTCAATCATGGTGAGGCCTTCCACATGAAGGGTAACACACTTCACGGCCGCGCTCTTGGGCGCCTCGGGAGCTTTTCCGTCGCCCGCTGCCGCGAACAGCTATGGGAACGGAGCAAGCTGGGCAGGAACGCGTCCTGCTGGTGCGGAAGCCGACCCGGAGAGGGGTTTAGCCGGCTGGCCCGTCTCGGCTATAATCGCTCGGATGCCCCGCATTCTGATCGTGCACTGGAACCGGGAAGAAGCTGCCGAGCGGGCCGGCCGTCTGCGTCTAGCCGGCTTCGAGGCCGATACCTTCTGCGAACCCGATAACGGCGCCGCACTGCGCGATTTGGGCGCTCACGTCCCCGATGCCGTAGTGATCGATCTCACCCGCATCCCCTCGCACGGTCGCGCCGTGGGCGTCTTCCTGCGCGGCCGGAAAGCCACCCGCCACGTGCCGCTGATCTTCATCGAGGGCGAACCCGCCAAGACCGAGCGCACCCGGGAACTGCTGCCGGATGCCGTCTACACCACCTGGGAGAAGATCGCTGCGGCCCTGCGCAAGGCGCTGAGCGGTTCGCCCGCCCGGCCCGTCGTGCCCGGCACTTTCGCGGGCTACTCGGGCACGCCGCTGAGCCGCAAACTCCGCATCGTCGGAGGTTCTCGAGTCCTGCTGTTGGCCGCGCCCGAGGATTTCGAGAGCCGCCTCGAGCCGCTGCCCGAGGGCGCCTCGGTCCATCGCGGCGGTGCGCCCGAAGCCGATGTGATCCTGGCCTTCCTTAGATCTTCTGCCGCGCTGGGCCGCGCCCTCCCTGCCCTGGCACGCGCCATGAAAGCGGGCCGTACGTTATGGCTGATCTGGCCGAAGAAGACCTCCGCGCTAGCAAGCGATCTGGCAGGGCCGCTGGTGCGCCAGATGGGCCTCGATGTGGGCCTCGTGGATTACAAGATCTGCTCTGTGGACGAGACCTGGTCGGGATTGGCTTTCGCGGTCAAAAAAAATCCGCTCGCCCGAGCCGATAGCGCGAGCGAGCGGAAGCAAAGAAGAAAAGCGATCGGCGATTAGCGGTGGCCGCCGCCGAAGCCGCCGCGCGCGAAGCCCGCTACGCCACCCCTGAAGGCCGCGACGCCCGGACCTCTTCCGGCGACGCCCGTTCCGATGCGGTATGGCGCACTGTAATACCAGAAGGCCGGCGAGTAGAAGCCGAAGCCGCCGAACGGGCTGCCGTAGAATCCCGCGCCCGGAACGAAGGCCCAGCTATCGAACCAGGGATTCCAATACCAGCCCGTGCCGTACCACCAGTAGGGATGGTTCACTACCACGGTCTGGGCCGTCGAGGCGTTGGCTTGCGCCACATATTGGGAGCGCAGATCGCTCCAGGCGTACAGGTCGTCGGTTTGTTTGCGTTTGAAGTCCTGCGTCTTCAGCTTCTTCGCGTCGAAGCTCACGCTGTCGCCCTTGGTGGCGTCAACCGTGTGATCGTCCACCTGGACCACGGCTTTGCCTTCGTACACCGCCACGCCTGGCTGGGCGGTTCGAAATGCGTATATTCCCCTCTTTTCCATACGGGTAACGGCGCTGCCGACCGCCACTTGCAGCTTGTTCTCCTTGGCCACCTGCTCGACCTCCACCAGCGCCTCGCCGCGCACCAGTTCGACCTGCGTATCGGTCAGCGACGGCGTTACCATCTTGACCGCGCTGTTATCGCCCAGGCGCAGGAACACGCCCGGAGTCAGCAGCATTTCGGCCTTCCCGGCGCCGGTTTGAAGAACGTGACCGGGCTGCAACTCGATCGATCCGAGTTGCTTGACGGCTATGGGCTGGCCATCCAGCGTGGCGTTCCCTTCGACGTAGTTGATCGTCCCCGGCCGCGCGGACCCTTGGGCGTACGCGATTCCCCCAATCCCTGCCACCAGCCCCGCCAGGGCCCATCTCCCCGACGCTTTCCACAGGTTAAACATAAGATTTTAAGAACCTTCTTTCTACTATGTTGGATGCGGGGCGAGGGTACCTCGTTCCCCAATGAGGGCGGGATTTACAAATCCATAAAAAAAGCCGCGCGGATCGCTCCGCGCGGCCTCGTCTCACTGAGAGTGAACGGTGCTTAGTAATCCATCTCCGGTCCGCCGTGTCCGCCGGGGCCCATCGGAGCGGGCTTCTTCTCTGGGATGTCGGCTACCATGGCTTCGGTAGTGAGCATCAGGGAAGCGATAGAAGCGGCGTTCTCCAGAGCCGTACGGGTGACCTTGGTGGGGTCGATCACGCCGGAAGCCACCAGGTCCTCGAACTTGTCGGTCTGGGCGTTGAAGCCGAAGTTGGGGTTGTCGTTCTCGCGGATCTTGCCAACCACGATGGCGCCCTCGGTACCCGAGTTCACCACGATCTGGCGAAGGGGATCTTCGCAGGCGCGGCGCACGATATCCAGGCCGATCTGCTCGTCGCCTTCCACCTTGGTGTCCTTGAGAATCTTGGAAGCGCGCAGCAGGGCCACGCCGCCGCCCGGAACAATGCCTTCCTCGACCGCCGCGCGAGTGGCGTGCAGAGCATCTTCCACGCGGGCCTTCTTCTCCTTCATTTCGGTCTCGGTGGCTGCGCCGACCTTGATCACCGCCACGCCGCCGGCCAGCTTCGCCAGCCGTTCCTGCAGCTTCTCGCGGTCGTAATCCGAGGTGGTCTCATCGATCTGGGCGCGCAACTGCTTGATGCGGCCTTCGATGGACTTCTGGCTGCCGGCGCCGTCCACGATCGTGGTATTGTCCTTGTCCACCGTGACGCGCTTGGCCTTGCCCATGTCATCCAGCCGTACGCCTTCCAGCTTGATGCCGGTTTCTTCCATGATGGCCTTGCCGCCGGTCAGAATGCCGATATCTTCCAGCATGGCCTTGCGGCGATCGCCGAACCCGGGGGCCTTCACGGCGCAGGCATTCAGGGTGCCGCGCAGCTTGTTGACGACCAGGGTGGCGAGAGCCTCGCCTTCCACTTCCTCGGCGATGATCAGCAGGGGCTTGCCGGAGCGGGCGATCTGCTCCAGTACCGGCAGCAGGTCCTTCATATTGCTGATCTTTTTCTCGTGGATCAGA
>Ga0181520_10007962_pt1 | contig 15301 bp, 9 predicted proteins | sample PEATcosm2014_Bin_29_FD_132451 | JGI IMG/M metagenome (GOLD analysis project Ga0181520, IMG submission 132451) | Peatland microbial communities from MTU Mesocosm Facility, Houghton, MI, USA - PEATcosm2014_Bin02_30_metaG | ecosystem: Environmental > Terrestrial > Soil > Wetlands > Peat | place...
AAGGAGTTTTGTGGCGTGGTAATGCAAGGTGTGTGCTGCGGGTCACAGACCCGCGCAGTGGCAGCTTTAACGGAGCGCGGCTCTGTGAGCCGCAGCACGCCGATGGCCAGGGGGAGATCAAAGGAGTTTTGTGGCGTGGTTATGCAAAGTGTCTGCTGCGGGTCACAGACCCGCGCAGTGGCAGCTTTAACGGAGCGCGGCTCTGTGAGCCGCAGCACGCCGATGGCCAGGGGGAGATCAAAGGCGTTTTGTGGCGTGGTTATGCAAAGTGTCTGCTGCGGGTCACAGACCCGCGCAGTTGCAGCTTCAACGGAGCGCGGCTCTGTGAGCCGCAGCACGCCGATGACCAGGGGGAGATCAAAGGCGTTTTGTGGCGTGGTAATGCAAGGTGTGTGCTGCGGGTCGCAGACCCGCGCTTCGGGGCCGTGTTCGGATGCGCCCGCTGGCGTTCGCAGTGCGACTTCCCGGTTGATTTTCTCCGGCCAATGACGGTTAATGGTCTGACCATGACCTCCGGACAAATCCAAATGACGGATGACCCCTTGCCCCGTGACCCAGTTATGACCCCTGTACCCAAAACCTCACGACGCGAATTTCTCGCCGGCATGGCTTTGCTGGGCGCTGCCTCACTCGCCGGCGCCAGCGCCGGTTCCGTTCCGGCGCCAGCCGGTCAGCCGCTCCCAGGTTCCCCGTGGCCGGCCGGCGCCCGCAAAGAGGCGGCCGGTCAACTTCTCAATTACTTCGGCAAGACGGCCCCGCAGCTCCTGCGGCCCGCCCAAGGCGTCCTCACGCATCCGAGCATTGCCGGCAGCCTGCCGGGCAGGCGCTATGCCACCAACCTGTGGGACTGGGACACCTATTGGACCGCGCGCGGCCTCTTTCGCTTCGCCACCCTGGCCAACGATCCCGCCCTGCGGAGCAGCGTGGGCGGCCATGCCATCGGCAGCTTCCTGAATTTCTTCGATCACCAGTCCGATGAAGGCCGCCTCCCCATCCTGATTGATGTGCATAATCCCGATCCCCTCGGCTGCCTGAAGCCGGACCGGCCCAAGTCACAAAATCAAGCCAAGCCGGTGTTTGGACAACTCGCGCTCCTGATTGCCGGTGAACTGGGCTCCGTGGACTGGCTGGCCCCGCACTTCGATAAACTCCAGCGCTTTTATGCCGCGTGGGTTTCCGGCAATCAAAGTGCGATTGGCCTGCTGGTGTGGGGCAACGATGTCGCCATCGGCAACGACAATGATCCCACCACGTTCGGGCGGCCCTTCTTTTCCTCCGCGAACCTGCTGTTGAACTGCCTCTTCCATGCGGATTTGCAGGCGGCGGCGGAGCTGGCCGGCCGGCTCAAACGCCCCGCAGACCAGCAGCGCCTCGGCGCCCAGGCCCGCACGCTGGGGGAACAGATTCAGAAATGCTGCTGGGATCCGCGCGACCGGTTTTATTACACCGCGGATGTGCAATGCGTGGATCGGCGACGGGAATTGATCCCGAACGTCAAGCCGGGCATGGAGATGTCCTGGCACAGTTTGCCCCTGCGCGTGCAGACCTTCACCGGCTTCCTGCCCCTCTGGTGCGGCCTGGCCACCCCGGAGCAGGCCAGGGCGCTGGTGCAGGCGAATTACCGGGCGGATGACCGCTTTTGCGCCAATTGGGGCGTACGATCACTTTCCTCCAGGGAATCCATGTATTGCCTGGATTTCAGCTCCAATCCCAGCAATTGGCTGGGGCCGGTCTGGATCATCGTGAATTATTTGGTCTGGAAAGCGCTGAAAGACTACGGGTTCCAGGCAGAAGCGGGCAGGCTGGCCGACCAGACCCTGCGACTGCTGTCCACCGATCTGGCCGCCAACGGCTCATTGAACGAGTATTACCACCCGGACACCGGCTTGGCCCTCAGCCACAAAGGCTTTATGGATTGGAACCTCCTGGTGCTGGAAATGATGTAAGGAGCCGGCCATCAAGCAAGGTGGCGACCTGCTGTGGCCATGTTCCCCGCCTGCACTTGGCGGGCGTGGAACGGCCACATTTTCCCATTGCCTAAACCCCGCCGGGGGATACGATGTTCCCAATCAATATGTCGGAAGGAAATCGCATGAATGGGATTGGGGCACGGCGACTGTGTTGCCGCCGGAAAGCACGGGATTAACCATGTCCAACCCCTTTTTTGACAAGCCGATCCTCAATTCCCCGTACGAATTGCCGCTGCGCCACTGGGAATTGGACCAGCACGGCCAGCCGACCCAGAAAATCCTCGAAAATCGCCGCCGCGCCGAGTTCATCACCCCCATTCCCAAACCCCGCAAACGCGTCGCCTCCGCCGACCAGGAGGAAATCGTCTTTGACGAAGGCAAAGGCCTGTCCACCAAAAGCCAGCAATACGACCCCACGCCCATTATCAATCAGTTGCGCCAGCAAGTGGATCAGTGGCGCCAACTGCCCAACCCCAACACTTGGCAGGTCACCCCCGAGACCGCCCGCCTGTTGCAACACTGGCGGCACCACAAGTTCAACAGCATCCGCCCGTTTTTCTGTCAGGTCGAAGCGGTTGAAACCGCCATCTGGCTGACCGAAGTCGCCCCGCAGGCCGGCAAGACCGGCAAACGGTTCATCGAACATCTGGCGAATGCCAATCAGGATGCCAACCCGGAACTGCTGCGCCTCGCCCTCAAACTCGCCACCGGTGCGGGCAAAACCACCGTCATGGCCATGCTCATCGCTTGGCAGACCATCAACGCCAACCGCCGCCCCCAAAGCCAGAAGTTCACCCGTGGGTTTCTCATTGTCGCCCCCGGCCTGACCATCAAGGACCGGCTGCGCGTCCTCCAGCCCAACGACCCTGACAGCTATTATGGCAGTCGCGAACTCGTTCCCGCCGACCTCGTCGAGGAGGTCAAACGCGCCAAGATCGTCATCACCAACTACCACGCCTTCAAACTCCGCGAGCGAATCGAGCTTTCCAAAGGCGGGAGATCCCTCCTGCAAGGGCGCGGCGAGGAACTGAACACCCTCGAGACCGAAGGCCAGATGCTCCAGCGCGTCATGCCCGATTTGATGGGCCTGAAAAATATTTTGGTCATCAATGACGAAGCGCACCATTGCTACCGCGAAAAACCCGATGCCGAAAAGGAATTGGAAGAACTGAAGGGCGACGAAAAAGAGGAGGCCAGGAAGAACAAGGAAGCCGCCCGGCTCTGGATTTCAGGGCTCGAAGCCGTCAACCGCAAGCTCGGTGTCACCCGCGTTTTCGACCTCTCCGCCACTCCCTTCTTCCTCAGCGGTTCCGGCTATGTCGAGGGCACCCTGTTCCCCTGGACCATGAGCGATTTTTCGCTCATGGACGCCATCGAATGCGGCATCGTCAAACTCCCGCGCGTTCCCGTCGCCGACAACATCCCCGGTGCGGACATGCCCATGTTCCGCAACCTTTGGGAACACATTCGGAAAAAGATGCCTAAAAAAGGGCGTGGCAAAGGTGGTTTCCTCGATCCGCTCAGCATTCCACCTCAACTCCAAACCGCCCTTGAAGCCCTTTACGGCCATTACGAAAAGACCTTCAACCTGTGGCAGAAATCCGGCATCCGCGTGCCGCCCTGCTTTATTGTCGTCTGCAACAATACCGCCACCTCCAAACTGGTTTACGATTTCATTTCCGGATTCAAACAGCCCAATGAGGATGAGTCCACGACGTTTGCCAACGGGCGATTGAAGCTGTTTCAGAATTTCGATGACCACGGCAACCCGCTCGCCCGTCCCCATACGCTGCTGATTGATAGCGAGCAACTTGAATCCGGCGAAGTCTTGGATGACAATTTCCGGAATCTGGCGGCGGACGAAATCGCCCGTTTCCGGCGGGATATTATGGATCGCGGCGGCAAGCTTGCGAACGAACTACAAAGCGGCAAAGAACTGGATGACGTAACCTTGCTCCGCGAAGTCATGAATACCGTCGGCAAGTACGGCCAGTTGGGTGGTTCCATTCGATGCGTCGTCTCCGTCGCCATGCTCACCGAGGGTTGGGATGCCAATACGGTCACCCACGTCTTGGGCGTCCGCGCCTTCGGCACCCAACTCCTGTGCGAGCAAGTCATCGGCCGCGCCTTGCGCCGGCAGTCCTACGACCTGAACGAAAATGGTTTGTTCAATGTGGAGTACGCCGATGTGCTGGGCATCCCCTTCGACTTCACCGCCAAACCCGTCATTGCCCCGCCGCAACCACCGCGTGAAACCATTCAGGTTAAAGCCGTCCGGCCCGAGCGAGATGCCCTCGAAATTCGTTTCCCACGCGTGGCCGGCTACCGAGTCGAGTTGCCCGAGGAACAACTGAGCGCCGAGTTCAACGAGGACTCCGTGATGGAACTGACTCCCGACCTGGTGGGCGCCTCGGAAACTGTAAATTCAGGCATCATCGGTGAAAAGGCTGATTTGAATTTGGTCCACACTGGCGATGTTCGTTCCTCGCAAATCCTGTACGAGTTGACTTCCCACTTGGTGCTGACCAAGTGGCGCGACCCCGGCGAACCGCCCAAACTTCACCTCTTCGGCCAGCTCAAGCGCATCACCCGGCAATGGCTGGATAAATATCTCGATTGCCAAGGCGGCGCCTTTCCCGCGCAATTGCGCTACAAAATGTTGGCCGACATGGCCTGTGAGCGGATCACTGCCGGGATCACTCGCGCCTTTGTGGGCAAGCGCCCGATTCTGGCCGTGCTGGACCCCTACAATCCCACCGGCTCCACCAAACACGTCAATTTCAACACCTCCAAAACCAGCCGCTGGGAAACCGATGCCCGCAAGTGTCACCTGAACTGGGTCATCCTGGACAGCGACTGGGAAGCCGAGTTTTGCCGCGTGGCCGAGAACCATCCGCAGGTCCGCGCCTATGTGAAAAACCAGAATCTCGGTTTGGAAGTCCCCTATCGCTATGGCTCGGAAATTCGCCGCTACCTGCCCGATTTTATCGTCCGCGTGGACGACGGCCACGGGCCGGACGACCTGCTGAACCTGATTGTCGAAATCAAAGGCTGCCGGCGCGAAGACGCCAAGGAAAAGAAATCCACCATGGACACCTATTGGATTCCCGGCGTCAACCATACCCGGCAATATGGCCGCTGGGCCTTTGCCGAGTTCACCGAGGTTTACCAGGTCGAGGCCGATTTCAAGGCCAAAGTGGAAGGCGAATTTAACCAGATGCTCGCCGAGATCACCGTCAAGCCATGAATGCCAAATGCGCCACTTTATTCCCGGCGTCAGGAAAATGGTTCACCCGAACCTTGGTTGATCGTTTTGTCACCGTCAACCAAACGATCCGGCGGGCGGGTTTTCAGACCATTTTGTTGCCGGCAACAAAATGGTCGGGGCCGCAATGTGAGAATCACAACAACTTTTCGCTTGATAAAAGCCCCCAACGGTCCGATATTAAAAACATCCGCTCCCTGAGAGTAGGCCCGCCCGACGATCCTGGGCGACGCCAAAATCTTGGAGCTTTTTCTTTTTCCCCGCCATCCCCATGAGAATACGTCGTATTGCCATCCTCATTGATGGTGCGTTTTTTATCAAACGGCTGTCCAAACTTGTCCCCCCGCATCACCAAAACTCGGCCGCCGCTGTCGCCAATTCCGCACGGATGCTTTGCAAACGTCATGTGCAAAGGTTGACCGGCGAACGTTTTGACACCCACGGCAGCCGGTGGCTCGACCATGTTTATCGTCTTTTTTACTACGATGCCCGGCCTTTTGATGAAATTGCCCACCACCCCATCCTGAACCAACAGATTGAATTTGGAAAAACTCCGGAGGCCAAATTTCGCCGGGATTTATTCAATGAGCTTCGCAAATCACGCAAGTTCGCCTTGCGTCTCGGAAATATCACCCAGGAAGAAGGCTGGCGGATCAAAGACTCCCAAATCACCAAAAAGTTGTTGCGTACCCGAAATTGGCTTCATGTCCTGGACGCTGCCATTGAACAGGCTCGCACCGGCAAACCCACCCCGGTCTTGACCCCGGAGCACGCCGACCAACTTGCGAAAATCGCCGAAGTTTGGCGCAACCTGACGCCGGAGGACGTCCGTTTGGGGCTGCGTCAAAAAGGGGTGGATATGCGCATCGGCCTCGATATTTCCACACTCACCCTCAAAAAACAGGCGGACACGATCATTCTGGTGACCGGCGACAGTGACTTTGTCCCTGCCGCCAAGCTCGCCCGTCGCGAAGGCGTCGAGTTCCTGCTGGATCCACTGTGGCAATCCGTGAACGACGACCTGCACGAGCATGTGGATGGCGTCGTCTCTGGATTCAGGCAGCCCGGTGCCACTGCAGCGCCATCCGATGAACACGAGGATGAGGAAAAGGTGCCAGCACCCGACGCCGCCACAACGCCGCCCGTGCCTTCATCCGAAACCACAGATCCACTGGACGACTAATTCTCATGGCCAAATCACCCACCACCCCCAAATCGGTCGAGGCCCTCAAGCATGACGAGGCCAAACGGAAAAACATCCCCACGGCCGAATACCAGTCCGTGCTCGAAAAGGCCGATGAAAATCCCGTTCGCCTCGCCTACGAACGTCGCAACCGCGACCTGGACCCCCAGCTTGTCTGGCGCGGCAAGGATGAGCAGGACTGGAGTGACCTCGTCGTCCATGCTCCCCCGCTCTACATTCAGGAGAAGGTGCACCCCAAGGCTTTGATTGACGATCTGTTGCGCACATCCAAGGCGGCGGAGCATGACGCCGGCCAAAGCACGCCAGATTTGTTTGCCGATTTCAACGGCATTCCCAAAGGCGTGGACAAAACCGAGTTTTACCAGCACGACCAGAACTGGACCAACCGCATGATTCTGGGAGACAGTTTGCAGGTCATGGCCAGCCTCGCCGAACGCGAGGGCTTGCGCGGCCAGGTGCAGTGCATTTATTTCGATCCACCCTATGGGATCAAATTCAACAGCAATTTCCAATGGTCCACCACCAGCCGGGACGTGAAGGACGGTAACGCCGACCACATCACCCGCGAGCCGGAACAGGTCAAAGCCTTCCGCGACACCTGGCGCGATGGCATCCACAGCTACCTGACGTATCTCCGTGATCGGCTCACGGTGGCTCGTGACTTGCTTTCCGATTCCGGCTCAATCTTCGTGCAGATTGGAGATGAAAATGTGCATCGTGTCAGGGCGGTAATGGATGAGGTTTTTGGGGATACAAATCATGTCATTGAAATTAAATTTCGAACGACCAGCAATCGCACCGCTGATTTTTTACCTTCGATTTTCGATACGATAGTAGTCTATGCGAAGGACAAAACGGCTTGTAAATTCCGGCGACCATATAAGGCGAAAGAGTACGCCGATGTTTCAGACGATTCTTACGGCTGTGTTGAGGCGGAAATGTTCGGATGGAGAAGATTATCCAAGCAGGAGAAAGAGAATCCAACGGAAGCTGAAAAATCCGGTGTTCTCTTTGGCCTGGGCGATCTTACATCATCACACGAATACATTCGTGATACTTTTGATTGGCAGGGGGGCAAATTTAATCCAAAGAAGAGATACTGGTCCACTTCAATTGATGGCTTAAGGCGATTGGGCCGAGGAAATCGACTTTGTGATGTGGGTGGGACACTCCGCTATAAACGAGTCTTTAGAGATTCACCGGTTTCGCCATTAACAAATATTTGGGCGGATACAGGGAGTGGCTCGCAAACCGAAGAACGTTCGTATGTAGTGCAAACTGTTGGTAAAGCTATTGAGCGATGTGTCCTGATGGCAACCGACCCCGGCGATCTTGTGTTAGACCCGACTTGCGGCTCCGGAACCACCGCCGCCGTCGCCGAACAATGGGGCCGCCGTTGGATCACCATAGATACATCTCGTGTTGCTCTGGCACTTGCCCGCGCCCGCATCATGGGTGCGCGCTATCCGTTTTACCTGCTGGCCGATTCCCGCGACGGTCAAATCAAGGAGGCCGAAGTCACCCGCACGGTCCCAAGTTCACAGCCGGTGCAAGGCAACATCCGCCACGGCTTTGTTTATGAGCGTGTGCCGCATATTACCCTCAAGTCCATCGCCAACAACGCCGAGATTGACGTCATCTGGGACAAATGGCAGGCCCAGCTTGAACCGTTGCGCGAATCGCTCAATGCGGCGTTGAAAAAATCATGGCAGGAATGGGAAATCCCCCGCGTGGCCGGCGTGCCATGGTCCGAGGCAAATCAGGAGCTTTTTTACCAGCTCAAATCTGAGATCGAAAAAGGGAAAGTAGGCAATCCCGGCGAGGTCCGGGACTGGCTGGCGGCTTTGAATCATAATCTCAAACGCGCATACACGGTCAAGTCGCTGCCGGACCAGCCGGTTGACCCGTGGCCGGACAAACCCTCGGAACTGCACGCGGCATGGTGGAAAGCCCGCATTGCCCGCCAGACGGAAATTGACAAGTCCATCGCCGCCAAGGCCGAGTTTGAATACCTGTATGACAAGCCCTACGAGGACAAGAAGCGCGTCCGCGTGGCCGGGCCGTTCACGGTCGAGAGCCTTTCTCCGCACCGGGTGCTGGGCGTGGATGAAAACGACGAGCTGATTGACTCCCTCAAGGAAAAAAGCCCGGAATATGGCGCGAAACAGAGTTTCCCCGCAATGATTCTGGAAAACCTGAAAACCGCCGGGGTTCAGCAGGCCCACAAGGAGGACCGCATCACCTTCACCTCGCTCATCCCCTGGCCGGGCGAGTTGGTCTGTGCCGAAGGCCGTTACCTGGAGGGGGACAAGGAAAAGCGGGCCGCCATCCTCATCGGCCCGGAGTTCGGCACCGTCACCCGCCCCGATTTGGCCTCCGCCGCCCGCGAAGCCGGGGAAGCGAAATTTGACGTCCTTATCGCCTGCGCCTTCAATTACGAGGCCCACGCCACCGATTTCAACAAACTCGGCCGCCTGCCCGTGCTCAAAGCCCGCATGAACGCCGACCTCCACATGTCCGTGGAGCTAAAAAACACCGGCAAAGGCAACCTCTTCGTCATCTTCGGCGAGCCGGACATCACCCTGCTGCCGCAGCCGGACGGCCAAGTCCGCGTCAAAGTCAACGGCGTGGACGTATTCCACCCCACCACCGGCGAAGTCCACAGCGACAACGCCGACGGCATCGCCTGCTGGTTCATTGACACGGATTACAACGAAGAAAGCTTTTTCGTCCGTCACGCCTATTTCCTGGGAGCCAACGACCCCTACGGCGCACTGAAAACCACGTTAAAAGCCGAAATCAACCCCGAAGCCTGGGCCACGCTGAACAGCGACACCTCGCGCCCCTTCCCCAAGCCCAAATCCGGCCGCATCGCCGTCAAAGTCATCAACCACCTCGGCGATGAGGTGATGAAGGTGTTCAAAATTTAGAAGCCCTCTTCAAAGACTATGGAGTCTCGAGATTGTCATGTTTGCTTATGAAGGTGAGCCATCATCCGGCCATGGAGGTCCAGCCCGTGTTTGATCGGGGTAAAACCCTTGGGATGATCAGGCGGCCAGAAACCATTGGAAAGAGCGGCTATCTGGCCAAAGAGGGGAGTCAGTTGGTCACAAACTGTAATCAACTGAAAACGCCCGCCGCCGCCGGCAAAAGTCATCTCACGCCCATGGATAAATATAAAGGCGGCCCGTGGGTGACGAATTGTCACCCACTGAGTGAGGCCGCATCGCGCGTCTCCGGCAGGATGCCCGGGGCCCTCGCCGGGCGTTTCTTTCAACCGCGCAGGAAAGCATGGAACTTTTCGTTACCTGGTAACGAAATCTGCTTCCTCCATCAGATTTAATTTGACAGGATTTAAGTCATTCAAAATCAATGGGTTATGGCCCATGTCAAGGGCGGACAGCCCCCGCGCTCGTTACTAGGTAACGAAAATTGCCCCCCAAAATATTTTTTTCGCCGGAGTTTCCCTTGCCGGATTTGGCCGGGTTTTGCCATGTCCCCGCCCGTCTGCTAAACCATGCCTTCGAGCATGCTGGGGATGAGTTCCAGGGTGCGCGACAGGGAGGCCTGGGCGATGGCGTTTTCCCCGTCCTTGATGTTGGGAAACAGCACCTTGCACCCGGAGGCGGTGAAGCACTGTCCCCGCGCGACGGGCACGCAGTTGCCGCTGAACCCGATCTTCTCACTGCGGAGCAACAGGTCGGCGATTTGCACCGCCGCAATGGTGGGTGCATATTCATTGGCCAGCTCAGGATGATGATGAAACCGCGCGGCCTTGACCATGATTTCCGGCAGGCGGTGCCGTTCCAAGTAGAGCGCCCCGAGTTCCGCATGGTCAATCCCCAGCACCTCGGCCTCAATGAGGGTCAGATCCGTGGTGCCCTGGCCGGCGAGCCGGTGGATTTCCGTGAAATGATCGGGAAAGGTCCAGGCCATCACGATTTTACCGACGTCATGGACCAGGCCGGCGACATAATCCGTTTCATCGGAGGCGAACTGGACGGCGGTGGTGACTTCCCGGGTCAGAATGGCCGTGCCGATGCAATGCTGCCAGAATTCGCGCCAGGGAAACGCGCATTGCTTGGTGAGCCGTTGAAAATCCTCGATGATGGGGGTGACCATGGCGAGCTGGCGGATCTGCCGGACGCCAAGGTAGAAGACGGCTTCTTCAATGCTGTTGACGGGCGTGCTCAATCCGTAATAGACGGAGTTGACCAGGCGCAACAAGCGGGAGGTCAGACTGGGGTCGCGGCGGATGATTTCGGCAATCTGCGCGGTGTAACGCTGCTCGGTGAGGAGCAGTCCCTGCAACGCTTTGTTGACGCTGCCCAACGAAGGCAGGGAAGGACAGCGGGCAAGCTGCCGTTCGATGTTTTTGAAATCAAGCTTGGCAACGGATGCTGGCATCAATAGTTCCACAATGTTAATAATCCGGTCCCGGAATTTCTCCCTAGTATCGGCGGCTGCGGGAAGAACTTGAATGTTCATCAAAATATTTCTCAAGTCCCGGCAAGTTTTGCCGACAACTCAAGTGCAGGGTCATCGTTGCCGGTCCCGGCGGGCGGGAAACCGGCAAGAGCGGATGAACTGCTGACAACTTGAACCAGCAACCTTGCAACACGGGTCGCCTTGGCAAAATGCGGAAACGGGTCGTCTTTATTCTGACGGTCGTTATCGGCACGGCGTTGGCGCGTCCAACGCCGGGCGCGGTGGCCTATCTGCCGAGCGTGGGCCCGGCCCCGTTGCGCTTTCAAGCGGCGACGGCTCCGGGTCTGGAGTGGGCTTGGAAACGGTTGCAGGCACCGGACAAAAACAACGCTCCGGCCCGCAGTGCGGAGACGCTGGTCAGCCCCACGAACGGCGTGGTGGCGAATTCAACCGGGACCGCCGCCACGAATACCGTGACGAAGGCCGATAGTGTTTCGGCGGCCAGCGGTGTCAGCCAGGGTGACAAGACGGCGACCGAGCCGTCGTGGGACGCGGGAATGATGCCGGATCAGTCGGACGATTTATCCACCCCGGTGACACCGCAGGTTCTGGCCGAGTTTTTCAAGGCGGGACCGGGTGGAAAAAACCCGGGTGCCGGTGCCGGGGGCAAGGCGGGGCAGATTGGCTTTACGCCCCCGACCCCAAAGAGTGGCGCGGAAAGCCGGGCCACCTACAAAACCCAATAATCCAGTCGGTATCTTATGATATGGCTTTGCCTCATTACTGACACCACGGGACTGGTTTGGCTCCGTCGGCTTTTAACGGTTTGCCTGGCACTGTGGGTGCAGTTGATGGTGGGGGCCGCGCTGGCGGCGGATTCGACCTCGAACAACCCGGCCCCGGTTTGGCCGGCCAATTCCACCGCCGTTCCGCTTTCGTTGCCGCCGAGAACCAACGCCCCGGTGACCCTGACGAATTTAACGTCCACCGCGCCCGAAGTGCCATCGGACACCAATGCCGTGATTCCCGGGTTTGAACCACCGACTCATGATGTGGAAATGCGGCTGTCCAATGCGCGTTATTTGGAAAAAACGGGACAACTGGACGAGGCTGAGCCGATTCTGACCGCGTTGATGACGAGTGATGCGCCGGAGGCGGTGAAACAGTCGGCCTTGTTTGAATTGGGGTCGGTGGTCCGGATGAAAAATGATCTGCCGCGTGCGGAATCCATCTACGCCCAGTTTCAGGACAAGTGGCCGAATGATCCGCGCATCCCGGAAGCGCTGCTGCGGGAGGGGATGATTTACCGGGAAATGGGGTTGAATGCGCTGGCGCTGACGAAGTTTTATGCGGTGATGACGGCGGCGTTGTCGCTAAAGAGCGACCGGCCGGATTATTACCCGGGCCTGGTGCTGCAGGCGCAGACGGAGATTGCCGAGACGCATTATCTGATGGGGCGGTACGCGGACGCGGCGGATTTTTATTCGCGTTTGCTCAAGCAAAGCAACACGACGCTCAATCGTCCCCAGGCCCAGTTTCGCCTGGTCCGTTCGCTGGCGTTGATCGGGCGCAATGAGGAGGCGGCGAGCCAGGCGCGGGATTTTCTGTATCACTATCCGGATGCGGCGGAAGAGCCGGAAGTGCGGTTCCACCTGGCGCAAACGCTGAAACAGATGGGGCAGAACAACGAGTCGCTGCAACAGGTGTTGTTTTTGTTGCGGGAGGTGCGGGCCAAAACGCGGGATCATCCGGAGCTGTGGGCTTACTGGCAGCAGCGCGCGGGCAACGAGGTGGCCAACCAGCTCTACCGGGAGGGTGACTATCTGCGGGCGCTGGATCTTTATCTGAATCTCTCCCAGCTTGATCCGGCGCCGGAGTGGCAATTGCCGGTAAAATATCAGATTGGGCTGACATATGAGCGGTTGCAGCAGCCGGAGAAGGCGGTGGAAAACTACCAGGACATTCTCAAACTGGAAACGGAGCTGGGCACGAATGCCACGCCGAGTCAGAAATCGGTGTTTGACATGGCGCGCTGGCGGGGCGGCTTTCTCGGATGGCGGCAGAAGGCGGAAGCCACGAATCTTGCGGTGACTGATGCTGCGGTTGCGCCGAACGCTGGCGCCACCAACAACCTGTCGAAGACCCCCTAGCCATGAACACCCCCAACGCCGCCGTCTCCGCCGCCCTTTTGACCCTTGATTTGCAGGCCTTTCGGATGCTCTGTGCGGAGGCCCTGGCCCTGATGACGGCGGAAAGCCAGGCGTTGGCCGACCGGGGGGATTATCAGCCGGGCGCCTTCAATGAGCGGAGAAAACGCTTGCTTCCCCAACTGGAATCGGCGTTAATCAAGTTACGAAATCACCGGCGTGACGGGCGGTCAGCTCCTCATACGAAAGAAATTGGGAATTTGTTTGAGACCATTCAAAGTCTGCTGATGAAGGTTCTGTATTTGGACCGGGAGAACCAGCAGGCGCTGCTCCGCCGGGGATTGGTGCCCCCCAGGCATTTGCCTCCGCTGGAGGCGCAGCAACCGCATTATGTGGCGGGTTTGTACCAGCAGCATTCCAGAATCCGGGGCGGCGTGTCGCTCTGACCGCCGGGGGTTGTTGATTTTGCGATTCTGGAACAGTGAACCACGTTTTTGCGCCTTGATGATTCGGTGAATGGCGGGATCGGTTTTTGAGCGGGCCGTCATTCGATCAAATGTATGTCCATTGAAAAGATCATTGTTCTGGATGACGATGTCATCGTCCGAAAGAACTTGGAAACGCATCTGCGCCGGCGGCACTTCGACGTGGCCGCAGTGGGGACGATTGCGGATGCGCAGGAATACCTGGGGAAGGATAATTTCGACATGGTGTTCGTGGATGTGCGCCTGCCGGATGGCGACGGCACGGATTTGCTGAAGTACATCCAGTCGCGTCCGCAAAAGCCGCTGGTGGTGATGATGACGGGGTTTGGATCGGTGGAATCGGCGGTGGAGTGCATGAAGAACGGGGCGTTTGATTACCTGATCAAGCCGTTTTCCAACGAACAAATCGAGGTGACGCTGCGCCGGGCGGGGGAATTCACGCAGCTTTTGAACGTCAACCGCTTCCTGAGCCAGGATACGGATGACTGCGAGCTGGAGCTGCTGGGGCGCAATCCGGTGATGGAAAACCTGCGGCAGCTCATCCGCAAGGTGGCGCGCACGCAGGCGACGGTGTTGATCCAGGGGGAAAGCGGGACGGGCAAGGAGCTGGTGGCGCGGGCGATTTACCGGGAGAGCACGCGTTCGAACGCGCCGTTCATCAAGGTGAATTGCGCGGCGATTCCGGAGAACCTGATTGAGAGTGAATTTTTCGGGCATGAGCGGGGGGCGTTCACGGGGGCGCTGAACAAGCGGGAGGGGCGGTTTGAACTGGCGCACGGGGGGACGATTTTGCTGGATGAAATCAGCGAGATTTCGCCGAGCGTGCAGGCGAAGCTGCTGCGGGTGCTGCAGGAGCGGGAGTTGGAACGGGTGGGGGGAAACCGAACGTTCAAGGTGGATGTGCGGGTGATTGCAACGACGAACCGCAATCTGGAGTCGAGCGTGGAGAAGAAGGAGTTTCGTCAGGATCTGTTTTTCCGGCTGAACGTGGTGCCGATCCACGCGCCGTCGCTGCGGGACCACAGCGAGGATGTGCCGTTTCTGGCGGAGGAATTCATGCGGCGCTTTGCGCGCAAACACGGGGTTCACATCAAGGGATTCACGGGGGAGGCGACGGATTTGTTGATGACGCATGCCTGGCCGGGGAATGTGCGGGAGCTGCAGAATGTGGTGGAGCGGGCGGTGATCATGTGCGGTGACAACGGGATGCTGGAGCCCGAGCATCTGGGGTTGGGCAATGCGTCGGCACCCGAAGCGGCGGTTCCTGCGGGCGGCCTGACGGCCGTGCCGGGGCAGGCCAACGGTTTTCCGACGCTGGCGGAGCTGGAGAAGCATCATATTTTTGCGGCGCTGGATCATTGCAAGGGCAATCGGACGCACACGGCGAAGATGCTGGATGTGAGCATCCGGACGCTGCGCAACAAGCTGCACGAATACAACGGGACGACGCCGAAAGGCGAGGAGGAAGATCCGGCCGGCGATCCTGCCGGTGATCCGGCCTGAACGGGGGCGGAAAAAAGAAAATTGCGACTTGGATGATAGTTGATTAATCCCATCAGACTGGCGAAAGAACTGCCTGAATCAAGGATTTGACCGACCTTGGCCGGGATGGGAGTGGGAGGATCGGTCTGATTTGGAGTAAAGTCCTTTGGTTCAAGATGTTAATCCGGCGTGGTGGCATCGGGTGTTCCGGTTACGCCGCTACTTTGAAAGGTTGGATTGGGTTTGACCCGGTTTGACCGGGTTTGACCGAACCGGGGGCGAAAAAAGGACAATCTCACGTTGGCCAGTCGTTTTATCGG
>Ga0181520_10007965_pt1 | contig 15294 bp, 15 predicted proteins | sample PEATcosm2014_Bin_29_FD_132451 | JGI IMG/M metagenome (GOLD analysis project Ga0181520, IMG submission 132451) | Peatland microbial communities from MTU Mesocosm Facility, Houghton, MI, USA - PEATcosm2014_Bin02_30_metaG | ecosystem: Environmental > Terrestrial > Soil > Wetlands > Peat | place...
ATGGGTTTAAACAAGAAGATGGTGGAAAAAAAACTGGCCATAGCCTATTTGAAATACTATGCAAGGCCTAAATATCTCCTGAACCATCGCCACATGTTTAAAGTCATGTTTAAAACAGTTGTTCGCAGTTTTATCCTCCCCAAACTCATGGGAGGCACTGGTAAAGGCTGGTACCAGAATCTAGACAACAAAACATCATCAAAATAGACAATATATTATGAAAATAGAAAAAAAGAATAAATTTCAAAAATATATTTTAAAAATTTGATTCAATTTTAATCGGTTAACTTTTATATTAATTTTTTTTTAAATTATTGTATTTCGTCATATCAGTTAATGGCTGAAAGATCAAGACGAGAGTATCAGTTACAATGCCATAAATAATTATATAAAAAAATGATATTTTAAAATCCAAGAAAGAATTGTCGGGATTATAATAAAAGCAGATTTATGAGCTTAAGTCGGAAGCTTTGGAAACCTATAATATAAATAATCCAAAAAAATGAATAAATTTAAAAAATAGTAATAATTTATTTGAAAAACTTTATTTTAAGCAATACTATATGGCGATACTTTTTGAAGTTTTATACGCGTAATAGGTTGCGTATATCTTATATAAGGGATATTATGCTTATGTAACTTGGCTATTATTTAATTAATAACAAGATGGATATGACTGATTATTACTCTGTTGTGTTTGTGATGATCCATTAGAAGTGTTTGTAGTATTTGTATTGTTATTAGTAATATTATTATTTTGATTTACATTGCTTACAGGATGGACTGCATTTAGCATTCCTAAGTTATCTGAAAAATACAAGGCACCTACACATGCAACTACACCTATACCTATTATAATTATTATTGGTAAAATATCCAAAATTTTCAACTCCATTCATTTTTTTTATATTCTAATCACAAATCTCACATTTTAATATAAATATTACTTTACTATCAGGAAAACAAACCAAAAGTATATTAAACATTTTCTAACTTCTTCAAAACCCTAATTATCGTACTTTCACTCATATGAAGATTATTCGCTGATTCTTCTCGTGTTATATCATCATTACGGAATAATAACATTAGAATTATATTGAACTCCAATAATCCCAATTTTTCTATCTCATGAATAACAGATTAAATGAGCACTAACGATTATAGTTATCGAAGATCCTAAAGACATATCTATTAATTATATTTTTTTCGTATAAATTATTTACTAAAATATCTCATTTTACAGTTAATATAAGTATAAACTATAAGAAAACCTTTTAAATATTAAATTATATACTAAGATTAAATAATTTCGAAATTAAAGTTCATATAACCGACAATATGACTAAAGATATCAGTGTAACGAAAAATAGAATTATTAAAAATATTTACATAAATAAATCAAACAAAAAGAATTCTTACTCAAAATATGAAAAATGATTATTTTTTTGACTAAATGGCCATTAGATCACACCATATAGAAATATTTCAACAATTACTTTTTTTTTAAGTTGAAAATTGTACTACATTAAAATCAAATCAATATTAAAAAATGATTTTAATTTGAATATTGAACGTCATAATATTAGAAGTACATAATATTATAAATATAATTTAGTAATGTTGTAATCTAAAATATTCGAATCTGAATAGGAGATTCAAATAATGGAAAAAAATAGAAAAGAATTAAAAACTTTTAATGATTACAAGATGGACTATCCACCTGAAATACAAAAAAGACTGGAAGAAATTCGACAGGCAGTAAAAAGTGTAGTTCCAGAAGCAAAAGAAAGAATTAGTTATAATATGTCATCATTTTGGTTTCATGGTAACCTACTTTACTATGGTGCTTTCAAAAACCACATTGGATTTTATCCTGCTAGTAAAACAGTGTTTGAAAAATTTAAAGATGAATTAAAAATTTATAAACAAAGTGGAAAAGGCACAGTTCAGTTTCCTCATGATAAACCTATACCACTAAAGTTGATTCAGAAAATTGCCAAAATTCGAGCAAATGAGAATACCAAAAAAAGGTAGTTGATTTTTCTCTAGATTATTCTAGTTAAAATCATTCAATTAGAGTTTCATACTTTAAAGATATTTTTTTTCAATGTAATACTTCAATTTCCTCTGTTTTTAACAAAATTATCCCTCATCATGAATAAACTTATTTTCAATACGATAGCACCCATAAATTTTTTAAACACTTATTTTGGTATCATAACAGTAATTTTCCACCGGGTCACCTTTTTTAAAGTCCTTCATAGATTCAAGATCCGTATCCCAAGGCTTAACTCTTTTACCTGTAAAAATTTCCAAATGTATTGTTTTACATCTTGTAGTCCTTAAAACCTCTTTTTCATTTAACATTTTTATCTATCAATTCAATAGTTACTTTTTCTGTAGGAATTTTATCTGCATCTATCATAAAAAATCCTCTCACGTTTTTTTTAAAATGATTTCACCCAAAGCTTTATATAATATTAAATCATTATATCAAATATTCGATATCGATAACCTGATATTTATCTATGAATTCGATGTTCAATTGAAACTAACAATTAATTCAACTTGTATTTAATATCAAATGAAGATATCTATATCGACTCTATGATAAAGGAGGAAATGATAAAAAATGTGGGATAGATTAAATGATCTTCACCAAGATCTTCACAAAACTTTTCATGAAAGGATAGAGGAATTGCAAAAACTCGGAGGTTTAAGAATATGGATACTCCACATACTGGATGAACATGGACCTCAAAATGGTGTAGAAATTATGGACTCATTCGAAGCTCATCAAGAAGGATTACACGTAACACATATTATGGGCATAAACCACTCCAAACGACCTTCACCCGGCTCCGTATATCCTATGCTTAAAAAAATGGTATCTGAAAATTTAATAAGCAAAAGAGATGATGGAAGGTACGATTTAACAGCAAACGGGCAAGAAATGAGCGATAAAATATTTAAACGTTTTCAAGGGTTTCACGGAAGACGTAGAAATCGAGGGTCATTGGCAATAGAAAATATTTTAACTGAAATTGATAGCTATGTTTTTTACCTGGAGGATATTAAAAAAGAGAAACTTGTACCCCATGAAGAATTAATAGGATTATTGAGTGAAAGACTTAAAAATATACAAGAATCACTTCATGAATGATTAAAATCACAGTTTTAATCTATTTTTAGCTTGATTAAATTATCATATATAATCATCTATGAAACAAATTTCGCATTTATCAAGGTTTATTATAATTTCAGATTCTGCCTGGAATCTGTTTATAAATCGTTTAATTAAAAAAAAATGGAATTAAAATAATTAGGAGAATAAATATGACAGAAAACGCTATAGAGTTGAAAAACCTCACTAAAAAGTTCGGCGATTTCACAGCAGTAGATAAATTATCACTAGACATAAAGGAAAATGAGATATTTGGATTTTTAGGTCCCAATGGCGCCGGTAAAAGTACTACCATAAGAATGCTCTGTACGTTATCTACCCCTACTTCTGGTTCTGCTAAAGTAGCTGGTTACGATCTTATCAAAGATTCTGCAAAAGTCCGAGAGAAAATTGGATTGGTTGCAGAAAAGATGATAATGTATGATAAACTTACGGCTGCAGAAAATCTACGATTTTTTGGGAAACTCTACGCAATACCCAAGCAAAAGCTTGAAGATAGAATTGATGAGTTGCTTGAGTTAGTTAACATGCAAGAATGGAAACATACACAGATCAGTAAGTTTTCAACCGGAATGAAGCAGCGTATAAATGTGATAAGAGCTCTGCTGCCGGAACCAGAGATAATTTTTATGGATGAGCCTACACTGGGACTTGATCCACAGACTACCTTTTCTATACGGGATATAACCCGAGATATTAACAAGAGCGATGTAACGGTCATATTAACAACACATGCCATGATTGAAGCCGAAGCACTGAGCGATAGAATTGCCATCATTGATCATGGTAAGATCGCTGCTCTTGATACGCCACAAAACCTGAAGAATCTAATAGCAGAAAGTGATACATCTGTATTTGGTGCGAAAATCACGAATCTAACACCTAAACTGATTGGAAAGATTAATTCACTTGATGTAGTTGCTGCCGTTGCACAACAAGATGATCACAATTTGAAAATAAGTGCCAATGGTACAGATGCTCTTAACCAGATCATCGATGTTATCCGTCTTGAAGGTGGTAACATTGCATCCATAACTAATAGTAATGATTCTACACTGGAAGATGTTTTTTTAGCAGTTACCGGTAAGACAATACGAGATCAAGCAAATGAAAAAGCAGCCCCAACGCATCATAGGCACGGGCAAGCACCCAAAGCGAGGATAAGGTGATTCCTATGGATATAATAAAAACATTAAAAGACAGTTATCATGTAATGATTAAGGACATGATCGAGTTAAAACGTAATAGAGTAGAACTAGTAACACTGGCTATCATGCCCTTGCTTTTCTTAGTAATATTTGGATTCATTTACCCAAGTGGTAACTCTCATGACAACATACAAATGGGACTGGTCAACTTGGATCAGGGTGCCGGTAGTAATGAATTCATAGCACAAATGGAAACTATGAATAAACAAATAGAATCTACAACTAAAAATAGCAGTTATATGAGCTTTAATAATTATTCTAGTGTTGATGCAGCTAAAACAGCAATTAATCAAGGGAAAATACATGGTGCATTTGTTATACCTCCGGGATTCTCGAATAATGTGACAAATGGACAACCTGGAAATATTATAATTTACGTGGATAACAGTAATCCTCAAGTTGCCGCATCGATTGAGCAAGTGTCATCAGGCACCGTGAGTGGGTTGAACGGAGTATTGGCAGAAAATAATGTTTTAAAGTTGGGTAATGCAGCAAATCAGCAAATTAATCCCCAAGCCGTAATAGCTCCCTATACTCCGAATATTGTAACTACTATACCTGGTGCAAATAACTACCTTAATTTCCTAGCGCCGGGTCTGATGATCATGATAGGTATGATGGCTGTTATGATTGGTATTCCTGAAGCATTCTCTAAAGAAAAGGAAACGGGCACATTTGATGGAATGTTGTCTGCACCCATTAACCATCTCTCAGTTCTTCTTGGAAAAACGATGGCACTGTCCGTTAGAGGATTACTCCAATGTATATTTGTACTAGCATTTGCCGTCCTACTGTTTGGAGTGACGATACAAGGAAGCTTGCTACTGGCATTTTTCATGGTCATCCTGGGTATTTTCAGCTTTATAGGAATAGGAATTATGGCCGTATCCCTGGCTGGAGACCAGAGTACAGGTACGATGATTATGAACCTGTTAATGTTCCCTTTTATGTTTTTAGGTGGTATATTCTTCCCAATATCACAAATGCCATGGATTATGCAGGAAATTTCAAAGCTGATTCCTTTAACCTATGCAGCTGATGCAATGCGTAAAATAATGCTCTTAAATGCAAATGTAGCAGACGTATCCACCGATATAATCATATTATTAGCGTTCGGTATTATTACAATGGCTATTGCATTACCATTGTTCAGTAGATCAATGAAACAATAGCTTCAGTTTTAAACATCTACTCAAGAATAAATGAGGTATTCATAAAATGAAAACAAAAAGAAGATAATTAATGGGCAATAATTGATACCTAAATTTTTAAAAAGAATATAAAACTCAACATTACATTTTTTTGACTGTAAATCTTGCTTAAGGAAACACCATACAATACCTGGCCGAATGGTAAATAATGGAGTGTGCTAAAAAATTATATAATAATATAATTTATGCGAAGTTAGTCTATTTTTATAGACTTGCAAAATTCGCAAAATTACCCACTTATTTTTTTTATCTATGAGTACTTTAGAGAAAATCCACTTTATTCTATTTTTTATTCGCACTCTTATGGGGTATAGAAACTGTTATTTTTTAGTTACTTTTAGTCTATTTTATGTGAATATTCCATTTTACCTTTAGAGTCATTAAGGTTCCTAAACTTCTATATATGCAAAAATAAGAGATGATTTTTGTTTTTTAAACTTAAAATAAAATTTTAGTTTAAAACTAAAAAAAATAAAATAAAAAAATCTTAACCTTGGTTACTTTTTTTGGAGTTTAGCAAAAAAAATATGAGATAAAAATTCCTAATTAATCTCTCTATTCTCAATTGTTTCTAAAAACTAGAGAAAACAACATTTATCAATTCAATTGCATTTTTTTTCCAGTTGAAATTTTGAACTACGTTATAAATTATATTTTATTCCATCAAGTAATGTATCAAAAAATATTTTTCTTTCTTTGGTCTTTGTCTGGATAATGTATTCAACAGTAAATGTAAAATGAGCCGAAAAAAGCTCCCAAATATATTTTGGCGGTAAATCCTTCAATAATTTGTTTTGAATACCATCCTCGATTAATTTAACTGCATTTTTTTCAAAATCACGGTATTTAACTTGAGTATCATCAGTATGATAAGGTGATGAATTAAATTGCATCATAAATCTAAATTTATCAGGATTATTCACACCCCATTCCACACTTTCAATCCAAAATTTTTCTATAGATTCATAACTCAATGAAGATTTCAGAAGATCCTGAAAGCTTACAGCTAAATTTTCTGCTTTTATAGAAAAATATAATTCATTAATCAACTCAACCTTACTTTTAAAATAGAAATACATAGTTCCCGTTGCAACGCCAGCTTCTTTAGAAATTAGATAAGTTGATGTATTATCTATACCCTTTTCAACAAATAACTTCAAAGCCGCTTCAAAAATTCTAAATTTCTTATCTTCAACCATTATAATCACAATTTCTTCTAAATATTAACACTCATTTAATTTAATATTAAATAGTAAATGTAACTAAATCATTCCCTTATTCTCGATTCCTCTATAAAATTATCAGCCTTTACATGGGGATTGTGATATCGTCTTCGTTCGATTGTTTTCTTACCATATTGGATGGCTTCCGTAGGACACCATTGAATACATCTAAGGCATTTTTCACAGTGATGCTGCCAGACAGGATGACAATCTTCAATTTTTATATTTTCTACAGGACAGATTTCATAACATAATCTACAACAGGTGCATGCATCGGTTGCTACAAATTTTTCATCCCATTCCGCGATATTCCTATATAAACTGGGATATGCTATTTTTGTTAATAATCTAGACAATATATTCTTTTTAACTGGTCGTTGACTACCCTTTGTAATAGCTTTAATGACTTCATCGACCTTAATCATACCATTTTTTAATATTTCCTTTACTTTATCAGGATCATGAGATGAATAACTCACAATATAATTTCCAGGCATCTTTACCCCATCAGCATAAGATAATCCAATACCTTTCTTTTGAAGAATATTTTCAAGCATACCTAAAGTATTACCACTGATTCTACCATAATTTATAACTGCAAAACAGTAAGTCTCGGGAAGAATATTAAGTTTTTCAACAAATTCTTTAACCAATAATGGTAAACCCACATAGTAAACAGGGAATACAAAACCAATAGATTCAACAGACCCACCAACCGGTTCCTTTGACTGCGGTGCAGACATAGACTCAATTGTACAATCTTCAAGACCTTTTGCTATTTGACGTGCAATTTCAAGTGAATTACCTGTAGCTGAAAAATAATAAATTTTAAAACTCATATAAACCTCTTTCTCCTCTATTTAATTATAATTAAAGCCATCATTTTTATGATGAATTTCCTTAGATATTATTTAATAACTGTTTCCATTCATCCTTAACCTCTAAAGGTTCACCATTACATGGACAAACCCATTTAAAAGAATATTCACTCATTTTAAATATTGAATCTTTAATTAATTCTTCATCAGCATTCATAATTGAAGGTGCTTTTTTCAATACTCCATTTGAATTCCTCACAAGATCACCAGCAAATAAAACATCTTTATAAAGAAAGGATACATGTCCCGGGGTATGGCCCGGTGTTCGTATTATTTCTATATCGTCTATTTTTTGATCATTATAAGATTCTATATTTTCAGGTTTTTTTACTCTCATTAAAAATGCATATAATGAACCTAACTTTTTAACTCCAGGACGGCTTTTATCACCAAAAATGTATGGTATATCCTCTTTTGAAGCCCATAGAGTGGCTCCTGTCTCCTTCTGAAGTAATACCGCGTTTCCTATACGATCAACGTCATGATGAGTTAATAGAATGTGTTTTATATTTTTTGCATTAATATTTAAGGAATCAATTTCCTTTAAAATATTCTTAACCTTCCCCGGTCTTCCAGTATCTATTAAAATCGTTTCTTTATCCTTAATCAAATATGAATAACTTCCTTTTGTTGATTCTAAAGCATATACATTATCTTCTATTTTCATAATTTTTTTCTCTAATTTTTTTTTTAAATTTCGTACGTTTTAATTTTAAAAATTTTATAATTGAGTGACTAATCAACCATATGAATGAGTAATCAATCATTACTTATCAAGTTTTTCTTTAAATTACTAAAATTTAATATGAACTTTAGAAACTTTCTAAAAACAACAAGAATACAAGATAATTAATCAAAGCTAATCAACTATAAAAATTCTATTTCTTTTTTTCATTGTATTCGTTTAGTATATGGATAAACTATAGTAAAACCTTTTATATATGAAATTATATATTAAGATTAACTAATTTTTAAATTTCAGTTCATATAACCGACTATAGAGCTAATGATATCATTTTATAATGAAGTTTAAGTTTTGATGAAACTTTTTTTTAAAAGTTTCCTAGAATGAATATAAAAAGGGTTAGCATGCTGCAAGTCATCATCGGCTAAAGTTAAACAATATTTTCAACTTTGTCAGTCAACGTTTAACGAAGTAAATATCAATTCACAACTCCAAAATTAAAGAAATAACCATTTATCCAATCAATAGATAAATTAATGATAAATTTATTTATTTTTTGGTAGTTTTAGTAACCTTTGTACCTAATAATTTAGCTTAGGCTTATTTTTTGATATCGGAATAATTTTACAAATATTTAAGTAGATTAAATGTAAATAACATTGTTTAATAAGTATTGAATTTGCTAATTATGCATAGTAATACTTTAAATTGAAGATTTGAGGGGGAATGGTGTTCATTTTGAATGGGGATAAGCTTAAAAGCTGGAATGATGGGTTAGTGAAAGAATCCATACTTAATTTTTTAAACTCTTCTATAGTTAAAGGTCCGAACTATGTTAAACCTGAGGATCGTATCGCAACGTTCGATAATGATGGTACTCTGTGGGTTGAAAAACCGATGCCTGTTCAACTTAATTTCGTGTTCAGAGCTTTTGTCAAAACAGCTCAAAAAGATTCGTCTTTGGTTGATAAGCAGCCTTACAAAGCTATTCTTGAAAGGGACGAAACTTTTTTCCACAAGGCTCTGGAACAAGACCCTAAAGCTATTATCTCTCTTGAAGATGCTATGGCACGGGAGTGGTCGGGAACAACTCCCGATGAATTTGAAGCTGAAGTAAAAAACTTTTTTGCGACAGTAAAGCCTGAAAAATACGCAGGAAACTTCACGGAACTAGTTTACAAACCTATGCTAGAACTTTTTGACTTGCTAAAGGATTACCAATACCGTGTGTTTATATGCTCAGGCGGTGGTCGTGATTTCATGCGAATAATATCAGAGGATGCGTGGGGAATCTTCAAAGAGAATGTAATAGGCTCATCTCCCGATTATGAATACAATAACGGCAAATTAACGAGACTTGATAACATCCTGGGGAGAATTGCTCTAGGTCCCGGGAAAGTGGAGCATATATTCTCCCGAACTGGACGTTTACCTGTTTTTGCAGGTGGTAATGGTGATGTCGATATTGAAATGTTAGAATCCGCTAAATTCAAGTTATTCATAAACCACGATGACGATGAACGCGAATACGCCTATGAAAATGGAGCAGAGAAAATATTAACCCTTGCTAAAGAAAAAAATTATTCAATTGTTAGTATGAAAAACGATTGGAAGGAGATTTTTTAGAAATGAAAAACTATCCTGAATTAACTGCTATAGATGTACTACTGAATCCTGACGAAACTTTGATTAAAAGAGCAGTTGAAATTAATAAACGATTACTGGAGGAATATCCTCTTGGATTTAAGCTTGATGAATCTCATATTCCCCATATAAGTATTTTACATTGCTATGTGAGGACGAAAGACTTAGAAAAAGTTTATTCAGTAGTTGAAAATGTTATTACATCTGAAAATGTGACTTCATTAGAATTAACAGCAGTTAAAATAGAATACAAGGCTTCTAGTGGCTCAGTTGGTATAGCATCTATTATTATTTCACCAGTAGATATTCTCCTTAATTTTCAATCAAAGTTAATAGTTGCTCTTAAACCTTATATGGAAAATAACAGTATTGCTGCAGCTTACGTGACTTCTGAGGAAGAATCTAATATTAATAATAGTACATTAAAATATATTGAGAATTTTATTCCTGATCATAGTGGCGAAAACTTCATACCCCATATTACAGTGGGAATGAATAGCCTAGAATCCCTTGAAAAACTTATTAATGAACTCTTTACTCCCTTAAAATTTCCACCGGTTAGTATAGCAATATATCTACTAGGTAATAATGGCACAGTATCAAAAGTTTTAAAAGAATGGACTATATCTCAAACATCTCATAAAAATAATTTATGACTTAAAAAGTTATAGATTAACTGGTAATGGGAAAATCCGGTAAAAATAGTTTGGAAAAATTTATAGAAGGAAACACGACAGAAAAAGTAGTAATGGAAACAAGAGTTCCGGTTAATGTGATATCTTAAATTTCTTTATGAAAAGACAGCCGGAAAGTTGTAAAAAAGTAGAAGAAATATTTTAAGCAACGAAGACAAAAATAGATGAAGTTAATCTAAGTAAATAAACTTGGAAATATAATAGAAGAAAATAAAACAAAAATAAAGAATAATCATTGGTAGAGGTGTAAATGGGATGTTATCTGAGAAAAAAGATATAGGAAAATTAAAAAAATCGGAGAAAGAACATAGTAATAATACAACTGCTTATGGTAGCAGATATTTTGATAAAAGTATACCCAAATATGAATTACCTAATGAAGGAATGCCGGCAGATGCTGCTTATCAGTTAATTCATGATGAGTTGAATTTGGATGGTAATCCTGCTTTGAATTTAGCTAGTTTTGTAACTACTTGGATGGACCCCAAGCTGATAAATTGATAATGGAATCTATTGACAAGAATTTTGTAGATAATGATGAATATCCACAAACCGAGAAAATACAAGAGAGAAGTGTTAACATGTTGGCTAGATTATTTAACGCTCCTGAAGAATGTATTTCCATGGGAACAGCCACTATTGGCTCTTCAGAAGCTATAATGTTAGGTTTATTAGCTCATAAATGGACGTGGAGAGAGCGTAGAAAAGCTGAGGGTAAAGATTGTGATAAACCTAATATTGTCATGGGTGCAGATGTACATACCGTATGGGAGAAATTCGCACGCTACTTTGATGTAGAATTGAAATTGATACCGTTAAGAGAGGATTTGTATACCATAACTGCAGATGATGTGGCAGAGGAAATTGATGAAAACACCATTGCAGTAGGCGCAGTAATCGGAACCACTTTCACTGGTCAAATGGACCCTATAAAAGAGATTAATGACATGTTAATTAATATTAAAGATGATAAGGGTTGGGATATACCGATACATGTTGATGGTGCCAGCGGCGGGTTCATCGCACCATTCCTCTATCCTGATCTTTTATGGGATTTCAGATTAGAACAAGTTAAATCTATTAATGTATCCGGACATAAATACGGTTTAGTTTACCCTGGAGTGGGGTGGATAATTTTCAAAGATAAATCAGATATACCAGATGATCTAGTTTTTAACATTAATTATCTGGGGGGTAACATGTCTAATTACAGCCTTAATTTCTCCAAGGGAAGTAGCACCATCATTGCCCAATATTATAACTTCTTAAGACTAGGATTTAGTGGTTACAAGGCTATAATGGATATTATGAGTTTAAATGCTAAATATTTAGCATATGAATTAAAGAAAACCGGGAAATTTGAAGTAATCAATAAAAACACAACTTTTCCAGTAGTCACTGTAAAATTAAAGGATGCAGATTTCACAGTTTTCCAATTATCAAGAAAATTACGTCAGAAAGGCTGGATAATACCTGCATACACGCTACCCAAAAACGCGGATGATATATCAGTAATGAGAATGGTCATCAAAGAGAATTTTGGAAAAGACATGGTAGACTCTTTACTAGAGGATATAAAGGAATCCTATAATGACTTGGAATCAAAGAATGAAGAAATCCATAAAAATGAAAACCCCTCCTTATTATATTAAAGAGGGTGAATCATGAAATAATTTTTTTTTTTAGAATTAAATTTTGATTTTTATTAAAAAATTTTTTTTTTAGCTGGAGATTGTTGGTGTTTTTGGTAGTATTTCTTCTAATTTTTTAGTTATTTCGTTAAATATTCGTTTAATGTTGTGTGATATGTAGATAAGGTTGTTTTCTGTTTGAGTTTGTTCTAAACCTCTTGCATAATACTCGGTGAACTTAAAATTTTGTTTTATATTTCCTAACGGATATTCAACAGCTTCTTTTCGTTTACTGAATTCAGATTCGCTGCATGTGTTTCCATTTTTAATGACATTTTCCTCGCTAAATCGCCATCGTAATACTTCTATTTTATATCATCATATAATTCCAAAGATTCTTTATATTTTTTTATCTTTAATATCTTTATAAACATAGAGTCACTGTCAAAGTCGTATTAACAGGCCAATTTTAACTTTAAATTAATATTTCATACTACATCTTCCTTTAATAATCACGGTAAAGATAAATCAATCATATATTAGATTTGAATTTACCTTTGGTATAGATAAGAATATAGATAAATTAACCTGTAATTGTTTTGAATTTAATGCTTTTATGAATCTAAAAAATTATTTATGCATTGATTAACTAATTATTATTAAAGTTTTTTTTTTGAAACTTATTTAAATTTAAATTATAAAAAAATTTTTGATAGGTGTATTTGCACGAGCGAAAATAATCCTCTAACTAGTTTTCATCTAATGGCTAAACCTACCGGAGCCACGTGCAACTTGGCCTGTAAATATTGTTTTTATACACCAAAGAAAAACTTATATCCGAACAAAGATTTTAGAATGTCTAATAAAGTGTTAAAGGAATACATACAACAGTACATTGAGACTGTAAAAGTTCCAGAGGTTACTTTTGCATGGCAGGGCGGGGAACCTACACTGATGGGTATTGATTTTTTTAAAAAAGCCTTAGAATATCAGAATAAATACAAAAACCCTGGAATAAATATATATAACACCATACAAACTAATGGAACTCTTTTAAACGATGAATGGTGTGAATTCTTCTGTGAAAATAATTTTCTGGTAGGTATAAGTATTGATGGCCCAAAAGAGCTTCACGACACTTACCGCGTAGACAAAGAAAATCAATCCACATTTAAAAGGGTTATAAGGGGATTAAATTTATTAAAAAAGCACGAGGTTGAATTTAATATATTAGCCACGGTTAACAAAACAAATGCTGAGCATCCCCTTGAAGTTTACAAATTTTTCCGAAATGAACTTGGAGTTAAATTTATACAATTCATACCCATCGTAGAACAAAAATTAGGGGAATCATTAGTTTCAAAGGAATCAGTAAGACCAGAACAGTATGGTAAGTTTCTCATATCCATCTTTGATGAATGGGTGAAAAATGACGTGGGTGAAGTTTTTTTACAGATATTTGATGCTGCATTAGCTTCATGGGTTAATTACCCTCAATCTGTATGTGTATTTGCACCAACATGCGGAACTGCCATGATAATAGAACACAATGGAGACATTTATGCTTGTGACCATTTTGTCAACCCGGAACACTTGCTGGGCAATATAACAAAAACACCGCTAGAAAAACTGGTTAACTCTTCATCACAGTACAAATTCGGAAAAAATAAAACTAATAAACTCCCTCAACAATGTCTTAATTGTAAGATTAAATTCGCCTGCAACGGAGCATGCCCCAAAGACCGCTTATCTAAAACCTCTCATGAAATATACGGTTTAAACTATTTATGTTCAAGTTACAAAGAATTTTTCAGCCACATTAACTGGCCCATGAAAATCATGGCCACCTTATATAAACAAGGTAAGGATCCATCAGAGATCATGCCGATCCTAAAAGGTGAAAATAACAAGTTAAAAGAAATATTTCCAGATATTGGCCGTAATGATCCCTGTCTCTGTGGAAGCGGAATAAAATTTAAAAAATGTCATGGAAAAAATTTTTGATTATATAAGATTTATGATTAAGAAAATTTTAAAAAGAAATAATTGGAGGTTTTAATTTTTGAATGAAAAAAAATTTGTAAATAGATCTGTTTTACCAATTAGAGATCCTAAATTCTCTGGGATTCAAAAACGAACGCTTAAAGGATCCATACCAGATTTTGGAATAAATAAGATTGTAGAAGCTCCTGAAGGAGCTCCCAACATACTACTAATTTTAATCGACGATGCCGGATTTGGAAACCCCAGTACCTTCGGAGGGCCTATTGAAACACCTAATTTAACACGTATGTCAGAAGAAGGTGTAAAATACAACTGCTTCCATGTAACAGCCCTATGTTCACCTACACGTGCGGCTATGCTAACAGGAAGAAACCACCATGCAGTGGGATATGGATCAGTTGGAGAATTATCAGGACCATTTCCAGGTTATAAAGCAGCTAAACCACAGAATTGTGCCCCATTCCCGCAGATACTGCAGATGAACGGGTATAGCACTGCCGCTTTTGGAAAGTGGCATTTAACACCTGATCACCAGCAAGGTCCAGCGGGACCATTTGACAGATGGCCAAATGCATGGGGATTCGACTACTTCTGGGGATTCTTAGGCGCAGAATCAGGGCAATGGGACCCTCTAATAACCGAAAACAATAAAATAATAGGAGTTCCAGAGGGTGAAAACTATTACTTTCCAGATGATATGGCAAATAAGACAATTGAATGGCTTCATGGAGTTCGGAGTCAAAATCATGATAAGCCTTGGATGTTATACTTCTCTACAGGGTGCAGTCACTCTCCACATCATGTGCCGGAAGATTGGGCTGCAAAATATAAAGGAAAATTTGATGATGGATGGGATAAATACCGGGAAATGGTTTTCAAGAAACAAAAAGAACTGGGTGTAATTCCCGCTGATGCAAAACTGACATCACGA
>Ga0181520_10007967_pt1 | contig 15293 bp, 12 predicted proteins | sample PEATcosm2014_Bin_29_FD_132451 | JGI IMG/M metagenome (GOLD analysis project Ga0181520, IMG submission 132451) | Peatland microbial communities from MTU Mesocosm Facility, Houghton, MI, USA - PEATcosm2014_Bin02_30_metaG | ecosystem: Environmental > Terrestrial > Soil > Wetlands > Peat | place...
CCACGGCCTTGGTCCGCGGCCGCCGCCCGTAAATCTCGATAATGTCGCAGAACTCGCAGTTGAACGGGCAGCCGCGCGAGTACTGCACCGTCATCGTCGAGTAGCGCCTCATTTTGATCAGGCAGATTATTGATCACAGGACCGGCGATCCGAACGAAGTGAAGTCACTCGCCATGTTGACCGCAGCATTCACGCAGTTCTTCGTTTACCGCAAGCACGATCACTGATCACAAGGCTAACTATCCTGGCTGCGAGAGCAGGGACCACCAGCCGAGAGGCAACTGCTGCGGATGGGAAAGTTCTGATCACACCATGTTGCGCGCTCTCCTGAGCGCGCCCAGGAATCTTGTGCTTTTCTCTTGACAGACGACTTACATGGAGGTCGCCTCTCCGGCAGTTACTTCTCGGTGAACAAGATTGCCGCGTATGGAATAGCTCAGAATTAACACAAAAGTTTAGGCGAGGTATTTAGAGCATTCATCTCATTGAACTTGGACCGCCATCAAGAAGTGGGGCACCCAATTTTGTGGTGAGTTGATAGAAAAGGATCGGGGTTCGTGCTATCCCAGGTCTCAGAATCGAGACCTGGGGCACCCAGTTTTGTGGTGAGTTGAAAGAGACGGGTTGGGGTTCATGCTATCCCACCCTTGCCGCAAAAACAGAGGCGCGGCAAGGATGGGGCACCCAGTTTTGTGGTGAGTTGAAAAAGACGGGTTGGGGTTCGTGCTATCCCCGGTCCACAAATGCGAGGGATCGCCACCACACGGACCAAGACGTGTCCGTGGGGGACCCCGCAAGGGGGCACGCAGCATGACGGAGGACGTTGACGAGTTAGAGGGCGTTGGATAAGACTGATTGCGACCGCAAACGTGTGCATAACGGCGAAACCAGAGAATTCGTCCCGTTTCCAGCCCCATCGAAGGTCGCCGCTCCCTGTTGGGCGCGTCGACTCGAAGGAATCGGCTTCGGGACGCTGCTTCTCTGGTTTCGCGATCGGAGATTGTGGCGATGCCGGAAAAAGACGGTGGCAAAGCGGGTGGGGTTGTGCAGTCGGCGGGCGCGCGCCGCGAGCTGCGAGTGCCGGAGCAGCCTTTGCGGCCACCATTGCGGCAGCCGTTGCGGCAACCGTCGCGCCAACTCTCGATTAAGGACATTGCGCGGCTGGCGCGCGTATCGCATCCGACGGTGTCGCGTGCGCTGCAGAACAGCCCGCTGGTGAATCCGGCGACGGCGGCGAAGATCCGCAAGATCGCAGAAGCCGCGGGGTACAGGCCGAGCGCGGTGGCGCGTGGATTGGTTACGCGGCGGACACGGACCGTGGGGCTGGTGGTGACCACGGCGGCCGATCCGTTTGCCGGCGAGGTGGCGTGCGGGATCGAACAGGCGGCAAACGACCACGGGTATGCGGTGTTTCTGGCTAACTCGAACGCCGATGCGGAATGCGAGCGCAAAACGGTGCAGGCGATGGCGGAACGGCGCGTGGACGGGATTATCGTCACGTCGTCGCGCGTAGGTTCGGATTATCTGCCGATGCTGGCGGAGCTAAACGTGCCGATGGTGCTGGTGAACGACCAGTATCCGGGGGAGTTTGTGCACTCGGTGATGATTGCGAACGAGGATGGAAGCCGGGCGGCGACGGAGCATTTGATTGAGCTGGGCCACCGGCGGATTGCGTATGTGGGCGACCGCAGCGGGTATCAGACAGAGACGGAGCGGTTGAAAGGGTACATGCAGGCGCTGGCGAAAGCAGGAATCGAATTTGCCGGCGAGCTTGCGGTGCACGGCGACGGACGGCCCGAGGCTGCGGTGACTGCGATGGATGGGCTGCTGAAGCTGGCCGATCCGCCGACGGCGGTGTGCTGCTACAACGATATGACGGCGCTGGGAGCGATGCGGGCGATTCGCTCGCGGGGGCTGTGCGTGCCAGAAGATGTCTCAGTGACGGGATTCGACGATTTGTTTTTCGCGGAGTATCTTGAGCCGCCGCTGACCACCGTGCGGCAGCCGATGCGGCGCATGGGACAGATGGCGATGGAGAATCTGTTGAAGCTGATGTCGGGAGAGGATTCGGTGGCGCAGGTGAAAGTGGCGGCGGAGTTGGTTGTGAGGGGGTCGACGGCAAAGGTGCGTGCACGGAGCGCGGGACGCCGAAATGGGTGAAACGGGAGCCAGGAGCGGAGGGCCAGCGCCGCTGACGCCGCTGAGCGTCTACTGCAAGGAGACGCCGATTATTCCGGCGATTCGGAAGCCGGAACTTGTGGAGCAGGCGATCGCATCGCGCAGCAAGCTGATCTATCTGCTTACCGGCGATCCGGACAATGTGGAGTCGATGATCCGGAAGATTGTTGCCGCGGAGAAGATTCCGCTGGTGAATCTCGATCTGCTGAACGGATTTTCGCGCGACAAGTACGCAGTGAACTACTTGAAGCGGGTGGGGGCGCAGGGCATTATTTCGACGCATCTCGACCCGCTGCGGCACGCGCTGGCGATCGGGCTGTACGGGATTCAGAGGACGTTTCTGCTGGACTCGGGCGCGATGGACACGATTTCAAACCAGTTGAGGAACACGCCGGTGCACGCGCTGGAGATTTTGCCGGCGCTGGTGGCACCGAAGATGCTGGCTCGGGTGCGGGCGATTTCGGCCGATTTGCCGGTGGTGGGCGGCGGGCTGATCGAGACGATGAAGGAAGTGGAGGAGCTGCTCAAGCAGGGATTGAGCGCGGTGTCGACGAGCAATCCGGTGATGTGGATACGGTGAAGCAGGGAGCGAGGGAGCAAGGGAGCAAGGGAGCAAGGGAGCAAAGAAAGCTTAGCCCTTCAGCTTGTTCATCATCGCGATCAGCATCCGGCTCACGTCGGCGCATAGACGATCCGTTGGCTCATACGACTTGGCCGGACTGAACCCGAGCGATTTTGCAATGATCAACTGCGTCTGCAGCTCACATTTGGAACCTCGCGCGTGACCGAGAGACTGCAGATACTCGCCTTTTGTCATTCTGCCGTACCCTTCTGCAATGTTGCTCGCAATTGAGACTGAGGCGCGACGCATCTGGTTGATGAGCCCGAATTGTTCGGATTTTGGAAACGTGGCAGTTAAACGATAGATTTCTGTACTAAGTTGAACCGCGCGCTGCCAGACGACGAGATCCATGAAGGAATCTCCCATGCTCCCCCCAAGCAACCCAATTGGATTGCATCGGAAAAGGATAGGGTAGATGCTGCCTGGAACTTGTGATTTCAAGCACGGTTGCTAGCGGCCTTCTTGCTCCCCTCCGCTTCCTTACTGCCTTGTTTACGGCTTTGCGCTACTCTGTGTCGGGGTTGAGGAGGATGATGTCGCGGACGATGGAGTTCATCTCGACGACGGCGGAGATGAACTGGCGGAGGGTGCGGCGCGTTGAACCGAAGGTGTCGAACTCCGCGGGCGTGAGGCCGTCTTCTGTGTAGGCGCGCTCGAAGTCGGGGAATTTGGCGAGTAATGTGTCGACGATGCGCGGGTCGACGGGATTGTCGATGCGCGGAATGACTTCGATGTCGCTCTCGTTGTAGCGGCGCTGCCAGGCGCAGGGCGGAGAGATGACGACGTCGCCGCCGATGAACTCGCTCCAGTGCATGTGATTGCGGAAGGCAGCGGAGAGAAGTCGCAGGCGGTAGCCGCGGGTGCGATAGATTTTGTAGGCCTTTTTGAAGACGGCGACGCCGGCCCACTCGAGATAGCCGGGATCGACGGAGAGATTGTGCTTGTCGTGGAGGACCTTGAGCCAGTCGTCGAGGCGGCCAACCATTAGCGTGCAGATGGGGCCCATGGTGGAAATGTCGAGGCCTTCGGCTTCGCGGCGGCGGAGGCCGCGTTCTACGGCCTCGGCGACGGCGATGGACTGGGGGAGGGTGAAACTGACGGTGGCGTTGATGCTGATGCCGCGGTAGGTGGCTTCTTCAATGGCGGGAAGGCCGGCGCGGGTGGCGGCGATTTTGACGATCATGTTGGGTGCGAGCCGGCTGAAGTGCACGGCCTGGGCGAGCATGGCTTCGGTGTTGCGGTAGTTGCGCGGGTCCGTTTGAATCGACAGGCGGCCGTTGCGGCCTTTCTCGCGCTCGAAGATGGGCAGGAGCAGGCGCGCGGCGTTCGCGGAGATTTCTTCGACGATGCGCCAGGAGAGTTCGTCTTCATTGAGGTTGTACTCGGCTGCGAGTGCGAGAATGCGCGGCTTCCAGACGGCGAGCTCCTGTTTCAGGACCGCGACGGCGATGGAAGGGTTGCAGGTGGCGCCGACTGCACCGTGCTCGATTGAGTAAGTGAGATCTTCAACGGAGGCCGAGTCGTTCCACAGGCAAGTGGGGGTGGTCTGCGTCATTTTGTGGAGCGGGCTCTTGTAATGGACCGTGGGAGCAACCGAGGTCATGCATCCTCCGGGAAATGCAAACGTGTGCAGAAAAACCCTAGCACCGGGGAAAGTCGAAGGTCAAGAAATGGAGCAGGGGAGGAGGAAACGGAAACATTTTCGCGGTTGACAGGAAATGCCTAGTCATAGAAAATCACAAACGTGCAAACGTGTGCAGAAGTGGCGCTGTTTGCGCGGATTTATCGATTTACATCCGGTGAAGGCATGAGCCGGAATTCAGAGCGTTGTTTTGAAGTTGTTTTGAGTTTTTTCCCCAGGAGCGATGATGAGTGATTTGCTGATCCGACCGGAGAAATTCCGCGACCGGACTGAAGGTTTTGGATACGAGTTCTTAACATTTGAGACGCGCAAGCTGGAAGCGGGACAGAAATACAAGAGCGAGACGGCCGCGAGAGAGATGGCCATGGTGGTGCTGGGCGGCGTTTGCTCAGTGACAAGCTCGCGGGGCGAGTGGCGAGGAATCGGCCAGCGCGAGACGGTTTTTGGCGGGTTGCCGTACACGCTGTATCTGACGATCGGCACCAGCTTTACGGTGAGTGCTGACGTGGCGTGCGATTTGGCTTTTTGTTATTGCAAGGCCGAAGAGGAATATCCGGCGCGGCTGGTGACGCCCGCCCATGTGTCGATCGAGATTCGCGGCGGCGGAAACGCCACGCGACAGATCAACTCCATGCTGCCGCCAACGTTTCTGGCGCAGAGGCTCATGGTGGTGGAGGTATTTACGCCGGCGGGGAACTGGTCGAGCTACCCGCCGCACAAGCACGACGTACACAACCCGCCGGATGAAGTGGATCTCGAAGAGATTTACTACTATCGGATCGAGCGGCCGGAAGGGTTCGCGGTGCAGAAGGTGTATACCGCAGACCGGCGCATTGACGAGACGATGACGGTCGGCGACGGCGATCTGGTGCTGGTTCCGGAGGGATACCACCCGGTGGTGGCCGCGCACGGATACAACGTGTATTATCTGAACGCGCTGGCGGGGTCGGCGCGGTCGCTGGCCTGCTCGGACGATCCGGATCATGCGTGGGTGAAGAGCGGCTGGAAGGAAAAGGACCCGAGGCTGCCGATGGTCAAAAGATAGGGAGCAAGGCAGCAAGGGAGCGAGGGAGCCAGGTGGTGGCTGGCACTTTCACTCCGTCGGTCGAGCGGATGCGGCGTTGGGGGAAACTCGCATGAAGATGCGGCGCATGACGATGGCTCAGGCGCTTATCGAGTTCCTGAAGCAGCAGCATGTGGAACGGGACGGCCGCGAGCACGCTTTCTTCGCCGGAGTACTGGGGATCTTCGGGCACGGAAACGTGGCCGGGATCGGCCAGGCGCTCAAAGAGAATCCTGATTTTCCTTACATTCTGGTGCGCAATGAGCAGGCCGGCGTACACATGGCCGCGGGATTTGCCAAGGCGAGCAACCGGCTGCGCACGTTTGCGTGTACATCGTCGATTGGGCCGGGCGCAACGAATATGATTACCGGCGCGGCGCTGGCGACGATTAACCGGCTGCCGGTACTGCTGTTGCCGGGCGACGTCTTCGCGCGGCGCAACGTTGCGCCGGTGCTGCAGCAACTGGAGTCGCCGGCGACGCAGGACACGGGAGTGAATGACTGCTTCAAGCCGGTGTCGCGTTACTGGGACCGCATCTACCGGCCTGAACAACTCATCACTTCCCTTCCCGAGACAATGCGCGTGCTGACTTCGCCTTCGGATTGCGGCGCGGTGACGCTGGCGCTGCCGCAGGACGTGCAGACCGAAGCGTTCGACTATCCCGACGAATTATTCCGCAAGAGGGTGTGGCTGATCCGGAGGGGCGAGCCGGACAGAATTTCGCTGGAGCGCGCGGTACATGCGATTCGCGCGGCGGAGCGGCCGTTGATCGTGTGCGGCGGCGGCGTGCTGATGAGCGAAGCTTCGCAGGCGCTGGGCGATTTTGTGGCGAAGACCGGCATTCCCGTGGCGGAGACGCAGGCGGGCAAGGGCGCGCTGGCTTGGAATCATGCGCAGGTGGTGGGAGCGATCGGAGCGACAGGGTCGCTGGCGGCAAACCGGCTGGCTCATCAGGCGGATGTAGTGATCGGGATCGGGACGCGGTATTCGGATTTCACGACGGCGTCGATGACGGCGTTCCAGAATCCAAACGTAAAGTTCGTCAACATTAACACCGCGGAGTTTGACGCGTACAAAGTGGGCGCGATTCCGGTGGTGGCCGATGCGCGCATGGCGCTGGAGAAACTGGGCGCGGCGCTGGGCGGCTACAAGGTGAGCGCAGCGTATGCGGCAGAGATTGCGGACCTGAAGGCGATTTGGGACGCGGAGGTCGATCGGCTGTTCCATTTGAACGGGCAGGATTCGGACGGGCGGGGCAAGCCGGCGCAGAGCGAAGTGATTGGTGCGATGTGGGAGGCGGCGGGCGAGCGCGACGTGCTGCTGTCGGCGGCGGGAAGCCATCCCGGCGACCTGCACAAGTTGTGGCGCACGCGTACGCCGAATGGATACCACATGGAGTACGGCTATTCGTGCATGGGGTACGAGATTCCCGGGGCGATGGGTGCGAAGATGGCCGACCCGAGCCGCGAGGTGTTTGTGTTTCTCGGCGACGGAACGTATTTGATGGCGCCCTCGGAGATTGCGACCAGCGTGCAAGAGGGCGTGAAGATCATCATTGTGCTGGTGGACAATGGCGGGTTCGCGAGCATCGGTAGCTTGAGCCGATCGCTTGGGCAAGGCGGGTTTGGAACGCAGTACCGACTGCGCGATGCGAAGTCGGGCCAGTTGGATGGCGCTGCGCTTAAGGTGGACTTTGCAGCGAATGCGCGCAGCCTGGGAGCGCACGCGATTAAGGCGGGAACGCTGGGCGAGTTGAAGCAGGCGCTCGAGGAAGCGAAGGCGATGGATCGGACGACAGTGATCGTGGTGGAGACGAATGCATCGATAGGTGTGCCCGGCTACGATTCATGGTGGGACGTTGCGGTAGCGGAAGTGTCTGAGGTGGAGAGCGTGCGCGAGGCCAGAGCACGCTATGAAGAGGCGCGCAAGCGCGAACGGCATTATTTGTGACGGCAGCGGAGTTAGCGGGATAGCCGATCTGGTCTCCCAACCTAAACGCAAAAAGCGCGTTTAGGATGGGGCACCCATGAGGAGTGGAGCAAGATGGAGCGGTTGCAGAATTTCATCGAGGGCGAGTGGCGCGGGTCGAGCGCGAGCGAAACGCTGAATGTGATCAACCCGGCGTCGGCAACGGTGCTGGCGGAGGTTCCGCTGTCGCCGGCGGCGGATGTGAACGCGGCGGTGGAAGTGGCGCAGCGCGCTTTTATCGAGTGGCGGCGCACGCCGGTGGTGGATCGCGTGCAGCCGCTGTTCCGGCTGAAGACCCTGCTCGAGCAACATCGTGACGAACTGGCGCTCTCGATCACGAATGAATGCGGCAAGACGCTGACGGAAAGCAAGGCGGAGATTCTGCGCGCGGTGGAGAATGTGGAGACGGCGTGCGGCATGCCGATGATGATGCAAGGCACGAATTGCGAAGACATCGCCGCGGGCATCGATGAGCACATGATTCGCCAGCCGCTGGGCGTGGTGGCGGCGATCGTGCCGTTTAATTTTCCGGGGATGATTGCCTTCTGGTTCTTTCCTTATGCAGTGGCGGCGGGGAATTGCTTTCTGTTGAAGCCGTCGGAGCGCGTGCCCATTACTTCGCAAAAACTGTTTGCGCTGATTCAGGCGGCGGGCTTTCCGCCGGGCGTGATGCAGCTTGTGAACGGGGGACGCGAGACGGTGAACGCGATTCTCGATCATCCGGGAATCCGCGCAGTGAGCTTCGTGGGATCGACTGCGACTGCGAAATACATCTACAGCCGGGCGGCGGCCAACGGAAAACGCGCGCAGTGCCAGGGCGGCGCGAAGAATCCAGTGGTGGTGATGCCGGACGCGGATATGGAGATGACGACGCGGATTCTGGCCGATTCGGCGTTTGGTTGCGCGGGGCAGCGCTGCCTGGCTGCGTCGGTGGCGATTACGGTGGGCGGGGCTCGGCCGAATTTCACGGAGCAGATTGCCGCGGCGGCGAAAAATCGCAAGACGGGCTACGGCGCGGCGCCGGGCGTGGAGATGGGGCCGGTGATTTCGGCGGAGAGTAAAACGCGGATCGAGGGACTGATTGCGAAAGGCGAGCAGGCCGGGGCGCGCGTGATCGTGGATGGGCGCGGAAAAAAGGTCCCGGAGTACGAGGACGGATATTTTGTGCTTCCCACGGTGCTCGACGACGTTCCGCCGGATTCCGAGACGGCGCGGACGGAGATTTTCGGGCCGGTGCTGAGCCTGATCCATGCGCAGACGATCGAAGAGGCGATCGCGCTGGTGAACGGGCGCAGCTACGGAAATATGGCGTGCATTTTTACCACTGACGGCGCCAATGCGCGGCGCTTCCGCTACGAAGTGAACGCGGGGAATGTGGGCATCAACGTGGGAGTGGCCGCGCCGATGTCGACGTTTCCGTTCAGCGGATGGGGCGAGAGCTTTTTCGGCGACCTGCACGCACAGGCGCATCATGCAGTGGAGTTTTTTACGCAGACGAAGGTTGTGGTGGAACGCTGGCCGAAGGAGTGGAGCAGGAAGTTCTAGAAACAGGGAACGAGGGACCGAGGGACCAAGGGAGCAAGGGAGCAAGGGAACGAGGGAGCGAGGGAACGAAAAATCTAAAGACCAGGGACGTAGGGACCGGGGACTTAGCAAGGAGAACGTATGAAAGAACTGTTGGTGGGGAATGCGCCCTGTTCGTGGGGCACGCTGGAGCATCAGGATCAAAGCCAATCGATTCCGTTTAACCAGATGCTGGACGAACTGGTGGAGACGGGATACACGGGAACAGAGCTGGGCGATTGGGGCTATATGCCGACAGACCCAGAGCGGCTGAGCGAGGAGCTGGCCAAACGCAACAACGTGGTGATGCTGGGCGCGTATGTGCCGGTGGCGATGAAGAATCCGGCGACGCATAAAGAAGGCGCGACGAGGGCAGTGAAGACGGCAAAACTGCTGGCGGCTGTAGCGACAACGCAGGCGCCTTACCTGGTGCTGGCCGACGACGCCGGCACCGATGAGGTGCGCACGCAACGCGCGGGGCGGATCCGGCCGATGGATGGCCTGAGCAAGGATGAGTGGAGAGTCTTTGCGCACGGGGCGGACGACATCGCGCACGCGGTCTTCGATGAGACGGGATTACGGACGGTGTTTCATCACCATTGTGCGGGTTATGTGGAGACGCCGGACGAGATTTCGACGCTGCTCGATATGACCAACCCGGACCGGCTGGGACTGGTGTTCGATGCCGGCCATTATGTGCACGGCACGGGCGGTGAAGATGGCAACCTGGTGCCCGCGCTCAATCGATTCAAGGAGCGCATTTGGTACATCCATTTAAAGGACCTGGAGCCGAATGTTGCGCGCCGGAGCCGCGAGGAGGGGTGGGATTACTTTACGGCGATGCGGAATGGACTGTACCCGGAGCTGGGCAAAGGGTGCATCGACTTCCCTGCCCTGTTGCGCTGGCTGGCGGCGCGCGACTACAAAGGATATGCTCTGGTGGAGCAAGACATCCTGCCCGGAATGGGAACACCCAAGGAGAGCGCGGCGCGGAGCCGGGAGTATTTGCGGTCGATCGAGAAGCATTTTGTGGGAGCGGAAGCCGTGGGCGTCGGCTTGTAGCCGGTAGCCTGGTGGCTGAATTCGTGCGGGGCGGAGAAGATCAGTCGGTTTATTTCTGATTTGACAATCCCCCAAGTGGATGTGCGGGTGTGGACACCCGCACGACAGCCGGTCTGGAGACCGGCGCTACAACTGAACGCGGTGGTTTGAGGACAGAATGAGCGGGAAGAAACTGCATTTCGGAATGATTGGGGCGGGACGCATTGGGAAGGTTCATGCGGAGACGTTGGCGTTTCGCTTGCCGGAGGCGGAGATCGTTTCGATCGCCGACGTGAATCGCGAGGCGGCGCAGACATTGGCGGAGCGGTGTGGCATTCCCAAAGTGGTTGCGACGGCTGAGGAAGTGATTGGGAACCCCAAAGTTGAGGCGGTGCTGATTTGCACGCCCACTGGCACTCATGCGGATTTGATTGTGCAGGCGGCGATAGCGGGTAAGCAGATTTTTTGCGAAAAGCCGATCGCATTCAGCCTGGACAAGATCGACATGGCGCTGGCGGCTGTGAAGAAGGCGGGGGTGAAGCTGCAGATCGGGTTCAACCGGCGGTTCGACTCGAATTTCAGGCGCGTGCGGCAGGCCGTGGCGAGCGGCGAGATCGGCCAGCCAGCCTTATTGCATTTGATCAGCCGCGATCCCGCGCCGCCGTCGATTTCGTATATTCGCACGTCGGGCGGAATTTTTCTCGACATGATGATTCACGACTTCGACATGGCGCGCTTTCTGACCGGCGACGAGGTGGAGGAGGTGTACACCACGGGAGGCGTGCTGGCCGAGCCCGAAATTGGCGAGGCGGGCGACCTGGATATGGCGGTGGTGGTGTTGCGCTTCAAAAACGGGGCGATCGGCACGATCGATAACAGCCGCAAGGCGGTGTTTGGCTACGACCAGCGCGTGGAGATTCTGGGCACCAAAGGCAAGATCGCGAGCGAGAATCGATTCCCGAACGAAGTTTTGGTCAGCACCGGCGAGGCCATTTACAGCGACCGGCCGCTGGAGTTCTTCATGGACCGCTATCCGGAGAGTTTTGCGCTGGAGGTTGCGGAGTTTGTGCAGGCGGTGATCGAAGACAAGCCGACGCCGGTGACGGGCGCGGACGGCCGCGTGCCGGTGGTGATGGCGCTGGCGGCGAAGAAATCGTTTGACGAACACCGGCCGGTGAAGCTCGCCGAGGTATCGGCGTGAAACGATCGAATCTCGTCGCCATCCTGACTGACGTGCACCTTTGGGTGCCTGTTGTCGTGCTCATTCTGGGGACCACGCTGCTGATGACGTTGAGGTGAACGGATGAGCAAGACGACGACAGCTGCGGGAGCGCGGTCTACTATTTCCCTGCACAAGCTGGGCGTGTTCTGCGGGCTTTCGGCGGCGGTGTGGCTGGGAAGCGCGGAAGCGCCGACGAAGCTGGTGAACGAGGGCTTTTCTCCGTTCCTGATTTCGATGGGGATGGTGATGGGCGCGTTTGTGGCACGTTGGACGATTCCCACGATGCTCAAAGGGACGGGATTCGTGTTCGACGATCTCAAGCAAAAGCCGCACCTGATGGTGTGGGCGCTGGTGGGCGGAATGCTGTGGGCGGTGGCCAATACGTTGACGATTTTCGCTGTGCGCAACGTGGGCCTGGCGATTGCGTTTCCGCTGTGGAATACGAATAGTTTGGTGGGGCTTTTCTGGGGTTGCCTGCTGTTCAAGGAGCTGCGCGGTTCGCGGGCGAAGGATTGGGCCAAGGTGATCGGCGGCGCGGCGGCGATCGTGAGTGGCGCGGCGGTGCTGGCCGTGGCGACGGCGCAGCAGAATGCGGGCACGCCGGGCAAAGCAGCTACCGGAATCATCGCCGCGCTGGGCGCTGGCGTTCTGCTGGGCACGATGTATATTCCCTACCGCAAGGCCTACATCAGCGGCATGAATCCTCTGTCGTTCGTGACGATTTTTACCTTTGGCGAATTGGGGACGGTGTTCCTGCTGGGATGGATTTTTTATGGCGGCACAGCGCCGCTGCTCGCCGAGCTCAATCGCGCGCGGCCGATGCTGTTCTGGCCGTTCGTGGGCGGATTCTGCTGGGTGATCGGCGATCTGTTTCAAAATTATGCGGCGAAGTATATCGGGATCGGGCGAGGGATTCCGCTCTCGAACACCAATCAGCTTTGGGGATTGGCGTGGGGCGCGCTGGTGTTCGGCGAATTTGTTGGACTGACGACCGGCAGTAAAGTTCTGATCCTGACGGGATCGATCATCATGATCGCCGGAGCGGTTTCGATCAGCTTGGCTGCGCCGCCGCCTGGGGAGATGACGAATTGGAACGCGGCGATGCACCGCGAGTGCGACCGCTATGGATTGGATCGGGAGAACGTGGCGGCGGTTGTGGGTGGAAACGACCCGCTGGCCGACAACAAGCATCCGCGACGCTGGTGGGAGATTCTGATTGTCACAGTTGCGAGCGGCGTCTTTGTGTGGCTGGCGGTGGGGACACGCGCGCAGCACATCTATGTGAACCTGCCATGGATGATTGTGCTGATTGTGGGCACGATTATTCCGCTGGGGCTGTGCGGAACGCTGCTGTGGAGAAGGACGAGGTTCTCGTAAGCTAACCTCTGCCGGCGGTGCACATTGCGCCATCCTCGTAATCGACTGAATACATTATAGTTACGCGTGCCTCCCGTTTTGAGACGCCGGCTTCGACTGGCCGTTTTCCCATCGTTCAAAAAGCCTCGTTCGCACACCACGACGGCTGCGTTCAACGCGCCAAAAACTGTGGAGATTTGCGACTTTACTGAAGGTCATGAAGAGTGAACCTTGTCACATCTGGTGACGCCTGCCGGGGCATAGAATGACGGCGGTGCAAGGAGGACTTTCTGCGGCTTCCGTTTGCGCCCATCAGGCTCGACGCAGAGTTTCCCAGGTGCGGACATGGCGACAGAAGTAGAAATTGAGAAAAAGAAGACGATCGGCGACAAGATCGCTGAATTGGCGGCGAGGCGCGCGGAACTTGAACTGGGCGGTGGCAAGGAACGGATCGACCGGCAGCACGCTTCGGGCAAGCTTTCAGCGCGCGAGCGCGTAGAGCGGCTGGTAGACCGCGGCAGCTTTGAGGAGATCGGGCTGTTTAGCCGGCACCGCGCGACGTACTTCGGCATGGCCGAGAAGGAATTGCCGGCCGACGGCGTGGTGACAGGTTGCGCGACTATTGACGGTCGACTGGTGCATCTGGCGAGCCAGGATTTCACGGTGGCGGGCGGAGCCGCGGGCGAGACGCACTGCAACAAAGTGGCCGAGATGATGGCCATGAGCCAGAAGACGGGCAGCCCGTTCGTCTTTATCAACGATTCGGGCGGCGCGCGGGTGCAGGAGGGGATCGACAGCCTGGCGGGATACGCGCGGGTGTTCTATCGCAACGTGATGCTTTCGGGGACGGTGCCGCAGATTTCGCTGATCTGCGGGCCATGCGCGGGCGGCGCGGCATACAGCCCGGCGCTGACGGATTTTGTGATCCAGACCGAGCAGGCGCGGATGTTCATCACGGGGCCGCAGGTGATCAAGCAGGTGACGGGCGAAGAGGTGAGCGCCGAGGAGCTGGGCGGAGCGCAATCGCAGATGCACTACTCGGGGGTGGTGCACCTGATTGCGCGCGACGACGATGAAGCGATCGGACTTTGCCGGCGGCTACTGAGCTTCTTGCCGTCGAACAATGTGGAGGACCCGCCGCGCCTGCCATTCAGCGGGCGCATGCGCGCTGACGCGGAGATGAGCGGGACGGTTCCCGTCGATCCGAAGGTGGCCTACGACGTTCGCGACGTGATTGTGCGCGTGGTGGACAACCAGGATTTTCTCGAGATTCAACCGGAGTTTGCCGCGAATATTGTTATTGGTTTTGGACGATTGCAAGGGCGACCGGTCGGGATAGTGGCCAATCAACCGTGCGTACTGGCCGGCGCGCTGGACATCGATGCGTCGGACAAGTCGGCACGGTTCGTGCGGTTCTGCAACGCATTCAACATTCCGCTGCTGACCTTTGTGGACGTGCCGGGCTTCTTGCCGGGCGTGGAGCAGGAGCGCGGGGGAATCATCCGGCATGGGGCCAAGCTGCTGTTCGCCTATTCGGCGGCAACAGTTCCGAAGATCACCGTGGTTCTGCGTAAAGCGTATGGCGGCGCATACATTGCGATGTGCTCGAAGGGGCTGGGCGCGGACCGCGTGGTGGCCTGGCCTACAGCCGAGATTGCGGTGATGGGAGCCGAGGGCGCAGCGGAGATCGTGTTCCGCAAAGAGATTGATGCGGCCGAGGACAAGGCGGCTCGGCGCAAGGAACTGGTAGACGAGTACCGGGAGACGTTTTCGAATCCATATGTGGCAGCCGGCCGGCGGCTGGTGGACGACATCATTGACCCCGCGGAAACGCGTCGATATGTTGCACGAGCATTGGAATCGCTGCACGGTAAGCGCGAGCTGCGGCCGCAGAAGAAACATGGATTGATTCCGCTGTAGAAGGAGCAGTACTTGAAGCTTCATTGGACGGAATGGTTGGTTGTGACGGCGGTCGTGGGTGTGGCATGCATGGCGGTTTACGCCGCAATGGCGCGCGCGATGCGGCGAGCCGTGGCCGAGAAGCAACGGGAGACCGAACGGCAGTTGAGCGCGATGGCGACGACTTTGAATGCACTGCAGGCACGTGTGGCGGAACTTGGTGGGCTGAACGCGATGCCCGCGCCGTGGGGCGGGAGCGCTTCAGACTCGATTCCAGCGAAGAACGAAGGCGGACAGAAACAAAAATCGCCCGAGCCGGAGATTGTCGCAGTGCTGACCGCGGCGGCGAGCACGTTTCTCGGGAAGAAAGCGCATGTTCGCTCGGCACAGTTGGCGCCGGCGGAGCCGGGCAGCGCGGGCGCCTGGGCGCAGCAGGGACGCGCGTTTGTGCAGACCTCGCATAATCCTCGTTCGAGAGGGTGAGCGCGACATCAGGTTTTGAAGGAAAGGAAGCGGCACGTTGAAGCTTCAGATCACGATCGACGGAAAGGCATACGAGGTTGACGTCGAGGTTTTGGAAGATGAGGAGAGTGCACCAACTCCGAGCTACGCTTTGCATCATGCGGCGCACGTAGTTAATTCACATGCGCAGGACTACTCAGCCGCGTGGGATGGTGAAGGACGAATTTGCCACAGCCCGGTGATGGGTTTGGTGATCAAGGTGAACGTGAGGCCGGG
>Ga0181520_10007969_pt1 | contig 15286 bp, 10 predicted proteins | sample PEATcosm2014_Bin_29_FD_132451 | JGI IMG/M metagenome (GOLD analysis project Ga0181520, IMG submission 132451) | Peatland microbial communities from MTU Mesocosm Facility, Houghton, MI, USA - PEATcosm2014_Bin02_30_metaG | ecosystem: Environmental > Terrestrial > Soil > Wetlands > Peat | place...
AGGAACAGCACACCAAGCGTCAGGCCTGGTTCAAGCATTGTGTCGGGCAGAAACCCGACCACCCAGCCGAGCAGGGGAAACAGCAGGAAGGTCGACAGGAAAACGACCAGATGCAACCGCCAATGGATCATGCCGGCGAAAATCGCCTGCCGCGACAAACGCGCCCCGTGTAAGAAAAACAGCAGAGCGATGGCCAGGTTCGTCGCCTCGCCGAACAGCTTTGCCGGCGCGCCGGCGACCGGCGCCAGGGTGGCCAGGCCAACCATGCACAGCAGCGCAATCGCGTAGCCGTCGGGTCGAAACCGCATGCTTGCCTTCCCTTCCGTCGCAAAGTTCGGGAAAGTGCACCAAACGGGACGCGAAGAAAAGCGGATCCTGCGGCGGATCTGCCCTGACGGCCGAACAGGGGCCACCTCGCATGACAAGCGCCGCCTCGGCGAGGCCGTTTCAACGATTCTAAAATCCGTCGCGCGACGGTCGGAAAAATGCCAGGATGGGCGGATGAGATTGCGACCGCGCCGCCGCGAAATCCCGTCCGCGCTGCCCGACCAGAGCTGGCAGGGGCGCATTGTTTCGTGGTTCGGCGTTGTTTTGCTGGCCCTCAACGTCCTGGCTGGCGGATCTCTTCCGGCACGCCCCGACATCATGTCGCCAACCCCGGCGGCCCTGGGCTTGTTCGGACAACAGGTCGAAATCTGCACCACGCGCGGCATGGTTGTTGTGGGCGAGGGTGGACAGCCGACCCCGGGGTCGGAGCACCGTCACCCCCGCAGCCATTTTTGCGTTTTTTGTTTGCCGCTACTGCATGCCGGCTCGCTGGTTCCCGCCGCCTTCGCACCGGCAATTCAGCCGACGACCAGCCGTTTCGAAGTTCTGGTCGTTTCCCGCCGGTCGCAGGCTCGACCGGGCCGCATCATCACGGCCAGTTTTCCTCGCGCTCCTCCCGCCGCGGTTTGAGTGCCGACGGGCTCGGCCCGTCCGCCCCCTGGAAAAACCGATCCATGTCCGCGTCGCCCTCATACGGGCGGCGCCAGAGGAGTGCCCACAATGACCATTCGCCGCGGAATTGTGTCTCTTTTCGCGCTGAGCGCCCTTCTTCCCGTCACCGCGCAGGCTTGCGCCACCTGCGGCTGTTCGCTGAGTTCCGACGCCGCCACCGGCTATACGTCGGAGCCCGGTTGGCGACTCGATTTGTTGTTCAATTATATCGATCAGAGCCAGTTGCGCTCGGGTGGAAGCGCGATCTCGGCGCCGCAGGTCGCCCTGATCAACAATAACGGCGGCACCCAGGAGGTAGAACATGACACGGTCAATCGCTATCTCACTCTTGGCCTGACCTACAGCCAGAGCGAGGAATGGAATTTCAACCTTCAGGTTCCTTGGGTGGATCGCAGCCACAGCACATACGCCAATGCGACGACGGACCAGCTTACGCCGGCGAATCTCAGCGGCGCCGCTTTTGGCGATTTCGGCGACATCCGGGTGATCGCCAATTACCAGGGTCTGCTGGAGAACAACCACCTGGGGGTTCAGTTCGGCGTCAAGTTGCCGACCGGCCGCTACGGTGGCCAGAACGTGGTGACCGGCGCTACGGTGGGGCGCGATCCGGTGTTCTTTTCGTCGGGCCCAAACGCCGCGGCGGGCCAAACGATCGACACCAGCCTGCAACCCGGCACCGGCAGCACCGACGTCATTGCCGGCGCCTATTACTATCAAGCGGTCAGTCAGGATTTCGACGCCTTCATCAATGGCCGCTTCGAGGTGTCCACGCTGCAAATGTTGGATGGCGTCAACGCCAATTATCGTCCGGGCAATACGACGACGGTAAGCTTTGGTCTGCGGTACGAAAACACGCCGGAATGGGTTCCGCAGGTGCAGGTCAATATCAGCCACAAGAGCGCCGATCAGGGCGCCCTCGCCGATACAACCGACACCGCGGGTACGGTCGCCTATCTCAGTCCCGGGGTGACGGTACGACTGGGCGCCGGAATCCTGGCTTACGGCTTCCTGCAGGTTCCCGTCTACAGCGCGTTGAGTGGATACCAACTCTTCCCGCGTTGGACGGCCAGCGCCGGAGTCAGCTATGCCTTCTGACGGAGCATCGATTCTTCAGCCGCGGCGCCGATTGCGGCGGCTGATCGCGCTTGCCTCACTGCTCGGCTTGTTGTTCGGCCAGACAGGCAATGCCCTGGCGAATGACGTGACGGTTGGGCGGCCCGCGCCACCGCTGGTTCTTCATGCCCTCGACGGGAGCGTCGTATCGACGGCCGACCTCCGCGGCAAGGTGGTGATCGTCGCCTTTTGGGCGACGTGGTGCCTCCCCTGCCGCGAGGAACTGCCGCTTCTTTCCGACTATGCGACGCGCCACGCGGCGCAGGGCCTGCGGATACTCGGATTTTCGCTCGACGGTCCGGACAAGCTGGCCGAAGTCCGCCGAATTGCCGCCACGCTGAATTTTCCGGTCGGGCTTCTGGGAAGCGCCTGGGCCGGCGGCTATGGCCGGATCTGGCGGCTGCCGGTCAGCTTCGTCATCGATCGCGACGGCATCCTCCGCTACAACGGCTGGCTGGCGGACCAGGAGGTGTGGACCGAGGACGGCCTGGATCAGGTGGTCGGACCATTGCTCTGACGGTTTCCTCAGGCGCGTCGGTTCCGCAGCCGACTGGACGGAGTCGTGAAAATGAGCGATGGTCGTCGTTGATGGGTTCCAAGCGGACCAAGTCCGCTGGATCAAAAGGGAACACGGTAGGGTCGACCCAATTCGGGGCCTGATCCGTGGCTGCCCCCGCAACTGTGAGCGGCGAGTTCGCGTCCATCGAGGCCACTGGGCAACTGGGAAGGCCGGACGCGATTGACCACGACCCGCGAGCCAGGAGACCTGCCCGTCATCGCGTAACCGGCTGCGGAGGGCGGCGGGATCGGGAATGGTTTCCGATTCTCTCCCCACGCATCCCAGATCCCGCACGGTGGGTTTGCGGGGGAGATGACGTCGATGCTTGCTTCGATATTCAAGGAGTCGCCGGGCCGCCTTCGCCACAAGGTGGCGGGAGTCGGCGCGCTGCTGGTCGGCTTCAACCTGTTGGCCTGGCTCTGGGCCCTTGTCGCCTTTCGCGATTACCCGCTGCTGCTGGGCACGGCGCTTCTGGCCTATGGCTTTGGCCTGCGTCACGCGGTCGATGCCGACCACATCGCCGCCATCGACAACGTGACCCGCAAGCTGATGCAGGAGGGCAAACGGCCGGCGACGGTCGGGCTGTTCTTTTCGCTCGGCCATTCGACCATCGTCGTCGTCATGTCGTTGATGGTGGCCGCCACGACGTCCGCCTTGCAGGCGCATTTCAGCGCCTTCAAGGCGATGGGCGGCATCATCAGCACCAGCGTTTCGGCCTTCTTCCTGTTCGCCATCGCCGGCGCGAACGTCATCATTCTTGTCAACACGTGGCGGAGCTTCCAACGCGCCAAACGCGGCGATCGCCTCGCCGAAAACGATCTCGACATGGTGTTGGCCGGGGGCGGACTGCTGTCCCGCCTGTTTGGTCGCCTGTTCCGCCTGATCGGGTCCAGTTGGCAGATGTATGGGTTGGGGCTGCTGTTCGGCCTCGGCTTTGACACGGCCACCGAGATCGGCCTGCTTGGCATTTCGGCGACAAGCGCGTCCAATGGGCTGTCGCCCTGGTCGGTCATGGTGTTTCCGGCGCTGTTCTCGGCGGGCATGGCGCTGATCGACACCGCCGACGGCATCCTGATGCTGGGAGCCTACGGGTGGGCGTTCGTGAAACCGGTGCGCAAACTTTACTACAACCTCACCATCACCTTTCTGTCGGTCATGATCGCCGTCATCGTCGGCGGAGTGGAAACGCTTGGCCTGGTGGAAGACCAGCTCGCGCTGGACGGCGCATTCTGGGACATGATCGGCCGGATCAACGGCAATTTCGGTCTGCTCGGCTATGCCATCATCGGCGTTTTTATCTTGGGTTGGGCGGCATCCTTGCTGGTCTACAAGATCAAGCGATACGACGCGATCGAGGCGACCGCGGCCCTCGCGGTCGTCCCCGACGGTATCCGACCGGCCGGGCCCGGTTGACCGGCTGCCGTCCCTCGCTTTCGCGGAACGGCGAGGGCCGGCCCGTTCACCGGGTGGCGGCGAGTCCGCGCGCGATATCCGCGATGATGTCGTCGATATGTTCGATGCCAATGGAAAGGCGGACATAGCCGTCCGACACGCCGGTCGCCTGTTGTTCTTCCGGGGTCAGCTGCGAATGGGTGGTCGACGCCGGATGGATCGCCAGGCTTCGGGCGTCGCCGATATTGGCGACGTGGTAGAGCAATTCGAGCGCGTCAATGAATTTGCGTCCGCTGTCGCGGCCGCCGGCGAGTTCAAACCCGACGAGCCCGCCCAGCCCGCCCTTCAGATAACGCTCGGCCCGTTCACGCAGGACGCCGGTTTGCCGCGATGGATGGATGACCCGCGTGACCTCGGGACGCCGGCTCAGAAAGTCGGCAACCGCCTGGGCGTTTTCACTATGCCGGGCGATGCGCAGCGGCAGAGTCTCCAGCCCTTGAAGAATCAGAAAAGCGTTGAACGGCGACAGCGCCGAACCAAGATCGCGCAGCAAGGTGACGCGCGCCTTGATGATATAGGCGATGGGACCGAGCGGCTTCACCGCTTCGCTCCACACCGCCCCGTGATAGCTGGGGTCGGGGGTGTTGAGCGCCGGCTGCCGTTGGGGATGCGCCGACCAGTCGAAATTTCCGCCATCGACGATAAGGCCGCCGATCGAATTGCCGTGCCCCCCGATGAACTTGGTCGTCGAATAAACCACGATGGCCGCGCCATGGTCGAATGGACGGGCAAGGATCGGCGCCGCCGTGTTGTCGACGATCAGCGGGATGCCGAGCGGTCGGCCGATCGCCGCCACCTCGGCAATGGGAAACACCGCCAGTTTCGGGTTGGGCAGCGTTTCGGCGTAATAGGCGCGGGTGCGGTCGTCGGTGGCACGGCGAAAACTCTCAGGATCGATGGGATCGACGAACCGAACCTCGATGCCCTGGTCCTTCAACGTGTTGGCGAACAGATTCCAGGTGCCGCCGTAAAGATCGGTCGAACTGACCACATTGTCGCCGGCGCGCGCCAGATTTTGGATGGCCAGCGCCGAGGCCGCCTGACCGGAGGACAAGGCCAGCGCGGCGACGCCGCCTTCCAGAGCGGCCACCCGCTTTTCCAGAACGTCGTTGGTCGGGTTCATGATCCGCGTGTAGATATTGCCGAGTTCCTTCAGGGCGAACAGGTCGGCGGCGTGGTCGGCGTCGCGGAATTGATAGGACGTCGTCTGATAGATGGGCACCGCGACCGCGCCGGTGGCCGGGTCGGCCCGCCAGCCGGCATGGAGGGCGATGGTCTCGGGATGCTGGGATGACGAACTCATGACGGTGAACTCCCTTCGGTTGGTCGGCGAGGGTGCCTGAAGACGACTCGTGAGCGGCGATATTAATCTATCGAATAAACCGACTAAATGTATATTCCTGCATTGAAGGAATGTCGCCGGTTTGCCGGCTGGCCGCGACTACCAGCGCGCCACCAAGCTCAGACGACCGCCGAGCGGTTCGGCCGCATGAAAATGGATGTCGGCGACGCCACCCGCCGGTTCCCCCGGCAATCGGGACACATAGTAGTAAGCGATATCCTGCATCTTGGAATCCAGAAGATTGTCGATGTCCAGACGGGTGCTGAGCCATGCGGTCAGCTTGTAGCCGAGGCGAATATTGATCAGGCTGGTGCGGGGCGAACGGACACTGTCATCGTTGGTCAGCGGCCGCGGCCCGTAGAAACGGTATTGGAGTCCGCCGAACCAGTTGCCGACATCGTCGATTTCCAGGCCACCGCCAATGACGATTCCGGGAGAACCGGCGATGTATCGGCCCGTGCAGCAGTTGATCGGGTTTCCCGCGGCGACGCTCTCGGTTCCATCGTAGACCGGATTGTTGAAACGGGCCCGCGACACGGCCAGATCCGCGTCGAAGACGATGCCGTGAACCGGCGAGTAGAAATTGGAAAACTCGATTCCCCGCCGGGTGCTGGGGCCGCTGGGCGCATCTTGAGCGGCGTCGCCATCGAACACCTGTTCCGAGGCGAGATCGAGTTGGAACAGGGCCAGCGACGACTGGAGAGCGGGAACGATGGTGGTGCGCGCTCCGACCTCGTAGCCGGTCGCGCGCTCCATCAGTGGGTACTTCACCGACGTCGGAGTCGATACCGGCCCGCTGCTCAGGAATTCGGTTTCCACCGGATAGGCGGCGGTGCGGACGTCGTTGCTGTGAAAGCCCATGCCGGCGCTTGCAAAGAACTCGGTTTCCGCCCACGGGCCGAGGATCAGATTGCCTTTGGGGCTGGGTTTCACTTCGGTGAGATCGTCGCTGTGAAATGGGGTGGCGTAGAGACCGTCCGCAAAGTCGGTCATGTCGTCGGCATGGTCGGTGGCATGAATCATGTCTTCGCGCACGCCGAAGACGGTTCGCACCTTTGGCAACCAGGCGATCCTGTTCTCGTAGAAGGCGCCGACGCTGGCCTCGTCCACCTGGTCGACCCGATCCGTGCTCAGATAACGCCGGTGTTCGGTCTGATAAAGCCCGAGGTCGATATCGTCGTTGCGCACCTGCAGGCCAAAGGTGTTTTCGGTGTCGAGCCCGGCCAGTTTGCCGAACAGACTTTCGCTGACCTTGCCGCCGGCGACCAGGCGGGCGTCATGCTGATGGAACTGATCGCCGTGGAGCGGATCGGCGAGGAAGAAGGTGAAATCGTTGAACAGATCGAGTTCGCTGGCGATCACATAAACATTTGCCTTGAATTGGCTGTTGGTACCGGTCTGAGCATATTTGCCGGACAGGCTGTAGCGCTCCGCGTAGCCGCCGTCGGTGGGGTCCTCGGTGCCGAAATAGGAAATTTGGCCATCGTCCACGGCGCGTTCCGGGATCTGGTTGGTGGCGTTCCACTTGCCGGCATAGCCCATCGCCGTCATCGACCAGCCATTCTCCAGCGTGCCCTCGGAATACCGCAGCACGGCGTTGATCTTGTGGTAATCGTCCGGACGGACCCACGGACCATCCAGATGTTGCGAATCGACGGCTGCCAGCAGGGTGCCCTCCGCCAGCGGACGCGACATCGCGGTGAACCCGCGGACATAACCGAAACTGCCGGCGCCGATCTCCGCCCAGTCGCGGTCCAGTTTGTCGACATAGCCGATCTGCACCGCTCCGGCGGTGTCGAAATCGCCCTGATCGGCGAAATAGGTCCCTTTCTCGTATTTGATGCCGTTGACCAGTTCGGGGATCATGAAATTGAGGTCGGAATAGCCCTGCCCGTGGCCGTGCGTCGGCAGATTGACCGGCATGTCGTCAAGGCTGACCGCGACATCGGTACCGTGGTCGAGATTGAACCCGCGCAAGTAATACTGGTTGGCCTTTCCCTCGCCACTGTGCTGGGTGACGATCAGGCCCGGCACGTTCTCCAGCAATTCGCCCTCGCGGTAAACCGGCCGCGACTCGATCTGATCCTTCAGCACGGTGCCCTCGGTCGCGGTGTCCGCATCGAGGACGACACCAACCCGCGTGTCGTTCACCACGACCGTCTCCACCCCCTGCTCCCCGCCGGCCCGTGCCGAACCGGCGAAGAGCAGAGCCGCGACAACGGCGACAGAGACGGCGGCTGGCTTTTCGAGTCCGTCGGTTGTTGGTCTTCCCTGTAGCAGCATTCGACCTCAAGAGTGTGAGATTCACAAAATTCGTCATACGATTAGGCCAGGCGATCCGCCTGCCGAACCACACCGTCGCTAAATTCGATCGCTGAAGAGCCCCCTTGAATGGACGCTCCCGTAAGACAATTCTATTTTTTTTCATACCAGCCAGCCGACGAGGTGTCAACTGCCGCCGGTCGCGAGATGTGCTAAAGCCTTGTCGGCACTGCAGGGGAAGAGTCTCATGGAACGAGTAACCATTTCCTTGGATGACGCGCTGCTGGACGAATTCGACGCCTTCATCCGGCGGAAGGGCTACGAGAACCGTTCGGAAGCGATTCGCGACTTGTTGCGCGAGCGCCTGGAAACCGACCGCCTGGCCGAGAATCAGGCTCCGCATGCGGTGGCGATTCTTTCCTACGTCTATAACCACCACCAGCGGGAGTTGGCCCAGCGCCTGACTCACGCCCAGCACGCCGATCACGACCTGACGCTGTCGACCCTGCATGTCCATCTCGACCACGAAAACTGCCTCGAGGTCGCGGTGTTGCGCGGCCACACCCCCGACGTCCGCCATTTCGCCGAGGCCCTGATGGCGGAAACAGGTGTCCGACACGGCAATTTGCACCTGATTCCCACCGACCAATTCCAGGCCAGCCACCGGCATGGCCACGACGATGAGGGGGGGGAAAACCACCACGTCCACCTGCGGCCGAAGACCTGAACGGCAAACCGACGCGACGACGACAATGGAGGTCATGGCGAAAATCGTTGTCGGGCCACCGAAATCGGCGCCCGGCCCCGGCATCAGTCCTGGATGGACATCAGGAAATTGTCGACTTCCTGCTGCAGGGTGTCGGCTTGCGACGACAGCATCGTCGAGGCGGCCATCACCGTGTCGGCGGCCTTGCCGGTCTGAGCGGCGGTCGTATTGACCCCGGCGATTCGCTCCGACACCGTCCGCGTCGCCACCGCCACCTGTTCGGCGATCCGCGAGATTTCCTGCGTGGCGGCGCCCTGCTCTTCGAGCGCGGCGGCGATGGCGGTGGCGATCGCCCGCAGATTGCCAATGGTGTCCTTGATCGACACCATGGCGCCGACCGTTCCCCGCGTCGCCATTTGAATCTCCGACACCTGGGCGGAGATCTCGTCGGTCGCCCGCGCCGTCTGGCTGGCGAGGTGTTTGACCTCGTTGGCGACCACGGCGAAGCCTTTACCGGCGTCCCCGGCGCGCGCCGCCTCGATGGTGGCGTTCAGCGCCAGCAGATTGGTCTGTCCGGCGATCTGGGTGATCAGGCGAACGATGTCACCGATCTGCTCGGCTGATCGAGCCAGGGCGTCGACAGTTACCGAACTTTTCTCCACCTCGGTCACCGCCTGGCCGGTGATGTCGGTCGATTTGGCAACCTGCTGGTTGATCTCGTGGATCGAACTGGACAATTGCTGCGCAGCCGAGGCGACCCCTTGCACATTCTGCGTCGCTTCCATCGAAGCTTTCGACACCACCGCCGCCTCGGCGCTGGCATTGCGCGCGGTGACCGTCATCGCCGCCGCCGAATCCCGCATCTCGTTCGCCGCCGAGGCGATCGATGCCGTCACCGCGTTGACGCTGCCGTCGAACCGATCCGCCAGGGCGAACAACTCGGCCTTGCGCGTCTCCGCCGCCTTGCGCTCCGCCGCCTCCTGCTCCTCCTGCAGTTCCTGGACGCGAATCTGGTTGTTGCGGAAGGTTTCGAGCGACCGGACGATGGCGCCCAGTTCGTCGGCTCGGGTCAGGGTCGCGATGTCGACATCGGTCTTCCCGCCCGCCAGTTCCTCCGTGCGATGGGCGATTCGTTGCACCGAGGCCACCGTGCTGCGCGCCAGAATCGCCGTCAGGCCAATGGCGGTAAGCAAGGCGAGGACCGAAGCCGCGGTCAGCATCGCCTGCGCGCGATCGCCGTCTTTGGTCGCGGCGGCGGACTGGCGACGCGACACCGCGTTGCCGTCGGCCACCAGTTTCGAAAGACTGGCGATCAAGTCCCGCGAGGTCTTGTCGAACGGCTCAATGAACGACACCGCCGAGGAAAAATCGATCTCCAGCATTTGCGACACGAAGTTCAAGGCGGTCTTGAATTTTTCGATGTCGGCGACGACGGCGGTCAGACGAACCTTTTCCTCCTCGCTCGCATAAATGGCCTTGTATTTCTCCAGCTTGGCCTCGGCGCTATCGAGACCGCGCGACAGGCCGTCCATGGTCGCGGCGATGTCGAGTCCCTTGGTCTGCGCCGCCTGCAAGGTCATCAGGCGATAAAGGGCGCCGTTGACCCCCTGGAAATCGTTGGCCGCTTCGGACAGAAGGGTGTTTCCTTCGGCGCTGTGACTGACCACGCTGAACATGCTTTGCGCCTGAAAATCGAGCGCCTTGTAGGCGAACATCGATACGGCGATGAGCAGCAGGACGGTGATGGCCGGCGCCGCCGACAATTTCAGCGAAAACGGCCAATCGGAGACGTTGATCAATCGACGCCGCGACTGTCCGGTCGCTCTTTCGCGCCGCGTTGGCGTCGAAATCAGATCCGAGCCAGCACCAAGCTGAATGGCGGCTTGATTTGGCCCCGCCATTCGCGCCACCTCGTCAATTGAAATCATTGCCATTTTTTTTGCCTTCAATCGCCTTGGTAAGGGAATCTACGGCGGGAGGCGCGCGGAACAGTATGAAGTTTCGGTGACCGCACCGGAGTTGCTTTGGTTCCACTACCGACGCATGCTAGGACGAAGATCCGCTTCACCGCTTACCTACGGGACGGACACTGCATGCCGCCTGGCGCGGAAGGATTTGACAACGCCATCCGTCGATTGCAGAGCCATCTGGTTTTCGCGGTTCTGGCGTTGCTGCTTGTCGGCGGCGTCGTCATCGCCGGATATCGGTTTCTTGAAGAACTGAACATTATCGAGAGGACATTTCTCGAAGATCTCAAGGCGCGGGCCGTCGCCATCGACCAGAGCATGCGGGAGGTCGCCAAGGCCTGCCTGTCGGTGTCCTCGGAACTGCCCCAGGAAATGGCCGGCGCGGCGGATATCGCCTCCTCCGCCCACGTGCTGCGCACCGCCTATCGGGTGCTCAGCACCTCCGAAGTCGCCTCGATCGATCTCCTGTCCGACAATGTGAGCCTATCGGTCCCCGACACCTCGTTTGACGCCGAGGCGACGAAAAGCGCCGTTCCCCCTTATCTGATCGAGCCGCAATGGACGCCTCCCTGGCGCAACGGGGACGGGCAGTGGCGAATCGGCTTTGCCGGCCCCCTCGCCCAATCGCCCCGCCATGCCCGGGTCGTTGTCGAGGTGTCGCTCGACGCCCTGTGGAAATTCATGCTGCCGGTCCACGCGGCGGACTCGTCGGTGATTTTGGTCGATGGCGGCGGACGGGTGCTCAGCGACGGCGACGGGCGTCGACCATTGGGAAGCTATCTGACCTTAAGCGACATCGATGCCGGCGACAGCCGGCGCGCCATTTTGAACTCGCTGGAGCTCGGCGTCCGCCGGATGGGCAGCGATTACATCGCCGCCCAACGCATCGATTCGACCGGGTGGATCGTCATCGCCTTTGTACCGCGGTGGACGCTGCTGCGGGAGGCCTTGCACACCACCATTCCGCTCGCCTCGTTTCTCGGCGGGTTTGCGCTGATCTTGTCGATCGGCGTGATGTTTCTCGAACGCCGCGTGCTGGCCCCGGCTCGGGCGGCCAATGATCGGCTGATCGAGACGCTGGCCAATCTCAACATCACCTTCGCCAATGTCGGCGACGGCATTGCGTTGATCGACGCGCAAAACCACGTCATTCAGGTGAACGAGCGGTTCACCTCCTATCTCGGCCTGCCCGGCGACTCTCTGGTGCCGGGCGCCAACCTGCCGCTTCCGTCCGATCTGGCGGTTCGCCTGCGCAGCAGTCGCCTCGACGAGGATGGCGACGTGCACGTTTCGGGCGAACATTGTTTCTGCACCGATCAGGGCCGCTGGCTGGAGGCCCGCTGGCGGTCGTGGAATTACCGGGGGCAACAGACCACCGTCATCGTGCTGATCGACGTGTCCGTCCACAAGGAAGTCCAGGCCGAAATGGCCCGCGCCCGAAAGCTGGCCGAGGATGCCAATAACTCGAAAAGCGAATTCCTGGCCAACATGAGCCATGAGATCCGCACGCCGATGAACGCCATCATCGGCCTGTCGCATCTGGCCCTCAACGCCGCGCCGTCGCCCAGCCAGCGCGAATATCTCAGCAAAATCTACAATTCCGCCCGCCTGCTGCTCGGTATCATCAACGACATCCTCGACTTCTCGAAGATTGAATCGGGCAAGCTGCTCATTGAAAAAGTCGATTTCTGGCTCGATGAGGTTCTTACCGATCTCTCCAATATCTGCGGCGTGCGCGCTTTCGAAAAGAACATCGAGTGCGTGTTCGCCGTCGATCCCCGCGCCTCCGGCTGTCTGCTCGGCGACTCCTTGCGGCTCAACCAAATCCTGCTCAATCTCCTCACCAATGCCATCAAGTTCACCGAACGCGGCGAGGTGAAGCTGTCCATCGGGGTGGAGGCGGAAGACGCCCAGCAAGTCACCCTCTGCTTCGCCGTATCGGACACCGGAATCGGCATGACCCGGGAACAGTTGGATCGGCTGTTCCAGCGCTTCACCCAGGCCGACGCGTCGGTGACCCGGAAGTACGGTGGAACCGGTCTTGGTCTGGCGATTTGCCGCCGGCTCGTCCACCTGATGGACGGGGCGTTGGGGGTGGACAGTGAGCCCGGCCGCGGCTCGACCTTCTTTTTCACCCTGACCTTCGCCAAAGGCACCAAGCAGCGCCTCGCCACTCAGCTGGACCGCGATTATTTCTCGCGATTGTCGGTCCTGGTTGTCGACGACAATGCGCAGGCGCGGGAAGTTCTCGGCCAGTATCTGAACCATTTCGGCTGCAAGGTGTCGTTTGCCGAAACGGGCGTCGCCGCCATCCGCGCGGTGACTCTCGACCAAAACCATTTCGATCTGGTGCTGCTGGATCTTCGCATGCCCGACCTCGACGGACTCGCCGTGGCGCGCGCCATCGGCGATGCCACTTCGGCGGAGGCGCGATCCCCAAAATTCGTCCTGGTGACCGGGCACAGCCAACCGGATCTGCAAGCCAAGGCCGAGGCGGTCGGCATTTCGCTGATTCTGACCAAGCCGTTCAGCCATTCCACCCTGCTCGACGGCCTGATGCAGGTTCTCGACAAGGATTTGGACGCTGCCGGCCGGGCGCCGGCGGCGGATTCGGCGGCGGGCTTGCCCGACGACGTGCTGGGCGCGCATGTCTTGGTGGTCGAGGACAACGACCTTAACCAGGAGGTCGCCCGCGGCATCCTGGAACAGGCCGGCTTCCGCGTCACCATCGCCGAAAATGGCCTGCGCGGTGTCGAGGCGGTGCAGCGGCAGCATTTCGACGGCGTCCTGATGGACGTGCAAATGCCGGTAATGGACGGGTACACGGCGACCAAGGAGATTCGCAGCAATCCGATCTTCGACGATCTGCCGATCATCGCCATGACCGCCAACGCGATGAGCGGCGATCGCGAGAAAGCGCTCGCCGCCGGCATGAACGATTATGTGTCGAAGCCGCTCGACATAACGCAGATGTTCGCCGTGTTGGGGCGGTGGATCCGGCGTTCGGCGCTCGCCGAACCGCCACTGCCCGCCGAACCGGTGCCGGCGGCGGCGCACATCGCCGCCCCCGCCGACGACAAGGTCCGCTCGTTCGAACGCCGCCGGGGTTTGCTCGACCGGCGGGTCGGCCTGCGCAACACCGGCGGCGACGAGGAACTTTACGCCCGCCTGCTCGCCATGTTCCGCGATGGCCAGCGCGATTTTTCCGGCCGGTTCCTGAAGGCCCTGGCCAATGGCGACGTCGCCACCGCCGGTCGCCTGGTCCACACCTTGAAGGGAGCGGCGGCGACCATCGGTGCCGTCTATTTGCGCGATGCCGCGGCGGCTTTGGAAAAATCCCACCGCGAGGCGGCCGACGACCCGGATGTCCGCCGTCTGGCCGAGGAGGTCGAGGCGCTCCTGGCGCCGGTGATCGCCGAGCTGGAGGGCATTCGCGCCACCCCCTCGCTGCTCCAGTCGGCCGAGGATTAGATGGCCCGCAACGCCGTGGCGATTGGCAACCTCGCCGCGCGAATGGCCGGAAACAGCCCCCCCAGCAAACCGATGAAGCTTGCCCAGACGATGCCCTGGCCGATCAGGTCGGGCGTCACGTCCAAATGAAAGACCAGTTGAGTGAAATTTCCGCCGAGCGAGTTGACGGCGTGGCCGTCGAAAAACATCCAGGCCAGGGCGGCGCCCAGGACGCCGCCAAGGAAGGCTAAAAGCAGCGACTCGACAAGGACGGAGACGACGATCGGCGTTGCGCCAAAACCCACCGCGCGCAACGTGGCGATTTCAAGCGATCGCGCCGAGACCGCCGAATACATCGTGTTAAGCGCCCCGAACACGGCACCGACCGCCATGATGCCGCCGACCAGGTGGGCGACGATTCGCATCAGGTTGTTCAAGTTTTCGGACAACGAGGCGAGGTATTCCGGCTCTCGGTGCACCTCGACCGACAATTGAGGGTTGGTGGTCAATGAATCCTTGAAGGCATCGAAGGATTGCGGCGTCTCAAGCTTGACCGTAATGCTTTGAAACAGATTGCGCCCGTATGCCGCCATGACGGTGTCGGCATCGGTCAGCACTTCCGATTCATGGCTATCGCCGTTGCTTTCAAAAACCCCGACGATCGTCCACTCCGCATTGCGCAACGTAATGTGGCCGCCGAGAGTCAGTCCGTCGAATTGCGCCTGCACCGCGCGGCCGACCACCAGTTCGCGCAGGCCCGGCGTGAACCACCGGCCTTCGACGAGATGGATCTCGGGCCTCAACGCCAAGCCCTGCGGACCGACACCGCGCAAGGTGACGTTGGCGTCGGCGCTTCCGCCCTTCGCCGGCCGCCCCAGAATCATCACCTCTTCCGCCGAGGCGATGGGCTTTCCGGCGGACGTGCGCGCCACGCCGGGAGCGTCGGCGATGGTCAGCGTGGCGTCACGCGCCAGGGTGCTGGAAAGTTCAGCGTGGGAGCCGCCCCGCAGGACAATGGCGCGATCAGGCCGGCCGGCGCGATTGATCGAGTCGAGAAGACCGTTTGACATGGCGAGCACCGAAACCAGGACTCCGACGACGCCGGCAATGCCGACGACGATGACCAAGGAATTCCAGAACCGGTGCGGAAGAGCGCGCAAGTTCAATGCGATGACAGCGCCAATCTGAGCAATCATGACCCGTTCTCCTACCGCCCCGCCAGAGCATCGACAATGTTGATCCGGCCGGCGCGCAGCGCTGGCGGAAGGGCTGTCAGCAGTGCCAAAAGGGCCGCGCACCCGATGCCGAGGGCGACAACGTTCCATGGCAAGGTGCGAATTCCCACCACATCTTCGAGCAACGGGAAGAGCGCGATCGAGCCGACCAGCCCCAATGACGCCGCGGTCAGGGTGAGGACCAGTCCCTCGGCCACCACC
>Ga0181520_10007970_pt1 | contig 15285 bp, 12 predicted proteins | sample PEATcosm2014_Bin_29_FD_132451 | JGI IMG/M metagenome (GOLD analysis project Ga0181520, IMG submission 132451) | Peatland microbial communities from MTU Mesocosm Facility, Houghton, MI, USA - PEATcosm2014_Bin02_30_metaG | ecosystem: Environmental > Terrestrial > Soil > Wetlands > Peat | place...
GCAGGACCCCAACGGCGTCGCCCTGTCGGGAACGGACCTCTTCGTCACGGACACGGGCACGAACCGCCTCGACGAGTATGACATCACCGGGGCAAACGTGGCCGTGCCTTTGGTCTCCTTCATCGGCGTGGGCGCGCAGGGCATCGCCGTGTCGGGGTCGGACCTGTTCGTCGGCAACCAGACCGGCGTCGGCGAATACACGACATCGGGGGCGGTTGTAAACGCCTCGCTTATTAGCGGACTGACGCTCACAGGCGGCATTGCGATTTCGGGATCGGCTCTCTTTGTTGTCACCGGCGGCGGCGGGGTGAGCGAATACACGCTGGGCGCCACTCCGGGCACGATAACCTCGTCGAATCCTCTCATGAGCGGGCTGGACAACGCCAGCGGCGTCGCCGTGTATGGATCGGATTTGTACGTCACGTCCCTGGACAAGATCGGCGAATACGACATGTCGGGAAACCTCTTGATGACGATCTCGGACTATAACAACCCGCTAGGCATCGTCGTCGTCCCCGAACCCGCGACGGGGTCGATCGCGGTGGTGGCCGGATTGGCGCTGCTGGCTCGTCGGCCGCGACGGCGGGTGGGGTGAACCATGAACTGAATTTGGTGCTCCGCGATTTTTCTTTACCTTTTGGGGCAAACTTGTTATTAACCTCGCCCGACGCGGGCGGAACTGACCGGCCGCGTGGACCCGCCGGCATCGGCAGACGTGAATATCATGTCTTCCGCGGATCGCAGGCGCTGTAACGTTTGTGTTGCCATATGGCGGAACCCAACCTTCCTCGCCGCTGGTTCCTGGGGCTTTGGACGGGGGGAGTGTTGACCGCGCTGGGCGGCATGATCGTCGCGCCCGCCGTCGCATTCATTACCAGCCCGCTTTGGAAACGCACATCGGCCCTGGAAGCCGGCTTTTCGGATGCCGGGCCCGTCGACTCGATTGCCGCCGGGCAATGGACGCTGGTGCCTGTCAATATCGTGCGTCAAGACGGCTGGTCAAAGGAGACACAAGCCCGGTCGGTCTTGGTGTTGCGCCAGGGATCTGGCAACGGCGATATCAAGGTTCTCTCGCCGATCTGCACGCATCTGGGTTGTCCGGTCAGTCTCTCGCCGGACGGTTCACAGTTCCAATGCCCTTGTCACGGCGGCGTCTACAACCACGACGGCGTGCATGTGAGCGGCCCGCCGCCGCGCAACATGGATTCGTTAGAATTTGTCGTTCGTGATGACCACCTTTGGGTGCGATGGCAGGATTTCAAAGTCAGTGTTCCAGACCGCATTGCCGTTCAGATATGAGCCATTAAGTCAAGCCCTTTTCGGATCGGAAGCACAGTGGCAGGCGACCGCGACCTCAGCAAGCAAACCAGCAAGCCGGACGAGGGCGGCTTTTTCGGATCTCGCGTCGGCTGGCGCGATCTCAACGAAAAACTCCTCCTGGAACCGATCAAGGGCGGCTCGCGCTGGGCCGCCGCTTTCGGCAGCCTGCTGCTGTTCACCTTCACGCTTCAGCTTGTCACCGGCGTTTTGCTGGTGACCTGCTACGCCCCGTCCGTCGGGACCGCCTGGCAGAGCGTCAGGTACATCCAATATGACATGCCCCTTGGCTGGCTGGTGCGTGGAATTCACCACTGGGGATCCAGCGCCATGGTGATCCTGCTGCTGGCGCACCTGATTCAGGTCTTTGTCTGGGGCGCTTACAAGCGTCCGCGCGAGATCACCTGGATGGCTGGCGTGATGCTGCTCTTTCTGACACTTGGCATGTCGTTCACCGGCTATCTGCTCCCCTGGGACGAAAAAGCCTACTGGGCCAGCAAAGTGGGATTGGGAATCGCCAGCACCACGCCGTTTATCGGCGCGTCGGTCCGCACCTTCCTCCAGGGCGGACCGGATATGGGCAACTTCACCCTCACCCGCTTCTTCGCCCTGCATGGTTTCATTCTCCCCGGCGCCATCATTGCCGTGGTGTTCTGTCACCTCTATCTCTTCCGCCGTCACGGCGTCACCACCGCCTGGTGGGAATCCGATTCCCAGCTTGAACTCGAACAGGAACCCTTCTGGCCGGGCCAGGTGCTCAAAGACAGCGTCGTGGCCCTGGCACTTCTGGTGGTCCTGACGGTCTGGACGTGGTTCCATCCGGCGCCCCTGTCGGCAATCGCCGACTCGTCAAAATCGTACGATCCGCGGCCGGAATGGTATTTCATGTTCCTTTTCCAGCTCCTGAAGTATTTCAAAGGGAATTACGAGATCATCGGCACGTTCGTCCTGCCGTCGCTGTTCTTCGCCATCCTGTTCTTCTGGCCGCTGTTGGACCGCAATCCATCGCGCGATCCGCGGAAGCGCCCGGTGGCGATATCGCTGCTGTGCCTGGGCTCGGTGGGGCTGGTGGGTCTGACGATTTTCGCGATCGCGACTGACGTTCGGATGACAGAACCGGCCGAGGCGGTGGCATCCGCGCCCCCGGTGATTCCGCCCGCCGGGCCGTTGCAGAAGCTGGACGCGGTGAACCTCTTCACGACCAATTGCCTTGCATGCCACGCCATCGACGGGACGGGAAGCCTGCTGCGTCCGGCGCTGCCAACCCTGCCGGACTTTACGAACGCAAAATGGCAGAAGACGCAGACGAACGACGATTTCTTCCGCCGTATCTACGACGGGAAGACCGTGGAAACCAAGCCGCTGATGCCCGCATTCAAGGATAAATTAACGATCGACCAGATTCGTGCGCTGGTTGACTATGCACGCGCGTTTTCGTCGAACACTCCCACGACGCAATAACGCGGAGAACCTGTTGAACGCTCGATGGCTGCCGCGGCAGCCGTCGGATATTTGGAAGGATTTGTCATGGCAAGATGTGGATCGGGATCCTGGGTGCTGCTGGTCGCCGGAACTTCACTTGTCGCATGGGCGACGATCGTTGCCACATCATACAGCGACGATCAGCCCTCCGACTGGATTGCGCCGCCGATCGAGGCGCGCAAGCCCAACCCCGTTCCCGCTGACGCAGCCGCCATCGCCGCCGGCAAGGATGTCTTCACCAAAAACTGCATGCCGTGCCACGGAACCGCCGGCAAGGGCGACGGTCCGGCGGCGTTTGCCCTGACTCAAAAGCCCAGGGACTTGTCCAATCCCAAGATCGCCGTGCAAAGCGACGGCTCGATCTTCTGGAAACTCACCACCGGCAAAGCGCCCATGCCCTCGTTTGAAAAATTGATTCCCGAGACGCAACGTTGGCAGGTCATCGACTATGTGCGGACGCTTCAGCCGAAAGCGGGCCCAGCGGCCAGCGAACCGGCCAGCCAGCCGGCCACACAACCCAAATAGTCGTCTGACAAACCCGGAAGGAGCTACCATGCGCAGAATCCTATGCGGAGTCCTGGTCGTCGTACCGCTGCTGCTCTCGAACGCCAAGGCGCAGGACACCAGTCAACCCATCAGCCGCCAGGAGTTCGACGAACTCAAGAAAGACAACGCGCAGATGAAGCAGGACAACGCCGAAATGAAAAAGGAGTTGGCCGATCTCAAGAAGCAGCAGACCGACCAGGCCACCAATGCCGACCAGGATGAACAATACACCCAAAGTTCCTTCCAGGCGGTCAACGCGGAACTGGCCAAGGACAAGCCCGGCACCGAAGGTCTTGTCATCGCCGGCGACGCCGCTTTCGGCTTCACCACCCAGCGAAAGACCGAGTCCTCTTTCAACGCCGACGTCAGCCCCCTGATCCTCTGGCAGCCGCCGGATTCCCACTTCCTCATCGAAACCGCCTTCGATCTGGGCATCGGCCAGGGCAACGGCCCCGAGAGCGACCCGGCCGAGAATCAAAACTCGAACTTCGCCGTCAACCTCGCCGATGTTTCCTACATACTGTGCGACAATTGCATGGTTGGCGGCGGTTTGTTCGCCGTGCCGTTTGGGCAATATCACAACCACTTCGATCCGCCCTGGATCAACAAATTCCCCGATGCTCCGCTGGCGTTCGGTGACGACGCGATCGGTCCGACGTCCGAAGTCGGCTTTTTCACCAAGGGCGCCATCCCCTCCGGAACCACACGCTGGACCTACGACGCCTATGTCGCCAACGGGCCCAACCTCGTCACCACCGACCCCGCCACCGCCGGTCAGCTCAATTTCAACGACTACGGCGACCTGAACAATAACAAGGCTGTCGGCGGGCGCATTGGTTTCCTGCCGTTCCCTCAGCTTGAGATGGGCTATTCCATCCAGGCGTCGCGGGTCAATCCCGACGGTGTGGGATTCCCCAACACCTCCGCACTTCTCCAGGCGGTCGATTTCAGCTATCGCCCGGTCATCGACGCACTCGGCGGGCAGTTCGATCTGCGCGGTGAATGGATCTGGTCGCACGTGGGCGGCGCCACCTACGACCCCACCGCCGCGTTGGGCTTCGGCCCGGTCGCCTTCACCAACGATCGCAACGGCGGATACGTTCAACTCTGCTATCGCCCCACCAAGGCCGACAGCAAAATCATCCAGAGCATCGAGCTGGTCTCGCGTTACGACGCAATCACCAATCCCCTGGGTTCGCCCGGCGGAGATCACGAACAGCGATGGACCATGGGAGTGGATTACTGGGTCACACCCTACATCGTTCTGGAAACCGCCTACGAGATCGACAAGAAAAAGGTCGGACCCGACCAGAACGCGTTCCTCTTCGAAGTCGGTATTGGACTATAATCACGGAGTTCCCATGCTCAACCTCAAAACCAATCCCAAACTCGTTGTGGCTCTGGCGTTCGGCTGTGTCCTTTGCGGCATCGCGCTCTACGGCTGCTCGTCGGGACAAAATCCCTCCGCCGGCCCAACCACCGCCCCGGTCGACCAGGCCGCGGCGCCCACAACCCAGCCTATTTTCGCACTCTTTGGCCCCCCGCCCCAGAAGACCGGCGTGCAGTTGTGGGCCGAAAACTGCGGCCGCTGCCACAATATCCGGCCGCCCGAGGAATTCAGCGGCGCCCAATGGGACGTGATCGTCCATCACATGCGTCTGCGCGCCAACCTGACCGGCGAGGAAGCCCAGGAAATCGTCAAGTTCCTCCAGGCCAGCCATTGACGCCGGTGATCCCGGTCTTTCCGCATGGCGCGCACAAAAGAACCCGCGGAGCGCCGCGGGTTCGGATGATCGTCTGGTTGTATTCCGCAATCACGGATGAGTCGCCAGCGAACCGGTCGCCCGCGGCTTGATCGCGCTGGTCGGCGTGGCGGTCTTGGGCTTGGCGGCCGTGGCTGTCTTGGCCGGCGGGGTAAACGCGGGGATGGTCAGCACCATTCCCGGCCGAAGGCTCTTGGCCTGGACCTTGGGGTTGGCATCGGCGATGTGGCTCCAGTATTTGGCCGAACCGTAGACCTTCTGAGAGATCGAACTGAACGTCTCGCCGGAAGCAACAACGTGCGTGCGAGCGGCGGTGCTGGTCACGGCGGATTTGGCGGCGGGCTTGACGGCGGCCTTGATGGCCGTGCCGGCCGTGGTGTGCGTCGGCTTGCTCAGGGCCGCAATGGCGGCGGCGAGCTTCTGCGAATCAGCGCTGGTCGCCGGCTTCACGGCGGCGGTTCTCGTGGCCGTGGGCTTGGGGCTGGTGACTGTCGCTGCCAACACGGGGATAGCCGGCACAATGAGCACCGCGGCGACCCACTTGATAATCTTTGACGTAATCATGGTAAACGGACTCCTTTACCCTTCCTGGGGGCGGCCCAAACGACGATAGTTGGGCTGGTATTCTTATCGGACGATGTGCTCGACGGGCGTGAAAAGAAAATAATGTTTCATTGACGGATATTGCCACGCCCCCTTGAATGCGGCGCGGGTCGGACCGACAATGTCGCTCCTGGGCGCGGCCGGACGAACGCCAATCGTCCGATAACGCCCTGCTGCCCACGCGGCAGTATTGATCTTACTCATCGGCCGACGGACCGGCCGATAGACCCAGCACACGGGCGGCTCGCCACAACCGCCGCCCGGACATGCCTTTGGGCATGTCGGACTTGCCGGGCCTGCAAAAGGCCCATGGACGGGTGAAACATGGAAAGCTTCGTCATTCGCGGGGGTCAGCGTCTCAAGGGAAAAATCGAGATCAGCGGCAGCAAGAACAGTTCGCTGCCGATCATGGCCGCGTGTCTGATGGCGGACGGCCGGACGCGACTGCACCGCGTGCCAAGGCTCAGCGACATCTCCACGATGAGCAAACTGCTGGGCGAATTGGGCTGCCATGTCTATCGCAACGAGCCGGATTCGCCTCCTGCGTACGGCGGCCCTGCTCTGGACGGGCCGCTCGATATCGAAGTGCTCGACACCGACAAATGCGTTGCCAGTCACGACATCGTCAGCACCATGCGCGCCAGCATCTCGGTGCTGGGTCCGCTGTTGGCCCGGCGCGGGAAGGCGACCGTGAGCATCCCCGGCGGCTGCCAGATCGGCGATCGCCCCATTGATATCCACCTTCGCGGACTGGCCAAGCTCGGCGCGGTGTTCCATGATGTGGACGGCAACGTCGTCGGCGAAGTCAAGGGCCGCCTCAAGGGATGCCGCATGTATCTCGGCGGCCCGCAGGGTCCGACGGTGCTGGGGACGATTAACATCATGTGCGCCGCGGCGCTGGCCGAGGGACAGACGATCATCGTTGGCGCCGCGTGCGAACCGGAGGTTTCGGATTGCGCCGAGCTGCTCATCAAGATGGGCGCTCGCATCACCGGGCACGGCACGCCGGAAATCCGCATCGAGGGCGTCGATCGCCTCACCGGCACCGAACATTACGTCATCCCCGATCGCATCGAGTGCGGCACGTTCATGATCGCCGCCGCCATCACCAACGGCGAACTGGAACTGAAGCATTGCAACCTCGACCATCTCTTTGCCGTAACGGACCGGCTGGAAGATGTCGGCGTGAATGTATCGCGAGAGAACGGGACGATCTTTTGCAGCAGCGCCCGGCGATTGAACGCCGTCGATGTCACAACCCAGCCGTATCCGGGATTTCCGACCGACCTGCAGGCGCAATTGCTGGCGCTTTTGTGCCTGGCGGACGGAATGAGCATCGTCAGCGAGCGAATCTACCCCGACCGCTTCGTACACATTGGCGAGCTTCGCCGCATGGGCGCTCGCGTCCGCAAGGAAGGCTCGGCCGCCATCGTGCAGGGCGTGAAGGAACTCCAGGGCGCGACGGTGATGGCCAGCGACCTGCGCGCCTCGGCGGCATTGGTGCTGGCCGGCCTGGTCGCCAAGGGGACGACGAGGATCGACCGCGTGTATCATATCGATCGCGGCTACGAACGAATCGAACAGAAACTGGCGGCGGTCGGCGCGCAGATCGAGCGCGTCAAGGACGGCCGGCCGGGCTGATGCTGATCGCGCCGGGGCGGAATCCAACGGCCCGCAGTATCCGCATTGCGAACCACTGCTTGCGCAAGAAAGTGCGTTGGTCCGCAGTGCGGACCCTACACAGCGCGGAGGCACGCAAAGTTAAGTTGAAAGCGTTCTCGCAAAACAGCAACCCATGCGCCACGGCGCATCAATTGTGTGCCGCGATCAACAGGCCGCCGTGAAAGCGCGCCGATTGGATTTCTGGAAGCGACTGGCTTTAGTAGCGGTCGCGTCCGCCGCGGTCGCGTCCGCGGTCGAAACCGCCGCCGCCACCACCGCCACGGTCGCCACGGCCACCGCCGCCGTATCCGCCGCCACCGCCACGGCCACCGCCGCCGCCAAATCCACCGCCGCCACCGCCGCCGCCACCACGCGGGCCACGGTCTTCACGCGGACGGGCTTCGTTGACGGTCAGGGCACGGCCATCGTGTTGCTGCCCGTTGAGGGCGGCAATTGCGGCCGCAGCCTCGGCGTCGTTGGACATTTCCACGAATCCAAAACCCTTGCTACGCCCCGTGTCCCGGTCGTTGATGATCTGGGCACTGACCACCTGCCCATGCGCACTGAACAACTGCTCCAGTGCCGAACTATCGACCGAATAACTGAGGTTACCGACGTACAGCTTCTTACCCATTGCAGGATCTCCAGGTGCTGGGTAATCCACGGCCCGCTAAAATGCGGTTCTTTCCGGGCCTGGACGAAAGAGGTTGACAAACCAACCGATGCGGGACTGAACTGAGCGACACGGAGGTAGGACTATACACAGACACTTCCCTGAGGCCGACCGACAAACCCGCCACCTTTGCTACCATACCTATAACAAACTCGCTTGCCGCTGAAAAGAAAAAAATGGCAGGTCTTTTCAGCGACATCAACGCCGTACTTCATACCACCAGCCTATGCTCATGTTTAATACGCCGTCGAATTGGCTTTATTGCATCACCCGGCAATTATCGGGTACACCATTCTGGAAAGGTCCGGGCAATCTTATGGCCATACATCCAAATCGACCCTTGCTTCTGGCGCTGGCGGCCACGTTCTTCATCGCGGCATCCTCCACCCGTGCCGCCGATCCGTCCATCACGGTCTCCGCCGCCATCAGCCTCCGCGAAGCCCTGACCCAGATCGCCAATGACTGGCAGAAGGCGTCCGGGGTCGCCGTCCAGCTCAATTTCGGGGCGTCCGGGACGCTTATGACTCAGATCCAAGCCGGTGCCCCCGTCGATCTGTTCATTTCCGCCGGGCCCGAACAAGTCGATCAACTCATCCAGAAGTCGCTGGCCGATCCCGCCACACGCCGCAATGTCGTCGGCAACACGCTGGTCCTGATCGTGCCCGCCGATGCCAAACAACCACCGGCACAATTTGCCGATCTGGCCGACGCACGGTTTACCCACATCGCCATCGGCCAGCCCCAGGCGGTTCCGGCCGGCATGTACGCCATGCAGGTCTTCAAATCGCTATCGATCGATTCCCGCATCAAGGACCGGCTGGTTTACGGCGCCAATGTCCGCCAAGTGTTGGATTATGTACAAAACGGCGATGTCCAGGCCGGCATCGTATACAAGACCGATGCCATCACCGCCGGCACGCAGGTGCGCATCGTCGCCACCGCTGATGCGGCATGGCACGAGCCGATCGTCTATCCCGGCGTGGTACTCAAGGACAGCAAATCGGCCGCCGCAGCGCTGAAGTTTCTCGAACAGCTGCAAACGCCCCAGGCCGCCGCCACCTTCCGCGACCACGGGTTTATTGCCGGTGCCGACCTGAAACCAACCACTTCCCCGGCCGGCCGGCCTGCAACCGCTCCGACCGGCCATTAACGCGGATCGACCCGATGAACGATCTCTGGCCAGCTTTGGAGCGTTCCCTTTCCTATGCCTCGCTGGCAACGCTCCTGGTCGGCCTGGTCGGCATCCCTGTCGCCTATCTTCTGGCTCGAACCCGCTTCATCGGCAAAAACCTCGTTGAAGCCGTCCTGACCCTGCCACTGGTCCTCCCACCAACGGTCGTCGGCTATTTTCTCATAGTCACCTTCGGCCATCGCGGCTGGATCGGCCGGTGGCTGGGAGTTTCCATCACCTTCCAATGGTACGGCGCCGTGCTGGCGGCCGCGGTGGTCGCGTTCCCCCTTCTGGTCCTTCCCGCCAAAGCCGCCTTCGCCTCCATCGATCCGGAAATGCACGACATGGCCCGGCTCATGGGGGCCGGCCGGGTGCGCACGTTCTGGCGGATCGCATTGCCCCTTGCCGGCCGGGGAATCGCCGCCGGGCTCCTGTTGGCGTTGGCCCGTTCGCTGGGGGAATTCGGGGCCACCGTCATGGTCCTGGGCGATTTCTCCCCCTCGCGCACGCTGCCGATCAGTATCTACGACGCCTCGGCCACCGGCGGTATCGACAGCACAGAAGCCCGCATGGCCGTCGCCTTGCTCACCGGCCTGTCGATGCTCATCGTGCTCATCCACAACCGAGCCCCGGCCAGCCGCGGATGGTAAGGCAAAAGTCGCCGGCGCCGGGCAAGATTTTTTCTTTTCTGCACAAAACTTCACAGAGTTCCAAACGTCTTATTGGTATGGACCGAGGTCGCGTGGCAACGACATGGACAATCGCCAGAAGGAGGTGCGGCCATGATCGGAATTAAGCATCTGCTCGACAGCATTGACCCGGCCGACGGGCGGCGAATCTGGGTCGAACCCATCGGATTGACCCGTGATTTCATCGAATGGTGCCAGGTTCACCATCTCCTCACCCACGTCGCCCCACCCGAGGCTCTGTGGCGATGGTACCAGAGCCATCCCGACGGCTACGAATTCTTCCGCGGCCGATATCACGCCTGGCTGGCCCAGGGCCCCTACGTCCCGGCCCTTCAGGAACTGGCGTGCAGCGCCAGGGCGCAGAACATCACGCTCCTGCACCAGGAGGATGACCCCGCCCGCAATACCGCCTCGGCCCTCCAGGAATTCCTCAGCGAATTGGAGGCGTATTGCCCGCGCGAGCCGTGAACTGGTGGCGATGGCAACAATGGAAACGGGACAGGTCCAATCAATGGTTGGACCGGTCCCGTTTATGCTTTTATCGCTGCACCCCGCCCAGCGGCAGCCCTTTGTCATCGAGCAACTGAATGCTCGACGCGGGGCCAAGATCGGGATCGCTCCAGGAACTCAGCGCCCAGACCACTTTCTTGTCGGGCGTCACTTCCAGCACCTGCACGGTACGCGACCAGTCCTTGGGATCCTTGACCACGTACCCGCACCAGTTGCATATCAAAGTATTGCCGTTGGCCATGCGTCCGACTTCCTGAATGGTAAACAGGGCAATATCGGGGCAATCTTTTTGCGCGAAGGACCAGACGGTCTCGCCTTTCGGATTGACTTCCACCACACCCTTTTGCGAGCAGCCCATCAGCGTATTGCCGTTCTTGAGCCGCACAATGCCCCACGGCTGGGTCACGTTGTATGACCACACCAGCTTGCCGGTAGCATCGAATTCGACCGCCTTGTTGCCGTCGATCTGCCCGCCCAGATACGTGCCGGCGTCCGTCAGGCGCACACGGCGGAATTGAAGGTGCGGCTTGTCCGGATTGGCAACCGTCAGCGGAACTTCCTTTTCCGTCTTGCCCGTTGTCGTGTTGATCGTCAACGCCCGCGCGGGATTCCCCTGAATCGTCATCAGCACGTGGTCCAGGCCCAGCGGTTGGACAGAGTGAATCTCGGTTCCGGCCGGTGCGTCGTACGTCCAGATGATCTTCTTGTCCGGCGTGATTTCGCTGGCGCCGATCTTGCGGCAGAAGACGATATTGCCGTTGGAGAGCATGGTGGCATCGCCGAGTTCCTCGAGCGTGCCGTCCTTGTCGTTGGTGGGGATCGTGTATGACCATGTGACTTTGCCATCGCGCACGATGTACATCGTCTGAACCTTGTTGCGATAATCCCATTCGCCGGTGTAAAGGAAGTTGTATTGCGACAATCCCTTCCCCGGCAAAACGGCCGGCATGTAAACCGGTTTGGTGCTCGGGGCAGTGGCCGGCCCGGTGGTCGGCGACGGTGCGGGCTGTGCCCCCGCGAAGGCACAGAAAACGCCGCATACGAGAATTGCCAAGATGCTTATTGTTTTTGACATGACCTCTCCGCAAGTTGACCCCCAAAAAACCTGAACAAGCCGGGATGTTACGACTTCACATCGCGCGGTCAAGGCGAACGGCCTCTTACCCCTTTTCTGATACCCCCATTCCCCCACGCCCTGCACTCAGGAAGAGGGACGGGTGAGGGTTCCTACTCCACTGCTCCACTGCTCTACTGCTCTATTCCCCCCAACACCGACCCCGCCGATTCCAGCCAATCGCCCGCAATCCGCGTATCCGAGAACAGCGACCCGACCAACGCGCCGCCCGCCGACGGACTCACGGCCGCATGCGCCAAAGCCGCCGAGCCCGCGGTACCCGCTGACGACTGCACCGCCGCATCCGCCGTGCCCGCGCCATCGCCGGCCGCGAGCAGATTCTGGCCCAGATCGTTGATAATGCCGTTGATGTCGTTGATATTCACTATCCCCTGATTGAGGATATCCCCGCCGGAATATCCCACCGCCTGGCCCAGGTCGTTGATGGCCCGCGTGACGTCCGTAATGTCCACGACGCCGTCCAGGTTCGTATCGCCGGCGGGCACATATTTTACTTCCACATCCCCGGCCGGGACGGTGAGCGGAATGTGGATCGAGTCCCCATAACCGACAGCCCGACTGGCAATAGCGTTCGGCCCAATCACCAATGAGCTCATGACGGTTTGCCTCTGCACCCATGTCGCGATCTGCGACAAGGGCACATTGCTCTCTTTGGCCAGCAACGTGTTGTTCGTGATATCCAGCGTGCCCGCCACCGACAGATTATTGACGGCGAAAACCGTCTGATCCGCCTGCGAATCCGACTGCGCCAGCGCCAAACTCGCCCCGGCCGCAATCGAGATCGTGCCGAGCGTGTAATTCATCGCCCCCGCACCCGGCGTATTGGCCGGAACGGTGAACGACCCGCCGTTGATCGCCATAGCATCGCTGTTGCTGGCCGGATCGCCGATGATCTCCAAGGTGTTCTGCCCCACTCCGCCGGTGAGGGCAATTCCGCCCGCCGGAATTGGATCCCCATTGGAGAAGTTGAGAACAAAGAGATCACCCCCGGCCGGGCCGGTGTAGCTGACGGAGGGGCAGTCGGACATGAGGAGGGATTGCACCGGCGCACCGGTGCCCGTGGCGTTGTTCCAGATGTCGATGTGCTGCCCGTCCGGATCGACCTTGCAATAAACGCTTTGGGCGGCTACCGGCAACGGACCGGTGCCGACGATCTGCGTGGTCGTCGGGCTTGTGCTGGCGGTGAAATTGCCGTCGCCGCTATAGACGGCCACGATGGAGTGGCTGCCGGGGTTAAGTGTCGAGGTCGTGTATGTCGCCGTGTTTCCGCTCAGGGACACCGGGCCGCCCACATCACTGCCGTCGATCTGGAACTGGATGGTTCCCGTCTCGCCACTGCCGCTGGCGGGCGTCACCGTCGCCGTGAAAGCGATGGATTGGCCATATGTGGCCGAGCCGTTGTTGGAAGTAACGGCCGTCGTTGTTGCGGCATGACCGCCGCTTTGTGCGAAGGTCGGCGAGGTACTGCCGGCAAAGTTGCTGTCGCCGCTATAGATCGCAACGACGGCGTGGTTGCCAGCGCCAAGGGTCGAAGTTGCGTAGGCCGCTACATTACCGCCGAGGGCCACCGGGCTGCCCACATTGCTGCCGTCGATTTGGAATTGCACTGTCCCCGTCGGCCCAGCGCCGACATCGGGATTTACAGTCGCTGTGAACGTGACCGATCGCCCATAGATCACCGAGTTGTTGTTGGACGTGACGGCGATGGTCGTGGAGATTCGAGTGACACTTTGTGTGATTGTCGGCGAGGTGCTGCCTGCGAAGTTGACATCACCGCTGTACGTGGCCACGATGGCATGGCTGCCGGCGGTGAGCGTCGTGGTGGCGTACGCGGCGATGCCACCGCTGATGGCCACCGGCGTGCCCACGTCGCTACCGTCAATCACGAATTGCACGGTCCCCGTCTCCCCGCTGCCGCTGGCTGGCGCCACCGTGGCCGTGAAGGTCGCCGGCTGGCCGTAGGTTGTTGAACCGTTGTTGGATGTGACGGCGGTGGTAGTGCCGATGCTGACGACATATTGGGTAAACACCGCGCTGATGCTGCTGGCGAAGGTGCCGTCGCCGCTATAGACAGCCACGATGGAATGAGTACCGGCGCTCAACGTGGAAGTGGTATAGACAGCGGTATTGCCGCCCAGACGTGCTGGACTGCCCATGTTATTGCCGTCGACCTGGAACTGCACGGTTCCTGTCTCACCACTGCCGTAGGCCGAAGACACTGTTGCCGTGAAGTTCACCGACTGGCCATAAATGGTTGTGACGTTATTGGAAGTGACGGCCGTGGTAGTGGGGCACAGGACAACGATCTGCAAGGCGGTCGAAGAGGCGCTGCCGGCAAAATTGCTATCGCCATTGTAAATGGCGGCCACCGAATGGCTGCCGACATACAGCGACGATGTCGTGTAGCCGGCGGTGTTGCCGTACAGGGCGATGGGGCTTCCCACTGGCCTACCGTCGATCTGGAACTGCACGGTGCCGCTCTCACCGCTGCCAATGGCAGGCGTTACCCTCGCCGTCAAGGTCACGGACTGGCCATAGACCGGCGAGGAGTAGTTGGATGTGACGGCGGTAGTTGTTGTGACCTGGGTAACCGTGAGTGTGCCATTGACAAAAGTGAACGAGTAGTTCGCCGCGGCGAGGCTTCCCGCCGCGGCGGTGAGGGGATAGACGCCAACCGGGCTGAAGGTCAAGGCCGTCGAGGCCAAGTAGGCTGAACCCGAGACCACCGAACTGGTGTCCCCATCGACGAAGCCGGTGATTGAGTCGGTAAATCTCGGGTCGCCGGCACCGTACATCCTGCTGGTGCTGATGACGGTGACGGTCAGCGGCGCTGCGGCAACGATTTGTGTTAACGTCGGGCTGGTGCTGGAGCCAAAGTTGGCGTCACCGCTGTAGAGGGCCACGACGGAATGGCTGCCGGCGGTCAATTTCAAAGGCGTATAGGTGGCTGTGTTGCCGCTGAGGGCGACCGGGCTGCCAGCGTCGGCGCCGTCAATCTGGAACTGCACGGTCCCGGTCTCGCCGCTGCCGCTTGGGGTCGCCACCGTCGCCGTAAAGGTCACGGCTTGGCCGTACGTGGCCGAGGCGTTGCTCGACGTGACGGCGGTGCAGGTGAATTTCCCGACCATGAGAGTCTGCGTTATCACGGCGATGGCCGTCGGACTCCCGGCGCCGTCCCAGCCACCGGCCGCCGTATCAAACGCCTCGTCGTAGGCCGCCAGCAGACCCGCCGAGGAGTCCGCCGTGTCGACCGTCGGTGGCGTGTCGGTCACATAGTGTCCGTCGGCCACCAGCAGACTGCTCAGATAGATATTGCCGCCATAGGTGAACGTGCCGGGGCCGGCGTACGGGTAGCTGTCCGGAGCGCCGCCGCTGAACATCGTGCCGCTGGGCACGCCCGGATTGTTGCCGGTGGTTGCGGTGGCGAAATTCTGCATGTCCCCGGCGCTCTGGCCCAGGCCGAAGATGATCAGTGTCGATGAGATGCCCTTTGTGGCGTTGTGCAGCGACGGCGGCGAGCCCACCACGTCCTGACCGGCCGCCACCTCCGTGCTGCTGTTGTCATTATTCAGAATCCCGTACGTGAATCCGGCCTCGACCCGCGCAGGGCCCTTCTTTCCAGTGGCCGAATCCGTCAACAGGTAGTAGGTGTCGCTGGCCAATTGCCCGGTGCCGGAACCGGAATGCGCGGTGTAGGTCGTGCCGTTGAAGATGTCATCATTGAGAGACCCGGC
>Ga0181520_10007972_pt1 | contig 15284 bp, 10 predicted proteins | sample PEATcosm2014_Bin_29_FD_132451 | JGI IMG/M metagenome (GOLD analysis project Ga0181520, IMG submission 132451) | Peatland microbial communities from MTU Mesocosm Facility, Houghton, MI, USA - PEATcosm2014_Bin02_30_metaG | ecosystem: Environmental > Terrestrial > Soil > Wetlands > Peat | place...
AGCTTCCTATGGCAATAGGAAAGCGTTCTCTATGGCACCATGCAAGTAACCCAACACCACTTCTCCCCCCATGAAACAGCCAGTTTCCAAGAACAAAATTCCGAATGCTGTTGAAGACGGGTCAGCGCAGTTGTCGAGGTGGCCACCGGCTGCGGGCGGCGCCGCCGTAGGCCCCATCGCAGCACGTCGGCCGCGCTCGCCTCGCCCACCGAGACCACTAGCGTATCGAGGACGCCTGCCAGTAAAATCGTTCCAATTAACCATTTCTTGAGGGTCATTCTCGTATAATCTCGCTTGAACCATAGAACTTGTGGTAACATGGATGGAAGATGATCATCCCCAGTTCCCATGATACCATCGCAGAAAACAACTATCTTACACCAAAATCAATACTGGGAAGAATATGGGGGAAAAGAAAATGGGAAAGTAGGAGCAAACATCATGGTCCTTTCCAGTATTCTTCCTCCATCTTTCTGTTCTCCATTTTTCTGTCCGCTCTCTTTCTCTTGCTTTTCGCATGCCGTGAATTACACTCTCATGGAGGGCCGGGCAAGCGGCGGAAGTCGCTCTTGCCCGCCTTTTTCCAGAACAGAAAGCAACAAGGTACCGCATGAAAACCTCCTCCTCCCGAATTTTTGCCTCGATTGCATCGTTGCTCGTCGCTCTCTGCGCGTTCTCTGCTCGTGCCGAAGACGGCAGCCTCTCGCCGCGCGAGTTGGCGGCCATTCAATCGTCGTTCCGCATGGACGACCACGCCCGGGCGATGTACAACGCGGTCAGCAACCTCGATATCAGCCAACTCTCGCTGAATCGCGACATCATCCGCAAGCATAACGACCTGTTCAGCGACAAGATCAAGACCAGCACGGTCACCAACCAGCTTGCCTCCGGGCGGTGCTGGCTTTTCGCCGGCCTGAACGTCCTGCGGCCGGCCGTCGTGGCCAAGCACAAGCTGGGCAAGTTCGAACTCTCGCAAAGCTACCTGACGTTCTGGGACAAGATGGAGAAGGCCAACTGCTTCCTCGAAGACAGCATCGACCTGGCCGATCGCGACACGCTGGACCGCGACGTGCAGGTGGTACTCACGCGGGCTGGCCAGGATGACGGCTGGTGGGAGTACGTTACCGCCTTGATCAACAAGTATGGCGTGGTCCCTCAGGAAATCATGCCCGAAACCCACAGTTCGTCGAACACCGCGCACATGAACGGCGTGCTCCGCAACAAGCTCAAGGTCGATGCCGTGCGGCTGCGCCAACTCAAGAGCGACGGCAAGCCATTGGCCGAACTGCGGGCCGAGAAAGCCAAGATGTTGGCCGAGGTCTATCGCATCCTGGCGATCAATCTGGGCGAACCGCCGGCCAACTTCGCCTGGCGCTTCGAAGACAAAGACTCGAAACTTAGTCCGCTGAAGACCTACACGCCGCAATCCTTCTGGAAAGAGTGGTTTGGCGACTTCAACTTCAGCGACTACGTGCAGCTTGCCAACGTGCCGGGACAGGACTTCGGCAAGCTTTTCCTGCTCACGCATTCCCGCAATATCCAGGGAACGCCGGACGTGCAGTATCTCAACGTGAAGATCGACGTGCTCAAGGCCGCCGCCTTGAAGTCGGTCCTGGACAAGCAGCCCGTCTGGTTCGCCGCCGACGTAGGCAAGGACCAGGACGGCCCGCACGGCATCATGGCAGTGGGGATGCACGACTACGCGGCGATCTTCGGCGACAACGCGAAATTGACCAAGGCCCAACGCTGGGCGTATTACGACGGCGGGCCGACCCACGCCATGGTCCTGATGGGCGTCGACCTGCAGAAAGACAAGCCGGTCAAATGGCTGGTGGAAAACAGTTGGGGCAAGGAACGCGGCCACGAAGGCTACTGGGCGCTTTACGACAACTGGTTCAATGAGCACCTCTACATGATCGTGGTGAAGAAGACTTACGTGCCCCAAGAGGTCCTCAAGTTGTACGGCCAGATGCCCGTGGTGTTGCCGCGCTGGCATCCCATGGCCCAACTCAGCGATTAACGGGCGTTTCGTGTGTGCGGTCATGTTTTGTGGCAAGTCTCGTAATGGTGGGCCGACGGGCACCATGCTTGTGGCCGGCATGGTCGGCGACGGCCGATCTGTTCGCGGGCGGCAAAGACGGGTCAGAAAAAAAGTGCCTGCCGCGGCGTTTTTCCCTCTCGGCCGCCGCGATCAAGCCGCCGTTCCGGGTCAGGCAGTGGTGTAGCCATTTCAAAAAAAAGGGGCCTTTTGGCTTTTTTGCGGCGATTTTCTACGTCCATGTGTATGTTTTGCTTTCGCTAAAGGTGTTGCTCGCATAGCGGAAACTGCGGGAATACGATCGCTTGACACTCTAACGATGGTCTTGCTACAGCCGAAATACCTAGACAATACCTAGCCACTTCGGCCCATTTCCTAGCCACTTTTGTAGCCAACCTAGCCACTTCCTAGCCACTTTTTTGGAAATATGCACATGTGTACAGTATCTAGGGGTCAGACACACGCCATTTTCCTTTAGCTATTTAAGTGCAGTGTCATAAAAATAATTAATTGCTACCAAGGCTCGCGGGGGCGTACGCGACCGTTGCCTGGGCGTACGGTGGGTCGAGGCACGAGAGCCACGCGCCACAGTTTCCGCGCAGCCGCCGGCGCGGACGCCGACTTGGGCAGGTCGGCGCCGCGCATTGCTAATGGCCCCCGGTTCGCTAGGCCGGGGGCCGGTCAAATTGTCAAAGAACAAATGCACGCGCCGAGTATTCAGGCGTGGCTGAATCGTTTCAGCGCGCTTTATACCCAATAATACGCATGCGATCCCAGGATCATTTGTCCCGGCGCTCGTAGTTCTGGCTTTAGCCGGTTTTTTTCCGAGTGGTGTAGGCCGTGAACAAGCGCTGCGCAGTTCCGGCACAGCGTTCGTAGTCCCGCCTTCAGCCGGAAAGCTCGCTCGAAATCTCGCCCGCGCACTAGATTTTTGGTGCCGACAGTCGTTCTTGATTCCGGGAAAATCGACTGATTGTGACAGCGAACTGGGGCAACTTCCGTTTCGCGGTCCAAGTTTGCCGGCTGATTTTCGCGAGCCGACATCGACGCGGACCGTGGCTGATGGATTATCAACTGCTCCAGGCGCAGGTGACGCGGAAGTATCTGCCGCTGCCGCCTGCGGCGACCGCAACGGCCCGCAACTCGCAGCCGCAGCAGGCCACCGGGCCCAGGCCGCCTAGCACGACTGCCCCAGACTGTCGGGGATCAGCCCAGCGGCCAAGCGGCCCCTGAGACCATCGGGGGGCAAAACCAGTTTCGGAAAGCGCATAGGGCGGCAGCGGTGCGCGCCGAGATCGGAGATAATGGAACCGTACTAGGCATACTGGCTGGCCGTAGGCATCTCCCGCCCCTTTCGCCGTTGACGAAACGCTGGCACAGGGGTTAAGATGGGGGGTGTAGGCCGTGCCAGAAGGATTGCCTGCGCAACCCAAAAGGCCGGAGGCCAGACCGCCGACCGTTCATACGGACACTTCGGCGGCCAGAGTACCGTTAGGCAAGCAATCGCATTTGCACAAATGGACACATTCGCTCATATCGCCGGTCAACTTGCTTCGTGGCCACCGAAAGACGAGATGGCATCAATTCTTCGGCGAGCGGGGCTTTCGGTCACGGTTGGTCAGTACTCGATCCGGCTGGACGATTGCGAGCACTTTGTATTCCAGGAATACGGTGGCGACCTCGGTGACCCCAGCATTGATGCAGATGCCGATTCCTCCGATCATTTGCTGCGCGACGCCAGTCGCGTGTCCCGTGCGCTCGCTGAGGCAAATATCCGGCACCGCTTTGAGATTTACGACCACAACGACGTTTTAGCGGGGTATCTCCACCATGACTGGCCGATAGATCCGGTCACCTAACACCGCCCGCCCGCACAGCCGCTGCGCGGACGCCTTGGTCGTGGTGCGCGCTGCAGTGGCGTAGTAGAATCAATCGTAGCTCGGCGCTGGTAGCTCCGGTCGGGGCGGCGTCGGGCAGGCAAACCGTTGTGCGTTCGACTTGAGGAGCATTGAATGGGTGCCATCCCGGACAACATGCTGTACGAGGGCCTCGCGGTGGACATGCTGTTTGCTCCACCTGGACCTCACTTCGGTGACCTGTTCCAGATTTGCGGCGTGGGTCATCCGCACTTTCCGCCCAGCGGCCAGTACCACTTTGACCGTCTGGCCGATCTCCAGTTTTCCCAGATCGACGACTACTTCGGTGTCCAGTCCCTTGCGGACGATGGCGATGATGTGGTCGTCTGGTTGTATCCACTCGTCCAAGGCAAAGCCGTACACCATAATCCCGGCCCCTTCGACGGCCTGCGACTCGACTACAGCGTGCTGCGCAACCCGGCGCGGCACGTAGCCTACTTCCTGCGATGTGTGGAAGCGTTCGCATCGATGCCCATCGCGCGTGTCCTATACGCCAGTCGAAAGATAGACCTGGGGGTTCCTCCCAATCTTGCGCCGCTGAATGAAGACATTGAGGCGATAAGCAGACATTGGCGCGAGCAGGGGATCGAGCCTGGGTCTCACGACGCATTGACAATCGACTACTAGACAAAGGACGCACAACACGGCACACCCGCTGAGCCGCCTACGGCGGACGCTTCGCGTCGGGTCTGCCTACCGTTGGCCGCGCCGCGGCCGTCCATATTTCTACGAAGACCACGAGTCCTGATGGAAGCATCTGATTGGAAACAAGGCTGGGGCGAGGATCGTGTGGTTACCCTGCAAGGAGATGGGCGAATGCTGCCCGTCGAATCGCAGCGGTTTCTGAGGGACTACGGCTTGCCCAGCGTGGTAATCTTCGAGGGCACGGCCACTTTTGAGATCCATTTCACGCCTTTGGCCAACAATCTGCGTTCGTACAATACGCTGATCCGCTGGGGCGACTTCTACGATGCGGATCGTGACCGCGCATGGGGTGAACAGTTCGTCATCGCCGACGAAGACTTCTGTAACGGATCGGCCTGTTACTGCGTTCATGGGGCACGCGGAATTGTCACCCGCATTGATTGCGAACTCAGTCAGCCAGAGTGCTTCGTCAATTCCAGCGTTGCCCTGTTTGGAGAGGCCCTGCTTACCGCAACACACTGGTCTTCGGAGAATCGCGTACGCGGCGACATGCGCGCTCAGGACTCGCTAAAGATCCTTGGCGAGCGAATGAAGCGTATTGACCCCGCAGCGTTCGAGGAGCCAGATAGTCTCTGGCCTTGGCTCATCGCATTCGTGCCCAAAGAAGAACCAGGTTGGTTGGAGATTACGAACGACCCGGCAAGATCGAAACCGCGGTTCTAGTGCCTGCCAACCTGCCACGGCTGCAAAGTCGCTGCGCGACCGCCGCTTGATGGTGATGGCCGTGGAAGCGTGGTAGAATAGCTGGAAGTTCAGACCGGATAAATTTGGGGGCTGCGGCGGCAGCCATGGCCCCCGTTGGCTCGGGCTTGAGAGCCGTAAATCCGATCGAAGGAGACGACGCGTGCCACAATTACTGGTGATTGCCGGAGGTGTTCTCGCCCTTGCCCTTTCGGCACCTAGTTCCTATTCAGCGGAAAAAACGAGCGTCAAGGACCGGCTTATCGCCTTGCGCGATCGCGTCAAGGCAATTGCAGAGGGAAAGGAAACTGTCGAATTGACTGATGCAGATCGCATCCGCATCCCGACAGGCCTTTCCGATAACGATAAGATGATCTTCAAGGCATTGGCCGATTTCGGCCAAACGGTCAACGACGCGGATCTTGAAGCGGTTGCCGCCTTTGCTGTTTCCAAAGAGGGAGCAGGTATCCGCTGGGGGCTTGCTCAGCTCCTCGTTGACCGTGGCCGGTATGACGCCGCAGCCAGGGCGGCGATTTTCGATCTCGTGGCGAAACCGAAGGATCGGGAGTACAGGTTGTGGAAATGGTGGGAGACCAGTTTCTCCGATCGTAAGAACTACAAGGAACTCAGCCGTTCGTTTTGCGACGCGTTGCTCCGCCAATTCGATATCGGTGACGCGGGGACGAAGGTCGCCATTGCGGAAGTCTTTGGGAAGGGCGCTAATGAAGCGAGGCTGCCTCTCCAAAAGTTCAAGGATGCCGTTCAGTATGACCGCCGCCCAGAACCGAAAAGTGAGCATAAGGGCCAAAACACCGCGACACCGGCCAACAACAGCCAGCCGCAGGGTTCCGCTTCGCGGAATCAGCCTGGGGGCTGACGGCTAGGCCGACCCGTTGGGCGAGGTCGTGAAGGTCTCGCAGAAAGGTCGATCCCAATGAGATCCATTTTCGCCACCGCGATTTTGCTATTCTTCGCTTCCTATGCGATCGCTCAAGAGAAAGAGGAAACGAGGGGTGAAACCGTTGTGAAGCTCAAATCATTTACGGACCAACAACTGAGAAACTCCCTGGAAAAACTCCAGGATAGTTTCGATTTCCGCGAAGATTCTCTTTACGAGCCCTGCCTCAATGAAATCGTGCGGCGTGGCGGCAAGGCGTGGGAAGCGGTTTTGAATGCCAAGCTAGAAGCATTGAACAAGAAGCAGGTCAAGCTCGGTCAGGATGTCGACGACGCTGAGCCCGGAAATCACTACAACCTTGAGTTGCTTACCGCGCTGCGTCGAGTCCAGAAGAAACCCGACCCAGTGGTTGTCATGTGGGACGCGAAGGTGCCGTTGGAGGCCACGCCGCTTTCGCGTCCGAGGCTGAAAGTCAAGATCAAGAATGTTGACTGCGAGAAAATCACCGTGGGCTTTAGAAATAGCGGAGATTATCGAAGCGGACGTCAGGCACGCTGGCGGATCGTTGCGCGGGACGGCAAAGGCACGGAGTTGCCGGTCAGGGAACGACTGGGGGAGCGACACGGAAACATAGTCCTGAAGTTTGTCGGTGGGCAGTATGCGGAAGACGTTCTGGAGTATGGACAGTCGTGGGAGACGGTGCTCGATGTCGGCAGCTTTGTTAAAATAAGTCAACCAGGGACATATTCCTTGGAAGTGCTTTACCACAACACGAAGGCCATTGCCGATGAATCGGACATCAGCGGGTTGATCGTTAGTCGGGCGAAGCCCATCACGCTCATTATGCGGCCCTTGGTCATCGAATTGACAGCGCAGGAGCGGAAACAGGCCGCGCTTTGGATCGCCACCCTTAATGCAAACCAGCGGGTGAAGGTCGTTGCAGGGACCTATGGGGAATCGGCCTACAAGTTTGTGCCGCCCACTACGCCGGAAGGAAGGCTTCTCGGTATGGGCGTCAAGGCGGTCCCAGCGCTCGTTGAATCGCTCGGGGATAAATCGCTGTCCGACAAGAAACGCGCCTGGATTCTCGCGCTTCTATTCTCGGCAACTGGCGAAAACGATCCGCGCGATTCCGGCGTGCTGGGAGACTATGAGATCCGGGAAACGGGCTGGCAGGTATCGGGAAGCAAGCCGGGGGAGGGGGCGTCCGGTGGGCTGACGCCACCGTCTGAAGAGTCATGGTCTGGTGCGAAGATTGACCGTGAAGCCCAGGATCGACTCGTCGGCAAATGGGAGCAATGGTTCAAGAACGTGCAAGTCAGGCAAGGAACGAGTAACGACCGTCCGGCGCCGCAGCCCCGCCCAACACCGCCCACCCGCTGACGTCGCTGCGCGACACGCCTTGGACGTGGTGCTGGCCGCCGTGGCGTGATAAAATCAAACGTAGCTCGACGCTGATCGCTCCGGTTGGGGCGGCGTCGGGCAGGCGACCCGTTGGTCAAGAATGAAACATGCGCGAGATCTCACCAACCAATCGCGACGACAAGTCTATCAGCCTTTCGGCGCTCAACGAATCACCACGCTTCGGCGAGCAATCCGCCGCCGCGGAAGTCCGGATTGAGCCACCGCCACATAGCCGTATGGAATGCCGCCAGATCGGCTCACAGTGGATGTTGCTGATCCCGCCGGGCCGAAGCCGTCGCGCTCGCAACCTGGGCTTGTTCGGTGCGGTGTTTGCCGCAGCGGGCGCCGGATTCTTGTGGTTGTGCGGGTCAACATTGCTTCGCGAGCACGACAACAGCCTCTTTTTCGCTTGTTTGGTGCCCCTCGTATTCCTGGCCATCGGTTTGACGATGATTTACTTTGCGATCCGCTCCCGTTTCGGCTGGACGCAGGTGCTTATCGAGCCAGGCCGTCTGGTGATGCGACTTGCGTTTTGCGGTCGAGATACGCTGAAAGAATACGCGTGGAGCGAAGGCTGCTTCGCCCTTCTGGGCGTGGCCTATTGCGAAAATGACGAAGTCGTTGACCGGGTCGAAGTCTACACGGACAACGGCTGGGTCAAGTTCGGTACGTTCCTCGACAACAACGAGAAGCAGTGGGTCGTCGATCAGATCAACACGCAGCTCGGCTATGTTCCTGGGGACGACGAAGAAGACCAAGAGAGTGAGGACGACGATGCGAAGACGTGATTATGGACTTGGGCTTTCGCGGATATCAAATCATGACGGGCCGCGATTTCGTAGCGTGTGCCGAACGCTTGTCGCATAGCCCCAACGAAGCCGACTTGCGAACTGCGGTCAGCAGAGCCTATTGAGAATCGTCTCTCCGATTCGACAAGCGGATTCCGCACCAAGGTCCGCGCCCACGGGAAGCAACTTGGCCTGACGATTTCCGATTGAACGCAGACGCGGGCCGGGTGGCCCCGGGCAGGTAGCCTGCCCAGGGCCACCACAGATCCGGACGTGCTCACATCGGAGCACCTGGTTCCCTAAGTAAACGCCCGCTGGAGTCCCGCCTTTAGGCGGAATCGCCGCGGAAATTCCGCCTAAAGGCGGGACTCCAGCGCAGTCGCCCGTCCGGTCTGCACCTAAAAGCGGAAGAGCCGATTTTCTGGCAGAAGGGTGGCACGGGCATCCTGCCCGTACTGCATTTCACGGGCTGGAAGCCCGTGCCACGGCACACTTCCGTGTTGTCGATTTGATTCGCGTATGCTAATCTGAAGCTGGATTTGCAGCGACGTGCATCGAGTTTACGCTACCCAATAGGGCTGGAAGATGTCTCAATCGCAACCGGGCGGCCCGCGGGGTCCTGCCCATGATTCGGAAGATGGTCATAAGCGGCAGATGAATCTGTCGCTGAAGTTGCTGGCATCCGCCCATCAGGCCGGTGAGCCGGGCGCCTGGCTGGAGTCGGCCCTGCCCGCGATTTGTGCGGACCTGACGGCTGGCTATGTCGCCTTGGTCGCCGCCGACGGGGGACAATGGAACCGCCTGGCCGAAACGGGAACGGCCAGCGCGCTGCCCGTCGACCTGCTGGCCGAAGCCCTCGATCGCGAGGCCCTGCGGTTGCAGGGTAATTGGGCCGTTGGCCCGCTGGCCGCGCGGGCCGTTTCCTCCGAGGCCCTGGTCGTGCGCTGGGCAAGTGCACCCCCGCCGGACGCCATGGCGGAAGTGGAAGCTCTGCTGCCGGTGCTGCGCGAGGCCTTGGCTTCCGTTCGCCTGCGGCATCGACAACTCCAGCGGATCCGCCGCCTGGAGACGATCCTGGAAATCGCCAGCCAGTGGAACCAGACGCGGGAGATCGAGCCGCTGCTGGTGCAGATGGCCGAGGCCGCCACGCGGTTGTTGAAGGCCGATCGGGCCAGCATCTTCCTCTGGGACCGTACCCACCATTGCCTGATCGGCCGTCCGGCCTTGGGCCTCAAGGGCGGCGAACTCCGCGTGGCCGACGACCGCGGCGTGGTGGGGAGCGTATTGCAATCGGGCCAGCCCGCCCGCGTCGATAGCGCCACGCAAGCGGAGGCCATCGATCATAGCGTCGATAAACAAACCGGCTACCGCACGCGCACGCTATTGTGCGTTCCATTGCAAACGCGCGCGGGCGAGCGGTTGGGCGTGTTCGAAGTGATCAACAAGCTTGCCGGCGCGTTCACGCGCGAAGACGAAGAGGCCCTGGCGGAACTGGCCGCCCACGCGGCCGTGGCCTTGGACAACGTCCAGGACCGCCAGAAACTGATCGCCGCCAACCGCCAGATTGTCGACCAGGCGGCCCAAGGCGTGTTGCTGATCGGCGAGTGCCCGGCCATCCAAGCGCTGCGGGCGATCGTGCGCCGCGTGGCTGAGACCGACTTGGCCGTGCTGATCGGCGGCGAGAACGGCACCGGCAAAGAGGTCGTGGCCCAATCGATCCACTATCTCAGCCGTCGCCGCAGCCAGCCGTTCATTGCCCTGAACTGCGCCGCCATCCCGGACACGCTGGCCGAAAGCGAGCTCTTTGGACACGAGAAAGGGGCCTTTACCGATGCCCACGACGCCCGGCCGGGCAAGTTCGAACTGGCTTCCGGCGGGACGCTGTTTCTCGACGAGATCGGCGACCTGAGTTTGAATTGCCAGGCCAAGCTGCTGCGCGTGCTGGAAGAGAAGGTGTTGGTTCGCGTGGGCGGCTCCGCGCCGATCTCCACCGACACCCGCGTCTTGGCCGCCACCAACCAGAAGTTGGCCGAGATGGTCCAGCAGCGGCGCTTTCGCGAGGACCTGTATTTCCGCTTGAACGTCGTGACGCTCGACCTGCCGCCGCTACGGCAGCGCGAGGGCGACATCCTGCTCCTGGCCGAGCACTTCCTGGGCGATTTCTGCCGCCGCGCCCGTCGCCAGCCGCCGCAGCTTTCCGCCGCCGCCCGCAAGCGGCTGGCCGAGCACCACTGGCCGGGCAACGTCCGCGAGTTGCGGAACCTGATGGAGCGGCTGGCCTATCTCAGCGAGGGCGACCGCATCGAGGCCGAGGAACTGGCCTTTATTCTCTCGCCGCGGCGGCCGCCCGCGGCGCTCGTCGACGACCTGGAGCAAAGCCTCCCGGACGCCACGGCCCGCTTCCAGAGCGAGTACATTCGCCGCACGGTCGAGCAGCTTGGCGGCAACATGAGCCGGGCCGCCCAGCGGCTGGGGCTGCACCGTTCCAATCTCTATCGCAAGATGCGGCAGCTCGGCATGGACGTTCCCGACGCGTCGGATCCCGAGGAGCGGCAAAGCGATACTTGAGAATCCACTTCCACTTATTGTGCAGTCTGCGTCTACGAAGCCGCGGATAGGTCTTCCACGCGGACGATGTGCAGAAGCGAGCAGTACTCCACGCGGTCAAGAATACCAAGCGACTCGTCCCCGGGAACCGCAATGTCAATCCGCGATCGTAGCACCCACACGAGTTCCGGGTGGCGAATATCAAACGTCTTGCCGTCTGTCAAGTGAATACGAAGGGGAACGAACGGGGTCCGTCGGAGGAGCTGGACGAATTCTTCGGCGCGCATCGGAATTCCTTGAGAAGGACTGTCTTGGAACCACGCGTGCAGCCGAAATTAACCTGCACGCTGCAATTAGTCTATGCAATCCGGCCTTTGTGTATCAAGTGGGGCAAGGCCACAGGGGAGAAGTCCGAAGTCCAAAAACGTGGCTACGGACATTGCGGTTCGCGCGACTGGAGTAACTCCCGCACCCACACGGCGTCGTCATCACAAAGCGGCGGCTGAAGGTCGGCATCGTAATTCAGTGACCGGTCGTAACGGGCACGATCGTAAACGGTGGCGGAGGCATCCTGCAGGTCTAGCGGCACGAGGAGCGTCGGCAATCGATCGTGGATCGTCCAGGGGTAAACAGTTGCCACGGGCCGCCGTTGGCAGCGGCTCGCCGGCCACGTAAGCATCGCTGGCCGCGGCAAGGACGATCGGTAAGTTGCGTCACGGCATTCTAATCCATCGCTCGCCAATCCACGGCAAGTGGTCTTCACGATCCCCAAACGCCTGCGACTGCACGCCCGCTTCGATCGCAAGCTGCTGGGCAAGCTGGCCTCATGCGCCTGCACGTGCATTCGCGCGGAAGTTGCGCGCCTGCTGGGCCGCGACGACGCTCTGCCCGGCGTGGTCGCGGCAATCCAGACGCACGGCGAGTTGCTGCCCTAGCATCCCAACATCCACTCGCCATAAGATAGGCTGGCAAAATCCTGCGATTCAAATTGCCTGCCAGTCAATAAAAACTGACTCAGCGTAGTACAAATGTCGTTCAGGCTGATCGTTTTGTCTAGGCAGCGCATCACGCCCGGCCGTATTGGGCAAACACCGTCTCCAGGGCCTGCAGAGCGATGTCCTTCTTCTGCTGGTCGGAGCCGGCGCAACCGCCCACGGTCGCCCCCAGCCAAGACAAGTCCACCACGATCGGTCCGGCAATCGACCGGCGGACGACTTGATCGGCGGGCAGTGTGTCTAAAGTGCCGGCCGAAACAGATTGCCGGCCTGGCAACACCGCGGACCCAGCGGTCGGCAAGTGTGGGTTGCCATCGATACGGCCAAACGTTGTGACGTCCGCCGCCGCTGGGTTCCGAAAAATCGTATTGCTCGTAAGGGGCGCGGCAGTTGTTGCACACGCGATGCTGACGGTCGCGGCGGGCGCCGCGCTGGAAACGCTGGACAAAAAGTTGCTTGTCGTGGCCATTTCTACCGGACTGGCAAACGCCGGAGTCGTTGCGGCTGCGACGGCGGCGGAACTAACGACGAACGACGGATCGAAAATGAAGACCCCACCCGCGCCGACCGTCAGGCTGGTGCTTGCGGGGATCGCTGACGCTTTGGATACGACGAGCGTGCCCAAGGCGACCGTGCTACCGCCGGTATAGCCATTCACGCCGCTGAGAACCACCGTCCCCGGAGCACCGACTGTAAGCCCGCCCGCGCCGGTGATCCCGCCGGAAATGGTCAATTGACTGCCGGCAGCGGGAAGCAAGGTCAGGCCGCTGTCCAGCGTCAGTGGACCGGTTATCGTGTCGGAGCCTGGGTCGAATACTGGCTGACTGGCCAGGGGATTGCCAAACTGGTCGAGTGCCGTCGCTACGGGCGGCTGGCCGGTATTGCTGATGCTCGTCAGTGTTTGCTCCACTGCCACGGTCACAGTGCTGGTCGTCTTCAGTCCGAACGGGTCGGTAATGGTCACCGTGAGGCCGTAGGTTCCCCACATGCTGAAAGTGGCTACTGTATGCTGCGCGTCGTGTGTGCCGCTGACGCTGAATTTGGGAGCCGTGGCCCCAGCGGGTAGTATGGTGGCGGCCCAACTATACGTCAGGCTCGCCTCACCCGTGGCAATGTCCGCTCCCAAGACGAAAAGCCCGGTTGCTACGCCGGTGACGGGATTGAGCGCGGCACTGGCCGGCGTGGCCACCGTAGGGCCGCTGTTGTCCACAATGAACGTGCTGCTGGGCGCGGAGGCCGCGGCCAGGTTGCCCGCCAGGTCCGAGGCTGTGCCCGCCGCGATCGAAATCCCCAGTGTGCCGTCGCCCGTGATGTTGCTGACGGTGACCGTATAGCTCTGCCCCGAGCCGGAGACGCTCACTGTGCCCGTTGCCGTGCGGGTGGAATTGAGGGTGATATTCGCCGCGGACAGGGTACTGGTGTTGAAGTGCGGATCGGCATAGGTCACCGTGTAGGTCACCTGCGAACTGGAGTTCGCATAGGCCGCAGACGGATTGCCGATGGTGATCGTTGGGCCGGTCAAAGTCCAGGACATGGACGCGCCGGTCATGAGCGAATTGCCGTAGTAGTCGGTCACTCCCGAGCCCAGGCCGGTGACCGAGAGCGTGTAGGCGCCGGCGGCGGTCGTGAGGCCCACGAGGTTCCCCAGTACCCAGTTCTGGTCGTCGCTGGTGGTGAGCGTTGCGCTTTCCAGGGGCAAACTGGCGGCCACGCCGCCGTTGGCCAACAACAATTGCAGGTCCTGCAGCTTGAAGTCCTCCACCGGCTCGCTGAAGGTGATGGTGATCGAGCTGACCGGTGAGAAGGTGGGCGACGCCGGGGCGGTGATCGCCACGGTGGGCGACGTCGTGGCGATGGTCAACTGGTTGACCGGCGAGTTAAGGGCGCCATTGGTATAAGTGTAGTTGTATGCCTCGACGGCCCCCGAAGAGCTGACTTCGGTGGCCTCGACGCTGTACGTGCCGGCCGCCAGGGTGGGAGTAATTTCCCCTGCCGGCAGCGTCCAGGTGCCGTTGTCATTGTTGGTCGCCGCGTAGTAGTTGCCGTTGACCCACACGGTTACCGTCGCGGTGGGGTCGCTCAGCGTACCCGTCAGGGCGGGCGAACCGGTGCCGGTAGCCAGTGTATTAACGCCAATCGTGTACGCCGGCGCGGTGTAGCCGCTGCTGGCGGCATAGGTGCAACTGGCCGTCATGCTCGGCAGGGTTGCCCCGGCCACCGTCTTGACACCGCTCACGGTCAAGCTGTCCCGCAATGTTCCCAGCGACGAAGTGGTCAACAACACGCTGCGGTCGTCCGACTGCAGCACGGCGGAAGTCACGGTTATACTATTGGTGATCTGATAGTTACCAATCGTCTGGGCCGTGACGGGATCGACGGGCTGGCTGAAGACCACCAGCACCTCGGTCTTATTGGCAGTCGTGGGGGTAGTGACGGTCATGCCCACCGGAGTAACGCTGACGGGCTGCGAAAGCGAGCCGAACAAGCCGTCGTAATTCACGGCCGCTACCTGGTAGGTGTAGAGGGTGTTCGAGGAGACGCTGCTGTCGATGTAAGTGGTCCCGGTGGAGATCACGTATGGCGTAAACGTGCCACTGTCCGGGTTGAGGGCCGTACTGTTCGACAGGACGTAGCTGAATGTGTCGCCGCTGACCGCGGCGACGGGGAAGGTGCCGTCGTAAGCTGCCTGGGTGGCGCCGCTGATCACCACGTCCTGCCCCACGAGCAATCCTGGGGCCGAAGAAAGCGTGACCGTGGCCAGCGAAGTCGTCGTGCTGTAAGTGAGATCGCCGGAAGGGATGGAGACGGCCGACCCCAGCAAGGGGCTGACGACGCTGCCGTTGCTGCCTACGTTATTGCGGTAGATCTGGTAGAACGCCACACCGCTGGTGGGGATCTGAACGGCGTCCCACGTCAAGGCGACTTGACTGCTGGTCGCGACGGCGCTCAGGTTGGCCGGCGCGGATATCGGCGTGGTGTCGATGTTCCCGCCATAGGGGCCGAGGTAGGCGCCCGGGATCGGCGCCACCAGGCTGGAAGACATGCTTCCGCTCCCCACGCCTGTAAAGGAGTATTGGGCGGTGATGTTTGCCCCGCTGGCGTTGGCGGAAGGCGTCGAGGGCAAGGTGTAAGTAAACTCGTCATCGGTCCCCGCCACGACGGTGACCGCAAAAGTGCCGTCATAGACCGCGGGCGTGGCATTGGCGATTTGCACTTCGTAGCTGAGTGAATATGGCACTGCGCTGGAAGTGAATACGGTGGCCGTGGTGCCGCTGTAGGTGATGCTGCTGACGGACACCGTCGGGGCATAAA
>Ga0181520_10007975_pt1 | contig 15283 bp, 11 predicted proteins | sample PEATcosm2014_Bin_29_FD_132451 | JGI IMG/M metagenome (GOLD analysis project Ga0181520, IMG submission 132451) | Peatland microbial communities from MTU Mesocosm Facility, Houghton, MI, USA - PEATcosm2014_Bin02_30_metaG | ecosystem: Environmental > Terrestrial > Soil > Wetlands > Peat | place...
GGCAGCGCAACAACGATTCGACGCGGAGAAGCGGGTGGAATCGCCAACGAGGGCGAAATAGTGTCTGCCGGTATGCCCGTTCAGTCCTTCGAGAGGGCTCCCGTCACTTCTGTCACCGTCTATCATCGGGAATGAGATGAAGTCCAACGAGATTCGCGTCCGTTTTGCTCCATCGCCCACTGGCCATCTCCACGTGGGGAATGCGCGAACGGCGCTCTACAACTAACTGTCATGGGTGCCCCATCCTTGCGACGTTTTTTTGTCGCAAGGACGGGATACCACGGATCCAAATCGGACAAAATCATGCGGTCAGACACCTAGACATGACGTTCCCCTCCATCGATCTCAGCTTCCCGCACCGCTGGAGAGCCGAAATCCTCCCAGTCCGGCCGCTCATCCTGCCTCCGCGCCACTACGTCTACCCGCGTCAGGCGGAGGAGATCGAGCGCGGCGCGCTTGAAGTGCTGGTGACGCCTTTCCCTGCACCAGAGCAGCCGGGTGCCCCAGCGCCTGCCCTGAGCTTGCCGAAGGATCGCGATTCTGCGACCTGGGACAGCACAGCAGCACACCCAGCGGTGGACACGCGCCCCTTTCTGGCCACCTGCGCGCTTGGTTTTCGCGACGCAGCGGTTCCCACTGGCCTTTGGGCTGCTCCCAATGCGGATGAGATTTGTGCTGTCTCGGGCGGCTACGCCTACGTCATCCGCACCAACGCTCCGGAGATCTTCACCATGATTGCTTACCGGCCGGTGCTGGAAGTGCGTCCAGTTGTGGAGGCGGGGCTGCTTTTATTCGTTGGCCATCACGCCATTCTGGCCTGGGGCAAGAACGGAGAGGCTTGGCAATCGGAGAAACTTTCCGCCGAGGGGGTCACCGTGACTAGCGTCGAGAACGGCATACTGCGCGGGCTGGGATGGGATCTGATGACCGACAGGGAGACGCCGTTTGCGCTGGACCTTCGCACTGGTCTCCCAGCAAGAATTTGAGCTGATCAATTGACATTTTATTGATCATCGTTGACCCCAAGCAAAGAACCGAAAACGTCGATGGACCATTATCTCTGCGAGTTGCCACTTTTCGTTTTCTAGTTCATTCTGTGCTCCGGCTACCCACGGTTTCTGAAGTTTGTCATGCGAAACCGCCGTTGGATGGGAGCCTTCCCGAGTTGAGGTGAATCCGCACCTGCCGGATGAGCTGTTCCATCAGGAGAACCGCTCGCAAGCCAACCAAGGATCCCGGCCAAGTTGCTTTTTTGACTTGTGCTACTCGCCGCCAGCCATCGACTGATCCCGCCGATGGGCTTGAAGGACTGAAGCGAATGAAGGATATTGTGATCGCAATTTTATACGTCGGGATGGTGATAGGGCCCGCCATCCTCGCCTTTTTTACAAAGCCGGTCGAATAGGAAGGTGCTGGAGGAAGTGCTGAAGAGGGAGCACTCTTGAGCTTGGCGCGCAGACTTCATCACGCAGAATAATCCTTACCCCGCCGCCTGCTCGACGCGGGGAAGGATGGTCTCATATGCAGAGTAGACGCCTTCAAAGACCGAGTCCCAACTGGCGGTGAGGGCATACGCGCGGGCGGCCTGGCGCATTTCTGCATGCTTTTCCGGGTCGGCCAGGACGCTTGCCACAGCCGCGGCAAACTCGGCGTCGGGAACGATGCGGCCGGTCTCGCCGTCACGGACAATGGTGCAAGGGCCGCCATCGGGCGTCACAATGGCCGGCACGCCGCTGGCCAGCGCCTCCAGCACCACGTTGCCGAATGTGTCGGTATGCGAGGGGAAGACGAACAGGTCCATGTTGGCGTAGGCCGTGGAGAGCGGCTCGCCCTTGAGCACGCCGGGGATCTCAGCGCGCGGCAGCCGCTCGCGCAGCCAATTCTCTTCTGCACCGTGGCCCACAATCAGAAACCGGAAGCTCTTGTGGCCCATCTTTTCCAGCTCTTCCTGCACCTGGGCCAGCAGCGTCACGTTTTTCTCGATCGACAAGCGTCCCACAAAGCCCAGCACCTGGTCGCGATCTTCGGGGTCGCGCTTGCGCTTTTCCGGATTGAATAGCTCGGCATCCACGCCGCGGGGCATCAGGTGGCAGCGCCGGCCGGTGGTGCGCTCCAGCAAGGCGCAAAGCTCGGGGTTGGGCGCAAACAGGACCTTGGCAATGGAGTAGAACTTGGCCGCGACGGCCATGGTCAGATCTTCGATCTTCTGGCCTGTCGATTCCGATTGCCGATACGGCAGCAGGCGCAGGAACCAGTCGGAACGGCGCGCCAGGTACTCGTGGACATTGGTATGCCAACTGGCGGCCAGGGGAAGGCCCATGTGGTGCGCCAGGCCGGCGCCCAGCATGCCCAGTTCACTGGGGCCGGTAATGTGAATCAGGTCGGGCTTGAAGCGCTCAACCACTTCGTTGATTTGCGGAATGTGGCGCACGAACGCCGGATCGAAGCGCAGGTCTTTTTCCAGGGCAAAAGAGAGAAAGCCGCGCGGCAGCTCGAGGGTCCACACATTGCCGTCTTGCGTCAGGGCCTGGTCGCGGTCACCGGCGCGTACGCAGAGAAAAGGCAAATTGCGCCGCCGCGCAAACGCCTCAAAGTGGCGGCTGGTGTGGGCAACGCCGTTTACCTCATGGAACGAGTCGGGAAAATACGCCACCCGCGGCGCGCTTGCGTTCATGTAGGGATCAGAATACAGCACCGTTCGCGTTGTTAGCGGAGTTAGCGGCGTGAGTGTAGTGCGTCGCAAACCCCGTTGTGTTTGTCTTGCATCAGGGCACGACTTCAGTCGTGCCCAAGCCGCCGAAAATGTGTGGTTCGGGCTTTAGCCCCTGCTGCATTCCGATCCCCAGACCGGTCAGAATAACTTCCCGAATCTACGGCGCACTGCATTCGCGATACATCGAGGGGCCGTACTCCATTACCAGCACAGCGATGCGAACTCCGCTAACGGCGCAGTGCCAGCACCGCTAACTCCGCCTTATCCGTCGTTCTCGCCCAGCGCCAGCCGCAGTTGGCGCGTCTCGCTCCACGCCAGGCGCAGGCCGCCCGAAACCACGCCCTGCCCCATCAGTTGAACCATGGAGATGACCCAGCTCATGGCCCTTGGCGGCGCCCCATTGGGCCACAATTCGCTCAGCGGTCTCAGCACGCCGTTGGAATCGGGGTGGTAGACGCGGTCATCCCAGGTACGCGAACCCTGCGGAAACTCGGGATAGTGTCGAATGGCGTCCACTGTGGACTGCAAAATACGATGCTTCCAGGGCTCGGCATACTGGGGCATAAAGAGCACGTTGCTCATCTTTTCGCGGCGAATTTCGTGCACAAATTCAGTAAAGCTGCCAGCGTTGGTCAGGTTGATATTGGCGTTCGGTTCCACGCCGTGACGGTCTCCGCCGCTGATGAGCTGCATGTTCCATTGCTCGGCCAGGCGCCGCACCGCGCGGTTCTCGTCCCAGTTGCGCAAACCGTTCAGTTCCAGCGCGTGCAGGTATGCGCCATTCTTCTGCAGGAACTCGTTGACCAGAAACTGGTGCTTCTCCGGGCCAATCAGGTAAAGGTCCCAAAGCGGGTGGTTGAAGACCACCAGGACATTGGGCTCCTCATGCAGCGCAACCAGGATTTCGCTAAACCGTGCGTCGCTGGGGTGCTCAGTGTACTCGGCCAGCGTGGCCATCCACTCATTGGCGCGGGCGATGGGCAAGTTATGCACGCCCAAGTGGAACGACTGTGCACCATACGGAGCGCTCCACTCCAACGAAACGGGAATCTGCCGCGCACTGGGAACGGTGCGCAGCAGCATGGGCGCCTTGATGGTGTCGTGGTCGGTGATGGAAACCATTGCCGAAAGGTCAAGCTTCTCCACCTGATTGGTCTCCAGATCGAAGGCAAGCTTGGGGGTCATGGGCGGCGTCCAGTAGCTGGCCGCATAGTCTACCCGCACGCCGTGCAGTTGCTCTGAGCGACGCTCAAGCCTGGAAAGCAGCGGGCGCATCACCGGGTACTGGTTGCCAAAATTGGCAAGGAAATCCAGCGTTTCCTTGGACTGGTTGGTGTGGCTGTGCAACGACACGCCAGACCGGAAGCCGCGCGGAGCGCTCTGGTCGCGCCACAGGTATGAGATGGACGAACTCGCCATTTTCGCTCCTCAGAAGGGGACTCGGATTCCGCGATCTTCCTGGATTACCCATCCTCAGTATCGGGAGCAACCATCAATAGAGGGTTAACGGCGTGCGAACGTGGGTTCAATTCAAAAGAGAATCAATATAGTCACCGGATAAGCCGGACAAGTCCGGGGGAAAAACCGGGTAATGGCTGAAATAACCGAAACGCAAAATGGCCGAAGCGAATGCGCACTGGGAATAGCGCGTCAGCCGTCGTGTTCTCCCAGGGCCAGGCGAAGTTCGTTCGCTTCGCTCCACACAATGCGCAGTCCGCCTGAAACCAGCCTTCTGCCCATCAGTTGCACCAATCCAACCCCCCAGCTCATCGCCCAAGGCGGGGTTCCGTCTGGCCACAACTCGCTTAACGGCCTGGCTACGCCGTTCGCATCGGGATGATAAACCCGCTGGTCCCAGGTCTGGGAGCCATCGGGAAACTCCGGATAATGGCGCACTGCGTCAATGGCGGACTGCAGAATGCGCAGCTTCCAGGGCTCCGCATACTGCGGCATAAAGAGGATTTCGCTCTTCTTTTCCCGGCGGATTTCATGCACAAACTCAGTGAAGCTGGTTGCGTTGGTCAGGTTCAAGTTGGCATTCGGTTCCACGCCGTGCCGGTCGCCGCCGCTGATCAGCAGCATGTTCCACTTCTCGGCCAGCTTTCGCGTGGCACGGTTCTCATCCCAGTCGCGAAGCCCGTTCAACTCCAGCGCATGCAGATGGCTCCCATTCTTTTGAAGGAATTCACCCACCCCAAACTCGTGCTTTTCCTTGCCAATCAGGTAAAGGTCCCAAGCCGGGTGATTGAAAATCACCAGCACATCGGGTTCGTCGTTCAGGGCAACCAGAATCTCGGTAAGGCGGGCCTGGCTGGGATGGGCGCTGAATGCCGCAAGCGTTGCCATCCAGCCCGTGGCCTTGGCGGTGGGCAGGTTATGCACGCCCAGATGGAAGGATTGCAAGCCATAGGGAACGGTCCACTCCACTGAGACCGGAATCTGGCGCGCGACGGGCATAGTGCTCAACAGCATAGGTGCGTTGATGGTGTCGTGGTCGGTGATTGACACCATTGGCGCTACGTCCAGCGTTTCAATCTGTTCGCTTTCCAGATCGAATGCCAGCTTGGGGGTCAGTGGCGGCGTCCAGTAGCTGGCCGCATAATTCACCGGCATGCCGTGGTTTACCGCCGACCGCCGCTCAAGGCGATTCATCAGCCGCTGCATCACCGGATACTGATTGCCGAACTTGGCCAGAAAGGCCAGCGACTCAGTGGACTGGTTGGTGTGGCTGTGCAGGGAAACGCCAGCCCTGAATCCTTGCGACGCATGTCTGTCGCGCCAGAGATACGAGATGGACGAACGGGCCATTTCTGCTCCTTCTTCCGTAATCGATCCAGACTCTCTGCGACTGTGCTGCAATCCATTTATCGCAGGAGATTCTCCTGCGGGTCAGGCCTCAGTTCCTGCAAAAATCGACAGCTTTTTTGCGTATTCCCTCAAAAACAGAAAAGCTCGCAAATGCGGCAAAACGACACAAAATGGCCGCAAAAACATTCTTGGATACAGTTGGGCAGAGACGGCAGACAGAAAAAGCTCGGCCTGAAATTTAGCCCTTAAAACAACGTAACAGAATAAGCGGGGTAGGGTTCTAGAGAATGGGACTGTCAGGAACTCCCAAGAATCCAGCTATTTGCGGGTCTTGGCCATTTCGGGACCCAGGAAATCCTCGACCGTCCAACCCGCCATGAGCTCCTTGCCCACGTCCTCCCCGTGGCTCTCGGAGAGCTTGCCGGCGGCCACTTCGGCTGCCAGGTAGTCCCCGGTAAGGCCCCGGCGCAGCATCTCGAAGGCCTGCTCCGGCGTGTCGGCAAACTGGAAGAGCTCGATATCCTTGGGCGAGATGGTCCCGCTATCTACGAGCGCCTCCAGGTTGAAGACCTTTTTCCAATACTCCGAGCCGTAGATGACCACTGTGATCTTCTTGGCCAGCTTCTGGGTCTGGGCCAGGGTGAGAATCTCGAACATCTCGTCCAGCGTGCCGAATCCTCCGGGAAAGACCACCAGCGCCTTCGACAAATAGGCAAACCAGAGTTTGCGCATGAAGAAGTAGTGGAATTCGAAGTTGAGCGAAGGCGTGATGTAGGGGTTGGGCCGCTGCTCAAAGGGCAGCCGGATGTTGAGCCCGATGGTTTTTCCACCGGCCTCGTAAGCGCCGCGGTTGGCGGCTTCCATGATGCCGGGACCACCGCCTGAGGTGACCACAAAACGGTGCCGCCGCGAGGGAATCTGTTTGGCCCAGCGCGTCAGCATCTGCGCCAGACGGCGCGCGTCCTCGTAATAGCGGGCCATTTGAACCGCCGCTACGGCGCGCTTGCGCTGCAATTCGGAGGCCGTGCCGGTGGCAATCTGCGGCACGCTGGCTGGCTGCTCGTGGCTGGGAGCCGGCTGCGTCGAGCCGGTGTTCTCAAGCAGTTCCAGTGCATGGTCGGCCTCTTCGCGTCCGCGAAAGCGCGCCGAACCGAAAAATACGACCGTATCCTGAATCTGTTCGTGCCGGAAGCGCGCCAACGGCTCAACGTACTCCGACACAATGCGGATAAGGCGACCGTCTGCGCCATTCAGAAAAGCCGAGTTCTCATACGCCAATGGCGCGGATTCAAGGGGTGGTGGCACGCCGTTGCCGGGAATGACGGCGACAGGCGCCTCGGTAGTTTGGCTGTTATTGCCGGCTGCCTGTCCTATGTTCTCTGTGGCTTCGTGATCCATGATTTATCTGTCCCGGTGGCGCATGGCGCTATTGAATGCAATCCATAGATTCAAAAGACCGAGCCCTGAAACGATACCGCGTACAGCGCCGTTGGCGGCATAGATGCTGAGCGTGGGAAATTGCAAAAATAGCGGGTTTTGATCCCAGAACATGTGCGACCAGGGCGCATAGCAAACCGCCAAACCGATATAAATGCGCAGCAGGACGCGCAGGAACAGTTCGGAGCGCTCCAGCCATCGCGGAATGCGCTGCGGCGCGTGACGAGTAGTCTGCTGCTCGTCGGGTGCCGGCGCAAACAGAGGCACCTGGCCTCGTGCCGGAACCGGGCTCACGGCGAGAGAAGGCGATGTGGGTTCGGGTTGCTGGGGCATTCTTGATCTACGCACAACGCGCCTGATTCCGGCCCATTCGCAGGGACCTTCCGCAGACCATGAGGTATCGGCCTGACACAGGGACGCCGTATTGCAACGGTATCACAGCGCAGACCGGTCGCCACCCGGATCAGGTCAAGTCCTTTGGCGCCAAGCTCAAGCGCCTTGCATGAATACAGGTTACAGGCCAGCTGTCTGACCCGATTGCTGGGGCGCCACCTGGTAGGAACCGTAGTCGATGGTCAGGACCGCCGTGCCGCCAATACGCACCTTGGTCTCGCTGCGGGTTTGCCGCGGGAACCAGAAGTCTCCGGTCTTGGCGTTTGTAAACTCAAGCAGCGTGCGCGAGATCCAGAACGAGGGGCTCTTGGCCGGCTCTCCATCCATCTTGGCCAACGCAAACTCCGCCGCATCGACCCAAATCTTTCCGCGATAGAGGAACTTGCTGGGCGCCAGTGGTTCAACCTTCATGACATACGCAGGACGGCCTGCCAGACTCTCGGTTCCGACCAGCTCAAAGCGGTAGTTTGCAGGCGACAATGCCGTTGATCCCTTGTCCTTGGCAGCTTCCTTCTCGCTCTCCACAGCCCGCTTGAGAACCTTGTCGCACAAGAACTTCGATCCGCTCTGGGAAAGAACTTTGAAGTTTTTCCCTGAAGCGGCGTCAAAGTTGACTTCGACCACCAGTTCCGCGCCTAGGGTGGCGGAGAAGCCCTTGTACTCCACCTTGTAACGTCGAATGGACTGGTATTGTTTAAGTTCTTCGGCGCGCGCCTGGTTGTGGCGCTGCATCTGGTCCACAATTTGCGCGGAGTTCAAGTTGGTCTGGGGAATCGAGTCTCCGCTCTCTGCTGTGACTACGCAGGCTGGAAACAGGAATAGGAACGCAAAAGATAGGCATCGGCCTGTCTGGGAAACCATGAGGGCATCATATCCCGGCCCTACGTACGCAACAATGAACGCCAGATTGAGATTTGCACGCCTCGCTCTCTGTCCGCGATATCCTGTCTGCACCACGATGATTCGATTGAACTATCTCGCAGTTCTGGCTGCCGGTTTCGGCGCCGCACTGCAATTCTCCGGCCCGGCCGCCGCACAGGAGGGCGCCAGCAACGTGATTCCATATCTCGACGCTCAGCCTGCACGCGCCCGCCACGGCATGGTGGTCAGCGTCCACCATCTGGCCTCCGACGCTGGTTTGGCCGTCCTGCGCGAGGGCGGCAACGCGGTGGACGCCGCAGTGGCCACGGGGTTTGCGCTGGCAGTGGTGCATCCGGCTGCAGGAAACCTGGGCGGCGGCGGTTTTTTGCTGTTGCGCACGCACCAAGGCAGGTCAACCTTTATCGATTTTCGCGAAAAGGCCCCACTGACGGCGACAGAGACGTTGTACCAGGACGCGCATGGAGAAGTAATTCCCCATGCCAGCGTGCTCGGCTATCGCTCCATCGCCACGCCGGGCTCAGTGGCCGGCCTGGTATATGCCGAACGCAAGTATGGCCGGCTCGGCCTCAAGCGGGTGATGGCCAAAGCCATCAAGCTGGCTGCGGAAGGCTTCGTGCTTTCGGCCGAAGAGGCCAAGGAATTGAGCGACCCCGACCTGGCGCGCTTTGCGGCCTCAAAGCGCATTTTTCAGCGCGACGGCAACCTCTACCGCGAAGGCGAGGTCTTTCGTCAGCCGGAGTTGGCGCGGACCCTGGAGCGCATTGCCGCCAATCCCGATGATTTTTACCACGGCAAAATGGCCCGGGAACTAGTGGAGGATCTGAGTAAAGGCGGTACGCTGCTGACCTTGGACGATTTGGCCCGGTACACCGTGATCGAACGCGCGCCGGTTGAAGGAACGTTTCACGGCTACACCGTGATCAGCGCGCCGCCGCCCTCCTCAGGCGGAATTGTGCTGGTGAGCGCGTTAAATATCCTTGAGGAATACGATCTGGCCCGCTTGGGCGACCGCACCGCCGGGTCGATGCACCTGATTGCCGAGGCCTTTCGCCGCTCCTACATGGACCGCGCCGAGTACCTGGGCGATCCGGACTACAACCGAATCCCAGCGGCCGAGTTGATCTCCAAGACATACGCGGCATCCTGGCGGCGCGGCATCGCGGCCGATGCGGCCAGCCCCAGTGCCACGCTGGCCAGGCCAGGGGGCTTTCTGCCTCCGCCCCCAAAAACCGCGGGCAGGCGCGTCGAGTCGCAAGACACCACGCATTACTCGGTGGTGGACGCTGAAGGCAACGCCGTGGCCGTCACCACCACCCTGAACGACGCCTTCGGCTCCCGCATCACCGCCGGCTCACTGGGCTTTCTGCTCAACGACGAGATGGACGACTTTGCGGTGAAGCTGGGCGTACCCAACATCTATGGCCTCATTCAGGGTCCGGCCAACGCTATCGCGCCAGGAAAGCGCCCGCTCAGTTCCATGACGCCAACCATTGTTCTTGAAGACGGCAAGCTGCGCTTTGTGCTGGGCTCACCGGGAGGCGCGCGCATTATCTCTACCGTGGCCAACATCTTTCTTTCGGCGGCCGAGGGCGGCCTGAACATTCAGCAGGCCGTGGATGCGCCCCGCTTCCACCATCAATACATGCCCGACAAGCTCTATTTGGAGCCAGGATTTGCGCCGGAGGCGATCACCGGCCTGCGTGCCATGGGCTACGACCTCGATATCGAAGAAAGTCACTGGTCAAACGGCGAATGCATTGCCGTTGACCCCAAAAGCGGCGAGCTGGAAGGCGGACAGGACCACCGCAGTCACTATGGCAAAGCGGCCGGCTACTGAAAACCGGGGCGCCGGTTCAGGCGCCCCAAAGCCAACCGCCAATGCTTCAGTCGTGAAGCACCACATTCAAGAGCGATTTGTGCACGCGAATGCCGCCGTTGTACTCAATGAAACCCATCTTGCGAAAGCGATTCATGAAAAAGCTGACGCGCGAGCGTGTGGTCCCAATCATCTCCGCCAGGGTCTCCTGGGTGATTTTGGGAATCAGGGTTTCCTGCTCGCCGGGCTGGCCGAATTCGGCCATAAGGAGCAGCATCCGGGCCAGCCTTTTCTCGCTGGAATTGAAGAGTTGATCCACCAGGTCGGCCTGGGTGCGCATGCTGCGGGCCAGAAGAAACTTCAGAAACATGTCAGAGAAGGCCTGATCCTCGCGCATGGCGCGGATCATCTCTGCACGCTCGATTTTCAGAGCCGTGCAACTGCTTATGGCGCTTGCTGACGCCATGCGTAGCCCCGCCGCGCTGGCAATCGATTCTTCGCCGACAAAATCGCCCGGCCCAAGCAGGGCGATAGTTGCCTCTTTGCCATGGTTGGAAACTACAGTGAGCCTGGCCCGTCCGCTCTCCAGGAAGTAAACGCAATCGGCTACGTCGCCCTGCCTGAAGAACGCGCGCCTCGGTTTAAGTTGTACTGTCTTGCGCCCCAACCCCGCCTTGGCCAGAACTTCGGCGGAGATCCATCTGCTTTCCTTCAGATCAGCCATCCCCGTGGCCTCTCCTCAATTCAGTCCCGCGCGGGACCGGTCGGTAGTTTCTCGAATTACACCACCCTTCCACACCCGGTCTCTGGGCGCGAGCAGGCCCGAATTCATTCTCCAATTTCTCGTATAAGGGAGGCAAGATTCTGTTCTCTTTTGAACACTTTTTTGTCCAACTCAATTTTGATCCTCTGAAAATCTCGTTCAAATTGAAGACGAGCAAATCAGATGGTCGCTTTGTGAACCATAGGACGCCCCTTCGGCACTCTCGTAGGCGAGACCCGCCGCCTCGCCATGGGCTGTTGTAAAAATGCGACAATTAGAAGAGCCGGTCGATTAGCCAGTCCGAACCGGCACGGGGGAACCGTTGACCATGCTGCGAGTCCTTTCGACTCATCTGTTCTTGAATCAGCGCCTTCATCCGGGGCTACTGGAACTCGCCAGCCGGTCGGGAGCCCAGGGCGTGGAGATTTTTGCCGCTCGCCAGCACTTCGACTACACCAGCCGCGAGCATATCGCCGAGATTGCCAACTGGTTCCAGTCAAACCCGGTACAAGCCTATTCAATGCACGCGCCGCTTTATCCCGACCGGGACATGGGCCGCGGGGGCGGGCCGGGAAACAATGTATTGCACCCGGAGAAAGCCCGGCGCATCGACGCCATGGACGACCTGAAGCGCGCACTTGAAGTTGCCGATTCCATGCCGTTCCGTAATCTTGTCCTTCACCTTGGAGAGCGCCTGGACGGCTGGTCGCCGCGGACTGTTGAATACGCCATCAACGCGCTGGAGCACCTGGGCGCATTCGCCCATCCACTCGGCGTACGCCTGCTGGTGGAAAACCTGATGAGCGAAGCGACCACTCCGGAGCACCTGGTGGAGATTCTGCGCACCGGCCACCTGACCCAGGTGGGTGTGTGCCTTGACCTGGGTCATGCCCACATTACGGTGGGCGCGGCGGAAGCGGTCGCGACGTTGGGCAGCCGCATTGCATCGGTTCACCTGCATGACAACCACGGAACAAAAGACGAGCACCTCTGGCCCGGCGACGGAACCATAGACTGGCCAGGAGCGGCGGAAGCTCTAAAGGCACTTGCCGAGCCGCCGGCAGCAGTGCTGGAAATCAGCCAGACCCTGAGCGGCGATCTAGCCGCGATCCCGGCGCTGGTTGAAAAGGCATTTGAACGGCTGAACTGATCTTGTTGATTGCACCTCAATGGCAGATGCCCAGACCGGGACTGTGACCGGTTATATTCTTGTGTGGCTGCGGCGGCGGGGTTTTTTGCGCAGCGAATACAGGATCGAGGTGCCGCAATGAACGATGCCCACCGGTTTCTTGTTACCAGAAGAAAACTGCTCAAGACCGGATTGCTTGCGGCTTCAGGCTGCGCATGGGCGCCTTGGCGGTTGAGCGCGACACCAAGCCAGAGAGCCGACAACGCAGGCCAAAGCTGGAGCATTGGCAACGAGCTGATCGAGAGGGTGGTCGGCTTCGCGCCCGCGACCGGGTTGTTTACCCGCCAATTCTCATGCCTTGCGACGCACACCAACCTGGTTCGGGCGGAAAAGACCGCAAGCTCGATGGCTCCCGAGTTTTCCTTCCTTTGTAATGGCCACCTCTGCACGGGAACCAATGCGGCCTTTGAACTGCTTGGCGCAAACCCGTCTAATTCCGTCGACGGCAAGTCGTTATCCATCCGGCTGCACCACATGTCGCTGCCGCTTGAAGTGACGGTGGTTTACCGCGTTTACAAAGGCCACGCAGCCACTCGCAAGCGCCTGGTGTTGCGCAATACAGGCGCTTCTCCACTGCATCTTTCGCATCTGTGCGTTGAGTCCTTGGGTATCGCACTCGGACCGGCTAACGAGACTACGCTGCTCACGCAATATGGAACCGTTCCGCGCGAGACGTTCTACACAGGGCGCTCTGAGGACGCTGGGTTGCTGGTGGCCAACGGGCGCACGGGGGATGGTATCGCCGTCATCAGCGAGGTGCCGGGCTATATGAAGCGTACCGAGATCGGCGGATGGGATGCGGCGGAAGGCGTGCGGATCGGCGTAATGTACGATACCGACCTGATGCCCTTTGAGCGCACCCTTGCGCCCGGCGAAGAGTTCGCCACCGCCTCCGCATCGCTGGTCGCCTTCCGCAGCGGGGACGGCTTCAACGATCCGCATTGGGCGCTGCCCTCGTACACGGCCCAGGTATTGGAGCGGCGCGTGGATACCCAGGGGCCGCCGTGGATCTACAACACATGGGAGCCGTTCGAGCGCGGCATCAACCACAACATTGCTCTGGAACTTATCGATGCCGCCGGAGCCATGGGCCTGGAGATCTTCACCATCGACGACGGCTGGCAGCAGGATTACGGCGCGAACGCTGTGAATCTGACCGCGTTCCCCGGCGGGCTGCAACCCATCATGGACGCGGTTGCAGCCAAGGGCATGCGCTTGGGACTGTGGATTCCCATGGCGGCGATCGCCAAGACCACTGCGGATTACCGGCCGGAGTGGGCCGCGCTCGACCAGCAAGGAGCCCCAAAAACCACTGGGACCATGGCCGGCGAAATGTCCGTGATGTGCATGGCGACCGCCTATCGCGGGCGCGCCGCCGCGCGCATTATCGATGCCATCGAACGGTTCAAGCTGGCCTACGTCAAGCTCGACCTCACCACGATCTTCAACGCCTACGGCGAAGCGCCGGGCTGCTGGGCCAAGGGACACGACCATGGCAACTGGGCTGAATCGCTGAACCTGATCTACGAAGGCATCTCGTATGTGACCAATAAGGTCTATGAAAAGCACCCCGATGTTCTGCTCGACCTGACCTTCGAGTTATGGGGCCAGAAGCACATTATTGACGCGGGCCTGCTGGCTGCAGGCGATCTGGATTGGATGAGCAACGTGGACGACCGCGAGCCGGATTCTGCCGGTCCCTTGCAAGCGCGGCAATTGCTTTACTCGCACGCCGCCTCAATGCCCGCGGAAAGCATGCTGATCGGCAATATCCATGCTGAATTGCCAACCATTCAGGAGAGCTTTGCCACGGCCATCGGCTCGGCGCCCCTGTTGCTGGGCGACCTGCGCAAGCTAACCACCGCCGACCGCAAGTGGTATCACGAAAAGATAAGCTGGTTCAAAAAGTTGAGGCCCAGCACAAAGATCAGCGAAAGCTTCTTCCCGCTGGGCAGTTGGCGGCAAACCTCGCCCGCGGCCTGGGACGGCTTCGCGCGCCTGGACCGCAGCGGCAACGGCATGATTGCCTTGTTCCGTAACAAGTCTCATCTGACAGAGGCAAATGTGCAGTTGACGTTGCTGCCCGCGGGAAACTACAAGCTGCGGTCCATCATTTCCGGGAAGGAATTGGGCGTCTTTGATAACTCCGACTGGATTCGTGGCGTCGCAATCAAGTTCCCGGGTGCGGAGCCGGTCGAAGTTCTCGAAGTTACAGGATTTTCCGCATAGGTGATTTAAGCGGAAAGGCTGCGCATATTGACAAACACGGCACGTCTCACTCGCGACAGAATCCGCTCTGCTCTAGCCCGCATTTCTCACAAGGCGCGTCAACGAATCTGTAGCGCCGGCCTCCCGGCCGGCTGTAGCGTGGGTCTCCCGACCCACGCCGTACACTGTCCTCTCCGTCGCGGTGTGTGCAAACGGTATAGATGAACGAGGCTTTGCTCTGGCGGCGAGGACGCCGCCAGTACAGCCGACCAGGAGGTCGGCGCTACAGAGCGTCGATCTGGCCGTGAGAAATGCAGGCTAGAGCTGATCGAAGATTTCGCGGAAGTTATAAGCGCCGGAATTGTTGGCCAGCCACTCGGCTCCCCGGGCGGCGCCTTCGGCCAGGCAGCGGCGGCTGAGAGCATTGATTGAGGAAACTGTGAAATCGGGAGACTAGAAGTTGAAGGCGAGGCCGGCGCGGATGCTGCGCTGGTTCTGGGCGAAGATCACGAGCGAGCCGTCGCTCAACACGTAGGGCCGGTAGCCCTGGGCCAGCAGGTTGCTCATATCGAAGATCGCATCGAAGCCGCCGGAGCCGTCGCGGCGCAGCTGAATGGGCTGGCGGAGGCGCAGGTTGAGGTAGGGCTCGGCGGCGTCCAGCGCGAAGGGGGCAACCTCGGTGACGGTCTCTTCCGGCTGCCATCGGTAGCTGGCCCGCCAATGGGTCTGGGTGCCGTCCAGCGTGCCGGAGAGCGAGAGCGCGAACTCCTGGGCGCGGCGGGGACGAAGACTGGCCAACACCTGGGCCAGGGTTGCGGAATGCGGCGAAGAGGCAGAGAGGATCAGGGCGTCGCCGTTGGCGCAGCTGAGGCGGAGGTGATTGCCGCCGGGCAGGCCGCGCTCAAAGGCCGCCGCCACCCCGGCGGTGGAGAACTCCGGGCCGGCTGCGCGGAGCAGGCCGCTGGCAGGGTCCATGAGCACCTGGGAAGCCTGGGAGCCGCCGGGAGCAAAGCGGCTGGCGGCCTCGATCACCGGGTTGTCGATTCTGTCGGCGAAGACCATGACGGAGACGCC
>Ga0181520_10007976_pt1 | contig 15281 bp, 19 predicted proteins | sample PEATcosm2014_Bin_29_FD_132451 | JGI IMG/M metagenome (GOLD analysis project Ga0181520, IMG submission 132451) | Peatland microbial communities from MTU Mesocosm Facility, Houghton, MI, USA - PEATcosm2014_Bin02_30_metaG | ecosystem: Environmental > Terrestrial > Soil > Wetlands > Peat | place...
CACCAGTCGGGTTTCGGCATTATCGTACTGCTCGCCCGACCCGTTCGTCACCCGCACGTAGCCGGTCAGGTTGATTTTCGTCTCGTCCTCGTTGGCGATTCCCACGTAATCGGCGGCCCAGGTAATCCCGCTCGTAAAGTACCTGATCTCGACGGGCAGTTTGCCTGCGATCTGGCTCTTGATATTCCACTGCAGGGCGTCGTTGCGGCCGGCGGGGAACGTTGTGTCCACCAGATCGACCTTGTCCTGCTGATCGAGAATGCGGAATTCGATCGACGTGGGATCAATGAGCGTATTGGCCCAGGAGAACTGGATGCGGTTAATGCCTTCTTTGACCGTGAGCAGGCGGTGCTCGCGGACCATGGTGATGTCTTCGGAGTTGTAGATCGTAAGCTGCGTGGATTCGCGGGTGGGCAGGGTAACGAGGTCCACGGCGGCGAAGGCGGGCGTTGCCAAGGCCAAGACGAGAAGCAGCAGAGGCCAGGATATGCGAGTTTGCATGACGGGCTCCTTTCGAGGGTCTGCCTTCTATCGTAATCCCGGAGCAGCGGGTATGCCAGTAGCATCACGGGTCCGTGCGGGGTGTCCAGAACCACAACTCTCCAGATGCCAAGTCCTTTGAACCCAGTTCCTCTTTCTTTTTCCTCCGGCTTGTCCAAGTTGGGGCAAGCCCAAAATCTTCACCACCGCTCTGCCAGCAGACGACGGCCTCTCGAAATTTCTGCAGTCCTTGCGGCGTGAACTCGAACAGTCCTACATCTTCCTTCCGCCCTATGCACATTTGCCGAAGAGTGTTGTCCGCAATTGAGAGCATAATTCGAATGGTGGAGCACTGCTTGCTCCGTTGGTTTCGTCGGAGGCTTATCGTTCTTTTTGCAGGCGGACTTTCCCCGCCCAATTCATCGATCGCCAGAAGGAGCGAGCCTATTGCCTCCGGACCGGCTTGCAGACAGATCTCAGGCCTTGATGTTCCGAGACGTGGTCCGGTGTGCTCCCAGCATTGCACATCGAGATTCTCAAAATGCTTCTTCATGGTTCTGCTGCTCGACGTATGCAAACAGATGTCCCTTCGCCGCCAAGCCCACCATGGCCACGCACGCCAGCACCGCGTAGCCCTTGTGCCACGCCGGCCAGGCGAGCCAGTTCGAGAGGAAGAGCAGGGCCTCGACGAGAAGCAGGAGCAGCACGCAGCGGTCAGGCGTGAGGCGGAGGCGGCGGGTTTGGGGCGTGGCATCCATGGTGGAAGAAGCCGTTTATCGTGGGGCCTTGTAGCCGAGCTTCTTAGCCTGGGCGAAATCGGCTTCGGCTTTGGATCTGTCGCCCTTGGCCTCGTATGATTTCGCCCGGAGGTAATAGGCGAAGCCGTCTTCCGGATCAAGCATGATAGTCTGCGTAAAATCGGCGATCGCCTTGTCGTACTCGCCTTTGCTTCCATAAGCCACACCACGATGGCGATACGCTCCTAACAAATTGGGCCTGTTGCGGATCGCCTCACTAAACTCGGCAATAGCCTTGTTGTGGTCACCTTGGTGTGCAAACGCCATGCCTCGATAAAGTTGCAGGACGGCTTTCTGCTCGTTTGTAATCGACTCGTTCGCGAGGGTCGCCGCTAAGGTGAATACATGGTCGCTCTGTCCTTGCAGAGCCAATTCGCGGAGCAGGATCAAGTCGTAAACCCGTTCACTGTGTTTCCAATATGCCCCATCCTTGTCGCGATGAGTAAAGGAGGACCGAATCCCGGAGTCCGATCGGTCCGCAACATACCAGGAGTGCGGGTCAGTCGATACGCCATTGTCCTTAGCCCAAGGTAGAAACACGTGAATGTAGAACGCCCGCGTCTTTTCTGCCGCGTGGTATTCGCAGTCAGCGATCTTGGCAGTGTACGCCTGTTTTGACAGCCGTCCGGCGATGACTTCGTCCTCGGCCAGGTCGAAGTCTTTCGCGTTCATGACGTTGTATAACTCGAATACCGCCGCACTCCAAAGGGTCTCGAAGGAAAGGTCCTCACCTTTCGTCGCCCCCTCGAAAAGCGTCTTGCGTATACGGATATCTCCCGGCCTCTTGCTCGTGGGTGGGCGGCTTTGTGCAACGGCGTCCGCAGGTTCGGTAGCGTCCCAGACAAGCACGTTGCACAAGTCCTCGCCGGCGAATTTGCGTGCTGCCCATTTCTGCAACACTTCGGCCTTTTCACCGAATTGGGTCATCTTGGGGCGATCGTGCAGCATGCGACGCACTTGCTCTTCGCCCTGCCGAAGTGCAGCGGATGTGAGCGGCTGCTTGAGCCAACTCTCGAATTTGGCTGCCGGGTCATTCGGGTTAATTTCAAGAACCCTATGAAGATCGTCAATGCCGGCCTGGTAATCCCCATGGTCAATTCGCAGTGCAGCCCGAAACTCGTAGTTGTACGGAACCTTTGGACTCAGCCGTACTGCCTCATCACAGTCCGCAATCGCCTTGTCGTATTGATGGGTGCTCTGATACGCCCAAGCACGGGAGCGATACGCCACAACGTCTTGTGGATCGAGACGTATGGCCTCCGCGAAGTCTGCGATGGCCTTGTCGAACTCTTGCCTCTTCCGGTATGTACGGCCGCGATGGTAATACGCATCGGCTTTCTTAGGAGCTAGCCGAATGGCTTCGTTGAAATCCGCAATTGCCGCGTTCAGATTACCCATTCTGCTATGCGTGACGCCTCGATTGCCGTATGCGTTCGCGTCTTTTGGGTCTAGCCGGATGGCTTCATCGTAGTCACGGATCGCATTGGTAGGGTCACCGTTGTCATCGTAGGTGTTGCCGCGTTCAACGAGGGCCGCCACATATTTCGGATCAACTTGAAGGGCCGCGGTGAAATCCGCAATTGCCATGTCACAATCGCGTTTCCCCTGGTAGGTTCTGCCTCGCCCGTAATAAGCCTGACTACTTTTTGGATCGAGCCGTATGGCTTCCCTGAAGTCTGCCAACGCCTTGTCGTAATCACGGAGCTTGCGGTATGCGGTCCCTCGACAGCAAAATACCCTCGCATCTCTCGGGTCGAGCTTGATCACGTCGGTGTAGTCCGCGATAGCTCTGACATGATCGCCTTTGTTTTCGAAGGCGAGGCCACGATCATAATAGGCCATGGCATAATCCGGTTTGCAACGGATCGCCGCCGTAAAATCTTCGATTGCCGCTTCAGGGCATCCTTTACTGGCTCGAACGACAGCACGGCTGTAGTACCCTTCAGCGTTCTTCGGATCGAGCTTGATTATCTCCGTATAATCGGCAATCGCTTGGTCGAATTTGCCTTGCCGCCAGTACGCATTTCCTCGAGTTTCGTACGCATAAACCTGTCGCGGATTGAGACGAATTGCCTCCGTCAAGTCGGCAACGGCCTTCTCCAGGTCGCCCTTGCCCACGTAAATCCATCCCCGCACGCCAAATGCCACGCCAAGTCCAGGCCTGAGCACAATTGCTTGATTGCAGTCAGCAAGGGCGTTGTCCAAGTCGTGTCTTCTGGCAGACGCGTTGCCACGGTTCGCATACATCTCAGCATTCTTTGGATCAATCCTGATGGCTGCATCGAAGTCAGCTATGGCCTTGTCTTCGTTGCCCGACGTAACGTACGCCATCCCTCGATTGCCGTAAGCTGCAACATCCTTCGGATTGAGCCGAATGGCCTCTGTGTAATCGGCAATCGCCTTGTCGTGGTCGCCCTTTTTCCCGTAGGCCCAGCCCCGGTTGTTGAATATCTTGCTGTCCTTGGGGTCGAGCCTGATGGCCTCATCGTAGTCAACGATGGCTTTTTCCTGATTTCCCTTCTCGGAGTAGCTCCATCCCCTTACGGAGTAGGCGAAAGCCAGATTGGGGTCGATCCGAATCGCTTCATCGGCATCAGCGATGGCCTTGTTGAAATCGCCTTTTCGCCCATAACTACGGCCGCGACTCACATAACCTCTAGCACTCTTCGGGTCCATCCGAATGGCGTCGCTATATGCCGCCACGGCCCCGTCGTAATCGTTTTTCTCGAAGCAGGCATTGCCCTTTTGCAAGGCTTCCTTCGCCATATCGTCACTGGCTTCCTTCGCGATCGGACCAAGTTCGTTGGCTATGGCCTTGGCGATGGCCGAATTCACCTGCTCACGCACTTCTCTTAACACGACCACCAGCCAACTGCACGACACCGCGACGACGACAACGAGCACGAGTAGCGATCGGATGCGGAACTGAAATCGCCATCGAAAGATCAAGGCCAAGATAAACCACAGCACCATCGCCAGCATTGCCAAGCCTATGATCGCGACAGCGGTCAACACCGCGTAGCCTTCGCCCCACCAAGGCAAGCCGATTCGACTGGAAAACCAGAGCAGGCACTCCACGACCAGCAGGAGCAGCACCAGCCGATCCGGCGTCAAGCGATACCATCGACGTTGGGGCTGCGACTTGCTCATAACCGCCAGTATAGCACGGCTAACAGCGAGCAGATCAATGTCGAATCAAGCATCCAGGTATCCCGCCCGATGCCTCGCTCCCGCCCACGACGCCAACCTGTCCTCTCCCGGACAATAACCCGTTGGAGTGGGGCGGCTGAATTCCCCTGGTTTTTGCGGGGAATTTGCGGGTCGCGGACGAGGGCGGCGTCGGCGGTTTACCTTGCTTGCGGGGTCGGCCGGGCCCAGCAACGCAAAAGCGGTTAGGCGATAAGGACAGGCTGCCGCCGGCCTGACGATGCTGCGGGCAGCGGAGACAACGTATATATGGTGACTGACGGGTGGCTTTTGCCCCTGAGCACGTCTTGTGGTGTAGCAAGAGACCACCTATTCGAGCGTTAATATACAATCTGCTGTTATATTGCTTATGCACCATAAGGGCTGTAATTGCCTCATTTGAGGCTGCGGGGTGGCGAGTAGCGGTCAGCCCCAAATGAGGCTGGCGAGCAGGAATGGGCTGGACTGGGATGTAGCCCACCTATTCGAGTGCAAACATGCCACCTACTGCGTCGCTGCTTATGCAACAGAAGAGCGGGCATTGCCTCATTTGCTCATGGGGTCGGCAAAGACGGTCGGCCGCAAATGAGGCTGGTGGGGTCGGCGTGCCGTAACCGCCACCACAGGAAGATTGCGGCAGCCACAGAACGAGCACGTGATGATCGCGGAGATCGCTTCGTTTTCGCCGAAACCAGAACCCACGTGCCCAAGCGAGGCATGGAGACCCTCTCGGTCCCAATGTACTCGGCCATGGGCCTCTGTTACTTCACGATCGCAACCGTCAGCTTGGTGGTTTTATCAAACATTTTGCCGGAAGCACGGTAATAACCAACCAGGCTGACTTCGATTGTCATCTTCGAGCCGACAAGATCCTTTAACTTGACGTCGTCGAAGTTAATCGTCGCGGCGATCGGGGCCATGGCACAACCGCACGGACAAGCTTTGCCGTCGTGGTAGCTACATGCATGCAACCGTTTGAGCAAGTGCGTGTTATCGGGGAAGACGATAATCGGGCCGCCGCCAGCAACGAGTTCGCCAGGGACATCGATTTCGTAGGAGAGATCATCCATCCCCGTCACTTCAAGGAAGACTTCGTCTTTCAGAAGGTTGATTACAAGCAACGGAAACTTCGAAGGGCTTGCTGACCCGGCCGATATCTGCTTCGGATAAACTACTCGAAGACCCTCGTCAGTCCCTTCGGGCGTAAGATGGACCGTGACGCTTGCCTCGGGCGTAGTGGTCGTCTTCTCGCCCTTTGCCGCACCGTACACGATCACGGCGGCAGACAAGAGAATCATGGGCACATAAACGACGATTTTCGAGGAGAACACGGCAGGTTCCCTTTCCGTGCAGCAGTTTGCTTACGACGACCTTGGATGCGGTTGCAGGAAATGGCCAGCAACCGTTCCAGTTGTGTGTCGATTTGCCGGCGGTTCCATACGCCGTTATCCTTCTATTCGTAGTCGGCACCGAAATTTATTCGCATCCGTTTGGAAGTCTTGCCCGCACGAAACGACCAGCGTCGAGCAGCCGCTGATTATAGGACGCCAGCGTGGGCTGCGATATGGGGCTGTCGATTAGGTTCGTCCGCCAGGCATCGGTGGCGGCGTGCCCTTGAATTCCTCAATGATCTTCAATGCTTCGCTCGCCGTTTGTCGAACTTCTTTATCCTTGTCCTGAACGAGTTTCTCAAGCGAAGGCACGGCGACGGAACCCATTTGCCAAAGCGAGAACACAGCCTGTTTCCGAGCCCAAGGGCTCTTGCCTTGGGCATTGAGAAATCGAACAACCGCTGGAATGGAGGCGGGACCAATCCTGCCCAAGGCTTTCGATGCTGCGACTACATTGACGTGATATTCATCATCAAATCGTTTGACGAGGGCGGGGATAGCTGGCTCCGCTGCTCGGCCAATCCGCCCTAAGGCATAGGCAGCAATATGGCGAACATCTCGATCATTATGGTCGAGCAGATTGATGAGCAGCGGCACAATCGTATTCGCCTCGGCAGTAATCTGCCAGACCGCCAGAGCGGCATGAGCACGAACGAATCCATTCTCGTCCTTGAACGATTCCTTGAGAGCCGCAGTAGCGGCACTTCCCGAGGGGCCAAGGTTTGCCAGAATATTTGCGGCTTCTACGCGAACCGAAGGTTCAGGGTGCTTGAGCGTATCGATGAGGACAGGAACGTCGGTCTTCACATCAAGCCCGATCCACTTCAATGCGGCGGCAACTTCGCCGCCCCCAACCCAATGCTCTTGATCCTTGAGCAATTCCATGAGAGCGGGCACCGCCGCCTTCGCTCTGGGGCCAAGAGCTCGAAGTGTCCTCGTGGCCCACCAGCGGGTCTCCCAATCCGGATCCTTGAGCGTGTCCGTGAGGGCCGGTACGGCCAACGAGCCCATTTTGCCAAGGACTTGCACAACCTTTCGACGAAATACGACATCCTTATCCTTGAGCAATTTTGCAACGCTCGTGGCCCCTGTTTCACCGAGGTAGCCGAGGTGCGTGGCGAGTTCAATTGCCGATTGCACTTTCTCTTCGTTTATCAAGCCGCGATGGATCGGCGTAGTGATCTCCGTATGCAGGCCTGTCGTCAGCAGGACAATGACGGCCAACCGCCATGCGTCTGAGTTCTTCGCGTCGCCCGTGTCCTCCGGGCATTGTGCAAGTTTTGGCAGTTTGACTTCGCAAATCCTCCCGAGGGCCACGGCAGCAGTTTCTTGGACCTGAGTCTCCGTTGCCTTGAGCAGCCCAACGAGAGCCGGAATCGCCGATTTCGCCTCAGGACCGATCTTGCCCAAGGCGTAGGCGGCAGTCATACAGAAGTCGGGATCATCATTTCCCAACATTTCGATTAGCGATGGAACGGCCCTCATGCGGAAGCTTATCAGTTCGCAAATCGCCTCACGTTGCAGCGTGGGGTTCTTGTCTTTCGTTTGGGACATCCACTGCTCGAAAGTCTTGCCGTTACGCACCGACTCGTCGTCTTGCACCTCGGAAATGGGTTGCGGGGAAGGTTCCGTCTCGGATTTGGGCTGGCATCCAAGGCAGACGCCGACAAGAATGCAACTCGCCAACCAGCCGATCGTCTTCATGTTCATCTGAAATGGCCCTGAATTCGAAGTGCCGGGCAAGTTGGCGGCAAAGAACCGGGCTGGGTGTTAACCCGTGCAAGCATGCAAAAAGCTGGCCGCAACCGCAATCTGAACGGCGACCAGAGTGAGTCGGCAAGGGAGTTGAGGAGTGGCTTCACGAGGCTCATATCGGTCTATTCGCCTCAACTGGCCAATTTTATTCATCATCCCGAATGGAACCCAGCTCACGCATCATTCGCGTGGTTGATAGCGGGGTGCCACAACGATATCGCTACGGTGATATGCCCCCGGCCCAAGCAACCACCAGACGCAGCCGAAGAGCGGGTACGTGCGGAGATCGAATGGCGGGCAGCGATTCGGACGCTCGTCAGATAACCCATCGTAGGGGCATCGACGTGCTGAAGCAGGACCACCAACGGGCCGCAGGCATGGCTTTTGGCGACACCGCCTTGCGTGACTACTTCACCGTGCCAAGCGTCTGGCATCCTCGCCGACGGCAGGCATCGCAGCGAAAGGGGATGCGTCGTGGGAAGCCAGAAGAGTTTGATCACATGATGAAAATATGGACGGACTGATGATGTAGTCGGGTTGGGCCTGCAATGGCGGCAAGCCATCGTCGAAGCTTATCCGCGTTTGACGTACTCGGCTACTGGTCACTTTGGGCGGATCGTGATCTCCGCACTTCGGCGAGGAAGGTCTCGGCATACTGCCAATCGTGATCAACTAGAACGCGTTGGCGGAATTCGTCGACAATTCTTGGAGATGCCTGCCCTTTCGCACGAACGATCTCAGCCGCCGCGTCATCGTACCAGTCCGTATGCTGCTCCAATTGAGACCTCGTGCCGCAAAACGGAAGCAACAGCGGATAGACGAGTCCCCAACGTCGCCACAAACCTGTGCGGAGTCCGGGGTCTGCGGAGTCCGAGTCCGGGGTCAGGCTTACGTTTTGTACTTTGCTTTGCAAAGCACAAAACGTAAGCCTGACCCGACCCCATTCGCGTTCGTTCGCGCCATTCGCGCCATTCGCCGCTGGACCAAGACACCATGACCCCATTCGCCGACCTCATTCGCCATCAAGCACGCCGAATTGCAAGCCGTATAGTACAAAGCGTAAGCCTGACCCCGTCCGCCGTCCGGCAGAGAACGCTACGCCGTGCGAGTTGAGTGCCTCCACGATCTGTGCGAACGCCGCAGGCTCACTTACCAACAGTTCCAAACGCCATTCCTGCATATTTCCGCTATCGCCCGCATGCATCGCCCGCCATCACTTCCTTCATGCTACCACCCGCCCGCGACGCAAGCAACCAGCCAGACGCAGCCGAGGAGGGTGCGGAGACAGCGGGAAGCAGGACAATCGACTAACCTGACGCGGGGGCTTCGATGCTGCTGGAGAGGCAGGGGGAGCCGACAGCGTATGGCGGCGTCTAGCATCATCGCCCACGGCAGGCATCGCAGCGACGGGGAAGGCGTCGTAGGAAGCCAGAAGAATTTGATCACAAGATGAAAATTCAGAGGCTCGTCGTCCTGCTACGCGGGGCTCTTGCCGCTTGTCTTAGTCACGCGAGTTCTGCTCGTGAACTGGCCTATCAGGAGGCCAAGGTTGGTCCTCACCACCATTCGCCTTTGCTTCGTATCTTAACCTTGCACGTCGGCAAAACGTCCTTGATTTGATTGATCTTCTCGGCGGGCACACCCGTCCACAAGACCACGAACTTCAGCTTCCTCAAGCTCTGTAAGTATGGCAGAATTGCGACCACGTCGGGATCGTCGCCGTCCAAATCAACTCGCACGACGCGATGGCAGAAATCGACACCGATCATCGAAGCGGGCCAAGACGGCTCATCTTGGTCTTTTCCATGGCCGGTGCGGCCTTCGTCCCTGATCTCGTAATCGTAATGGACGTGATATCCCATTCCGGCCAATGCCGTCACGATTTCCCGTTGTCTTTGTCCTTCAATGGTCCGCAAAGGCACGAAGACGGCGAGCATGATGCACGTCGCGACCCCAAGCAGCCCGGTGGTGGCCCGCAGGTTTATCGCCGACTGGCGGCTTCGGTGGTCGCAGACCAGAGCATAAACGGTAGCGACAATAAGGAAAATCAGGCACGCCGCGATACCGACTGCAAGCATGCCCACGAGGGAATCCCAAGCGAAACTGCCGTAGAGGATCTGGCCGAGGCCGATCGCGACGAACGGGGCGAGGCAGGTAAGCAAGCCGACCGGCAAAACAGCCACAAGCTCCCAGCGAGTCAAAGGACGGCGAGCCCAAAGCCGGAGTACCGATTCACCGACAAACCCAGCAACGGCCAGCAGACAGGCGATCGCACAGAATCCACAGATTGGTATCGCCCGGACGCAAATGCTCGGGCCGCCATAAAACCCTGACCGATACGTATGCTCGTGGACGTAGCTGCAGCACAGGGCATACCCAATCCCGCAGACAGCGAACGCCACGACCAGGCATATTCTCGCCATGCTGATGCGATTCAGATAGCGGCGATATTCGGGGGAATCGGGGCTCGTCATGGCTTTTTGGCTATCGAAGGTCGCCTTTATTGCTTCGTTCTGGCCCTATCCTTCATGCTACTGCCGCCGTATCTCGTTGGCAAGCAACCGAACTGACCGGCCTGCACTCTGCCCACGTCGTGCCTCTTGTCTCCCACAGCTCCAATGCGGCAGCGGCATTAGCGAGGCCAGAACTGCACGATTCGCACCGTAATGGACGCCGACAGAACCAAGCCCAGGAGTCCGCAAAAGGCTATCCAGAAACCGGGTGTCCGTTTCGTCGATAGCCTGGTCTTGGTAGAGATATAGCCGCCCAAGGTTGCCCCGCACACGCAACCCACGCACCCGACGCCAAAGACGAGCTTGGCATACGGCCCCGCCCAAAGCGGCACCATTCCGAGAACATTGATTATGACAAGGGCCAGCACGAACAGGATACCACAGCCCGTCGTCAGCTTGCTGTCGTCGTCTGGCATATTCGACTCCTCGTTGGCCTCTTTCTATGTTACCTCCCATCACTCACCCCCGCAACCACCGCACCCGCCGGCCTTCTCGGCCCCGCGGTCGTGGCATCGACGGCGAGCAACACGCTGGGGATAGCGGCCTTTGGCTGCCGTTCTGGCCAAGCGGGGTCAAAAATGCCGCTGGCAGGGCGTCTCGAACGCCCTGATAGCGGCATTGCCAGTTGACGGCGGCCACGCCAGCGACGAAGATGATCGTAGAGGCCGATGGCCCACGCAGAGGTCCTTGGTGACCACGGGCGGCTTCTGCGATTCTACGTTCGGAAAGGCAATCCCATGAACCGTGCCACTCTCCTGCTGCTGACACTGGGCCTGTCGCTTGCTTTTATGCCCTGGGGTTGTTCAGCCAAACCGAGTTCGCAACAGTCCAAGACCACTGCCGAAAAGGAACAAGATAGAGCGATTGCCGAAATCGAGAAAATCTGTGGGAAGGTCACCATCGATAAAAACAGTCCTGGCAATCCTGTTATTGAAGTGGCTCTGGTGCAACTACGGTCCATCGACGCCGGGTTGGCAAACGTCAAAGGAATGACCCAACTACGAGTGCTTAACCTATTATGTTCTGGTTTTACTGACGCTGGGCTAGCGAACCTCGAAGGATTGACGAAACTCCAATCTTTGATTCTGGAATCGACCAACATTACCGACTCCGAGCTTGAGCATCTCAAAGGCTTGACCCAACTCCAATCGCTGGACCTGCTGGCCGTGCAATGCATCCTCGCCCTTCTCGACGCGATCGCCGATCAGGCCCACGGTCATGGCATCGACTGCCTGCTGCCGGCCCCGTCCCACTCCGTCGCAGCCCCGACATGCACGCCGGTCCTGCTCGCACCCCTCTTTTGCCAAGACAATAAAAATATAGGGCAGCGGCGATACGAACCGCACTTGAATAAGGCTCCTATGCCGTCTTGACGGCGATCTCAGAGGGGCGATATGCTGGGCTCCGGGCTTCGGTCTGTGAACGGGCCGCACCAGCCGTCTTCATCCATCGTCCTTCCTGGAGAACGTCAGTGGGCAACTTCTTAGCCGTTTCTGCCTTCCGCGATCAGTCTGTCGAATCAGTTGTATCGAACACGATCTCCTACGCCGCCAAATATGGGACGACCTGCAAACCTATGGGACCGGGGAAAGTGGATGAGCGTACGGATGCCATCATCTTTGCTCCGCAAAAACGATGGACCCTGGTCTTGTGGCCTCAATACTTCAACGTCCACGACATCGAGCTATGCCGCATTTTGTCGGCCGATATGCCATCGCTGGTGTCGACAGTGCATGTCTACGATGACGACTATTGGGTCAATGCGATCTTTGATAAAGGAGTCACGGTCAGTTTATTCGCCTCGGTCCCTGGGTATTTTGCAGAGACAGAGGAGGATTTGGAGAAGCTGAAGGCCAAGTGGTCAGGCGATGCAAATTCCATTTCTCAGGCCCTGTCCGCACCACGGGAAGCAATTGCCCCGTACTTGGTCCACCTGGACGCAGAGAACCCAAACGACCCCGGCAAGGTTTTTCCTGATGATGAGTTCGAGTTGCAGAACTTCTGGGTCTTCACCGATCTCTGGCGTCGGCTTGGGATTACCTACCCTGCCGACATGACCAATTATGCAGAGCGGCTTCAGCTTCCAAAGGACTTCGGCCGAAAGCTGCCATTCAGCGACCAGTTCGAGTTGTGATCTGCTGTGTCCCGCGGGCCATCCGGCATGCGTACCCCGCCCGCCGCGAGCAAGGATCCGGGGCTGGAGGAGCGGTGGCTGGCGGACGGAATGCAGGTTGGCGGTGGCGGACACGAGCTACGAGGGCCGGCGGCAGGACCATCACACGGCAGAGCACTACTGAGTTCTGGCGACACGGAAACCACCGCAGTTCGTTGCAGTGTTTTCGACGATTCCACCGCGATCGGCAGAACGAGCATGGACTTGAACGGTAAGCCACGAACTACCGCGAAGCACGCGAAGCTCTCCGTCTCTCGGGCCAGTTGGATCGTCTACTGGGGATCCGGCGTAGTAATCCTCGTCAAACCAATCTGAGCAATACTCATAGGCATTCCCGTGCATGTCATATAGCCCAAAGGAATTAGGTTGAAATGAGCCGACCGGAGCGGTGAATACATAGCCGTCGCTTGCTTTTATCGTGCATTTCTCGGCCGGGAATTTCGCCTTGATCATCGCATCGGCCACATTGCCGACCTTGGCCAGAGTTTCCGGATCGTCGCCACTGTAGTATCTTGTTGTCGTCCCTCCGCGGCAGGCGTATTCCCACTCCGCCTCTGTTGGCAGCCGATACGTTTTGCCTTCCTTACGGCTAAGCCACTTGCAGAAAGCAGTTGCATCGTTCCAACTTATGACCGTTACAGGGTGCTTGTCCGTCTGCTCGAAACCTACGTTGTGCCAAGAGTAGCCTATGTTGAACCTGTAGTCTTTCTCATCTGGGTTCCACCCGTAGGCACCCGGTGGTTCATTCTTCTCGGCGTCGGTCTTGTACCCCGAATCCTTGATAAACTGCCGAAACTGGCCTCGCGTGACATGGTACGTGCCCAGATAGAATGGCCGCGTAATGCGTACCCGATGCTGCGGATGCTCCCATTTGAACCAATACGTGATTCGAAGACTTACACCGTAGGTCTTATTGAAAAACGCAGCCGTTTCTTCCGCCGACTCTTTGCTGCCCATCATGAACTCGCCCGAAGGCACGAGCGTGAGCTTCATGCCGATCGAGTTGGTGATCTGCTTAGTGGTGGGCTTGGGCTCTGCGGCGGTTGCCAGACTGGCAATCAGAAAGAGCGACGCCAAGAGTGCGATCGACGAGAACGGCTTCAGGATTGTGCTCCTTGGTCAAGCAGGCACGCGATAATAGGAATAAGGTCAGTCTAAGCCGTGCTCATGGCAGCCGTCAATCGGTGCCGAGCGGGCGTAATCCAGCTGGGCAACAGCCACGAGCTGCACGACGGCTCCGTTTCTCATCTACTTATCCGCCATAAGTTGGGCGACACGGAAGCCTTGGTTGTAAATAGGTTCTCCGGACACGTCGGCACGAGACGCCGACCGGCACTGTACGGCAACGTGGCAAAAGCCGCCGCCCCGGGTCACGCGGAGCGAGTCCCTTCTGGGCCCAAATGCCCCATGTACGATGATCGAGCCTGTTGCAGGCCCAGCCGGATCTGTTACCGCCTCCGCCCCATAATTTCCGTACCAATCCTGGCACCGCTCCCAGACGTTTCCGTGCATATCAAAGAGGCCCCATGCGTTTGGCTTCTTTTCGCCAACAGGATGCGTCTTGCCGCCTGAGTTCGCATCGTACCACGCATAATCGCCCAACTTCGATTCATCATCTCCAAAGCAATAGCGAGTCGTGCTTCCGGCCCGACAGGCATATTCCCATTGGGCTTCTGTCGGCAGAACGAACTTGCCTTGGTCGCCGACCTTTGCTTTGAGCTTGCCGAGGAAAAGCTGGCAGTCGTCCCAGCTGACTTGCTCGACTGGATTCCTTGCTCCCTTGATACGGCTAGGATTGCCTCCCATCACCGATTCCCATTGCTCCTGCGTCACCAAAAACTTGCCCAGGTAAAACGGCTTGGTAATGCGAACGCGGTGCTGTGGCTTTTCGAGGGCAGCAAAGACTCCCTTGTCAGAATCCGGCGAGCCCATTAGGAACTCGCCCGCAGGGATCAGAACCATCTCCAACTTGATGCCCTTGCCGACGTTCACAGTAAGTTCCTTTGGCGGGCTCTTTGCCTTATCGCCTGCCTCCTTGGGTTCTGCGGCTCCGACGGTAAAACTGCCAACCGCCACCAGGACCACCACGACGACTGTTGATACTTGTCGGAACATGGAACCAAACCTCCTCCAAGTTAGTTGCGGCCGATCGCCACGCACGATGCCGTAGGCCGCTGCATCCAGTTTATCGGCGGCTCCTGGTGGTCGTCAATCGTGCCAAAGGGCGTACATGCCGCCTTCGGGCGGCTCGTGACCGCGATTTTCTTTTACCTATCCGCCATTACGAGCGATCAGGATGCCGCCGCAAATCGCACCTGCCTTCCGATCACCAGGGCGTCGAGGACCGGCGGTGGGCATTTCAGCGGGTGATTTTGCAGTTGGGCAGGGCCCGCTGGAGCTTGGCGACACCTTCGGACGTTACATGCGTCCCTTCGAGCATCAAAACTTGAAGTTCGTTCAATCCTTCGAGATGTACCAACCCGGCGTTCGTGACCTTCGTGCCACCGAGATCAAGTCCTCGGAGCTGGTTCAAGTCATGGAGATATTCCAGACCCGCATCCGTGATCTGGGTGCCGCCGAGTCGCAGTTGCCGGAGCCGATTCAGCCCTCCGAGTCTTTCTAGCCCGGCGTCCGTGACCTGTGTCTTAGGAAGGGCCAACCCTTGTAGGCCGGGCAAGCTTTTGAGGCATTCCAACCTAGCATCCGTGACCTCAGGCCCGTCGAGGAGAACCACGAAGACACCAATGAACAAATCGTCGCCAAGCAAATTCCGCAACCAACGTGGTCCCCGAGATTTTGCAGTTTGAATTGGCACACCCGACGAATCGAACAGATCGTCATACAATACTATTCCTTGCCACTTCGTAATCTCCGCCACTGCCTCCTTCTGTCTCCTCGCCGCCCGCATCTCCATAGCCAGCCACCCGCACGGCACGCCGACCACGCCGCCAGTACCAGCCACCATCGCAAGCTGAACTGAAATCGA
>Ga0181520_10007977_pt1 | contig 15281 bp, 20 predicted proteins | sample PEATcosm2014_Bin_29_FD_132451 | JGI IMG/M metagenome (GOLD analysis project Ga0181520, IMG submission 132451) | Peatland microbial communities from MTU Mesocosm Facility, Houghton, MI, USA - PEATcosm2014_Bin02_30_metaG | ecosystem: Environmental > Terrestrial > Soil > Wetlands > Peat | place...
AAGTCCCAACAATATCGGAAAGAGTACACGACCAGCGACAGGGGTGGTCTTGCTCGGGGTCACGGAAGCGTGGCCTTTCCTTGGGCGCGAGTAGCTGTAACCATAAGCCTCCTCTAGAAATTTTGGACGCACGTCGTTCAGCACGATTCCGAGCATGGGCGTTTGGGTCCGATCAAGCGACTGTACAAGAGCCGAAAAGAGAGAACGCGTCGTCCGCCCAGATCGCACCACCGCGATAATGCCGCCGACTTTTGTAGCTATCACGGATGCATCCGCGACCGGGAGAATCGGAGGGCTGTCGATCAGAACATAGTCGTACCGAGCTTCAGATGTTCTTAACAGGGTTTCAAACGCAGCCAAGCCGAAGAGTTCGGTTGGCAACTCCGGCTGTTTTCCGGCTGCCAGCATGTAGAGGGTTGGCAGCGTTGCGTGACGAACGACGTGAGAGACATCGTGCGTAGTTGCCTCTCCGGCGCAATCGCTCAGCCCGGGTGAGAGTTCCGCGCCAAAATGTCTGTGTAACTCCGGGTTACGGAGGTCGGCGTCGACCAACAGGACTCGCGCACCCTGCTGCGCGAAAGCAACGCCAAGGTTGTAGACAATCGCTGTCTTACCTTCGCCCTCGATCGCGCTTGTTACAAGAATGGAGCGCGATTTAGTCGCAGGCATTCCCAGCAGAATTGCTGTTCGAATGGCGCGGAAGGATTCTGAATAAGGAGACTGAGGCGCAGAGATAAGCTGGCTTCCTCCGTCTCCGGCCCCGAGCAGTTTTCCATTGTGGATGTTCGGGACATACCCCAGCATCGGCAGGTTGAATACTTCCCTGAGATGACGTGGGCTACGTACGGTTTGGTCCATACTCTCGCGCAGAAACGCCGCGGTGATTCCGGCAAAGAGTCCAAATCCCGTAATCAGAGCCATATACTTAACGTATTCAGGGCTGCTGGGTGATCCGGCCGCACGCGCTTGGTCTACGACGTCGATACGCGCAGCGCGAACTCCAGACGCTAGGCTTGCTGTTTGCAGTTTTGAGAACAAGCTCTCATATAAAGCCCTGTTTGAGTAGGCTTCCTGCGCCAGTACCTGGAGCTTGACCGTTTTATCCGCCATCGCATCGGCGGCAGATTGCTGCTCAGTGAACTGTTGCCGAATAGTACCTTCGTTACGCTTGGCATATAGATACGCATTGGCGGCCCGCAGTCTAATGCGTTCTAATTCCGCCTGCATCTGTTGCTTAACGGCATCCATCTGTTGCTGCAACTGAATCATCTTTGAATCATTTGGTCCATAGGTCACTGCATAACCGGCATACTGGCGTGATAATGCCGCCTCCTGGGCTCGCAAAGATCGAACCAATTCGATGCCGCTGTCGGAAGTCAGTGTGCCGGTTCCACCACCGATGGCGCTGGCGCCATTCATCGTTCCAAGGCCCAAGACGACCTCTGGATCCTGGGTCTGAACTAAGCGATACACCATTTCCGTCGAGATTCGGCTCGCTTCCGCCTGCGTAAGTTCCTGATTGAGAGCGAAGAGACGTTCCGTTATGGTGTTGTGCGGAGAAACCGCGACGCTGCTTGTGCCGTCCCCCGTCGAGGCTCCCGACAGCTCAATCCCTGCGAGCCCGGTTTGGCGCTCATAGTCTGCCAGATTCTGTTCTGAGGTTTCAACCTGTTTCTTCAGATCGCCCAACTCCTGCTGTAGCCAGTAAGATGCTTGTGCCGTCAGCCGCTGATGGCGTTCCATCGCATTCTCGATGAAAAGGTCTGTGAGAGCGTTTGCGATGTTTGCAGCCAGTACGGGGTCAGGATTTTGATACGTGACGTTGATGAGTCGCGTATCCTCCGGCGATGCCACCTTGAGGCTGCGCTCGAAGAGTTTAAACATGCGCTCTCTTGTACGCGGCGCATCTTCGAGAGGCCGGCCTCTTTCTCTGGGATCGTTGACCCGGTCGAAAGGGCGCCTTTGCTGCAGATTCAGCTGCTTGATTACTTGCATCGCCAGACCTTCGCTCTGCAAAATCCCGATATCGGTCTGAATCTCGCTCTTGAGTTCGTCCGATGTCGGCTGATTGGCGTTCGACGAAACGCTCGCTCCCTCTATCTGATTCTCCTGTTGCACCTCGATAGTGGCAGTTGCCGAATACTTGGGCGTCATCAAGAAGCACGCAGTAGCCCCCAACGCGATAATCGCAATCCCCAGAAACCCAACCGTCTTCCAGCGGCGACGAAGAACGCGCAGTAGGCCGGGCAACGTCTCATACTCCGACGCGCTCGGCAAGAAAATGACGTCCGAAGCCGGCGTGCTCGGAAGGAGCAGAGGGTTGTGCGGTGGATTCAGGGAGGTATGCAATGAAGAGGAACGCATATAGAGATGCCTCAGTCGAATGTCCGAATGCGAAGGAATTGCAAGCTTATGTTCCAGATGAATGTGGGATTGTTAATTAGATATCGTCTCCACAATCGCTTCGGCTCCTGGAAAAGGCGATGGAGCCACTGTAGCCCGACTGCTTTGATCCAGCGCGGAGCGTCTGCAATCTTGCCGGTGTGAATATCGAACGCTGCGCCGACTCCGATCATGAGACGGGTATCGAGCTTCGCCAGATATAGGGCCATGAACTTCTCCTGCTTTGGAGTACTCAGACCGACCCAGATAATGTCAGGCTTCAGGGCTTCGACCTGACGGATCAGTTCGGCCTCTTCTCCTGGATTAAACGGCCTAAAGGGTGGAGTAAAAGTCCCAACTACTTGGAGCCCTGGTAGGCGCTTCATTAAAACAGCGGCGAGCTGGTCGGCCACGCCGGGGTTTCCGCCATAAAAAAACTGGGTATAACCTCGGGAGACAGATAACCGGCATAGCTCGAGCATATAGTCGGGGCCGTATACACGACGCATACCGCTATGTCCTTGCATCGCGCCAACCCAAACGGTTGGCATTCCGTCCGGGACGGTGACGGTCGCCGTATTCAGAATGTGACGAAAACCGGGGTCAGACTGAGCCTCCATTACTCCATGAACCCCAGTTACGCATACGTAACCCTTCTTTCCTTGCAGGATATGGTCATCGGCAAGACGCACGGCTTCTTCCATCCCAACGGCGCTGATATGCACTCCGAGCACATTGCATCGGGGATGCTCGGTTAAATCGGTGTTGGGAAGAGACGACATAAAACTCTCCAAAGGAAAAGAGCGATGCAGCGTAACCTAGGCGGGAACCCATTCCGGTCACGCTATCGTGCGATCAATTCTGGGACTTTCCGCGATGCCTGCACTTGAGCGTTGATCCAACCGTATATCTTTTCCAGACCCTCCTGCAATGGCGCAGACGGCGCCCAATCCAGCTTCTCCCGAATCAATCGGTTGTCGGAGTTTCTTCCCCGTACACCTAACGGCCCCGGTATATGCCGAATGTGGAGCCGTTTGCCAGCCGCGTCCATTACCATCGCTGCAAGTTGATTAAGGGTGACCATCTCATCCGATCCGATATTCACTGGGCCAGAAAAGTCGGATTCCATCAGGAGTCGCACACCTTCTACACATTCGTCGATATATAGAAACGAGCGCGTCTGACTGCCATCACCCCAGATCTCGATCTCGCCATCGTCCTCGACCTCTGAAACTTTGCGACAGATTGCGGCGGGTGCCTTTTCTCGCCCTCCGCGCCAGGTCCCCTGGGGACCGAAGATGTTGTGGAAGCGAGCAACGCGAACCTGAACGCCGTGATTGCGCGCAAAGGCGAAGTAGAGGCGCTCGCTGAACAGCTTTTCCCAGCCATACTCGCTGTCGGGAGCAGCCGGGTAAGCCGATTCTTCACTGCAGATCGGACTCTCGGCAATCTTCTGGTTATATTCTGGATAGATGCAGGCCGAGGATGAGTAGAAGTATTTGTAGACGCCGGCCTTTACACCTTCGTGCAGCATGTTCAGATTGATGGTCGCCGAGTTATGCATGACTGCGGCATCGTGTTCTCCCGTGAAGATGTAGCCGGCGCCTCCCATATCCGCTGCGAGTTGATACACCTGGTCAATCTCCCTGACCACGTCTGCTGTGGTCACAGGGTCGCGAAGGTCACCAATCACGAACTCGTCCGCGTCGGTTGAGCTGAACTCCGGGTACTTGAGATCCACGCCGCGAACCCACAGTCCTTCACTTTTAAGTCGGGTGACCAGGTGACTTCCGATGAAACCGCCCGCTCCTGCTACCAGAACTCGTTTCACGATATCCCCTTTCGGCCCTGTTGAAGTTTCGTAAACACCGGACAAGCCTTTGCTCCTGGCGCTTTCCCTTGACTCCGTCACACCCTTCGATGGGAATAAATGTTTATCCACCGATCTCTTAGGCTGCTCCTGATCCCCGCATGACCGCAGGAACGGTTTTTGCCAGGATCTTTAGGTCTAACCACAAAGACCATTCGTCCATATATTTCAAATCCAGTAGCATCCACTGATCGAAGGAAATACCGCTGCGTCCGTTGACCTGCCAGAGACATGTAACCCCCGGCTTAACACTGAAGCGGCGCCTCTGCCAGTCTTCATTGAATCCTTCGTAGTCTCGAACTGGGAGCGGGCGCGGGCCGACCAGGCTCATGTCTCCCTTGAGCACATTCAACAGCTGGGGTAGTTCGTCAATGCTGCTTCTTCGGAGCAATTTTCCTATTGGAGTAATCCGAGGATCATTCCTGATCTTGAATACCGGCCCGGAGACTTCATTCCTGCTCTCGAGGCTTGACATGAGCTGCTCGGCATTGGAAACCATAGTCCGGAATTTGTAGATCCTGAAACGGCGTTTATTCAGGCCGATGCGTTCCTGAAGGAAGAGTACGGGTCCCGGAGACGTCAGTTTAATGGCAATGGCGACACTGACGATTAGGGGAGCAAAGATCAGCAGCAAAAGGGAGGAAATCGCGATATCCAGCGCACGCTTCACCGCCAATGGCCACCCCTCGCCAGCGCCCGTATGGGTCGCAATATAGTGGCCGCCTCCGATCTCCTCAGTGAGCCAGCGTGCGTTCGTGAGGCCAAATGTGTCCGAATTAAGCCGTACGATGATTCCGTGGTGCGCACAGAGACCAGCGACATCCGCCCAGTAGCGATAGAACGAAGCGAACGGCAGGTAGATGACGACTTCGTCGACGACGTTCTGCCGGAGAAACTCCGCCAAGTGGGGATAGTCACAGATCACCTCAAATCCACTGGCTCGAAAGTTTGCGCTTCCGGACCACTCGTCGTCGACGAATCCCAGGATTCGATAGCCGCGTTCTGGGTTTGACGCAATCCTCTTCGCGAAGGCAACGGCTCGCGGATTGGTTCCAAAATATCAACAGATGACGTAGATTTCTGCCGTGGGCTCGAAGGTGGAAGAGCGAAATTCTAAATGCGACGCGTGAACCACACAACACCAGTGTCGTGGCCATCCAGAAGATTAGTACGAATGGCAGAGTGACCATTCGGATGGTGAGAATCACACTAATCAGCACGAAGAACGCGGAGGAAAGAGTGGTCGCTTTCAGGATGTCCACGAGCTCCGCCCGTCGCGTCGACAATCTCCTGGATTTGTAGAGGCCAAATGCTTGAAATATGAGATGACAAATATAGATAAGCGATAGAAATATGAGGAAGTTCGATATCTTTGTCCTCATCGAAAGGAATGCCGCAAGGGACACGCTCTTTTGCGCGTGAACGATGAGTACCGTGCTGAGACCAAAGGATGCTATTACCGCCAGGAGATCGATGATTTTAAGCAGATTGAGAAGACCGAGCAGAAGACGATGCCTATTGTCAGTCACGATTTCTCCCTCCACTCTCGAGCGAGCGATTACTGGTTCGGAACGCGGGTTTGGCTTTGAGCCGAGAAAGGTCTTTAGCAACAGAAAGGCGAGTTCGGGTTGTCGCGGTCGTTTGTCAGACAAGAGTGACGATGCGTTTTCTAGCCCTATTGAACCGGGTCGCGCATAGCTTCGCCCTGTGAGTCCCAGGAGCTTTCCCTCCCGAGATCTCCGACGCTTCCAGGTGACTTTGGCCCAATCGGAATCGAAGCTCATTCCGGTAACACCCGTTCGTTACGTTCCAGATCCCGATCATCGTTACCGCCGTGCGAGCCAACGGTTCGCCTGCTGTTTAACTGCTCTTACATCAAGACATGACGGGTTAGTTGGTCGTCACTGAAAATGCCGCGAACCCCGAAATAGCCAGAACCCGGTTGTTCGGCCACCCGGGTTACCTTTCCCATACACTCGATCCGAATTTCCTCGGCCCTCTGGTCTGGCGAAGGGATCAAAACCTCAATTCGAACATCAGCTCCAACCGGTGGACACCTGCTGCTCAGAATGAGCGCACCGTCCAGCGCGACATCGGTTGTGAAGCCGCCCCCGGTCTGCTCCGTCCCGTCGTTCCAGTGAAAAATGACTGGCAATCGTAACCTGTATCTCATGGCAGATCGACGCTCAAGGACGGGTCCTGGGGGCATGGGAGTGGCCAGCATAAGCAAATTTCCAAGGCGTCACAAGATGGTGAACGTTAGGGACATGTATGAGTCGCAGGTGGGATCGCAGGAATGCCTCTGTCCCTGGGCAAGATGGTGCGGAACTCTCACAATCGTCCGGCCTTCCTGAGTGAATGTCCTGGACCGTCGTAGAGAAGAAAGTGTGTTGTGAACAAAAATAACTGTTGCGACACTTGAAATGCGGTACAGTTGTCGCATCAGGCACGCAGCGACTACGCAAGTAGTTGCCCGGATTTCGTGATCGACTCTCCTAAGGTGCCCTGTCGCGCCTAACAGCAACGAGATAGCTGGGAAATACTGAACACCCTGAAGGGAAACGGGGGCCGATTTCGTTTCTACAGAAGAGCGGCTTGATCCCAATCTCTGGTGGCTCCCCCCCGCCTCGATTGTGGAACCAAAGGCCAGAGTCCGCAGGCGCACGGGCGCGGACGGAAATCGCCGGATGTCTCTTTGTAGATAGAATTGGGGGTCTTAAGGTGCAATTACAGTCATCAACGTCTTCCTCGCGGCGCCGCGAGACTGTCCCTGTAGTGTTGCCGCAGACTGATCGGGGTTTGAGTGGAGTGAGGTCGAAGTATGATGCCCCTGGATTCCGAGTTCTGATCGTTGATCGTGACTCTATGAGCAGTGACCTGCTCGCTACGGCTCTGGCCCAGAATAGAGATTGTCGAGCTTCCGCTGTCTCGTCCACCGATCTCCTGCGCATTTTGGAAACGGACCGCGCGGATCTCGTGGTGATCGGCGCTGAACTCAACCAGAAGGCCGGGAACGGATTCGATCTGGCACAAACGGTTTCTCGGGCGCACCCCAGCGTCCTGATTGTTGTTCTTTTGAATCAGTCGTCGCATCAGTCGGTTGTTAACGCATATCGCTGCGGGGCACGGGGAGTGTTCTCGCGCCAGCAACCGGTCGCCGAGTTTCTCGACTGTGTTGAGCACGTGCGCAAAGGCTTCATCTGGGCGGGCAGACTGGAGACGACTTTCCTGCTGGACGCAATCAAGTGCATTCCCTCGCCTGATATTGCCATGGCCGGCGAGTCAACGCCCCTGACCGAGCGCGAACTGGACGTCGTGCGGTGTGCTGCGACCGGCAAGACCAACAAGGTTATTGCGGCCGACCTCGGACTCAGTGAGCACACGGTGAAGAACTACCTCTTTAGAGCGTTCGAAAAACTGGGTGTCTCGAATCGCGTCGAATTGTTGTTTTACTTGACGTTGAGAGGCCACAGATTCGGCCCCGCCGAGGCTGATGAGCCTGAAGATGGCCAAATGGCAGGCTGATCCGTCCGCCTCGAGCTTTTGCCAGAGCCAGTCTGTGAGATCCGATCCGATGATAATTCCGTTGTTGTTATGGACAGCTATACTTGCCGGCCAGACAAATGCGCTGCAGGGAAAGCAGGTAGTTTATCTGCAGCCGCACAGCGGTGCTATTCGGGTTGACTTTGGGGGAAAGCAGCTTGATCTCCTCGAGGCGCCAGCGGTTATCTATCTACCTATGGCTCCTCCCAAACTGGATTCTCAGGGAAAGCCACGGTCCATCGACATCAGGAATCTGGGACCTAACGCGGTTACGGTGGTCGGCGCTTCGCAATTCAGCTCGCGAGTCATCGTTGGTCAGACTATCCACGTAAACTCGAACGGCAGGGCGTACTCGTTGAAGTAGCCCTTTCTGTGGGTTTCGCGCAGACAGGCTCGGGCAGTTCGGATCCTCGGTTGTTCCAAAGGCACACTTAATGACCCGTGTACTCGTAACCGGCGCAGCCGGCTTCCTGGGCTCTCACCTATCCGATCGGTTGCTCGGCTAGGGGCACACCGTTCTGGGCGTAGATAATCTCTCGACCGGCAATCCTGAGAATCTCAGGCATTTAAGAAACGAGTCCCGCTTTGCCTTCGAGGAACGGGACATCTGCGATGCCTTCGATCCCGGACAGGTGGACTATGTTTTCAATCTTGCCTCGCCGGCGAGTCCGCCCGAATACCTGCGCCTTGCGATCGAAACGCTGCGGGTCGGCTCGGCAGGAACTGAAACCGCGCTCGAGATCGCGCACAAGTATGGTGCTGGTTTCCTCCATGCTTCCACTTCGGAGTGCTACGGGGATCCACTCCAGCACCCGCAGCCAGAAACGTATTGGGGAAATGTCAACCCGATCGGTTTGCGCTCCGTCTACGACGAAGCCAAGCGTTTCTCTGAGGCCCTCACGATGGCCTATCACCGCCATCGCGGCGTGAACACCCATCTGGTTCGAATCTTCAACACCTACGGTCCAAGATTGCACCCCGGCGACGGCCGCGTTATCTCCAGCTTCATGATGCAGGCGCTCCGCGGGGAGCCGCTCACGGTCTACGGCGACGGCCAGCAGACTCGCAGCTTCTGTTACGTCTCCGACCTCATCGAAGGCATTTTCAGGTTGTCGCGATCGAAAGAACACCTTCCCACGAATATCGGCAACCCGACGGAATTTACCATGCTGGACTGCGCGCAGATCGTTCGCGACGTCACGGGATCAAAGAGCGCGCTCTGCTTTGAACCGCTTCCCCAGGATGACCCGACCCGACGCAAGCCAGATATCAGCAAAGCCAAAAGAGTCCTCGGATGGGAGCCGCGGATCGATCTCCGTGACGGGCTGGGGCTCTGCCTCCCGTATTTTCAGGAGGCAACGCAGATCCGAGTGGTCGAACATACAAAATTTGTGCCGCAGCCCTCGTCAAATTTCCTCACTGACCTTGGAGCGACGCGTTTAGCGGTGGGACAGGATCCACTGACGCAAGCATGAAATCCGGAATCGGCGCGACGACCGCAGTGCTCCTCCAGTCGGTTTCGATGAGTTTCCATTAGCCTCTTCCGCATGCAGAATTCCGCGTTGGCCATCAGTGCGGCGAAGTCAGTCCGGGAGGAAAAGAGCCCCCATAATTGCGGAAGGCTCGTTGAGCCACAAGCGCCCAGACTCGTTATCCGTATTTTGTCTCCAACGCAGAAATTGCGGAGTGATTCGGTCACGCCGAGGACTGTCGATCTGGCCATGTAACCCGAGGGCCGTTGGCGTTGTAGCTGCGTCAAGGGCGCCGTTCTCCGGTGTTCATCTCGACCCTTGACGCAGCCCCGCGCGCCGACACAATGGAGGTCGGAACGAAGCGCAGCGTTCACAGCTGAGCTTCGTTCCATAGCAGAAGACGTCCTCTTCCGGCTCTCTTCGGGCGGATCGGCATCATCCCTCCCGTCGCCTTTTTCGCGAGCGGCGCTGAACACAGGCAGTCCTGGGGTTCACGCACATTCATGACTTTACGAACCTCCGAGAAGGGGGAAAGCCGACATTCGCGCGTGCGCGGCGGGTTCGCGAGAGCCTGGCAGTCAGGCTTAGCTCCTCCCGAAGTCAGTGTGGTCGAACTCGTCGCGCCCAGGGCGAGGTAGCTATCGGCGGTACGCGGCCCGGGTTGCGGTCGCAATTGCGCCAATGTGCCTGGGGTTAACAAAGCCCCACATCTTGAAACTGCCGTCTTTGGTCATAACAAGCCTCCTCGATGACACCCTCGTCCCCCAGCGACGCGGTGCAGAGATGGCTTGTGATCTTCAACGACCGTGAGGGCAAATCCCCTTCGCCAACGGAACTCCGGCTGGGGCGGATGTTCCACGGCTCGGCGACTGGTCGGCGCCGTGGCACCATTCTCCCAATCAGTCCTGCGGGCGTCAAGTGTGCTGCACGAGGCGTCCATCTCGTCGGTAGAGGGAGGGTTGTTCGGGTCTCGACAGATCGCCTGCTTCGGACGAATGACCGGCGTTCATCTCGCTGTTTACGTTCGTAAACGCAGGTTCCTCCCGGGCAACCAGATTTCGCCGATAAGCTGACCACCCAACAGGTTCGCCGCGAGGAACGCAAGTTCCTCGGCAGCACCCTATGAGGGGCGGAGTGTCGAAATTCACCCGGTGCGCAGCACCGAACGGCATCGGGGCGCAAAATCAAACCCAACTCAGGGAAGGAATCGGGCAGTCATCCTCATGTTATTGTTTCGCCTCTTGGCTCTCGCATCGGCCCGGCTGCGGCAAGCGGAGTCCCGGGTCCAAAGGCGAGGCAAGAGACCCCTGATCGAATCCGGCAATATTCTATGGAAGGGCCAGTCGATGGTGGGCAAGCGGCACATGAGGGATGTCACCGACGGCCGCTGCGGAAGCAATCAGAGTGTTTTTCACATGGCGCGGAAGTGACTCCAGATCTCCGCCTTCGAAATACACCAGAGCCTTGAGGCATTCGCTGGGTTGAAAGGCTTGCCCGAACAGCGCACGAGCCGCGCCCAGGCCAACCGCATGGGAGGCGCCTCCTCCCAGGATTGCGGCAACGTCGACATAATCCTTTGCCTCTATGCGTTGCAGAAGGACCTTGAGCTTTGTCCCCAGCAAATCTTCAGGCGATGCGACCTGCGCGACGCGGTCGCTTGTCCACTGTGGTACACCCACGCGACCAAACGTTATCGCAGCAAAGAAAGATATCTTAACGGCGTCGTTCGATTGCCCGTCAGGCACCACAAGGAATGTCAGCGTATCGGGCCTGTCCTGAAGCACGCGAGATTCTTCGAGCAAGGGCATGGCCGCGAATAGCGCATTCCGATCGAGAGGGGCATCAGAGAAGAAACCAAAATCAATCGAGGCGCGATGCCCGAGTCGGAGAGCAACAGCGGTTCCACCATAGAGGGCAAATCCGAGGGCTGCCGCCGGTTTCAGTTTTGGCCATAGACGTTGTTGCGCCGGGGGGAGAATATCGAGGCGAGGAAACAGTTCAGCCATCAGGCGAATTTCCGTTCCGGTAGTGCCGGCACTTTGCCGGGATCACTCAGACCGAGTCGATAGTGCCAGTACTTCCATGATCTGGCATCGAATTGGCCCGCTTCGGCGTGCGTCAGGACCTGACATAAATACGGCAAACCCGCTCCATGGACCAGGGCCTGAACATCGTCATAGTCGCCGATGTTCATCACCTGCGCGACAATTCTCTCTGGGCGCGCTATAGCCTCTTCAGCCGCCTTCCACCAAACGTATTTGCGCGCGAACTTTTCCAGTAGTTCAGTGTCGAGGGGCATGAGATTTCAATTCGTCTGTGAGTTATGCGGTCCCAACGGATGATTCAGAGCCAGCAACGGCCTGATCGCACACCTCTTCTATTTTATCGCGCGCGCTCCGTAGTCTTCGACATCGCTTCGAGAAGGGGGCAGGGTTGTGCGCAACTGTTCCCAGGCGAGAATTTTCCCTCTGCCGGCGCGTGGGAAGCGAACGATGTCAGATTGCATCACGACGCCTTCTCCTGCTGGGCACGCCGAGCCAGGATTTCCCTGGCACTTTGAGCCTTCGACCTCTGAATCTCGCGGAAGATCTGGGTGACTCGCTCCTTCGATATCCCCTCTCCGCTGACGAACGGAGCGAGGACGTTCATGAACAGCATCTGAAGCCCGACCAAATCCGCGAATATATTGCTCAGCATCGAAGCTGAACCTCCGCCCGGGATGGCGCACTCCAGCAGCTATTCGCGAACCCATTCGCTCGGCACCTTTCCATCAGCCTCAGCGGCCGCGAGGATCTTCGCTTCTTCCTCCGGCGTCAATTTGGTTCCGATGCTGCGAGAGCGCGCCGAACGCCCCTTCAGCCGCTGCATCCGACTTGCGTTCTCATTCCCATTGAGGATCGGCATGCTCGCTCCTCTTTACCCTTCTCAAATCTCGCCGTATTCGAGCGTCAGCTCGGCCGTAATGCGCTGCAGTTCGGGCATTTCCCAGGCCCGGCGGAAGCCCTCCTGCAGCGAGGCCCATTCGTCCGCGGTGAAACCGAACGTTGTCGAGCCATGGCAGCGAACCCACACCGGCGGCACCGTGGACTCCATTGCCGTGTAGCCGAAAAACCAGCGCCCCCGCCAGAACGAATTCGGCTCGCTCGTATCCCATTCCCGGAGCATCGCACGGAACTCCGTGATCATCGGCCACGACCCGATCTCGTACGTCGTCTGACGAGCCTCGGGCAAAGTTACGAGGACGGCAAGATCGCCATCGCTTTCCGCCGCGAACGACAGTACAAATCCGCCCTCGAACACGGATGAAATCGCCGGCCCCCATGGGCGCTCCGCGACGGCGATTCCTGCGGCGCTTCGAACCGGCTGTCCACGCACCAAATAATGTCCTCGGGCTGCCGCCGTCCACACGAGCGGCCAGAACGGTTTCAGGGTCTGATTCATCGCCTCGATCCCGAAGGGTTCCTCCTCGAGGAACTCGTACAGATTCCGGGCGGCGAACTGCGGCCACACCTCTTCCGCATCGGGCAAATCCTCTCTTCTCATCAGCCGCTCAACTGCGGTTGCGAGATCGACGGATTCAGCCTCTGATCCCAGGACCTGCTGCCCTTGTTTGTTGAGAATCGGAAGATTCGAAAGGTAGTGCGCATCCCGGCTCGGCTTCTTTCCCCGCCGCATTCGGTACGCGGCAAGAAATGCCTCCAGAATTCCCCGCATCGTCTCCGCGGAAATACGGCCACCGACGTTGCTCTCCACCCCCAGCTGGACGTAATAGGCAACAACGATCCATTCGGCCCGCGAAAGACTCAATCCCGCTTCGGCTTTGCGTCTCGCCGCGGCGAGTGCCACGGTCGCGTCAGCCAGCAGTTCAGCCACCTCCAGTCGGTCCTCCCGCGCCGACTCGAGAAGCTGCTTGGCGAACTCGGAGGTGGTGACATTCTCGCCGCTCTTTCTCGTCGTGGCAATCCGTCCCAAAGAAATTGCCCCAGTCTCAGAACCCTGAGCAGGAGACTCGCAATGACGAGTCCGTCAGCCGGGATGACCTGAGTTTCCTGCGCCTGCCGGAAGTGAAAGCGATCACTCGCCTCTCGAAGACGAGCCTCTACGCAATGATTCGGAACAAGACCTTTCCCGCGCCCGTTCGTCTGGGCCCGCGTGCAGTCGCCTGGCTAAGATCCGAGGTCCGGCAATGGGCCGTGGATCGCGTCCACGCGTCGCGGTCGGCCGCCTAACCCGGTTTTGGCTGTACGACATTATACGATTATGTCATAATGCCGGTTATGGGCCTCTCCAGATCGCGCACATCCCGTGTATTCACCATCAGCTTCCCGGAAGACTTGGCGACGCAGGTCGAAGAGGTCGCCAGGCAAGAGAGCCGGAACATCAGCGAGCTGTTCCGGGAAGCCTTCCGCACCTATCGCCTGGAGCGGATGCAGCGAAAACTCGCAACCACGCGCGCCGCCGTTGCCGCTCGCACCGGACCACGCTATACCGAAGAAGATGTAGAAGAGTTGGTTGACGAGATTCGCACAAAACTGTCGTCGGTGAGAAAACGCAAGGCGTGATCGTCGTTCTCGACTCCGGTATTTGGATCTCAGCGTTCCAGTTCGGTGGCGCCCCTCAGGCCGCTGTTGAGTCTGTGTTCAGCGAACATACCGTCGCGATTTGCGATCAGATCGTTGCTGAAATTCGGGCGGCGCTGGTACGGAAGTTCTCATGGAAAGATGAGGAAGTACTCGCCATTCTCACCGAATACATCCGCGATGGAAAACATGTAGAAGTGACGGGAGCCGTGCATGGGGTGTGCCGTGATCCCAAGGATGACATGGTCTTCGAGTGTGCCCTGAAAGCTGACGCCGAGATCATCATCTCCGGCGACAATGACCTTCTCAGTGTGAAAACCTATCGCGGTATCCAGATTTTTACCGCCCGGCAATACCTGGATCGGTTTAGCACGCCACCCGCGTGACGTGCGTTTACTCTTCCTGTGGCTCAACCGGCCTGGTCCAATGATCGAGAGCCGTTTTGTGCCGCATTCTCATGCTTGTGGAGGAACTTCGAGCGACTCCGCGAGTTTTCCGATGGCGAAGCCGCAGCCGCCGTCCGTACACCCATTAGGTTAATGCGTCGTACATTTTTTAGGTTATTGTGTCCGGATCAATGCAGAGCTCTTTGCGGCCTTAGGCTTTCGCCCTTCATGATTGCGGGTCTGCTCCTCGCCTCTGGCCAACTGGCGCCATCATCTTTTCCTTGCCATCGAAGCGGTAGCGCCAACGCCAGAGTTTCGCACCGACCGGGAAACCAGAAGACACAACCCGGCGCTGTCAGTCAGTTTGTACGGCTTGCCCTGCGGTTTTGCGTTATCCACCTGCCTGGCGGTGAGTCCCATGATGTGAGCCTCCCCGGGGGGATTTTCGTACGATACCCACAGATCACCCTCACTCGTACCCACAGCAAAATGTGGCTGCAGAAGACCCTTCCAGGACGTCTACGAACGCGCAGCGCCCCATAAAGTTCCTGTAATGAGCACAATAAATGCGTTTGAAGAGGTTCGGGAGTGGATGGAAAAGTCGGGAAAGTGCTGGAATGGCTGCCCCCCAGGGATTCGAACCCCGATATGCTGATCCAGAGTCAGCTGTCCTGCCGTTGAACGAGGGGGCAGTCTTACAGGAAAGTCGTGGCGCAAAGCCGCTTTTTCATACTATCGGCACCGCCCACACGGGTCAATGCACCAGGGGGTTACGCACGCCATTGACATCGATCCCGGCAGGAGTACGGCTAGCCCGGCTTGTCCTGTTCCCTATAGCCTATTCCCTACTTCCTGTTCTGTGCTTCTCACTCCTCTCTCAGAACCTCCAGCGGCTTCTGCCCCAGAATCCTGAAGCTCGCGATCCATCCCGTCGCCACCGCCAACACGGCTGTCCCCAGCACTGCCGTCAGCGAACCGCGCACATCGCGCAGGAACACCACATCCATCCGGTGCAGCAAAATCCGCGACAGCACATTCGCGAACAGCG
>Ga0181520_10007978_pt1 | contig 15278 bp, 12 predicted proteins | sample PEATcosm2014_Bin_29_FD_132451 | JGI IMG/M metagenome (GOLD analysis project Ga0181520, IMG submission 132451) | Peatland microbial communities from MTU Mesocosm Facility, Houghton, MI, USA - PEATcosm2014_Bin02_30_metaG | ecosystem: Environmental > Terrestrial > Soil > Wetlands > Peat | place...
TTCGGATTTTTGATTAATAAAATAACGATTTTTTTCTTAGAGGTAAATGCTGTTTCGCTACGCTCAACAGCATTTACCTCAAGTCCTTTATTAATCATTTACACAAGATTATTTACACTCCCGGTCAGTAATATAAATATGTTGGTGTTCGGATTAAAAAACAGTTCTTGAAGTAAATAAAACTTTAGAACACTTTGATTTTACTTTTAATCCCACAATAAAGCCGCAGCAGATACGTGAACTTTCAACCTGTCATTTTATAGATAAAACAGAAAACATTTTCTTCATTGGGCCAACAGGAACCGGAAATTATGGAAAGATATTGCTTATGGAAAGATTTCCGTTTAAGTATTTATAAAGCAAATGACTCTAACAGAAAATCTATAATACCAGTTTCATCATTTGCGCTTATAATGCCGACATTAAGTGGAGAAACTAATTTCAAATCAGTATTTTTATAATTGTCAATTATTAGTTTTCGTGAGACTTTAGTCCATTGAAAAGGTTTAGCTCTTGTCTTATTATAAATTTTTATGTAATTCATTATCTGGGTTACAAGTTCTTCTTTTGATTTCCATATGCCTCCTTTAAGTACATCCTTCGTTAGTATATTAAACCATATCTCAATCTGATTTAACCATGAAGAATAAGTTGGAGTATAGTGCATGTGGATATTTCTCTTTATACTTAACCACTGCGTTACATCTTTATGCTTATGTACCGATAAGTTATCTGCTATTAGGTGCAACTGCTTTTTATGATATTTTTTCTCAAGACTTTTTAAGAAACTTAAAAAATTAACGGCATTATTGGATTGCATTGTTCTTGCCGTTATTTCTCCTTCATGAAATGATAATGCAGCTACTAATGAAACAACCCCATTCCTTTTATATGTTGTTGTCTGACGCTTTGGATTTCCCTGACGCAACGGCAACTCCGGTTGTGTTCTGTCCAATGCCTGAATTTGTGTCTTTTCATCTACACATAAGACTAAAGCATTTGCGGGAGGAGACATATACAATCCTATTATCTCGGCCATTTTGTTCTCGAACTCAGGATCGGGACTTTTTCCACACCAATACTCTATTTTGTGTGGCTTTAAATCTGCCTGACTTAATATGTTCTGTACTTTTGTTTGGCTTATCCCTACAGCTTTTGCTATTCTTCTTTGTGACCAATTAGTGTATCCATCTTCTGGCTTTGAACAGGCTTTCTCTATTACAAGTGCATGTTGCTCTGCTGTTATGATTCGAGGTTTACCTGGACGTGGCTTATCCTTCAAACCTTCAATACCGCTTTCTAAATATCTTTTCCTCCATTTTGCCACACTTTCTCTACACTGATTTGTTAAACGCATTATTTCATCATATGTCTTATTTTCTGATGAATATAAAATTATTTTCGAGCGGATTACTATTCGGCTCTCTGATTTTTGTGAGCGGCTGATTCTTATTAGTTCTTGCCTTTGGGATGCAGTTAGTGGTATTTGTTTTGTTTTCATTATGCATTATAATCAATAGTCTAATAATTAACAAATCTTTACACTAGCGATTAAATTATCAGTTCTATTTGTTAAGAGACGTGAAGATTGCTCAATTCTAGGACTAGCTTGTTTAATATTTTCATTATGACCTATAATAGCCAGCTCAAGAAGGTCTCTTGCATTAAGCAGAATTCGATTAAGTTGATTTTCAAATTTTTTCACAAGATTAATAAAAATCGAATCAGTATTCTTAAAGCCGTAAGAGAACATTGCAGATTGTAACCCATTTTTTTCATGTTCAATAAATTTCATTGAATAATTATTAAGAGTATTCCTAAGTAATTTTATATCCACTTCATCGATCAGAGTAGATTTTGAAAAAGATTCTACCAAAGATTGGATGATAATATCTAAATACTTTTTACAATGATTCCTTTCATTTCAGAACGTTTATGGAAGAAAAGTGAAGACTTAAATGAACCATCACTATTATGCACCTCACAAAATTCTTTAAGCTGTATGCTTTCCAAGTCAAATCGTAATGTTCTCAGCTTTTGTTCAAAAATATATTGTTGAAATCCACTCATAATTACCTCCATAAATGAGCCATGATTGCGAATGAACAAAGTCCAAAACAAAGTTGATGATTGACCGCAATTGCTAATAATTTAATGAACTACCCCGCCGCAAGCGGTCGGGGTATCGAAACACAAATACTGAGTCAGGATTCGCCGCAAGCGGCGGGGAATTCAACCCCGGAGAGATTAAAAATAAAAAAAATAAATACTGGAGTCGATTGTCTTATAATAGAGCATCAAATCAAATTATTCTGAAATCATTAAGTCCCGAATTATATTTTGTGCATCAGTATTAACATAATGATTAATTATATCCTTAATAATAATAGCCTATTGAAAAATAAAAGGAAGTAGCGCCAAAGCTAAGTGGATTATTAGGCAAGTTTTTAACAAATAAGAAACTTTTACCAATTGAGAAATCAGCAGGCCCGAGAGGAGTATCAAAAGACAGAGATGTACCAATACCATGCCTTAAATCTGCGAAATGAATTGCTTCCGGTGCCGGCCATGCATCGCCAAGATCATATCTTAGCTTAAAATATATATTAAAAAAGATTTTTACGGGGATTTGATAGCGATACTCGAGCGAAGCTAAAAATATCTGTCGTCCCATGAATTCATTATCACGCATGCCGAAAAAACTGCTTTGACCGCCAAATGTATATTCCTCGCTAAGAGGAAGAGTATTATCGGCAAAACCCAACATAATCCTTGGTGAGAATGTGCTTACGTCGGCAAGTGTAAAATATCCCTTATAATCGACATTAAAATTCGTATAACCGACACTTCCCCCAAATATTTTCTGTGCCAATTCATATTCTCCTTTAAAATAAAATCCTTTCAAAGGATAAGGATATCTATCCTGTGTATCTATTGTAGAACTCGCTTTTAAAGATACAATTTTTATTTTGTATGGTTCAATTAATGGACCAATAGTTTGCGGTTGAAGAATATCAACATCGTCGAATTGATATTTACCTTCGAAAATCAAATTGCCAAATCTTTCTACCTGAGTACCTACAGACAAAGCAGCTCCGTAAAATGTTTGGTTGTATTCCCCTATTTGATCTAGTGTAAATACAGAACCAGATACAACATTTTGATAGGTATATATATCTTCGCTTCTATAAAATGCACTAATCTTATAAGTAAGATATGTATTAAAAATTCTATATGCTTTTTGTTCTACACTTACCGCTCTTTCCCTTGAATTGTCAAATAAAAGTAATCCTAATTCAGTGCCGCTTCCAAAAAGATTTTCATTATCAAAATCGAGGCTTAATTGGACATTATCTTCGTTATCTATTCTAAAACCAACTCTTAGTATATTTTCAGGTTTTTCTCTAACTTGAATTAAAAGGATTTTTTTGCCATTTTTCCTTTTGATGTTTAGAAATATATCATCGAATAAGTTAGTGCTTCGTAAATTTACCAGTCCTTGTTCTATGTTCCTGTAATTAAAATAATCCCCTTCTTTTAAAGGTATCTCTCGTGTTATAATTGTCGAGTTGGTATAGGTATTTCCCCCAACATCAATATTTGATATCCTTCCCTCATCAAAACTTAAACTCAATTTAGTTGAATCCTGGTTAAAGTTTACATCTTCAAGTTCAGCCAAAGAGTAGCCTCTCTCTCTATATAAATCCAATATTTGAATTATTTTTGATACTAATTTATCCGCGTTATACGGCTTATCAAGTAAGGGTTGCAGTAATGAATCAACAATGCTTTTATTTATTAATGTAATCCCATCACAATTTATTTTTTGAACTACCTGATTGTATTTATAAATAAAATTTACGGTAGAATAAGTGGGGTATAAATTAACCACTGCCTTTAAGCTTTTAAATATGCCCTTAGAATAAAGTGAACAGATATCGTTTAATATTTCTTTATTAGAAACGGAATCACGCATAAAATATTTTTGCAAATATGGTTCTTCAATAGTAGAGACATTCTTACCAAGTAATATATTTTTTATATAATATTCATCGACATGCAAATCCTTCATAAACAATGAGTCTATTCCTGATTTTATTCTGGCTAAATGAGGAAGAGTAGATTGATATCCTTCGTTAATTACCGATTCAATATCTGAAAAGTCATTATTTTTTATTTCCCTTAAACTTGGAGCAATAACATCATTAGCAGAATCCAGTTGATATTCATCCAATAGTTTCATCGGTATACTAACAACCTGATCGGCGACTTCCCAGGGAAGAGCAAGCTCATTTTCTGTATGCAAAGGACTTGTAGTATTGACCGCAATTACATAATTAGCTCCTAATCTTAATGCCGATTTAACCGGGATATTTGCAACTAACCCGCCATCTACTAATAAAAGCGAATCTATTTTTACAGACGACAACAAAAACGAAACGCTTGAGCTTGCACGCATCGCTTCACTTAATGAGCCAGACCCGAGTATGATCGGACACCCGGTAACCAGATCTGTACAAACAGTTCTAAATTTTACATTCAATTCATCAAAGCTGGAGTCAACGTGAATGGGCGCTTGAAATACAAGGAGATTCAAATAGCTGGCCATTTTTTGGCCATTATTTATTGATATAGGCAGAACAGGTTTAAAGCCTTCCCATCGTAAAGAAAAAACTGCTTTGTCTTCGGTAATTTTTTGATCTACAAATAACTCCATTCTGTCGGTTTCTCTATCTGATGCAAACAGTTCATCCCAATCAGTATTTATAGCTATTGAATCGATTTGATCAAAGTTATATCCGGCTGCGTATAATCCTCCAACTATACTACCTATACTTGTTCCGACTATTATATTTATTGGAATATTAGCTTCATTTAAAGCTTTAAGGACACCTATTTGGGAGAGGCCCCTGGCTCCTCCTCCGCTTAAAACCACTGCTACTTCGGGTTCCTGTTTGGGAATTGCTTTTGTTAAGCCGAAAGGTAAATATTCGGTTTTGCATTCAAAAGAAATAACTTCGAATGTTTGTGCAAAACAATGAGAAAATAAAAACAATGAGACAAAAAAAACTATTTTTTTAAAGATGACCATTTACGTATAACAAAAGTATCATTATAATACTGGTATAAAATCTTTGTTGATGTCCTAAATACATGGTAAAATATAAGTTCAGCAACAGTTATAATTTAATCTTTTAACATGAAGTATTTTAAATACATGACTTGATAATAGACCTGTTCCTATTTAAAATCTTCTTCACGCTAAGACAATTTTAATATACCTAAATCGTTATATTCATTACTGGATTAAAACTAGTCAAACTTAACATGCTCAATAACGATCTCCGATTTACGTCCCAACAACTTCGAATCAACTATTAATTATCAAATATCGGTTCGGAAAATAAATTCTCCTGAATCCAATTTGGTTCAAACAAAATAATAATTAATAAAATTCTAGTCGCCAGCGGATTGCATAATTATTACTACAGAAACGTTTTTGAAATAATTTTTTTAGATTCTATAATAAATTAATTCTTTGCATACATTTGAATATAAATATATAATTTAGATCCAATTGTGTTTTCTCAAACTGATCTGTAACAATATTCATTAATTGCCACTCTGAATTTTAGTCCAGAACGCCAGACTTCAGTAATTTTCCTATCGTATTAAACTAAAATTAGACTTGAATGATGTTTTTAATAACCATAATGAAAATTTTTCAACACTTAACGATTCAAAAATCATTATACTGAAAACGTCACAATTTTATAACATAAGAAATATTTTATCCAGTTAAAGTTCTTCTTCTAATAGAGATCCGAGCCTTTTCCCACACTTAACATATGACTCAGCAATACGTGCTCCGAGGTCATCAGTAGCACCGCCAAAAGAACTGCTAGTAATTTTGTCAATTTTAAAAGACGCAAGAATTTTTTCTGGATTCTTTGTCTCAGTGAAAATTATTAGGACATTTATTGATGCCCCATTTGAAGCAAAAGGATTAGCATATCCGGGTTCAGTAAATACGGTCTTTAACGTCATTGTATATTTAACATCAACAGTATCGGATCTTACTACTAATTTTCCATTAAGGCTTTTATTGACATTTTCTTCAAATTGCGGTTGGTACAATGATGTTCTATAATTTTTCCAATTTTTAAGCCATTCAAAGCCTTCTCCGCTATTTTTTTTATTTAACTCACTTGTTTTCTTTTGAATATATTCATTTTCTGTCATTTTTCCCACTGTCATACCATCATATTCGTACTTTACTTTAACAACCTTCTCATTTTTTAAAAAACTCAAATTACCTTCAGACATAATTAACTTTCCTTCGCTTCCAAAGCGAGCACAGCTGTAAAAAACAATAACTAAAAAAGAAATAATAAAATACATAAATAACTTTGATGCGCTTTTCATATAGCATTCCTTATAATTAATTTTTTAATTTATTACTTTATGAGTTCACTCTAAAAAGGTAAAACAAAATTAATAAAGAAAACAAATAAGTTGAATAAAAATTTAAATAAGTTTGTATTGCTAATCAAAAAAGAGTTTACGTACAAAATGTTTAAGCCAAATACCAAGCATACACAAACAAACATATTCGGATTTACCAGCTTAATAACACCAAAAATGTCAAAGGAACTTCAGGAATCAGAAGAACGCAAGTTCTATGAACTAATCTTCTGCAATATTAAAGAAGAAGATTTTGCCTGCTTATATTCCGACGTAGACAGCCGTCCTAATATTCCAATAAACTGCGTGGTCTCATCTATCCTATTACAAAACAAACACAGATTAACATACGAAAAATTATTCGATGAGATAAAGTTTAATTTATTGACCAAAACAGCGCTCGGATTACAAACATTGGACGAAGCTCCTTTTTCAGAGGCATCGCTTTTTAATTTTCAGAATAAACTTGCCTCACATTTTATACAAACCGGGGAAAACCTTCTTGAAAAGGTATTTGATCATTTAACCGAAAAGCAGTTAAAAGAACTGAAGATAAAAACCGATATTCAAAGAACCGATTCATTTCAAGCTGCCTCAAATATAAGAAGATATACACGGCTTCAGCTGCTGGTAGAAATGCTTATCAGAATACACAGAGTAATAACAGAACAAGGCCAGAGGCAGTATGAAAAATTATTTACTCCTTATATAAATAAAACATCAGGACAATTTATTTACCGGCTTACCACAGAAGATATTCCAATAGAACTTGAGGCAATAGGCAGAACATATAAAGAAATAAATGACAAAATAAGACCAAAATACCCGGATGTAGAAATATTCAAAATATTTGAAAGGATATATTTAGAGCATTTTACCGAAATAGAAGAAAGAGTAATTATCAGATCAACAGATGAATTAACAAGCTCTATGATCCAATCGCCGGATGATATAGATGCAACATACCGGAAGAAACAGAGCAAAGAGTTTTATGGACAGGCAATAAATTTAATAACTGATATATCGGTTCACGCAAACAACATAGATGACAGCAAAGAGCTAAATGAAAGAATAGATACGATCAAGGAAAAAACTCCGGAATTAAACGAGCTTCATTTTGACGGTGCATTCGGCAGTAAAGGCAATGATGCAAAATTTGAAGAACATTCAATAACTCCGGTACAAACAGCAATAAGAGGCAGACATCCGGGCGAAGTTGAGATTAAAATAGAACAAACCTGCTTGCCGGACGGGCAGGCCTGCCTACCGGACGGACAGGGTAGTGAGGATAAATATTTAGTTATCTGCCCGAATCAAACTGTAGAAAGTCAGCGAACCCGGAAACGCTTCGTAGCAGAATTCGATTTAAGCATTTGTTCTACTTGCTCTTTAGCATCAAAGTGTCGGTTAACAAGGAAGAAAAATGCATATGCCTATTATTTTACAGCCGAAGAATATCTTAAGAAACAGCGTTTAGAAAGCATCAAAAAGATACCCAAAGAAAGAAGAAGCTTAAGAGCAAATGTCGAGGCAACCGTCTCAGAGTTTACGAGAAAGATGAATAACCGGAAACTAAAAGTCAGAGGCTTATTTAAGGCAGAGATATTTGCATTTGCCATAGGAATAAGTGTGAACTTTGGAAGGATATATCGTTACATAAGTTCGCAAATACCGGAAGCGGCACTCACAACTACCTAAAAGGAGCAGAAAAGAGCACTAAACCGGTCAATATGTCAAAGAACGAAAGATAAAATGAAATCCCGATCTTAAAACGCAAACTAAAGATATTACCCTAAGAAATTTTAGGATTAATGTCGCTTAAATTTTTAGAAACAGATTTTTTTTCAATAAGAAATCTAAAAAGTAAATTATTTCTAAATCAGCTTTTTAGAGTGAACTCCTTTATTAAAGAGAAAATTATTTTCCCCAATCATTATACTTTTGATCACCAATTTGTTTCAGCACTTTATATACCGTACTGACCCAATAATTTCTGAATCCAAATCCTCCGGCTTCTGCAGTCATTCTTCCCGAAAGTAATATCATTTTAGTCCTGATATCAAAGAATACAACTATCATGCTGGCAGTATTATTCTCATCCGTTATAGAAAAATCATCATATGCTGTATTATCTTTCATTCTATTAAAATTTTCCATCACAAATACCACCCCGATCCCTTTATCCGAACCGCAATCATATTTGCTAATAAGTTCCTGGAGCATGCGCTTTGAAATAAATTCAGAATATTTTGGGTCATCTGTTGTCAAATTATTATAATTAACACTATCATTATTTCTCTTCACAACTTCAAGGTCATAAATAATTGATTTCTTGTGTAAGAATTTTTCCAGGTTATATTTTTTTTTCTCGTTAACAATAACATCGTTAATAGATTTGAAATAATTTTCTTTAATATCCCGCGGATCTTTAAAACTGGATGAACCTAAAAGTTTTATTAAAGAAAAATCTAGGCCGTACCACGTAATACTATCGGCATTAAATATTTCTGATTTTGTTTGAGCAGTTGAAAATGATAAATTGGAAAGAAGGCAAATAACGAATATAATTTTTTTCATTTAACCATCCTATTAATATTTAGATACTAACCTTTAATACAAATACAATTTAAAGCTGTTTATTAATAATCAACGCCCGGAATTCTGCGTGCCAACCAGTGCAAAAATAACTATACCTGAAACGCCATAAATTAATAATCCACATTCTTAGAGCGTGGATTTCTAAAATTCACGAAATATCTATAATGGAAATAAAATATTATATTTTATCCGGTTAAAGATTTTTTTCCAGGAAAGTACCGAGAGTCTTTCCGCATTCAGCATATGCTTGGGCGATACGTGGTCCGGTAGCAAATTCAGTACCTGTCCAGAACGTACTGGCCTTAATATCGTCGAGCTCCAAGGATGCAACAACTTTCTCCGAATTATTTGTCTCGGTAAATAAAATCACTACATCTATTGACGCCGCTTTTGCGCTAATTCCGGCATTATATCCGGATTCAGTAGATACGGTCTTTACGGTCATTGTATATTGAGCATTATCAGCATCAGGTTTAATTTCTAATCGACCCAGAAGGCGTTTATTTATAAGTTCTTCAAATTTTGGCTGGAACAATGTTGTTCTATCAAGTCTCCAACTTTTAATCCATGAATCGCCTCTTCCCGGCTCTTTTGCATTTAACCTCTGTATTTCCTTTTGAGTATACTCGGCTTCCGTATATTTCCCAACCGTCATACCATCATATTGGTATTTAACCTTGATTACTTTTTGATTTTGCAAAAAATCTAAATTACCTTCGGTGATGTATACCGCACTCCCACAGCTATATAGAAAAACAGCTAAAAGAGAAACGACTAAAAGAAATAAATAACTTTGATGTTGCTTCATATAATGCTCCTATTATAAATAATGATTATATTTATTAATTTATGAATTAGAAGAATCTATTTTAAATAGTTATAGTTTCCCATCACCAATTTGCTTAAGAACTTTATAAATCGAACTGGCCCAGAAATTTCTGAATCCAAATCCCCCGGCTTCTGCAGTCATTCTTTCCGAAAACAATATCTTTTTAGTCGCTATATCAAAAAAAGTAACTATCATACTTGCAGTATTTTTTTTAAACATTTTATCAAAATTTTCCATTACAAATACCACCCCGATCCCTTTATCTGAACCGCAATCATATTTGCTAATAAGTTCCTGAACCATGGGCTTTGAAATAAATTCAGAATATTTTGAGTCATCGGTTATTAAATTAGTATAATTTACACTATCATTATTTTTATTCACAACTTCAAGATTATAATTAATTGTGTCCTTATGAAAGAATTTTTCAAGGTTATATTTTTTCTTTTCGCTAATAATCAATTCATTAATAGATTTGAAATATTTGTGTTGAATAGCATTAGGATCCTTAAAATCAGAAGAGCCTAAAAGTTTTATCAGAGAAAAATCAAGGCCGTACCAGGTAACGCTTGGTGCGCTAAATATTTCTGATTTTGTTTGAGCAGTTGAAAATGATATGGCGGAAAGAAGGCTAATAACGAGCATAATTTTTTTCATTTAATCCTCCTATTATTAATCTGATATTTTTCTTAAATATGAAGTTGATTTAGAACTAATAATATTTATAAAAATTTATAAAATCACCCTAACTCTTTGTATAATATAATTAAGTATTTATAGAAATAAAACTAATATTTCTGATTTTACAGTATAATTTAGTAATAATCTTCGGCTAACTTTTTTACAATTTCCCGATTCTGTCCCATTAAATGGATTTATTTCTTTTCCCTCCGGTCAATAAAAGTTACTTCTTTACGGTTTGATTCACTATTTATGATTTTATTTATTACTTCAACCGGCTCAAATGATAACTGGGGGGTAACGCGAAGTTTTGATATAAAGTGGTCCCTAATAGTATTTTCCAATTCAGCCGGCACCAAATTACAACCAATATGGATATGTATGTCATCTAAATCATTTTGATTTGTGAATACTTCAATTACATAATTTTCAATACCGGCTATACTGTTAAGAATGTCATATAAAGCATATGGATAAATAGTTGTTCCCTTGTATTTTATCATTTGTTGTTTTCTACCGATAACAGGACTTAACCTAATAGTAAATCTGCCGCATTTGCATGGTTCATCCATATAATAGCAAACATCGCCGGTTTTAAAACGAAGAAGCGGCATTCCTTCAACACCGAGAGTAGTAATAGTAAGTTCACCCTGTTCGCCTGCTTTTACGGGAATATCATTTTCGTCAAGAAACTCAGTAATAATTAATTCCGGATGATGATGACAGCCAACGGTATAACTGCATTCGTTAAAAGCAGTGCTCATCTCAGTTGAGGCATAAGTTGAATACAATTTTATATTCCACTTATCACTTATTTTTCTCCCGATGATATTTAAATTAAGGTTCGGGTCGCGGAGCTGCTCGCCGATACATATGGCTTTTCTGATGCTGCTCGATTGATAGTCAATACCGTTTTTTTCAGCAAATTCAATTAATTTCAGAAGAAATGACGGCACAATAATAATAGCGGTAGGAGATATTCTTCCGATAGTATCCCACTGAAATTCCGGAGCGCCTTTTCCAACACGAACAACTCCGGCGCCGATTTTTCTGACACCGGTAAAATATGCCAGCCCTGCCATAAATCGTCTGTCAAGTGTTGTGGCTAATTGAAAGATATCATCAGGTGTTGCATCCGAGCATGACAAAGAAATCGCTTCGTTGTATGCCAGCCGATTCAAATCCTTTTCGGTCATTATAAATGTTACAGGTTCCCCGGAAGTACCAGAAGTTGTCACATAATCTATTACTTTCCTTTTTTCTACGCAGTAGAAATCTGGATTGTACTCCTGCAGATCATGCTTTGTAATTACAGGTATCTGTTGCAAATCTTCTATTGTTTTAATTTTACTAATATCAATATTATTGTTACGAAATATCTTTGAGTAAAAATTAGAGTATTTGTTAATGTACTCAAGCTGGGTTCGCAGTAACTTTTCCTGAAATATTTTAATTTCATTTAACGGTTTGGTCTCTATTTCCGGGATCATTTTTCCCTTAATATCTATTTGCATTCAGAATATATTCTTCTTAAGAATTAGTTATTTTAATTTGTCTTGGATTATTATATCAATAAGACTTCAAATTTTTCCCACCTCAATAAACACCGAAAATATTTTTACATCATTTTCTTTTTTATTAGTTTGAAGGACAACAACAGCATTAGCAATATTTTTTAAGTGTGATATCGATAAATGAATATGAAGGATACCTTTTTCCTTTGCACATTGCTGAGCGTTTCCATTAAGTAATATTTCAGGTTTCCCGTTATTTCCGTTTACGATTTCGATTTCATTAAATTGAATTTTTCCCGGCCAACCCGTTCCAATTGCTTTTAGAAATGCTTCTTTGGCGGCAAAACGGGCGGCATAATTTTGAGCTTTATACGCTTTCTTTTCACAATACTCTATTTCATTTTGTGTAAAGACCATTTCTCTGAAGCCATTGTCTATTGATAATTTTATTTCGACCCTCTCCGGTTCAATAATATCCGTTCCAATCCCGTATACGCTCAATAATGATTCATTCAACGGTTGTGATGTTTCCATTGACATGTATTCACCTGTGATTTAAACATTTATTTAATCTCACCCTAACGGCATTTGCTTCTTTTAAGGTTGGAACTTCTTTAGTCAACGCTTTTTTATAGTTTACTATTGCATTCGCATAATCATTATTCTTTTTATAATAGTCGCCCAATAACGAGTATACATCATAATAATCAGGATTACAAAGAACGAACTCGTTTAGTAATGATTTGTCCAGAGTTTTTATAGAATCGGATGAAAGATATTTCTTTATAGTTTTTTTTATTTCCTTATATCTTTCAAATTTTATATAATTAATAGATGTAAGGAAGGTATCGGGAGAAATTGTTAATGACTCTTCATTCAATACCGGATTATTAAAAACGGCGCCGGGAGAAGAAAACACTTTATTCAAATCATATGCAACATAGGCACCGAGTTGATAGGGATTTGAAGAGACCCAGACAAGTTTTTTAGCAGGTTCAAAAATAATTGAATGATGGGCAATCAATTGGTTTATTACTTTTTCATTTCCCATTCCAATATCTGCATTAGCAATACCTTTTTGGTCACGAAGGATTGCGGCGGCATTCTTATATGAAATTTTAGGATATACATTCATTAATTCCGCAACCCGATTAAACCGGTACAGGGATGCACTTTCGTTTTTATTCTCAATGTTAAGCTTACTGTTTTTTAATTTTTCACCCTGATAATGATTTGTGCAAATTATGTAATTATCATCCCTGGAGTACAAATCTGTCTCGGACGGCGTTTTTTCAATAATGACGGTTTTATTGTCTTCAAGTGAACCAATCATAATAGATTCGGAGACAAAAACTTTATGTTTAGTAGCAATTGAATAGGCCTCATTAATATTTTTTGCATATTGAAGAATCTCACGGGCGACTATTGAAATTGGCGTCGCAGCGCTCAATGGAATTTCTGATTTAGCAGCGTTAAGTGTAACGGTCAAACCTTTTTCATTCATACCGCTTACTACTCCTATCATTCCGCCCCATGTAACCATCATGAACTTATATCCGTTTGACGGATTTATGAAAGCAACTATTTTGTTTTGTGCAAAATCATCACCCACATAAAAATCAAAATTTCGTCCGACTATTAAATTCCCGTCGTAAGATTTGTTTCCCCAGGCAGAAAACGATGTACATCCGATAATATGCATTCCCTGCAATGCATGCCCTATATCATGAGCAGCATGATAATTTAATATACGTTGATAGCCCGAGGCAATGTAATCGAATTGGTGTGATGCAGACTGCGAAACGCCATATATTTCTTTTAGATATTCATTATCTATATAAGAATCTAAATCTTTATTGAACCAGGCAACAAATAATTTTATTATATTTAAGTAATAAACAGAAGGAATCATCTTATTAATCTGCTTTATCAAGTCTGATTCTTGACGATACATTAATTCTTGAGATAATTTGCCAAATATTACTCCACGTTTAAATGGATCACCTTCTACATATAATTCCCATAACCCATACTTGTTTTTCTTAATCCAATTATTATCAATTTTATAAAAGTACTTATTTACCTGAATTCGTTTTTTATTAAGCGGACTAAAATCATCAATTAACGGTGGATTAATAGTAACAGCAAATTTAAAATATATTACGAATATGGCTATAAGCAGGACAATAGAGGCGGAAGAATATATAAATATTTTCTTCCATTTTTTTTTATTCAACATTAATGTACCGTAAAGTAAATGTTAAAGTGAATCGGAATTTTTAGCATATATATAAATTATTGTACCATTTTTATTTTATCAATTAAATAATCCATACCAACAAAGTCGGAACAAGAAAGAATTGCACCGATAGTAACGCCTAAAACGCCATGCATATTAATATTTTGTCCTGTCAGATAAAGATTAGGAATCTTTGTTTTATGAGGAATGTAAGTCCTTATAGGTTCATTACTTGTTTTCATAATTCCATACAAAGAGCCGTCGATTGTACCCGTATAATCTCTATAAGTCAACGGAGAGGATGAATACACGTTTTTTATATGATCTCTAAAATCGGGATATATTTTCTGAAGAATATTTAATATGGTTTCTTCTTTCACTCTTTTGAAATCCTCATACTCAATGCCTCGGTAGCCAACTTTTGTATTTTCCCATTTCCTTACTTCATCGAATTTCATGTAAGTCATAACAATCATAGTTTCAGCATATTCGGCGGATTTTGAACTTGCGGGAGTAAAATAGAACATACTTTCAGGCCAATCCCCTTTTGCAGATGAATCTGCCGTCCAAACATTTAATGTTTTGTACCAATAAAAATTATTATTGTAGTATTTAAATGATTCCTTTTTGAAAGTTATGTAAAGAGTGAAAGTAGAAATTGTATTCTCTAAACTGTTCACTCTGTCTCTATATGCTTTTTTTAATTTATTTGACTGAACCATTTTAATGGTATTGCTGGGATGAATATTGGATATAAAATTTTTTGCTTCGATCATTTCATTATTGGAAAATTCGGCTCGCATTACTTTTTCGTCATCACAAACTAATTTTTGAACTTCGTACTCATTAAGAATAGTACCGCCGTTTTCTAATATCGATTGAGTAAGTATATTCACGATTTGTGCACTTCCATCAACCAGTCTGTAGGCACTTTGAACGTAGGAATATGCAA
>Ga0181520_10007981_pt1 | contig 15276 bp, 12 predicted proteins | sample PEATcosm2014_Bin_29_FD_132451 | JGI IMG/M metagenome (GOLD analysis project Ga0181520, IMG submission 132451) | Peatland microbial communities from MTU Mesocosm Facility, Houghton, MI, USA - PEATcosm2014_Bin02_30_metaG | ecosystem: Environmental > Terrestrial > Soil > Wetlands > Peat | place...
GTCTGGCACACGAATGGCACTAGCTTAAGGAACGCGACTACAATCGGTCGTGGGCGCGTCGGCGTGCCATCACAAGCTGTTGTATGTTAGCCGAAGGCTCCTCGCTTAAGCTAGTGCCATTCGTCTGGCACACCGCCGCGCGCAATCGCCATAAGATAGGCTGGCAAAATCCGGCGATTCAAATTGCCTGCGGGTCAAGAAAAAACGGAGGTTTCCTAACTTTTTTGCGCTGGCCGTGCCCCTTGCGCGCGGAGTAGGGGGTAACCGACGCAGGTTGCAGGTCGAGAACGTGGGGCACTTTGCTCCAGAGGAAAGGCTGGTATTCTGACGCTTCTCGGATGGCGCTACTTAACCGATGTGCTGCGTCGAATCGCTGCCATCGCCCCAGGCGATATGGCTGCCCTGGAAGCTCTGTTGCCGGATCGCTGGCTGGCCGCTCATCCTGAGCATCGGCTGGAACAGCGGGAAGAAGAATCCCGTGAAGCCCAGGCCCGTCGCCGTCGAAAACGGGCCGCGCGCCAGATTGCCGTCACGAAGTAAGGGTTTCCGACTCAGGCTCGTGCCCGGACAAGGTTATGAGTTGCTTTCTGCATTGCTTTCTGCGGTGGTTGACGCCAGCAAGAACTGCGAATAGAATGCCAACCCACGAGGTCTTCCCGGTTCTGGCGTCATGCGTCAGGACCGTCTCCGGCAATCATATTGGCTTGAGGAGATCGGACCCATGTTCCGGCCAACGTCTATAGCGGCTTTCGCGGCCCTGGTCACAGTAGGCGGTTTCACCCTCGCGACGGCCCATGAGCCGAAGGCGACTGGTGGCACAAACCAAATCACGAACTCCATCGGGAAGAAGCTCACCCTCGTCCCTTCAGGCGAGTTCCAGATGGGCAGCGTTGAGTCGGCGGAGGCCACGGTTGCCTTCCTTCAGAAGAACTACCGCCTCGGTGATCGGGAACTCGCAGAGGACTTGCGGGTCGAGCACCCACGGCATCGCGTGCGGATCACGAAGCCGTTCTACCTGGGCACCTGCCATGTCACCTGCGGCCAGTTTCGCCAGTTCGTCGAGGATTCGGGCTACAAGACGGACGCGGAGATTGGGCCCCATCGAGGGGTGTCGGAATTTGGCCCCGCCGCCAGTAGGCCTGGCAAGACGGTTAATAGCGTCAACAAGAATCGCTCTTGTCGGAAGGCGAGCTTCGAGCAGACGGATGAGCACCCGGTGGTCATCGTAAGCTGGAACGACGCGGTGGCCTTCTGCGCGTGGCTCAGCAAGAAGGAGGGCAAGACCTATCGGCTCCCAACCGAGGCCGAGTGGGAATACGCCTGTCGAGCCGGAACGATGACGCGGTACTCCAGTGGCGACGATCCCGAGACGCTGGCCACGGTGGGGAACAGGGCCGACGCATCATCGGCCAAGATGGAGTGGGGGATCAAAGCCAGCGACGGCTACGAGTTCACGGCGCCCGTGGGCAAGTTCAAGCCCAACGCCTTCGGACTCTACGACATGCATGGCAATGCCCGGCAGTGGTGCGCGGACTGGGCTGGCGGAGATTACTACGGCAAGTCGCCCGTAGACGATCCGCCCGGCCCGGACAGCGGAGATGTAATGCTCGGTTTCAAAGCCCAGCCGCGCATGTGCCATGCCATGCGGGGCAGTTCCTGGGGCGATGGGCCGGTCTACGCCCGTTCCGTCTATCGCTGCCGGGGCCTCCCGGACGCACGGGACCCCTACACTGGCTTCCGCGTTGCCAGGACCCCGTAGCAATATGGCGTATGTCGGTCTTACCGTTTGCGGCTTGTCTCTTTCCCTTTTGCCCGAACCGAGCGCAGCGAGCGCGACATAGAATCTCGGACTACGTATGCGGGAGCAGTTGCGTTGCGTGACGACTTTCCAAGTCGTCGTCTGACCGGAAAAGGTCGGAAAGGTCTCAGGTATCGGCCATTAACACTTCTCTGCAGCCATGCGACCACGACTGACTTGCCTGCTATGTGTCGGACTTTTAGGCGCGGCTACTTGGCTTCATGCCCTGGACGTGCCGCGTTGCGGAGACCTGTTTATTATCGGCGGCGGTTTGCGGCCCGACAATGCGGCCGTGATTCAGCGGATGATCGCGTCGGCCGGTGGCCGCGAGCGTGCACGTTTCGTCCTCTTCCCCTCCGCTGCAAAGAACTTGGATCCCGCCCGGCAGGTGGGCGAACTCTTGATCCGTTACGGCCTGTCGCGGGACCGCGTGATGGTTCTCGATCTCATGCCGGAAAATGCTGCGCGGCAGGCGTTCGACCCCGACGTCGTGAACCACATTCGCAGTGCGACAGGAGCCTTTCTTTCGGGCGGCGATCAGTTCCGCATCACGCGTGCCCTTCTGCGGCCGGATGGCACGCCTACGCCGGCACTCGCGGCGCTGAAGGAAATGTGGCGCCGCGGAGGCGTCATCGCGGGATCGAGCGCCGGCGCCTCGGTTCAAAGCGCTCGCATGTTGGATGCCGCCGGACTTCCCGATGACCTCTTGGACGAAGGGATGGATGCCCTCGACTTCGGAATCAGCCGCGACGTGCGACGCCGCGGACTCCTAATCACCGCAGGGCTGGGGTTCTTTTCGTCGGGAATCGTCGACCAGCACTTCAGCCAGTATCGTGGAAGGCTTGCGCGGCTGGCTCGCGCCTCGATTGAGGACCGCGTCCGTTTCGGATTCGGCGTCGATGAGAACACGGCCATGATCGTCTCGCACGACGGGCAGATCGAAGTCGCCGGCAACGGAAACCTGACGGTCGTCGATGTCCAAAGTGCTCGCTGCCAGGACGGGCCGCTGGGTTGCCGCATCTCGGCGGTCCGCGTCTCTTTGTTGCAAACGGGTGACCGATTCAATCCGGCCCGCGGGTTGATGACGATTCGGCCGGAAAAGAAGCCAATGCAGGAGGGAGCCCAGGATTTCAGCGGAAACCACTTGATTGCCGACATGGCCGGTCCTGGCGCCATTCCTTGGTCCATGATCTTCGGACTGGCCGAGAATTCGAGCCCGCGGCAAGAGGGAATCACGCTCCGCTACAACGAGCGATTCGGCCACGGCTATCGCTTCGTGCTTGCCAAGACCGACCGCACGGCCATTTACGGCGGTTACGCTGACCACTTCTTTTCTTACGCAATTGATGGCGTGCGGCTCGATATCGCACCGATTGTTTCCACGCGACAAGATCCGCAAGAAGTCCTGCCGGTCGACCTGCCGCCGGGACCGGAGCGGATGGTTCTGGAAAGCCTCTGGTTCCGCGGCATTCTGCTGGCCAATGATCGGCGCAGGCTTCGCCCGTTGGAACCGATCACGAGGGCCGAGTGGGCCACCGCCATTGCCCAGACCGTGCATCTGGTTGCGCCGCGTCGGAACCCGCCCAAGGTGGCCGATGCGCCGCTGACGGCCGATGTCGTGGAGGCGATCGTCCGAGTGGTTGCCGCTGGGCTGATGACATTGGACGGCGACGGGCATATTTGCCCCGATCAGCCCTTGAAGCGTGGCGAGGCGGTGGAGTCGTTGGCCCGCCTCGCCGAGCGCTGTGGCCTGGAGAATCCACCCTTCAAGCCCTTTTCTTTTGCGGATGAGACGGAAGTCCCTTTCGCGAACCGTGCCGCGGTCCGCCGGGTAGTTCGCACCGGCTTGCTTTCGTTGAACGAGGAGCGGCGGCTTCGACCCGCTGCATCGCTCACGCGTCTGGAAGCCGCGGAGGCGCTGTATCGGGTGATCGGGTTCGCTTGGTGACGTCCCCGCGGGCTTTTGCCTAGCCGCCGGAGGAGGTTGTCGGAATAACCGACGACATACTGTATGGACTCGATGGACTCCGCCTCCAGTAACCGTCCGGTTTCGGCATCCCGCTGTCGGCGGCGTCGTTTGCCGCGATGCTGGCGATTTATTGGCGCTAACCGTTATGGGGCGGATTGAATCGTCCATGATGTGCTACTGACGTCTACGTTCCAACATCCATTATTCTGTAACGGCCGGCGCTGTAGTAGACCGTCTTGCCATCCTCACTGAACCCCACGGATTCGACGGGGCCAATCGGGTTTGTCACCTCTTTTGCCTTATGAAACTTTGCCACGCGGCGCCCGGTAGAGATCGCCCAGACGGAAATCGTGCCCTCGCGGTTCTCTTCTTTGTCCTTAGCCCGGCTTACTACAACGATCTGGCATTGCTTCAGGCGACGAGCCTCGATCCCGCCTTTCGTGACGCCAAGCAGGCCTTCGCCAACGCGAGCAAGGCCTACCAGTTGCCACCTGCGCGCCGTGCTGCACGGCGCCGGTGATGCATTGTCGCTGCCGGGTCTATTGCGGACCATGTTGCCGTTACTAGGGCCCGACTCGGAGAGGGCGGCGAGCGCCGATCTCCCGCTTGAGTCCCGGTAGTTTCCCTTCGGACGCCAAGGCAGTTCCCGATGGTGGGGATTGCCTTGGCTGACTTTGCGATAGGGCGCGACGTAGCCGGGCGAGCAGGGAGAGCTGTCGGAGGAGATCCAGGCCAAAGTAAAGGTCAAAGCTGGAAAAGGCGACGAAAGCGAAATGAAAGTCTATGTAACGGATGGCCAACGGCTACTTGGGCCAACCCCATCCAACGGAGCGGGAGTTGGAATAACGCCCGGGACGTCATCTTCCGAATGGATCTATGACACGACGACCTTCCCCAATACCGACAACCTGTCACTCTATGGCCTCTCATCGCCCATCGCCGTCCCGGAATCCGGCAGCATCTCGCTGATAGGCTGCACGATGCTGGGACTTGAGGCCGCTTATCTGCGGCGGCGTCTCCGGGTGGCCGCGGAGAACGTCCAGCGTCAGTGGGATCATGGTAGCGGGCACGCGAGGTCAGGCGGCACGGCGGCGGGCTTGCTGGTGTGCAGGGAATCAGGATGAGCAATCACCCGAGGCCACCCGGCCTGACGTTGCCTTGCCCTGACGTTGCCCATCACGATTTTCGGGAAAAACCGCGGAGGTTCTTGACAACGCGTGCGTAATAAAGGTAGGGTTCATTGTGCCACCGTCGTGGGGTCCAGGTGATTGCGACAACGGCAAGGACCCCCATGAATCGGAACATGCCTAGAACTTGTTCGCGAGAGGATCTTATGAGAATTCGCATCTATAACGTTGTGACCCCGGTTTTGCTGGCCACCGTCCTCCCCTCCTTTGCCGCCGCACGCGACGACTCCGCTGCCGAAAAGCTCGGTTTCAAGCTGTCGCTACAATGCTCGACCTACTACGGCCTGACCTTTTTTGACGCGGTCGACAAGGCTGCCGGTCTGGGCATCAAGTACTTGGAAGCGTTCCCCGGCGAAAAGCTCAGGCCCGGTTCCCACGAACGCATGGGGCCCGATCTGAGCGACGCCGCTCGCGAAGAGATCCGCAAAAAGCTGGCCGCCGCCGGCGAGTTGAAGCTCGTGGCCATCGGTGTGTGCGGCCTTCCCGTCGACGAGAAGGGCGCCCGAAAAATGTACGAGTGGGCCAAGAAGATGGGCATCGAGGTCCTGGTGACCGAGACCGAGCCGAACGCGATCCACGACAAGCTATGCACCGAGTTTAATATCCGCTACGCCCTGCACAACCATCCGCAGAGTTGGCCGCCGGAAAAGGTCCTGAAGTTCTGCAAGGGCCGCTGCAAGCTGATCGGCTCGTGCTCCGATACGGGCCACTGGATGCGCGCAAATCGCGTCCCAGTCGATACGCTGAAAATGCTGGAAGGCCGCGTCGAACATCTGCACTTCAAAGACCTCAATGAGTTCGGCAAGGGCTACGAAATGCCTTGGGGCGACGGCAAGGGCAACGCCGCCGGGATGCTGGCCGAACTGAAGCGGCAAGGTTACAAGGGCTACTTGTCGATCGAATACGAGGATGCCACATTCGACGAATTGGCCAGGAGCCTGCCCCTCTGCGTAAAGTTCTTCGACGAAACATGCACGGAACTGGCGAAGTAGCAGGTGGAAAACTATAGGTGTGCCCATAGCAGTGAACGCTTCGTGCTGCCCCGTTGACCGCCGCAGGATACGATGGGTGGATCGACGGCACTTTGCTAACGGTTGACTTGATAAGATAATCAGCAAGCCGATCAATCAAAGCCCGGCTGGCAAGCCGACCGCACCTCGCCGCTCGACGTACTGGATCAAGCTCCTCTTCGTATCGCGCTTGCCGGGGACGAATGCGAAGTGAAAGACAGGATGGTTGCGGCATCTTACTAGTTGAACGCCGTTGGCTTCGCAGTTTCTCTGGCTGCCCGTCTTCACCACTGTAACCGTCAAAGAATCGCCATCGTCTACGCACCGGCTTCGCTCACTCACCTTGCTCGTCACTTGTCCGCCGGGACTAGGGAGACGCGCAGGCCCAGGTATTCGCGACGGTTCTCGGCCGCGTCGGAGTTGCGGCTCGCCGACCGGCAGGTCCACGCCGGGTAGATCCAGCTACCGCCGCGAATCACGCGTTGCGAACCGCCAGTTGGACCCGTCGGATCATCAATCGGCGACTTCGCATAGTAACCGCTATCATACCAATCCTGGCACCACTCCCATACGTTTCCGTGCATATCATAGAGCCCCCAAGCGTTCGCCTTCTTCTCGCCTACAGGATGCGTCTTGTCGGTCCAGTTCGCCCCGTACCACGCATAATCGCCCAACTTCGACTCATCATCCCCAAAGCAATACCGCGTCTTGCTCCCTGCTCGGCAGGCATATTCCCACTGCGCTTCGGTGGGCAACTGGAACTTGCCTGCCCCAGCGGCAGACTTCGCGTTGAGCTTGCTCAGAAACGTCTGGCAGTCGTCCCAACTGACCTGCTGGTCCCTTGAAGTGGCTCGGGTTGTTGCCCATTACCGCTTCCCACTGCTCCTGCGTAACCAGATATTTACCCTGGTAGAACGGCTTGGTGATCCGAGCCTTGTGCTGCGGCTTTTCCTCGAGACGGGTCATCTTGTCCGAATCTGGCGAGCCATTAGTCGTCAGCTTCCGGCCGCTGCCGTCGAAAAACTCCGCGTGGCCGATAACCTTGCCCTTCGGATCCTTGATCTGGTAAACGACTTCCCACGACTGCGGGGGATTGGCGTCTTTGGGAACGCTGCGCAGCTCCTTGAGCGTTATTTCGGCTCCGGCCGCCTTGAGCGCCGCGTTCTTGAGCGGGGCGCCGGCGTCCTTCGCGACGCGGGTGGATGGGGATCTGGCGAGACCGCTTTCGCTTTGTGGTCCGCATGACCAAACCAAATTCTGCTCACCTATTTGACTTTAGCGATTAGGCTGACCTTGCCGATTATAGAAGCTATGTTGAAAATCGGCTCACAAATCGACCTCTGCTGGGCGCGGTGCTCACATTTTTGGGGATGGTTATAATGTTCAGACCTCAATCGGGTCGGCACATGATGAGCTGCTGGTGCATGGTGGTCGTCGTTCTTTCCACTGCTGGGTGCGAATTGATCGCACCGCAATCCCCTCCGATGGATAATGTGTTTGCAACGCCTGCGGCGCCCGGCCGGTGTCGCGTCTCCCGGGAGCTCAAGAAACGCCTCCTGCCAATTTACGTGATCGAGCCCCCCGATCTGCTCTTGATTGAAGCCATCCATGTCGTTCCCAAGCAACCTTACCTCCTGCAGCCCTATGATACGGTTGCAATTCAGGCGGGGGGTACACCGCCAGAAACCCCACTTTCCGGGACTTTCTTCATTGGACCCGACGGCACCGTCACTTTGGGCCCACATTACGGCACCGTGAATCTCATGGACCAGACCGTAACCGAAGCCAAGGAGACGCTTGTGAAACAGCTCTCGTCCGCCCTGGTCCATCCGGAAGTCAGCATCGCTCTGGTCGACAGCGCCGCCCGGCAGAAGATCTCCGGGCCGCACCTCGTGTGCATGGACGGCACGGTCACTTTGGGGTCGTACGGCAGCGTCTTGGTCGCGGGCATGACAGTCGACGAGGCAAGACAGGCTGTCAAGGAGCATCTCTTGAAGTTCTTTGACAGGCTCCAAGTCTCTCTGGAAGTCAACGGATACAACAGCAAAATCTACTACATCGTGACCCAAGGCGCCGGTTTTGGTGACGGCGTTTATCGCTTCCCGGTCACCGGCAACGAGACGGTGCTGGATGCGATTTCGCAAATCAATGGTCTGCAAAAGGTCTCTTCCAAGAAGATCTGGATCGCGCGACCGAGCGACAAAGCCGGGCAAATGCAGCGGCTCGACGTCTGTTGGGACGACATCACGGCCAACGCCAACGCCCGCTCGAATTACCAGCTTCTTCCCGGCGACCGCGTCTTCATCGCCGAAGACGGCCTGATTGCCGCGGATACGGCCTTGGGCAAGATCATCGCCCCCGTGGAACGGGTGCTAGGCTTCTCGCTGCTGGGAGTCGGCGTTGCCACGCGATACTCCGGCCACGTGCTAGAGGGCGGCGGGAACCCCAACGGGAGTTTCTAGGAATACGTGCGCATCAAGAGGGGGAATGTTCATGACAAATCAAGCTTCACGGATCCGATCCTGTCTGGCAATCGTCCTGCTGGCGACGTTCGCCGCATTGGCCGGTTGCAGCCAGGATCGAGGGGCATGCTGTCCGCCGAGGGGGAATATATTCGGTACGCACCCGCACTACAGCGAGGATTGCTGCCCTGACGGCGATCCATGTTCCGGTTACCATACGACGGATTGGGAAGTGTGGCGCGGGGCTCGCATGGCGACGCTTCATTACCGAGACGATTGCGACACGGTTCCCCTCGACAGCGACACGGAAGGCAGAACCGGGCCCACAGCGGCGGTGGCCCCGGTCCCGGAAGCGGTCCCGCGGCCCAAGGCCCAACCGATCAAAGAGCCAACCGCGCCGGACCTGGTCGAGCCGTCGCGGAGCAGCCTGCTGCCGAAGAAAGCGACCGACAAGGGCGAAGCCAAGGCGATCCCGCAAGCCAAAGCCCAGGCGGGTAAAGAGCCTACCGCGCCGAACCTCGCCGAGCCGCCGATCGGCCCGCCACCGAAGAAAGCAACGGAGAAGGGCCCCTCGCCAGAGTTGCCCCAAGACCCGCCCCAGGACAAGGCCCCCGGTCCCATCAACAAGACCAACTACCAGCAGACAGGCGACGGCCTGAAATGGTATTGATTTTTCCCGTTTACGAAAGAGGCGAAACACACGAACGGGGGAATGGGTGGACAAAGCTAATGAGTCAGAAAAAAGTGTTTTCATAGGCATTTCTCCCGCCTTGGCCGCCAGGAGCAACCCGTCGTTTCGAGTCAGGCAATTGTGTGACCTGGTCACAAAAACGGGCATTGTTGCGTTTTGACGTCGCTTCTGTACTTCCATAGTAGTATCAATACTTAACTAAAGGCAGTGCTGGCACAGCGGAAACTGCGGGAAAAAAACGCTTGACACTCTAACGATAGTCTTGCTACAGCCGAAGGCCGTATTCAATTTGTATCCAATTTGTATCCATTTTTTAGCATATTTTACCATTGTGTGCCATTTTGTGCCAAAGTGTGCCACATGTATAGTATAGTGTGGTATGATACATGGCGCTTTCTTGCGGCTATTTACGTGCAGAGTCAGAAAAATAATTAATTGCCGGTACGCCGGGTGCGGCCGTTCGCGACCGTTGCCCGGCCCAAAGTCTTGGGAAACTTCCGGGCAGCCGCCGACAGGGGCGCCGACTTGCCCAAGTCGGCGCCCGCGCACCAATCATGGCCCCCAGTTCGCTACGTCGGGGGCCATCATGGCCCCCGGTTCGCTACGCCGGGGGCCGGTTCAATTTTCAAAGAGCAACTTCACGCGCGGAGTATTCAGCACGCTTTATACCTAATAGTACGCAACGAATCTCGCCACCATTTGCATGCCGTTAAGAATTCGCGAAATTCTTGACTGAGAATCGCCGTTCTGGTTAGGTGCAAGTTTCCTTTGTTGCTCCAAGGACATCGCAATGGCGTCGAGAAGAGAAGTACGAGCCTCTGTTTGGAGAAGGTCAGATGAGCCGAAAAGGGACGTGAGAGCGATCAAGAACCTCGCTCCATTCTCATGGTCTTCTCTTCTGCTCTTGCGTGTGTTTCGTGGTAGGACAGATTTGTAATCTGTCGCGAAAGGTTGAAAACCTGTCCGAAAGCCCAAGTAGGTCCTTCTTGCCGAGAGGGGCTAATGCGTTCTCGGCCGCCCCAAAATGTTGCTCTCTTGGTAAATCGTCGCACATTAGTCTTTTCCGGCAGAAAGGACCTACTTGGGCTTATGGCGGGTTATTGAAAAAAGAAGGGATGAGCGAAGGACGTTTCCCTTCGCTCATCTCCTGGTGTGTAAAAGCTTACAGCTTCCGCTGAAGACAGTTTACTAGCTGAACTTGCGGCGGACGCAAGCGCCAATCGCCAGGACGAGGCCGGCGCAAGCCGGGATGATCGTCATCGGCTCGGGCACAACGTCCGGGGTAATCGTTATCGGCGAGAATTCGGGAACGTCGCCAGGGTACTCCGAAACGAAGCCGGTCATATTCACTAGGCCGGTCGGGACTGTATTACCATAGAGATTGACGTTTGCGGCAGAATAGGAGGTCGGCCAATAGTAGAAACCCATGCTATTGCCGCTGCCGTCGGTAATCGTCCCTGACAGGTTAGCTATACCGAAACTGCCGCTGACCCCGCTAATGGTTACACCCGTAAGGCTGATCAGTCGCCCAGCCACAGAGTTCGGTATGGTATACCCCGCCATCCCTGAGCCCCCACCGCTCAGCGTGGTGATCGTCGAGGGCACGGGAGAGGTCACCGTGGCCCCGCCACTGGCTTGCGTGCTGATAGCCGTAATGTTCTCAAGTTCGGGAATCTGGTGATAGGGCGAAACCGAGCCGGTAATGGTCAACGCATCGCCTAGTTTGGGCGTGTACCCTAGACCGTTTAAGGAACCGTAAATATCCTCCCCCCCCGTACCGTCGTCAACCAGGAATGAATAACTCGTGTAGGACTTGCCGTTGTATGTACCGGGCATGCTGAGAACTGCAGTGACAACCGGATAACTGCCGCCTGCATTATCCAGCGTCTCAATGCCGTTGCTTTGACTCTGCATCGTCAAGACCGACTCGGCCATTGCGCTGCCGGCTAGGCCACACACCATGGCCACGGCAGCAGTGAAAAAAATCAATTTTCGAACTGACATCTTTCAAATCTCCTTTGATTTACCAGTTGAACTAAAAACGTGCAAAAACATTAGGCTGTACGATGTCGGCTTCATAACCGGCATGCGGGGCGCACAACGCATTGCCGTAATCTAAGGCAGGCGTGTTAGCGGAGAATAAATCATCCGCTAGATTTCCGGTAAATCTCGGTTTGTTCTACCGGATTTACTTACCACGGATGATGGGTTGTGGCCTGGTCCCGAAGCAAAGTCACCGCCGATTGCCTAGCCGCGATCGATGAGCCGCCAGTGGGGGACACGAAGGAGATTGTAGGGATAGGTTTTCAACCTGTCGTGACAGGCTGAAAACAGGACCCACGAATGACACGAATTACACAAATGAGAGTGCGACAGAAAAATGGATCGGGTACCGGCATTTTCTTTTCCCGCATCTTCCTATCCATCATTTTTCTGTCAAAAGATTCAATCTCCGTTACCCGGAGCCAGGATAGATTGAAGAATCCCCAGGAACGGACGATAAATAACTTCCGTATTTCTGCCCTCAAGGGCATGTTTGCTGCCGACATGCCTAGCCTAGAAGGCTTACGGCATGCCACCCAAATCCGGAAGTTATTCGTCGCTCGCCCCCGAGTTTATCGGCCCAAGCCGCTGGTTCCGCGACTATTCGCGGGCGGCGGAGCCCATGAACCGGCACCCGCGCCTCCCGGCGTAAGCCCGGCCGTAGCTCCACCAAACGATGCGCCGGCACCCGAGCTGACCCCGGCCGGCGATCCCCCAAACGACGCGCCCGCCGCCGGCACATTAACCCCGCGGAAGTTGTTGAAGTAAGCCCGATGGTTGAGAAATCCGGTCGGCGCGCCCGTCGGTTCGGGTGCGGCATATTCCGCCTCTCTCTGCGTCTGAAGACGTTCGCCAACGGCATTCAGCCCGGCGGCGTTGCGCTGGATGCCCATTTGCTGCGACTGCAAGTAATTGTTCATCTGCAGTTGCGGTTGGACGAACATGTGGTAGTTGTCCACAGGCCCACCCTGCTTTTGGTACAGGTTCAGCCAGGGACTCAGGGGAGGCGGCCCATACGGTGAAGGGATTCCACCCACCTGGGCCTGAAGCGTCATGGCCGACGCCCAGGAAACGCCAAAAACCGCAATCACCAACAAGATCGTCCGTCGTGACATCGTTCGACTCCCTATTCCATTTCTATCCGCCCTATATATCGGCAGGTAATCTGGGTTGACTTTTCGGCTTTTAACGAAAATGCCGGCCATTCACCAGCCACTGGGGTGCAGGACAGGAGAGCTGCAAAGTCCTTCGTAGCACGGAATTCATTCCGTGGCCTTGTTTTTTCAGACAAACGGAATCAACTCCATCTTACTGAGGGGTACATGACAAGCGGAATTCTATGTGGCGATCATCTTGCGGTCAAGCGGCCGCGCGATCGCGTAGTTGCGGAAAGGACTTTTATAGAAAAATGGCTGTGCGTACACAGGGATCAGACATACGAAGGAAAATGAAGATGGGATCTCGTGATCTCTTTCCTCGCCGGACCGCGAGAAGACCCAATACTCTTGCCAGAGTCTCCAGGAAGATGGAAATAGGGGAGACGAAAACGAATCCTCCTTCTCTGGAGTCTTCATCTCCACCTGTGTTCCGACGGGTATTTTTCTGTCCCCTGTGTACTCACAGGCATTTTTCTGTCAGAAGTTCCGTTCTTTATCATGAAACATACTGAAGATTAACAGACCTTTCGCACTTGCCTAACGCTCTACTGCTATCCTGCCTCGTTTACCTTGTTCTTTATTCAGAAATTTAGGAAACCATTATCTTGACCCATCGATGGCTTGTATTGTTCGTTAGTCTTTGTTGGTTTGCCGCCGGCCCCTTGGTCTCAGCCGCTGACCTCCGCATCATGTGTTACAACGTCGACGCCGATACCAACGGCAGCGGCGGCGTCGGCACCCTGGAAAACACTACGAGCCTGACCACCGTGCTGCAGGCCATCGGCCAGGCTTCTCTGGCGGGCAATAAGCAGCCGCCTGACGTGCTGGCCTTCGAGGAATTGTCCTATGTCAGTTCCGGGTACTCGCCGACCTTGCCGATCATCGTGAGTTGTCTGGATGCCGCCTACCCCGGCAGCAATTATACCTACGATCCGACCTACGACCCTACGGATGGGAATGACTCTGGCAATGGTCCGAGCGGTTTGATCTACAACGCCAACACCGTGAAGGACCTGGGCGCCGTGGCGATCGGTTCGGTGGGCGGCAGCGGGGCTGCCCGGGCTCCCATGCGGTATGATTTGGAGCCGGTGGGAGGGAGCAGTTCCTCCCAGTTCTATCTTTACGTCGAGCATGCCAAGTCGGGCAGCTCGTCGTCGGACGTCAGCCGCAGAAATGTCGAGGCCCAGGAGGTTCGCTCGGATTCGGCCAATTTGGGCGCCAACGCGAATGTGATGTATGTGGGCGACTTCAATGGCAGCCCTGGGGAGGCGTACTATACCACCCTGACTGCGTCGGGCGTCGGGCAAGCGTTCGATCCCGGCTACTCTTCCAATTGGTACACGGAGTCGGCCACGAGCCTGGCATATCGCGACGACTACCAGTTCTCCACCGGGCCGGTCTACAACGGCACGGGCGGCTTGAAACTCGTTCAGAGCAGCTACACGGTCTTTGGCAATAACGGCAGCACAAACAACAGCGGCAACGTAACCCAGTCGGGCAACACGGCCCTGACCAGTTTAGGACTCTCCAGTTCGGCTTCGGCCACGGTGCTTTCCGCCCTGACAACCACCACCGATCACTTGCCGGTGGTGGCCGACTACTCGTTCACGCCCGCGTCGACGCCGGCCACGATCAGCCTGGGCAGCGTCGTCAACGCCAGAGTGATGTCCGGCGTGGCGGGCACCCTGGGCACAACGATTATGAATTCGGCAGCCAGCGGGGCCAACAACCTGAATTACATGCTCGCCGCGGCGGTCACTAGCGGCATCGCCACGCTGGGAACCGTCACTCCCGGCTCGGGTGCCCTTGCCTCCGGCGCAAACCAGGCCAACACGGTCTCCGCCACGTCGACCAACCTGGGCCTCAACACGATCGCCTTCACTGCCTCCGATCCCAATGCGTCCAACACTCCGCAAACGATCGATGCCACACTGACGGTGGTTGCCAACCGCGTGGTCACAGCCACGCCGGTCAGCTTCGGCATCCTCCACGTCGGGCAGACGCCCGCCGGAAGTTATTCGACGACCCTTTCCACCACCGGCGACAACAACCACTACACGGCGGTCACTGTGCCCGGCGGCAGCAACGCCCCGGTCACCGTGGCAGGCACTTCCACGGTTTTCAATGCCAACAATCAATCGGAGGTTCGCACGGTTACGGCGGGCGCTTTCAACACGGCTGGGCTGATCAACAACACTGTTTCCCTGGCGACCGTGGGCGAGGGGCTTGCCGGCGAGCAGCCGATCCCCGTGCAGGTCTCCTACAGCGCAACGGTTTTCTCCGGTTCGGCCAGTTGGACCGGGGCCTCGGGCAGTTCCTGGGGAACGAATGGGAACTGGCAGGACACGCTAGGGACCGGCGTGCAGGCGGCCCCGGGAACTTTCACGGGCTATAGCGATACGGCCGTCTTGGACGATTCCGCCACCGGCAGCCGCAACATCACCCTGGACGGGGTCTCGCCGACACTCAGTTCATTGACGTTCAACACGCCCTCGGGCAACGGCTATTCGATCGGTCCCGGCACGGGCGGTACGCTGCAATTCAGCAGCACGGCGGGCGCGGCCACGCTGTCCGTTTTGGCCGGTAGGCATTCGATCTCCGCCGCGGTGGCTTTCGCCGGCAGTGGCGCGATCACGCTCAACCCTTCGACTCAGTTGACGGTCTCCAGCAACATCGGCGGCAGCGTGACGATCGCCAATTCAGGCACCTTCGAGCTGGCCGGCGGGACCGCGGCCTCGGTGACCCAGATCACCGGCGGCGGCGCGCTGCAGCTCGATGCGGGCAGCCAGTTGTCTCTGACGGGGTTGAATGGAGTCCTTGGCTACCAGGGCACGAGCGTCAACAGCGTCCCCAGCGCATTCAGCGTCCTGAGCTCGCTGGCGATCGCCGGCACGACCAACGCCTGGACCGGAGATCTGAACATCGGCTATGGCGGTTTTGTGCTCACAAACGCCACCAC
>Ga0181520_10007982_pt1 | contig 15276 bp, 9 predicted proteins | sample PEATcosm2014_Bin_29_FD_132451 | JGI IMG/M metagenome (GOLD analysis project Ga0181520, IMG submission 132451) | Peatland microbial communities from MTU Mesocosm Facility, Houghton, MI, USA - PEATcosm2014_Bin02_30_metaG | ecosystem: Environmental > Terrestrial > Soil > Wetlands > Peat | place...
CGACCTGAATGGTTCGCGCTTCCGTTCGGCAATCTGATAAATTCATCAAAGACAATCCTCTTCAAGAGAGCTGTAAGTACGGCATTGCTTGAGATTCCCGGGTTATTCCATCGACGCACCCGGAGCCGAAGTATTCGGAAAATATCTGCCGCGTTTTCTTTCCCGATCATGACACTGTTCCCTACCGCCATCCAATGGGGCATCGCTGAGGCTTACCTTCCCATCATAGCCCCTAGGGCAGACGTCAACATAGCTACTGGATTCTTTACCGCGCGGCCTACAGCGATTCTGCCTGGGCGCAATTTCTACTTTGTTCAACATTATGAACCCTATCTTGCGGGCGAACTTCCGGAATCTGATTATGCAGCAGCTGTGGCACGTCAGAGTTACAAATTGGGCTTAGAGCACATTGCCAACTCTTCGTGGCTCAGGAATAAACTCATTTCTGAAGGAGTGCCAAACAACGTGCATCTGTGCCCAAACGCCATCGATCACAAAGTGTTTACGGGCAGTCCGAAGCGCTCATTCGATTCTTGCAAGGTTGTAGTCATAAGTTATGGTGGGCGGCAGGCGGAGTGGAAGGGCTTCCGGGACATGGCTGCTGCAGTCGCAATCGCTCGCGCCAGAGTTCCCAACATTGAAATCGAATGGCGAGTCTACGGAGACTCGCTGCTACCGCCCAACAATCCGGTAGCTAGCTATGTTCCGCTGGGTTTTCTATCGCCGACGGCGCTTAGCGATGCTTACAGACGTGCCGACATACTGCTAAGTGCATCTTGGTATGAGAGTTTTCCACTGTTTCCGATAGAAGCAATGGCATGCGGCCTGGCCGTGGTCACGACCCAGTTCGGGACCGAAGAGTACGCGGAGCATGGTGTCACTGCAGAAATAGTCGAGCCTAGATGCGCGGAGTCGATTGCAACGGGTCTGCTAAAACTCATTGAAGATCCGGAATATCGCTTCGGCGTCGCCAGCGCTGGCAATCAACTTAGCCGCCAATTCACTTGGGAGAGATCGGTCGCTCAGTTTGAGAGGATTGTGACTGAGAGCTGAAAACGATAGATGTTCGCCCTGCTCTGAAAACACCCCATGTAACCTCACTCTGCAAGAAGGCAAGGAGGGAAGACACGATGATCAGGTTTCTCAAATTCATGAAACCTCTCCTCTTGTCCGGTGTATGGAATTACCTAAGATTTGCCTCTATTCTTCCATCTAATCATCTAAGAAAACTTGCTTTGCGGTGTATGGGGGCTAAAATCGATAAGGGAGTGGTCATATATCCAGGATTTGAAATTAGGGATCCATGGAACCTGAGAATCCTTCGCGGAAGTATCATAGGTCATAATTGCATTCTTGATTGCAGAGCAGGCATCCTCATTGGGGAGAATGTGAACTTTTCTTCTGAGGTCGCTATCTGGACGGCTCAACATGACCCGCAATCGGCAACTTTTGCCGCAAAATATGCGCCAGTTACCATAGAGAACCGGGCATGGCTCAGCTTCCGCACCACAGTGCTGCCGGGGGTTACGATCCATGAAGGATCTGTTCTGGCGGCCCACGCAGTCGCTACCAAAGATATTCCAGCGTTTTCGATTGCTGGCGGTATTCCCGCCCACGTTATCGGCGCTCGAAACCCGTCGCTAACCTACAATCTGGATGAGTTTCCGTATATGCATATGATCTGAGCCCGTGGAATATGGAATTGCACGGGCGCGGAAAATCGGTGAGGGATTGAGCTGGTGATAACAGATTACCAAATGACCGGAGTTCGCGAAATGGGCGAAGGCCAGAAATCGAGTTCGCCGGCTCGGCGCATCGTCCTTGCCATAGTACTGCTTATGACCTTCAAGACATTTCAGTATTTTCCGGGTATGCAATACGTGCAGGAAGCTTGGTTCGTGCTGTGTTTCTTGATCGTTTTCTTTGTATATCCTTTCTGGAAACTGCAGATGGGGCTGCGATTTGTTTGGTTTGAGGTCTATCTGCTTGCGCTGATGTTAGGTGACGTAATTTTGGCTGCATGGCGGGCTCAATACGTGTTTGGCCAGCCACTCCTTTACGGAATTTTAGTTCAGCGGGGGATGGTGCTCATTGCAGTATTGCTTATCCTGGTAAATGCCCTGCGTCGCAGAATGGTGGGGTTGGCGGAAATAGAATCTGCGCTGTTATATCTTGTTTGGGGAACATTTGTTCTCTTCTCCGCGATGCGGCTCTTGTTGAATCCATCCAGCTTCGCTAGTTATGGCGTTGGGTTTGTCACTGAGCCAATGCCTGGGACTGAAGCAGCCTTTGTGCTTCCATCACTCTTCCTCATTTATGGCGTGTTCTATTATGCCATTCTGGGGATGCGAACCGGCTTACCGAGATACTATTTGGCGGCAGCGGTTCTGTTGTTTGCTTCGCTGGGGGCTTCCGGGCGGGGACTTATCGTCTGCGTGGCAGCAAGTCTCCTGTTTTCTCTGTATCGTCTGCGCGGTCTTCGACACTCGCTTGTTACAATAGTGAAGTTTGGGTGCATCGCAGTCGTTCTGGTTGGAACCTTCTACGTCGTCTTTCCAGCTATAGTGTCTGCGCGAATTGCGGGATTCTCTGATGCGTTTACGGTAGTGTTTACGGGTTCAGCAACTCAGGACGCTTCAGCCAATGCCCGGATATTCGAGACTCTGACTGCCCTACCGTATATCCAGAAACACCCCATCCTTGGCAACGGGGTAGTCAGCCACCAGTGGCAGGGTGGGACTGCGGGCGCACTGGGTCAATACTTCTACGCAGATGATATAGGTGTCATCGGCGTGGTATTCTCATATGGCGTTTTTGGCCTGCTGCTTTACCTATTTCAATATCAGTTTGCCTGGATCGCTGCGAAGGGGCTGCAAGGTTCCTCGCACTGCCGACTTTTGGATGCGGTCAAGGCGTACATCCTGTATACTGCTTTTTACTCCGTGGCGGGGGGTATGTGTGTGTGGAGTGCGGAGGTCACGTTGTTTTTTATAGCGTTGCTGATGGGGATTGCGGCGGAAACATCCTAATCGAAATTGTCTGACACCAGGGGTGGGGGAAAATGCAGTCTCCAAAGACCTGCGTTATTACTGTAAGTTACCGAGGCGCTTCCGATACTGCCAGTTGCATCCGGTCGCTTCTTTCCTCGATGGTTCCTGTCGAAATCGTGGTGGTCGATACAACACCAAACGATCCAGAACTCGAGACGGAACTTAGCTTTGCTCCCGGCGTGACGATACTCCGGGCAACGGAGAATGTTGGTTTTGGGCGCGGCAACAACCTCGGAATTCAATGGGCACTACAGCATAGCCAGTGCGACTTTATCTTCCTTTTGAACAATGACACGGTAATCTTTCCGGACTCCGTTGAGACTCTCGAAAAGGCGATTGAGGCCCAGGAAGAAGTCGGTATCATGGTTCCTCGAATCGCCTATCTTGACGACCCTGATACTCTCTGGTACGGAGGCGGAGAAGTGGACTGGAGGAGAGCCAGCGGCTTCACACCTGGAATCAATCGAAGTGCAACCGCGGATCTCGCCTTGATCGAACGGGACGTTACATTCGCAACCGGTTGCGCCCTCTTTCTTCGCCGTACGACGCTCAGAAAGCTCGGGGGATTCGATCCCCGGTTCTTTATGTACGAAGAAGACGTCGAATTCTGCCTCAGGGCTCTCAGTCAGAGGATTCGTATCCGGTATCTTCCCGACTCATTCATTCTGCATCGCGCACAGGGCAGCAGCAGGGGTTCCGGTCAGGACCGCACAGACTTCTGGTCTACCCATAATCCTAGGCTACCCTTCCTTTGCTACCACGTGATCCGGAATCGATTGCTCAACGTGGCCATGTATGCACGTGGCAAGAATCTCTTTTTTGCGACGTTCTTCTTTCCTCTCTTTTTGGTTCGGCGCACAGGACCATTTATTCGGGGTCGCCGATTCGATGCAGTTTTCGCCATGCTCCGTGGAGTGGCAGGCTTCTGGAGCGCAAGACGGACAGCACCCACAGAGTTCTTGCTCGGGGAGACCAACGAGGACGCGAAAAGGCCGTGAACTGAGATTATCGGATCTCTTGGGGGACGGAATTTCGCATCGACTTCTGGTCCATTGAGCAAACGAAGATTGGGTATCTTCTGTGGAGAATAAATGAAAGTATCAGTTGCGGTAGTAGAACCAGTAGGCGGCCACGGTGGAATGAACGTCTATGATAGCGGGTTGTGCCGGGGGTTGCTCTCAGCCGGCACCCAGGTTAGCCTTTACACATGCGACGAAACCGTGGATCCGGAAATCCAAGGCCTCCACTTTTGCACTCCTTATAAGAAGATTTTCGGTCGCGGCAACCGCTGGATACGCGCTTTACGGTACCTCATCGGCACCCTCTCGATGGCTTGGAGCGCCGTCAAGAGCGGCGAAACTATTATTCATTTTCACGTTTATGAGGGCGCCGCCCCGGAGCTTTATAACATACTGTTGGCGAAGCTCTTCGGGAGATCAGTCGTGCTTACCGTGCATGATGTCGAGTCAATGGCACAGCCTGCCGCAGCAAGCCACGGGAGAATCCGCAAGATCTATAGGCTTGCCGACCGCTTTATAGTGCACAACCAAATCTCAAGAAGGGAATTGATCGAGCGACTGGGTGTAGATGGAATGAAAATCACTGTGATTCCCATTGGAAACTATCTGGAGATGACCAGTAATGTACCCTCTTCAACAGAGGCAAGACGCGCGCTCGGGATTGGGGAGACGAAGAAGGTTATCCTCTTTTTCGGGCAGATCAAGGAAGTGAAGGGGCTTGATCTTCTGATCGAGGCTCTATCCAAAGTTGCAATCGAGGTTCCAGAAGCACTGCTGGTGATTGCCGGACGACCTTGGAGAACCGACTTTTCACGATACGCGATGCTGATCGATTCCATGGGAGTGAGAGACAGATGCTTGGTACATTTGGAATATGTGCCCGATGATCGGGTTTCGCAATACTACGCGGCTGCGGATGTTGTAGTCCTCCCCTATCGCAGGATTTATCAGAGCGGTGTGATTCTTCTTGCGATGGGCTACGGAAAGGCTGTTATCGCATCGGACCTTCCGGGAATGAGCGAGATAATTGTGGATGGCAACAACGGCTATCTTTTTTCGGAGGGATCAAAGGATGCACTCTCGAAGACTCTGGTATCGGTTCTTCAAAGTGATCGCGAGCGGGAAGAGGTGGGAAAACGGGCATTGAAGTATGTCCAGCAAAATCACGATTGGAATCAAATCGGAGCTAAGACCAATCAGTTATATCAGGAGCTGCTTTCGGAGAGAGATCGGCGGTCAGCTTCGACAGTGTCTAGATCGATGTAGTCGATGCATTAAGGGAGAGAATCAATTGCTGGTGTGCGAGTCTGGCGCTTCTTGGTCTAAATACATATCAAGCAGCGTATGTGCTGCAAGAAAAGATGTAATGCGACCTTCAATTACTTCCTGCTCAATCGCCTTGATGTGTTTCCGGATGGCTGGATGAGACTCGAATTCCCGTCTCAATCCCTGCTGGATGATTTCGTGCATCCATTTCTGTGTTTGGTTCCTCCGGTTCTGGCTGAACCAGCCTTTGGCTTTTGTCATGGCCGTGTGCTCCAGAACGCAGTTCCAAATCTCGGAGATTCCCTTGCCTGTCTGCGCCGAGCACGTAAGAGAGTGTGGTGTCCATCCAGACTGCGAACCTGGAAGATAGTGCAATGCATTCTGAGCCTCGGACCGAGCATTTTCCGCGGCGTTCAGATTTGTTCCGTCCGCTTTGTTAATTACTACGATGTCCGCCAACTCCATCACGCCACGTTTCATGCCTTGCAGTTCGTCACCCGCTCCTGCCAGCATGATGAGTAAGAAGAAGTCCACCATATCGTGAACCGCGGTCTCAGATTGTCCGACTCCAACCGTCTCGACGAGGATGTTCTCGTATCCCGCCGCCTCACACAGCAGCATTGCTTCTCGGGTGTGCTGCGCGACGCCGCCGAGATATCCGCGAGCTGGAGAGGGTCGGATGAACGCCATGTCGCTGGATGCGAGAGACTTCATGCGGGTTTTGTCGCCCAGAATGGATCCGCCGGAAAGCCGACTACTGGGATCGATCGCGAGCACGGCCACCTTTTGTCCGCGTTCGCCAATTAAAGATGAGCCAAGCGCTTCGATCACGCTGCTCTTGCCTGCGCCTGGAACCCCGGTAATGCCGACGCGAATCGATTTGCCGCTATGTGGAAGGCAATCCTCTACGATTCCCTCAGCAAGTTCACGGTCCACAGTGCGAGAACTCTCGATCAGGGTGATAGCCCTCGCCAGAATAGTGCGGTGACCGCGCAGGATGCCATCGACGTATTGCTGGCGTGAAAGAGAACTTCGTCGATCCGAGGTTCGCGCAAGCATGTCTCGCGGCGACTCCGGTGCTAAGCATCCGGGACGAACCCGCAACGCACTCTCTTTCGGGTCAACCAATCAGGAACATCCTCCAACCCGACTGCCATTCAGAAGGTCAAGTATCCGCTGTGCCGCTACTGGAATCACTGTGCCTGGCCCGTATATGCCGGCCACTCCGGCCTGGTACAGGAATTCATAGTCCTGCGGAGGAATGACGCCGCCTATGACCACTAGAATGTCATCCCGATCGAGTTTACGCAACTCATCGATCAATTGCGGAACCAAGGTCTTATGGCCGGCGGCCAGTGAGGACACGCCGACGACGTGCACATCGTTTTCGACCGCATGTCGTGCAACTTCACAAGGAGTCTGAAACAACGATCCTATATCCACGTCAAAACCCAGATCCGCAAGGGCGGTGGCGATCACTTTCGCGCCTCGGTCATGACCATCCTGTCCCATCTTCGCCACCAGAATGCGGGGGTGTCGGCCATCCGATTGCTCAAACTCCGCAACCATCTGTTTCGCCTTCTTGAACTCTCCGTCGCTGCTGCTCTCCGCGGAGTAAACTCCGGCAATGGTGCGAGTTGTGGCCTCGTAACGGCCCCAAATCTTCTCCAAGGCACAGGAAATCTCGCCAAGAGTGGCGCGTTTACGCGCGGCATCCACCGCGCATTCCAGCAGATTGCCCTTGCCGGAGAGAGCGCATTTCTCGAGTCGTTCGAGCGACTCGCTCACCAGACCATTGTCGCGCTCACGTTTCAACTGGTCCAGTCGCTTTATTTGCAATCCACGAACCACATCATTGTCAATCTCGGGGACGGGGATCAAAGGCTCCTCAGATGAAATATAGGCATTGACACCGACGATAACGTCCTTACCCGAGTCGATGCAGGCTTGCCGGCGTGCCGCTGACTCTTCAATGCGCATTTTGGGGACGCCAGTTTCAATTGCTTTAGCCATACCGCCGAGTCCCTCTACTTCTTCAATCAAGGCCCACGCGGCATGCATCAGTTCGTGCGTGAGTCGCTCGACATAGTAGGAACCGGCCCAAGGATCAACGACGCGATTGATCTCGGTTTCTTTTTGCAGGTAAATCTGGGTATTGCGGGCGATGCGAGCCGAAAAATCAGTAGGTAGTCCCAAAGCTTCATCCAGGGCATTGGTGTGAAGAGACTGAGTGTGTCCGAATGCGGCCGACAGCGCCTCGATGCATGTGCGCACTACGTTGTTGAATGGATCCTGAGCGGCGAGACTCCAGCCAGAAGTCTGCGAATGCGCCCGCAAAACCAGAGATTTTGGATTCTTCGGATTGAATTCCTTTACCAACTTTGCCCACAACACGCGCGCTGCACGCATCTTGGCAATCTCCACGAAGTGGTTCATGCCAATGCCCCAAAAAAAGGAAATGCGCGGCGCAAAGTCGTCAACATCAAGACCCGCCTTCACCCCGGTACGTAAATACTCCAAACCGTCGGCGAGTGTATATGCCAGTTCGAGTTCCGCTGTGGCTCCGGCTTCCTGCATGTGATATCCGCTCACGCTGATACAGTTGAACTTCGGCATCTTCGCCGCGCAGTAACGAAAAATATCGCCAATGATACGCATGGAACCTTCGGGAGGATAAATATAGGTGTTGCGGACCATAAACTCTTTGAGAATATCATTCTGAATTGTCCCACTTAGCTGCTCAGGTCTCACTCCTTGCTCTTCGCCGGCGACAATATAAAAGGCCATGATTGGAAGTACGGCACCATTCATGGTCATCGACACGGACACTTGGGCTAGAGGAATCTGATCAAACAGAATCTTCATGTCGATGACTGAGTCAATCGCTACGCCTGCCTTGCCCACATCTCCTATCACGCGCTCATGGTCAGAGTCGTATCCCCGGTGTGTGGCAAGATCGAACGCGACCGATAGCCCTCTCTGTCCTGCAGCCAGATTCCGGCGATAGAACGCGTTGGATTCTTCCGCGGTAGAAAACCCAGCGTATTGTCGAATCGTCCAAGGGTGCATGACATACATCGTGCTGTATGGTCCACGCAGGTAGGGAGGGACTCCCGCGGCATATTCAAGATGTTCGAGGCCTTCCAGGTCACCGAGCGTATAGAAACTCTTGACCGGGATGCGGCCTGAGGAGATGAATTCATCTCTCTCTCGCACACCCGCTTGTTCCACTGTGGATTTGTAGTCGATCTTTGCAAAGTCTGGACGCATTTCTAGCCCTTGATCCCCAACTGTTGTTGCCATTTGAGAAGAACTTTGATCGGATTGCTTCGGATATGAATAGAATCAGCAACACCGGCCGCCAGCAGTTGTTCCGCTGATTCTGGGTATCCCGCAATAAGAACTGGGGTCTCCCGCCCGAGTGATTTCAACTTGCGCGTAAGGCCCGCGGCCAGTGCCAGATACTCTGCATCGGAACTGCACAAAACTATCAGTTCTGCTTCACAAACTGCAATCTCATCGGTGCTGAAAAACAGCTGCATGACGATATCGAAGCCCGCGCTGCCAAAGAAATCAGCGGCGAAGCTGGAGCGTGCAGACCGCATTTCTGAATCCCCGATTTCGGCCAGAAGAACCCGCGGACACGTTCCGGTCTTTGCCGCGTGGCGTTCAGTACGCAGTCGAAGCTCTTCATAAACCTGTGCGCCGCGCTTGCTGTAATTCATTCGCGAAAAGTCAATGCGATCCAATGCCTCTTCGGAAAGACTGGGGTATTGATTGGTACCAACAAGAATGCGGCGGCGAGACGCTACAGCGTCTTCTCTTGTAGCCAATGACTTGTCCAGAGCTTGTGCAATTCTCCCGTCCTGAAGAGCCCTCCGATAACCGCCAGAGGCTTCTATTGCCTGCATCGTTCTCCAACCCTCTCGGGCAATGAAATCAGTGACCACTTCTAGGTAGTACGACCCGGCGCCAGGATCGGCGACTTGGGATAAAAGAGCCTCTTGCTTGAGAAGTATCTGAGTATTCCGTGCCAGCCGGAGGCTTGCCTCATCCGGTATCTTGTAGCACTCATCGAATGGTGCGACGGTAATTGAGTCCGCACTGCCGAAAACAGCGGACATGGCCTCTGTTGTCCCGCGCAGAATGTTGACATGGGGGTCATAGATCGTTTTGTTCCAGCGGGAGGTGCGGGCATGAATCTTGGCTTTTGCGCTTGTTCGCCCTCCTCCAAAGCTCTCGACGGCTCGTGCCCACAATATGCGAAACGCCCGGAGCTTGGCGATTTGAAAGAAATAGTTTGAGCCAATCGCAAAGGAAAACGCGATCGAAGCCGCGGCGCGCTCAATTTCCACTTTGCGGAATTGCATCTCAGCCAAAAAGTCAACTGCAGCCGCGAGGGTGAACCCGATTTCCTCGATGACAGTCGCGCCCGATTCTTCAAACTCCTCACCATGAATGGTGAAGGGTTCGAGCGTTGAAGGCGCAGACGCAATGACTTCTGCGGCAAAGTCAAGGTTCATCAAGGGATTCCAACCAGTCGATGTCTGCGACGAGTCTTGCCGCTCGATTAGTAGTCGAATGAGTGACTCGTCGGCTTTTGCAAAATGCACCGGGGTCTCTTGCAGATTGGCCAAAAGAGTTCGCAGGTCTGAAGCATCCTTGATGGCAACGTCAGAAAATGATATCTCTTCAGCACCGGCAGCTATCGCACCGCACGCCGTCTGCCTTGCCCTCTCAGGGTCAGCTGCATCGATCTCTTCGCGGATGCGCCAATCACCCGTTAGGCGGGCGCTGCGCATATAGGGAAACTCGCCAGGAGCCGTATCTTGGTGCTCGAGTCCGGCAATATCTTCTGCACGATAGTAGGGCTTGACCGCAAGCCCTTCCTCTGTTTTCCAAATCAGCTTCCTGGAGTAGTCGGCGCCTTTCAGATCTTTGCGAATGACTTCTTCCCACGACTGGGTACTTACCGGAGGAAACTCCTGGAGTAGATTATCAGCAGCCATCTCTCCTCACTTACTTTCATGATCTTTAGACACTTCGACGAGCTGGAATCCGCTTGCCATCATCGCGTTGAAGGCTTGAGGCGCACTCTCCGTGCGGAAAGCGAAATGAGCCGGCCCACCATACCTCCCCGACGACGGCCAGACACATGAACTCTGCTCATGAATAAAGTTCTTCACGTTCTCAACAACTTTCAAGATTTGTTGGTCAAACGTATGCCATAATCCTGTCAACGCAATGTCCGTTTGTTGGTCGATCGCTCGGAGATGCGATCTATAAATGAATCGAAAAACCGGTCCGACTGAGGTCCTCGGCGTTCAGAGTGAACTCTATCGCTGGATGCGTAGCAGATCAAGATACCTGTCCGAAATCTGATTTCACCAGTAGTTTGAGCAAATGCACTGAAAAGAGCCATTTCGCAACTGTTCGACACCAATTCTACCACAATCGATTGCGTTGACCGCAGGTGCCAGATCCCTCCTGGTTTTGGAGAATGCCCAGTATCAATACGAACCTCCCAATTGAACACATCATCGTGGCCAGGTACCAAGTTTGAACATGGCACTTTATGGGTGCTGGAAGGGATGGTCTCTTTTGGGGAGTGCGGGAGACGCGACGCGCGCTAGGTTGGAACGGGATTCAGGGCCCGACCAAGCTTACAGAGTTAACCGGGCTAGTGGCGCCCTCAAATATCGCTCAGACATGTTTGTGGACGCTTCATGGCCTATGCTAAACCTCCAGCGTATGAGTTCCTTTGAGTGCGGAGAGCGTATCGGAGCTTGCCGTGCATGTTCCGCTCATAATCGACGCGCTCTTCGTTAGAGGCAGACCTTCGGTGGCGGGCTCGATGCCGCGCGTCCAGTTGCACCGTGGCAGTGCTGTGGTAACAGACTTGGATCTCTATGGCCTGCTCATTCACTGGGACAAGTCAAAAAATGTAAAGCTCCAGTCCAGAGATGTGATCTTCATTCCCCCTGTCGGCCCCAAGCGGCTGTCACTTGTGTTGCGCAAAATTTGGCGATCTTTGAGCTACTGCCGGATGAATCACTCGCAGGTCTTCTCGTCAATGCCGGAGGAGTTACGTCGGTGGCTCCGGAGGCGCGCGTGTTGATCGAGCGCGTTGAGGATCATCATAATCTGCACGCAATGGAGGTGGCCTACGACCCGAGCTGCCTGGTGACTCCGCTATCCGACGGCGACTTTGTTCGCGTTTGTTCTATCGTTCTCTTGTACCGGAAGGAAATTGTTCTCAGCGGCAACACAGCAAATCCAGGCAGTTTTGCGTCGCGCGCCGGCATGGATGTTAGCGATCTGATTCCAGGCAAGGAATCACCTATCACAAGGAATTACTGGTGGAAGCGGGCGAAGCCCGGACTGCTGGGTCCGGAGCAAGCGGACGCACCGGGCCAATTTGGACGGCGCATGAAGACCAGTATCTGAGCGCACAGCAGCGCGCGGGCAGCACTTCCCTTGCAGCAGCGCAGACTTGCTCCGCCGCTCGAGTTCCCGCGCCAGCGCAACGAACCGAGGTTCAAGCTCTCGCACCGGAGAGCGATTGGGATCATGCCACCATCGAGCGGTTAAACACTGAGACCCTGAAGGACAAAGTGATCCCATTCGACCTGGGCAAACTCGTGCTATAGCACGACAGCTCCCAAGATCTCGAGCTACAGGGGGGCGGCGTAGTTTCCAGCTTTCTTGAAAGCCGATACACGTGTGCCGACTGCACAGGGCGAAAAACGGGTCACGCTGGACGGCGAATTTGCCCATGCCGGAGTATACACGGCCCCGCCCGGAGAAACACTGTGTTAACTGGTGGAGCGTGCCGGGGGCTTACCCCAATGCGTACCTATACGGCTCAGAGTTCAGTCGCGAATCGATGCGCGCTATACAGAAAGCTAGAATCGACGAATTTGCGCAGAAAGCGACGGTGCAAGGTCAGCAAGGCTGGCTGGCCATGCCATTTTCAATCGATCGGCACAGCGCAATATCTGGCCGGCGGCGCGACGGCCTAGGGCAGCGAACGAGATCTCTTGGCAAGTCTGCGTCAGATCCGCTCAACAGGCCGTGCGGCACTCAGATTTGCGCCCGATAGCAGCGGCACGAACATTCTCCCAGATGTAGCATTGGAGGATGGGGACCGCTTGGCCGTCCCACCCATTCCGGCCATCGTGAATGTGGTTGGCACGGTTTACGATCAGGATTCCCTTCGACATATGTGAGGACGGAGGGATGGGAAGTGCCCGCGATTGGCTGGTGGACCCGGCAGGAATGCCACCCGGAAGCATCAATTCACTATCCGGGCCGACGGAGATGTAGTAAGCACCGAAAAGGGGAAATTCCATCTGGAGCGGCGGCGAGTTCGACAACCTGCGCATTAATCCAGGCAATACAATTGTGGTTCCGAGCAAGGGTCCCAGGCCTTCCGCATCGCGCAGTGGTATCGACTGGTCGCAGGTGTTCTCGCAATTCGCTTTCGGTGCCGCGGCTGTGGACGTTATCATATGGAAGGATTTGGAGTGCTCTCCCTGTAAAATGAAGACAGTGATGCGCGCCAATCTACAATCCGGCAGGAGCCGATGACGACTGAGACTTCGTTTTCCGAACTTAGAGAGCAAGCAGATTGCCCTCCCGCACCGCCCGTCGTCGGGCGCGCCGCCGGGGAGGAAGGTGAAATCTCAATGCTCGATCTTCTGATCGAGCTTGCCGACCGCAAGCGTGTCATCCTCTGGGTGACAGCAGTCTTCGCAATCCTCGCGATCGTCGTCTCATTGCTTCTTCCGCAACGCTACACCGCAACCGTGACTCTGCTGCCACCGCAGCAGAACGCTTCGATGGGTACTGCGCTGGCCTCGCAGTTAAGCAACATGGGCGGGATGGCCGCGCTCGCCGGCGGGAGTCTCGGCCTAAAGAATCCTAACGACATGTTTGTCAGCATGCTGAGGAGCCGCACGGTCGAGGATGCCATGATTCAGCGTTTCGGCCTCATGCAGGAGTACCACAAAAAGTATCTTTCCGATGCGCGCAAGGCCTTTGAGAAACACGCGGCGGTGGACGGCAGCGGCAAGGACAACCTGATCCGTATCTCCGTCGAGGATAGCGATCCGCGCCGCGCCGCGGAGCTTGCCAACGGCTATGTCGACCAGTATCGCATCCAGTCTCAGCATCTTGCCATCACGGAAGCTTCCCAGCGCAGGCTTTTCTTCGAGCAGGAGCTGGAGCAGGCCAAAAACAGCCTGGCGAATGCCGAAGAGGCCTTGAAGCTAACCGAGCAGACCACTGGGCTCATTGAACTCAGCAGCCAGGCGAAGGCTCTCATCGAATCGGCCGCATCTCTCCGTGCGCAGATCACAGCAAGGGAAGTGCAGATTCAAGGGATGCAGACTTACGCAACCGGGGAAAACGCCCAGTTGATGCAGGCACAGCGGGAACTGGAGAGCATGCGCGCGCAGTTGGCCAAGTTGAGCGGTTCCGAAGACACGGCGGGCGGCGAACTCATAGTCCCGAAGGGCAGGGTACCCGAGGCGGGCCTCGAATACGTCCGCAAGCTTCGCGACGTGAAATACAACGAGACGATCTTCGATATCCTCGCTCGTCAGTTCGAGTTGGCCAAACTGGACGAGGCGAAGCAGGGCGCCCTGATTCAGGTTGTCGACCCCGCGATCCCTCCCGACAAGCGTTCCTTCCCGAAGCGCAGCCTCATCGTGATGGGAGCCACTGCTGGAGGATTCCTTTTTGGTATTTTCATAGCTCTCTTTCAGGCTGGCTTAAGGTACCTGAAGAACGATCCAGAAGCTAGTGTCAAGCTCTCTCTTCTACGCAAAGCCCTATCACCCAGGAGGCAAGCACTCTCCTGAACAATTGGGGAATGACCTCATCGCTTGAGGGCAAGATCCTTCGTTGCGCAATTGTTGTGCTCAACCTCTAAGTGCAACATATTGAATTGAATGATGTTGCATGGGAAGACGCCATGGTCAGTTGATTTTAACGGGTGGATGCACACCCATGCGCAGTTGGAAGTGGGCTTAGAAACGCGGAAAATTGCCCGTGCCTTGAACCGGGCGTTGTCGATCGGGATACGGGAAACTTATCGGTAAATAGGATTTCCGATGATGAAAAAATCTAACACTCGTAAGGAGACAGAATCATGTATCAGGTAAATCGCTCCATCAAGATCGCCGGAACCGGTTCGGCAGTGCCTTATCGGAGAGTTTCGAACGCCGAGTTGGTGGACCGAGGCCATTCAAGCGATGCCTGGGTAAGGGAGAATCTGGGCATACTGGAACGCCGAATTGCGGATAAGGGGCAGCTCACGTCCGACTTGGCCGCTGAGGCTGGGCGGCACGCTCTGGAGAGCGCGGGCGTCGCCGCTGACGATCTGGACTTGATCATTGTTGCGACTGCCACGCCGGATCGGAGCGCCCCCTCCACAGCTTGCATCGTTCAGCATAAGCTCGGCATCACAAACCACTGTCCTGCATTCGACCTGAGTGCAGTCTGCTCCGGCTTCCTCTACGCCATGTCAGTGGGGAGCCAGTTCATCCAGAGTGGCATCTATTCCAATGTTTTAGTTATTGGAGCCGACACGTTCTCCCGCATCACTGACTGGGATCGCAGGGACTGCGTGTTCTTCGGGGATGGCGCCGGAGCCGTGGTCCTAAAACGCACAAATACCGACGACGGTTTCTTCTGTTTCGAGCTCTTTGCCGACGGAAGCGGCCGGGACCATTTCACCGTCCAGCCGGGAGATTCAACGTTTACCATGAACCCAAAAGCTGTTTACGAGACCGGCACCACCGTGCTGCCGGCGACGCTCAGGGACATCTTAAGCCGCAACCAGCTTCAGCCCATGGACATCACCCACCTGATACCCCACCAGCCGTCGGTGCGGGTGTTGCGCAAAACAGCCGAGAGCTTGGGCATTCCAATCGAAC
>Ga0181520_10007984_pt1 | contig 15272 bp, 13 predicted proteins | sample PEATcosm2014_Bin_29_FD_132451 | JGI IMG/M metagenome (GOLD analysis project Ga0181520, IMG submission 132451) | Peatland microbial communities from MTU Mesocosm Facility, Houghton, MI, USA - PEATcosm2014_Bin02_30_metaG | ecosystem: Environmental > Terrestrial > Soil > Wetlands > Peat | place...
TTAATTGGTGCAACTATTGCAAGTTTATTATTTGCATTATTTATTGGATCGCAGGCTATTTCACTTAAATTAGGAGCAACTGCACCATATACTATTGGTTATTTACAGGCAATAATGGTAGAAGCCATGGGTACATTTCTTTTAATGATGACTATAATGGTTGTTGCGGTAGATAAGAGAGCTAAACTTGGTTATGCGGGTTTAATTATTGGCTTATCTGTAATTTTATCCCAAACATTAATATCAAGTATTACTGGTGGCTCTATTAATCCAGCTGGTACTTTCGGACCCTATTTAGGAGATACTATTTTAGGTAGTGTTAATCTTTGGAATTACTTCCCTATTTACGTTATTGGACCTATTTCTGGTGCAATAATGGCAGCATTCACCTACAAATACATTAAGAGTGAATCAAATAAGAATTTATTAGCACGATGATTAAGAAAATTAAAACCAACTGAAATAAACAGTATCTAATTATAATTTATCTTTAATATAGCAAGATTATATTAGCACCAAAAAATCAGAATTTTGTATTTAAAAAAAAATTTAATTTAGGGGAGTAAAACCCCATACTTGATGATGTTTTTTTAATTAACAGATTTAACTATTTAATCTTACATTTTGCCTTTTAACCAGTCTCGTAGCCATTTTGTGTATTCGAGTTTTTGTTCTAAGGCCATTACTTTCATGTCCATTTTTTTAACGGCCATCATCTTTTTTTCTTCGTCGGTCATCATTTCTATTAACCAACCCATCATCATCATGTCTTTACCCATCATTTCGTGATGTTTTTCTCTTCCTAAAACCATTTTTTATCACCTATCACCAATTTTTTTTTAGAGCGAATATTTAAATATTTTATTTTAATCACCTAAATTCGCCCTAATACACTATTGTACACTGTAAGTTATATAATTTCCGAATTAATAATTAAATATAAAAGAATCAAAAAATATTATTACTTTTCACTTTTTATGTTCATTTTTACACTTGAAGTGCACGTTAAACTGAGTATTAAATCTTCAATCTATCTATCAAAAAAATAATAATAAACCAAAACTGATAAAATAAAAAAAAATTTAATCACTTTTAGAATTATGTAGGAAGCAAGGAAGGAAATAAGGAAGATACCACTAAGAAAACAGTTAAACTTATCACAATTAAAACTGCTGCTCCTGCTATAATATTATACAATTTTGAGTTTACATGTTCACCCATTATCTTCTTATCATTAATGATTAGAAGCATGAATATTAAACAAAATGGAATTATTATACCATTAAAAACCTGAGAGAAGTATAATATTGAAAGTAACGGTGCATTTGGAATCAAAATAATAATAACCGCCAGTAATATAAGTCCCAAATATAATCCATGAAATACTGGTGCTTCTCTAAATCCTTTGTTAACTCCGGATTCCAATCCCAAACTTTCACAAACCAAATACGCAGTAGCCAAAGGTACGATGCTCGCGGAAAATAATGAAGCGTTTAAGAATCCAAATGCAAATAATAAACTCGCATAATTCCCGGCTAGAGGAACTAATGCTTTTGAAATATCTGAAACAGTATTCACTGGAATAACATGAATAAATATAGTAGCTGCACAAGCTAACACTATAAAAAAACCAATAATACTTTCCACTAAAGCTCCAGAAACAGCATCAATTTTAGAGTAAGCCAAGTTTTTTAAAGTTACTTCTTTCTCTACAATCGCAGCTTGAATATAAAACATTTGCCAGGGAGCTATGGTAGCTCCAATCATACCTACAACCATGGTAATATACGCAGTACTTACCATTAAATGTGGTAATACCAAACTTTTAGCTGCGAGACCCCAATTTGGCCCTGCAAGAATTCCCGCTGCAATATAAGTCACATAAATGGCTGATGCCACTAAAAATATTTTTTCAACATTTTTATAATTACCTTTAACTATAAGAAGCCAAATAGACAATGCAGCAACCGGTAAAGCAAAAAGTAAAGGTACGTTAAATATCCCGGCACTTACAGCGATACCTGAAAATTCACCTAGCACATTACCAAAATTACATAAAACCAGAGCAAATACCAGTACGAGAGTAATCCTAATCCCCATTTTTTGACGTATAAGATCTATAAGCCCTTTTTTAGATACAATACCTAATCTAACTCCCATTTCTTGAATAAGAGCTAAAAGCACGAACATGGGAATGAATAACCATAATATATTATATCCAAATTGTGAACCTGCCAATGAAAAAGTGGTGATTGATCCCGCATCATTACAAACATTAGCAGTAATCATTCCCGGTCCCATAACACTTAAAAAAATAATTAAACTTATTATTAGGGGACTTTGCAAGATTCTGCGGTAAATTTTAAGATCCATAAAATAAGAGAACTCCTAATACTTAAATTAACTTCCAAATATTTTTGGAACTTTTTTCTTCCATACAACCGGTGAAATAATATCTACCACATCATCAACAGTGATAATGCCCCTTAATTTCGTACTATCCTCAACAACGGGTAAAGCTAATAAACTATATTTAGCAATCTTCTGAGCAACCTCATCCCGATCCTCTAAAATATCAGCTTTAATTACTGTTGAATGCATGAAATCATTGATCTTTTTATCTGGATCTGCGAGTAAAATATCTCTTAAAGAAGCAACTCCCAATAAATCTCCATTTTTGGAGGTAATATAAATGTAATAGATGGTTTCAACGTTTTTAGCTATTTCACGGAGAGATTCCATAACTTCCCTGCTGGTCAAGTCTTGATTCACATATGCATATTCAGTAGTCATGATTCCTCCCGCTGTGTCTTTGGGGTATTTTAATAATTTTTTTATATCCTCAGATTCTTCAGGTTCCATTAAATCTAGGAGCTCTTTAGCTTTTTCTTTGGAGGAATCGCCAATTACATCTGCAGCGTGATCAGGATTCATTCTATCCAATATTTCAGCAGCACGTTGACCATTCATGCTCTCCAAAATTGAAACTTGCCTTTCAGGGGAGACATTCTTTAAAGCATCAGCTGCAGTTTCATGATCAAGGCAGTTAAAAAAAGTTAATGATTCATTAACACTTAATTGTTCCATTATTTCAGCTATATCTGCAGGATGGATTTTTTTTATTTTTTGTTTAGGAACTTTTAATTTTAAATCACAATAATTGGTATTTAAGGTGTCTATATTTTCCCAATTGATGATATTATCATCTGGATTTATACCAAATGGTTTTGCGATTCCAGCCAATCGAAATCTCTTTAAAATACCATAAACGCCATTATCTATGCCAATAGCATGGTAATGGCCATGAATTGATGATATTATAATATCATTCACTCTTTTAACCTTTTTATCCTCAATATCAACAACTTGATGATCAAGAACATCATCCACTAATTTTATATCTGACTTTTTAATCTTATAATCAGAGATATCTTTTAATGTAGTTTTAAGTTTAATTTTCTTCTCCAATTCATCTATATGCTTGCAGGGGATGTTAATTAATTTTTTATTAGAGATAGTCACAGTTATGGCTTTTATATTGGGATCTGAACTATCTGGGGATACTATAATATCTTTTAATTTTCCAATTTTTTTTCCCATGGAATCCGTTACTGATTTTTTGATTAAATCACTCAGATACAATAGTTTCACCATTATGATTAAATTTAAAATTTTTAGGTTAGCCTAATTAAGATTTTCTTAGGTATACCTAAATATTTTATATTATATAAAATTTTCCAAAATAATTTTTTAGATCAAATCTAAAATAATAAAAAAAGAAAAAAATATAATCTTAATTGAATTTAGATAAAATATTTAAGTTTTACAATCCGATAATAAATGGAATGAATGGAATTTATTTGATATATTTTGATGATTAACAAATAAGTAAAAAATGTTTATTAATGTACATTTTTATTATAATTTTTCTTTAGTATGCTCAACTCCTAATTCAATCATTGCAACAACATGCTCATCTGCTAGATAATAATAAGCCATTTTACCTTCTCTTCGGAATTTAACTAAATTTTTACTTCTTAAAACTCGAAGCTGATGAGAAATCGCCGACTGACTCATACTCAGCACCGCTGCTAAATCACAGACACATAACTCTTTCTGAGATAAAGCATATAATATTTTAAGCCTAGTAGAATCGCCAAAAACCTTAAAATTATCAGATACTTCAAAAAGAAATTCATCCTCAAGCATTTTAGATTTTATTTTATTAACAACATCTTCATGCACATATACTATTTCACAAATATCTTTTTCACCCATAATAGAATATAATGATCATATAAATTGTATAAAATTTTTGGTTTCATTCTCTTTTATTTAACTGAAAATAATTGAATTTTTTTTAAGTTCCTGTTTTTTTATATCTAAAATAATACCCTAAACATTTATATACTCAATTGAACATGTATTCATATGAGAATAGATTGATATTTGTTATGGGTGCTAAATTATGACTGAGAGAAATGATGATAAAACAAAATTAGAAAATGAAGAATTCTATGAATGCCCCTACTGTACAGTAAATTTAATGGAAGAGAAAGAATCAGAAAAACGTACCCCACTAATTATAATAATAGTATCTGCAATAATCATAACTTTAGGTTTATATATAGGAGTTATATTAGGTCAACAATTAATTTCCCAAATATTATTCCTAACAGTTGCAGCCATATCTGGGTATGAAACCATTAAATATGGAATATTATCCATATTAAAAGGCCATTTCACCATTAGTATCCTAATAACCATCGCTGCCCTAGGAGCTTTTTCAATAGGACAAGGAGCTGAAGGAGCATCTGTACTATTTTTATATTTCATCGCTGAATTTTTAGAAGATTATGCAAGTGAAAGAGCTAGGAATTCAATTGGAGCCCTTGTTAAACTCGCGCCTGAAACCGCTCTAGTAAAAAGGGATGGTAAAAACATCAATGTTCATGCCCATGCTGTAAATACGGATGAAATAGTAATTGTTAAACCTGGCGATAAAATACCATTAGATGGTGAGGTAACTAAGGGCGTATCATCTGTTAATCAAGCGGCAATAACAGGTGAAAGCATTGCTGTAACTAAATCTGTAGGAGATGAGGTTTTCGCAGGAACCATTAATGAAGAAGGATATCTTGAAGTTAAAGTAACTAAAAGATCAAATGAAACTGTCATATCTAAAATAATAGAATTAGTGAAAGATTCACAAAAAAGAAAATCAAATACAGAAGCCTTTATTGACCGGTTTGCAGGATATTACACTCCCATGGTAATAGTTCTAGCCATGATTGTAGCCATAGTTCCACCATTCATATGGGGACTTTCATTTGACACTTGGTTTTACCGGGCACTTGTTCTATTAGTGGTTTCATGTCCATGTGCACTGGCCATATCTACACCAGTAGCCATGGTTTCAGGCATAACAGCCGCCACTAAAAATGGAGTTCTAATTAAAGGCGGCGAATATGTGGAAGAAATGCAGAATACCAAAATAATGGTATTCGATAAAACAGGCACACTTACAAAAGGAAAATTAGAAGTAACGGATATTATCCCATTTAATAATTATTCAAAAGATGAAATATTACAGATAGCAGCATCAATAGAATCTAAATCAAAACATCCATTGGCTGAAGCTATGCTACGACATAGTGAAGAATCAGAAATCACATTTAAGGATGTAAATGAATTTGAATCCATACCAGGTAAAGGATTAAAAGGAAAAATAAATGATAAACTATTCTATATAGGCACTAAGAGTTTATTTAAAAAGAATATTAAATTTCCCAATAATTTAATTGAAGATTTTGAAATTCATGGTAAAACTACTATAATTATTAGTGAAGAAGAAAATATCATTGGTTTAATTGGTTTAATGGATACTATCAAGGATCTATCTAAAATCACAATTAAAGAATTGAATAAAAGGAAAATTAAAACTGTAATGCTTACTGGAGATAATGGAGGCACTGCAAAGGCTGTAGCATCCGAATTAGGCATTGATGAATATTATGCAAACTTATTACCTGAAAATAAGGTTAAGGTAGTCGATGAATTAATGGCTAAATATAAACATGTGGTGATGGTTGGTGATGGTGTAAATGATGCACCGGCACTTGCCAGATCCAATGTCGGTGTTGCTATGGGTGCAGCGGGTTCAGATGTAGCTATTGAAACTGCTGATATTTCACTTATGCATGATGACATATCCAAAATAAACTACTTAATTGATTTAAGCAAAAAAACCATGGGTGTGGTTAAAGAAAATGTATCAGTATCCATTATTGTTAAAACTTCCTTTGCAATACTAGCAGTATTCGGATTGATTACTCTGTGGATGGCTGTTGCTTTTGGTGATATGGGTTTAAGCTTGGCAGTTATATTAAACTCAATCAGAATTGGGCGTAACAGAATTTGAATTTACTTTAAAATATAAATGTAAAATAATTATTATATATTTAAAATGTAAATGATGATGCTATGAATTTATTAACAATTTTTTTGATAGCTGTCGGGCTTGCTATTGATGCATTTTTCATTGCTATTACTAAGGGTATTGTAATAAAATCTACAGTTAAGCATGGTTTAATTATTGCATTGTTCTTTGGCGGATTCCAAGCAATAATGACTATATTAGGATGGATTTTAGGAATACCATTAGAAACATTTGTTTCAACATTTGCATCTTGGATAGCGTTTATTTTGATTTCAGCTGTAGGTATTAAAATGATTTATGAATCCTTTTCAGAGGAGGAAGACGATAATGATAATTTTAATTTATATGAAATACCAATCCTGGCAATAGCAACTAGTATTGATGCATTCGTAGTTGGAATATCATTCGCATTACTTAAAACTCCAATATTAGAACCTGTTATTATAATAGGATTCATTGCATTTATATTATCATTTATTGGGGTATATATTGGTAAAAATTTAGGACATTTATTTGGAAAAGAAATAGAAATAGCAGGAGGCGTATTATTAATTGGAATAGGATTATATCTCCTTATAATGTAAATATAAATTTTTAGATTAACTGTATATTATTAAAATTTAAATAATATTTCTAAAATTATAATCTGAACATTTAATTATAATTTATAAAAACCAGCGCCACACACTTTTATAATTCTGATTGAATAAATATTGATTTTTAAATATTAATTAACTATTTAATAATTGTATCTTTTTATAATAACAATTTTATTAGATTATTTTACTACAATAAGGATGATTATATCTTAAATTATAATAAAAGACTATTATTCTAGGGTAAGATTTTTAAATAACTGGAATAATTAAAAAGTACTAATGAAGAAGGATTATTTTGAATTCATTATAAATTTTAAATCATAAATGAAGTTAATTCTTAACAAATAATCCAAAACATTCTATTTTCACTGGAATTTAAAACGAAACATTTATAAGTGATTATTTAGTTATATTAGCCAAGATTCTAGATATGGTTTAAATGAAACCTATTAATCTGGAACATTGGAGGCGGTTTTAATAAATAAAAAATTGATTATATCAGTGTTAATGCTAATTGCAATAGCAATACCATTGACAGTAATAACAGTTTTCGCAACGACGAATACAAATTCTACTCATATAAAAACGAATACTACAAATACAACTGCAAAATTAAATGCAATTGGACAGCAAGAAGCACAATATAAAGATGTTCAAGGCGTTTCCGATGTAAATTCATTTAACCAACTAGGATACGGGGATTGTTGGGCTGATTCAATGTGGTTATACGATAAACTAACCGCAGCAGGAATACAAGTAAGGATTATGGGTTATGTTAACCGTGGAACTGGAGTCGGATACCGACATGCATGGGTTGAAATCAACACAGGTAATGGATGGACAATGTGGAATTATACAGGTTATAATTCTCAACATTATGGTGACGTCGGTTGTGGTACACCATATGTTCTCATAGGACCCGGTAATTCAACCGCAGACATAGAAAGCACAGGATATTAATAAGTTAAACATTTACATAGTAGTAATCAAATCTTCAGATTCAGCAAAATTTTTAGCTTCCTCCATATCTTCCCATTCAGTTATGACCACCAGTTGATGGGGATCATTAGCATTTCGAAAGACAAAAACACCTTTAGAACCTTTATCCTTTTGTGTAACACCATCTTCATCATATACAGGCTTCCAATTCTTATATTCCTCAACTTCATGTATAACCAAAACATATGTCATCTAATATCCACTCCTAAAGGTATCAATTTACATTTCTCTTGTATTATTACATTCTACATGACATATTATTTTTTAGATTAAATTATTATTTTTTTAGTATTTGCTTGTTTTTAATAGGTTAATGCAGGTTTAACAAAACGGTATCCAGTTTTATAGTCCAAGAAAATTCTGAAATCTTAAGCTCTTTAAATTAAAGGTCACATAGTCGAAATAATTCCAGATGAAGAGTTGATTATTAAAAAAGTGAATTTATTATATGTTATTATTAATGGATTGATGTATTATATTAGAAATAAATGACTAATATGCAAGCTTTACCATATAGAATTTAGTTAAAAGTTATATGATTGGAAAATAAGGCTTGAATAAGAAGTTTATAATAATCATGTATAACAATTATTAATAATAAAAACGACAACAAAAAAAATTATGATTAGTTTTAAAGTTTTATACATTCTAATAAGCTTTAAAAACTTCTTTTTTTATATAACTAAAATTTATATTAAAAAAAATTCAAAACAACTAAAATTTGTGAAATGCCAAATTATGATAAATGAATTACTGATTTTACTTGTCTCATCAAACAATAAAAATTTTAATAAAAAAACAATTTAAATGAAATAAAATATGATAGATAATTCAAAAAATCTCGTTAACAATATAGGTTTGGAGGATGCATTTTTTACGGTCATATTCGGCTTGGCATATATAATCGCACTTTTTGTTACCTTGGCCGAACTAATTAAACCTCCATGGGATATGATTTATGAAGTCATTCTATCCATATTTTTAACATAGCCAAACTTCTCCAGAATGATAAAAAAACATGTTCATATCATTTTACAACAAATGTAAAAATCTAATAGCCAATTCCCAATTAATTTTAATAGATCTAAACGATCCATACCTCGCTCGAATAGTAAAAGTTACTGAATTACAACTAGATTCAGTCTTTCAAAAAGAATTGAATATGTCTTAATCTAATCCTTTATGAATACTATTTGTAAAGAATTGGTAAACCCATTATCATTTAACATGTTATACAAGAATAAATGGATGAAATGAAAGTTTTGCTCGAAAACATGTAATTAGAACTGAAAAACTTAAAAAATAAGACTTAAACGGAAAAACTTATATATTATCAGTTTGTTAAAAATTTTTATTATAAAAACCAACTAAAGCTATCAAATTATTTCTTTAAACAATAAAAGAGGAGTTAAATATTAAATACAAATTGATATTATCATTTTTAATAATATTTACGCTGTTATTAGGTATAAATTGGGGTATATCATCGTTAGGGGGTGGTTTTATTGTAGGTTATTATATAAACCCCAGTATAACACCCATATCAGAAATCAATTTCAACGATTTAAAAAGTGCTGGAATTACTGATATATACGTTTTAGTATCGAATGATAATTATCAATCAGTGCTATCCGCAGCCAAAATAAAAGCTGACGCTGTGGGAATAAGAACCAACGCTTGGGTATATCCTGGATTCAATTACGCCTCACAAGTCGCTCACATGAACATAGGAGTTCAATTAGATGTGGAAACATATGATATGCCCGCATATATTCCACAAATCAAAGCCATGAGATCAGCAACACAAGGAGTAAAGTTCTCTCTTAGTGTTAAACCCGATGGATGGGATGGAAACCAATACTATTATCTAATAGCACCATTATGTGACTATATAGTTCCCATGCTCTATACAGGTGACTACGGACAGAGTACAACCGGTTTAACAAACTGGGTTAAAATCAACAGTATCATTTACCCTGGAAAAATCGTAGCTGGACTTGAAACCTACCAATCCGATCAAAATACAACTTCCAAGAATCCAAATACCACATTAGCAGAAATAAAAGCGGTAAAACCATATACACATGGAGTAATCTTATTCAGATACGGATTATCCAACATTAATGGTGTAGGTTAAATCTAGTAATATTTGATTATTAAATTTGAGTATTAGGGATTTTCAAGAAGATAAAATTGAAGTTTATGATCAAAATTACCAAATAAAAAGAATTACACCATTAAAAAGGTTGGAACTAAAAATTGATGTAATATTTACAACATTTTTTAAGTGAAGAATCTATTGAAGCTATAGATAAATTCCTTAGACTTGAAAGGACTATCCTCAACCTGATGATGCTCTTTTATAATGGTAGAAATATTGGATCAAAAATCACTGATATTGCTCTACAAACTCATATAGAAAGCTAAATTATACATTAGTAGGATCAAGGAGGATGAAAGGAAGGTTCCGTAAGGCAAATAGCCATATGATGCTTAAGTTCTTTAACAACCAGTTAATTAATTCAGGAATGCTTGAGGAAATAAGGGAGCATTTGATGGGCCATAAATTAAAAGACAGGGTTCGTTAAGCATACTTCCTAGCAGACCCTGATGAGTTAATGAAAACCTATTTGAGATATTGAATACATAAAAATAAAATAAAACAGCTCTTCGGTGAGTTGGACGAGTTAAACAACTTAAAAGAGAAAACAGAGAACTCCAAGGACAAATTACTGAAATATTGGATCAAATAACTCCTGATGATGAGTTATTAAATGAGAATAATAAGTTAACTGAGGCTCTCAATGGTGTGATGCATGATAACTCTTTATATAAGAATCAGATGGATGAAATGAAGGGATTGCTCCAAAAAATGCATTTATAATTGAAAAAACTTAAAAATAAGGCTTAAACGGAAAAACTTATATATTATCATATATGTTAAATAATTATAATTATAAATAATCATAAATTATTTTGATTCTTAAGTGGTGGTTACTCCCATGTTGACGTCGGTTCAGAAGGAAATATTGCAAAGTTTAATTAATTTATACCGTAAAGCGGAAGGGAAAAGTATTAAGGGTGAGGAAATAGCTGGGATGATGAATCGAAATCCTGGAACGATACGGAATCAGATGCAGTCTCTTAGAAGTTTAGGTCTTGTTAAGGGTGTTCCCGGTCCACGTGGAGGTTATAAACCTACAATTGAAGCGTATCACACTTTAAATATTACTGATCTTAGCAAAGAAACTCAGGTACCTATTTTTAAAGGCGGAAAAGAGTTGAAGGATATTACTGTAGCTAAAATCGAGTTTACTAGTATACCACATCCCGGTGAATGTGAAGCAGCTATAAAAGCCATTGGTAATATTAAAAGAATTGATTTAGGTGATAAAATACGCATAGGTCCCACACCAGTTAATAAATTAGTAGTAAATGGGGTAGTGGTTGGTCGTGATGATATGGATAATATACTACTCCTCGACACCACAGGTATTCGTAGTATTCCTAAAAAGAAAGTTATAGATGTAGCGAGTAAAGATTTAATCACCTTAAAACCTTCTATGAGTATTAAAGAAGCTGCGAAAGTATTATCTAATGGCGGGATAGAGGGTGCACCTGTAATCAAAAAGAATAAGATTTTAGGAATTTTAACTCTAAACGATGTAGCTAGAGCCTTAGCTAATGACAATGAAAGTCTTAAAGTAGTTGAGATCATGTCTGATCATACTATCACAGTATTAAAGGATGTAATGATTGCTGAAGCTATTGATATTATGAATAAGAATAATATAGGAAGACTCATAGTCGTAGATGATAAAGACGCTCCCCTGGGAATTGTAACTCGTACTGACTTACTTGATAAGATCGCAAGTCCAAAATAAAAATATTATACTCCCACTTTTAAAAGATTCTTTTTTATAGGGAATTTACGAATTATTTAATACTCCTTTTTATTTAATTCAAAAAAACTTTGATTATTTATTTCTAATTAAATTAGATATCCTGATTTTAAATAAAAATAATAGGAATGGTGTCACGGAGTTGAAGGTTAAACAAATAAATCTACAGGATAAAATGAGTATCCTGGAATTAATTGAAGAAATGGGTAAAACCGGAGTACTCGGTGCAGGTCGATTACACCACGCCACTCAGTTATTCTCAAAGATGATTAAAGATGATGAAACCACTGTATTTTTAAGTGTAGCTGGCCCCCTAGTACCCGGTGGGCTTCGTAAAATCATCAGAGACCTACTAATTCGAGAAGAGATTGACGTGCTTATCACTAGTGGAGCTAACATCACTCATGACTTACTTGAGGCTTTCGGGGGTCATCACCACCGAAATATAGGTGAAGATGATGAAAAACTTTGCCAAATGGGTGTAGGAAGAATAGCTGATATATACACTAAATCAGAGGATTTCATGGTTTTCGAAGAGAAAATCACTACGATAATCACCGATATAAATAAAAATAAAGAAAGTTTGACTATCACCGAATTTTTAAGAGAAATTGGTGAAAGAATTGATGATGAGGAATCCATCTTAAAAACAGCTGCAGATAAAAATATTCCAGTCTATGCTCCGGGTATTATAGATAGTATGCTGGGATTACAATTATGGATGTATACTCAGGAGAATGAATTAGTTTTAGATGCCTTGGGTGATATGCATGAATTATCTGATATGGTTTACGCATCCACTAAGGTATCAGCGGTAATGTTAGGTGGTGGTTTACCTAAACATTATGCATTAGCATCAAATCTACTTAAAGGCGGTGTAGATTCCGGTATACAAGTAACTATGGATCGTAGTGAAACTGGCAGTTTAAGTGGTGCACCATTAGAGGAAGCGAAATCATGGGCTAAAGCTAAATGCGGTTCACATTTAGTAACAGTTATTGGAGATGCCACCATAATATTCCCATTAATAGTAGCTGGAGCATGGGAAATCAACTCTAAAGAAATAAAAAAATAGAAAATTAGAAAAATAAAATTCTTTTTTTTTATATGATTATAGTTAATATAAGAGATATTAGAAATTTAATAAAAATCATTTTTTTAAAATTATTTAAATAAAACTTATAGGAAGTTTGATTCATATTTATGTACCATTTTTCTATGCAATCTCTGGTTTATTCATGAAAATCTCTGATGATGCTCATGACCGGAAAAATAATAATAAGTTAGGTGTCGTAGCTGCAGTAATCTGCGGAATTTCAATTGGATACTTAGCAGTAACTAATGCAGATGCAGCTGTAATATTCTTAGGCATTCTAATTGGAACATTACTAGCTTGGAAAATAGATTGCATGAATCACATTATTTCACTATTAATATTTTTAGGGATAATTCTAATAATAGGCATACCCACAATTGGATATTTAACATTAATCATATGTGCAGTCGCAGCTTATTTAGATGAACTAGGTAATGACAGTATATGGGTAACTAAAAATAATATACTAAATAACTTCTTCAAGTACCGATTCACCCTTAAAATATCAATACTATCATTAGCAGTTCTAGGAGTAATTAAATTTTGGATTCCAGCCCTTCAAATCTCTGGATTACAATATTTAAGTTTTTATACTTTCCTATTCTTCTGCTTATTTGAAATATCCTATGAATTAGTAGGGTTAAAGTTTGATACTATCTATGAATTTATAAGGCAAAAGTTTATTCCCCGAACAAGTTAAAATGGTTAAAAACATTATATAACGGTCCAACTACGCCCATTTGGAACGGTGCAAGATGGAATGTTTTAAAAATCGGGATTGAATCAACCTTTTACTTTACCATACCTATAGTATAAATAAATAATACAATTATAATACAAAAAAAATTAGAAATTATCGACTAATAACTTCGCGTATTAAATAATAAAAATGAATATCTCTTTTTTCTTGTTATAACAATAATTTTAATATTCTAATAAAATTTTAAAATTATTAATTAAATTAATTAACAAGATTCATCTTATGATATACATTATTTAAACCTCAAATAAAAATTACTTAATGGAAAATATTACTATGGTTAACTCTGATGAAATAGGAAACATTAATTATTCTTCAGAAATGTTATCTGCAATATATACTCTCAATCCGGATGCTATCTCCCTAACTCGTGCAACTGATGGTAAAATTATTGATTGTAATCAAGTATATCTAGATCAAATCGGTTATGCTCGAGAAGAAGTGATTGGACGCACATCATTAGAACTTAAATTATTCAGTTTAATAGAACGTAAGGCCTTTGTAGATAATATCCGAAGAAACAATAATTTATATGATTATGAAGTTAGAGTTAAGAGAAAAAATGGCACTTATGTCAACATTCTTTATTCCGCCCGTTTCATTACCATTGACGGAGAAAAAATCATACTTAGTATAGGTAAAGATATCACCGATCGTAAGGAAAAAGAGATGCTTAATGATGCTTTGAATAAAGTTAATGCTTATATTAATTCTACCCTGGTTTATGATGAGATTATGCAGTTAATTGTGGAGGAAGGAGCTAAAGCTTTAGGGGTTGAGTCGTCCGTTATTAATATTCGTGAAAGAGATGGTTGGGTTGTTAAATTCATTTATAACTTCCCAAACAATATTATAGGTCAGTTAAGGTTAGATCAAGAATCCCCTACTTCTGTATATGTGGCTAATGAGAAAAAAGCAGTTGCTTTTAATAATGCATCGGCTGATTCTCGTGTGAATAAGAATGGAATGAGATTGCATGGGGTTGCTTCAGTCTTGGTGGCTCCAATTATATTGAAAGATGAAGTTAAGGGTATTATTGCTTTTTATCATCATCAAAAATCGGTTGTATTCAGCGAAGCGCAGATTGATTTCGCTAACAAACTATCATTCTCCCTTTCTCAAGCTATAGAGAATGCAAATTTATTTAATGATATAAAGAAAAGTGAAGAAGATTTAAAAAGACATGCAGCAATGTTAGATGTTTCTAATGAAGCAATTTTCTCCTGGGATTATGATGGAGGAATAGTATCCTGGAACCGGGGAGCAGAACGACTTTACGGATACAACAGTAAAGAAGCCATTGGTTCTATAAGTCATGATTTACTAAAAACTAAGTTTCCCCTTAAATTTAATGAATTCCAGGAAATAATAGTCAATGATAAAATGTGGACGGGTGAATTGACTCATACCACTAAAGATGGCAATATTATTATTGTTGAAAGCCGTCAACAGTTAATACAAGATAATTTAGGTAGAA
>Ga0181520_10007987_pt1 | contig 15265 bp, 9 predicted proteins | sample PEATcosm2014_Bin_29_FD_132451 | JGI IMG/M metagenome (GOLD analysis project Ga0181520, IMG submission 132451) | Peatland microbial communities from MTU Mesocosm Facility, Houghton, MI, USA - PEATcosm2014_Bin02_30_metaG | ecosystem: Environmental > Terrestrial > Soil > Wetlands > Peat | place...
GGAATTTTTTAGCGGCTATTTTGAACGAATTCAAGCCGCTTCCGAGCAACACCGGCTCCTGCCACGACCCATCCGAAGCGACGGCTATCTCCTGGCTATCGCTCGCTTCCTGATTATCGCCTACCAAATAAAGCGAATCGGCGTTTGTGACGGTGCCTTCAAGAACGAACGTGCTTGAAGAGGTGGTGTACGGACTTTGATCGGGGGACGTGATGGCGATCGATGGTTTTCCTAAAATGCGCGGAAGTTGAAACGCGAGATAGATCAAAACGATCACCGCCACGCCGATCGCCCATAAATATTTTGGCGGCGATTGTTTGATGAAACGATTGCGCGGAAGCGTGTCGAGCTCGCCGGAATTTTTGACGACGCCTTCCTTTTTCAATTTCATCCACCACGCTTCGCCGTCGAAATCGAGGGCGTTGCCGAGATGGACGAGGTACCCATGGAAATACGGCGCCGACGGCATGCTTTCGTAATCCCCGCGCAGCAGGCTTTCAATATGTGTCGGGGCAATGCCTGTTATATCGGAGAGCTTTTTAAGGGAAATGCCTCGTTCTTTTATCTTTTCCGCAAAGAATTGCTCGAATGGTGTGTCGTTTGGGCTCATATGTCCTGATTCTAAGGCGCATCGCGAAATTAGTCCACTTACGACAGCCGTTCTTCTATCTTTTCGATATTCACATCGCGTGCTTTTGCGCCATCACCGGGGCCAATGAGGTCAGCGGCTTCCATAAGGTCGAGCAGGCGCGCCGCGCGGGCATAACCGACTTTAAGGCGACGTTGGAGGAGCGAAGCGGAAGCTTTCTTTGCTTCGGCGACAACGGCGATCGCCTCATCAAAGAGATCGTCTTCATCCTCATCGTTGCCGCCTCCGCTTCCGCCATTAGCAACAAATGCCTCGAATGTTTGCGGCGTGATGCCCGCATGAGTCTCTATATTATCACTTTCGGTTTCCACCACCTGTACTTTGTTGTTCTCTTTTATGAAGCTCACCACGCTCTTTAATTCCTCTTCGGTGATGTATGAACCCTGGATGCGCTTCGGCTTGGAAAGCTCCGCCGAGAGGAAGAGCAGGTCGCCGTGGCCAAGAAGCTTTTCCGCGCCGGCGGTGTCGAGGATGGTGCGCGAGTCGATTTGGCTGGCGACCTGGAGGGCCACGCGCGTCGGGATGTTTGCCTTGATAAGGCCCGTGATCACCTCCACCGAGGGCCGTTGCGTCGCGAGGAGCAGGTGGATGCCGGTCGCGCGCGCCATTTGCGCCAAGCGTACGATGGCGCCTTCAACTTCGCGGCCAAAAGAGCTCATGAGGTCCGCCATTTCGTCGATACCGATGAGGATGAAGGGAAGCGCCTCGGTCGGGTTGGCTTTGTTATAGCTTGAGATGTCGCGACAACCCGCTTTTTGCAGCACCTCATAACGGTGGTCCATTTCCGAGATCGCCCACTTCAGGACACTCAACGCCTTTTTATTTTCGGTGATCACCGGCGTGATCAGGTGGGGGATGCCGTCATACATGGAAAGCTCGACGCGTTTCGGATCGATGAGTGCGAGCTTCAGTGGTTGCGGCGAATTTTTGAAAAGCAGTGAGGTGATGAGCGAGTGGACGAGGATCGATTTGCCCGCACCGGTCGCGCCGGCGACCAGCATGTGCGGCATTTTCTCGATGTTCGCGAACACCGGTTGGCCGGAAACATCACGGCCAAGCACGAAGCCGAGCGGTCCTGAGGCCTGGAATTCCGGATAATGCATCAGGCTGCCGAGGCGCACGAGCGCAGCGGCGCGGTTCGGCACCTCGATGCCGACGAGCGACTTGCCCGGGATCGGCGCCTCGATGCGAATGGGATGTGCAGCGAGCGCGAGCGCGAGGTCGGAGCTCAGGGCGGTGATACGCGAAAGTTTCATGCCTTCGGCGGGCTTTAATGTGTAGCGCGTGACGGCAGGACCGACGTTGATCTCGCCCATCTCGACCGAGATGCCGAAGCTCTCGAGCGTACGCTTGATGACGTTCGCATTCGCAAGGAGGTCGCCGGTGGTCGGCTTGCTCATATCCGAGTTCAAAAGCGAGAGCGGCGGTGGAACATAGTTCGCGAAGACCGGCATTTTTGTCTTTTTCAGCTTTCCGGCGCCCTTTTCATCTTTTTGGTGGACGACCTCTATGTCATCAACCATCTTTTCTCCTCCTTTTTTATCTTTCTCCGGCGCCGTTTTTTCTTCCTCCAATTTTTCCACATCACCACCCGCTTCCGTCACCATGACAGGCGCCTCCTTTTCTTTCTTTTCCGGCCACTTGAATTTTACGGGAATGTTCGCGGTGATGATGACGGAGATGATGAGGATGAAGATATCAATTACGAGAGCGGCGATGGTACCGAACGGGACCTTGAGCGATCCCAAAACCAAACCGAGCCATCCGCCGTTGCCGGGCGAAAGGATGTCGATAAAACCGAGGAACGAAAGGATCAGGAGTACCGCCCCAAGGAGAGTGATTCCCAAGATCTTTTTGCGTCCTGAAAATAAAAGGACGATTGCGGTAAAAAGGAGGGTCGCCGGCAGGATAAAGTAACCCCATCCCAGGAGGGTATTGAGGCCGTTGAAGATCGCCACGCCCGCCGGGCCCGCCAGTGCGAAATTCGCCAAAACGAGCACGATGGCCACGCAAATGAAGCTGATGGCCCAAATGCTGTTGGCTGCGTCGGGATGGAGGAGGGGTTCTTTGGCGGGAGCCGGGCTTCTTTTCTCTTTTTTGCCGTTGCTGTCGTTCTTCACGCTCTTCTTAACACCGTTCTTTTTTGCCATGATGCAATCATTTTACCACCACTTTTCCGCCCACGCGATAGTGTCGCTCGGGTCAGAGGATATTGATGGTGATATTGGAGAGAATATCTTCGAATACTTTTACCGCTGCTTCCTCTATAAGCTTCGCTTCCTCCTCGGTTTGCTCCTTTGTTTTCGCGCGGAGATCGCCTTTCACGGCGGTGTAATATTTCATTTTCGGTTCTGTACCGGAAGGCCGCACATGAAGGGAATTTCGCTCGTCGTCGTTAAAGAAAAACGAGAGCATGTCTCCTCTATCCCAATTCCTTGTCTCGATAAGCGTTCCGGTTTGTCCGTCTTTCACTTCGCCAGTAAGCCGGTCGATGACCTTGACGACTTTTCGTCCGCCGATCTCCCGCGGCAGATCTCCCCGAAGCTGTTTCATAGCATCATTCATTCGTTCAAAAGCTCCGAGACCTTCGATCGAGCGATAATAGAGGCGTTGGGCGTAGTAACCATATTTTTGGTAAATGGACTCAAGAAGCCTTTCTGGGGTCGTGCTGTTCGCCTTGCACCATGCTGCCATTTCAGCTGCCACGACCGCCGGCGTTTCCGCTCCTTTGTCCCGATAGGCGTCACCAAAAAGATAGCCGCAGCTTTCCTCGCATCCCATGATAAAGTGCTTTTCCTCCGGCAGGTGTTGCAGGCGGTCGCCGATGAATTTGAATCCGACCAAAAGATCGCCGATGACCTCAGCGCCGAAACTTTCCGCGATATCGCGTACCAGTTCGGTGGTGACGGAGGTCTTTATCACGACGGGGTTGCTCGGCATGGCCTTTGCCTCGTAAAGGGCGTTCATATAGAAATATTCCAAGAGTGCAGCGCTCTGATTTCCGCTCAGAGGCCCCCAGGCCCCGCTTCTATCAGCGATCGCTATTCCTAACCGGTCCGCATCGGGATCTGAAACAATGGCGATGTCGGCGGCGATCTTTTCGGCCAACGCGATCGGTTTTTCGTACACCGCCAAAAGCTCCGGGTTCGGAAAATGATCCTTCACGGTGGGAAAATCCCCGTCCAGCGTCATCTGTTCCTCAACGACGGAAATATTTTTGAAGCCGATGCCTTGCAAAACGGGAAGCACCGATTGTGACCCAACGCCGTGAAGGGGAGAAAAGGCAATGGTGGTATCCCGTCCTGGGTAGACGGAGATATTCCTCGCCGCCGCTATGAAGGCCGCGTCAACCTCGTCGTTGATATAATGTATCGCCCCGCTCGCGATCGCTTCATCGAAGGAAATTTTCTTGATCTCTTTAATGCCGTTGAATTCCATCTCAATGAGCTTTCCGGCCTCTGGAAGTACCTGCACGCCGTTGGAATCATAGACTTTATACCCATTGAACTCCGGGGGATTATGGCTTGCAGTGATGACGATGCCGCCGGCGAGCTTCAGGTGGCGCACCGCGAAGGAAAGTTCCGGCGTTGCGCGATAATACTTGAAAATATGGACCGGGATGTTGTTTGCTGCGAGCACCCGGGCAGTTTCCTTCATGAACTCATCTGAATGATGTCGGCTGTCGTACGCGATGGCGACGCCTCGCGCAGCCGAATCAGGCTGGTATTTTATAAGATATTGCGCATATGCCTGGGAGGCCCAGCGTATCGTGTAGTTGTTGATGCGGTTGGTCCCGACATCCATCACCCCCCTGATCTCTCCCGTGCCAAACATAACGATCCGGTAGAACGCGTCCATGAGCATGGCCCAATCGCCGCGCTGTATCTTTTCCGTGAGGATCGGGGCGAACTCCTCGAATTCTTTTTCGGTCATCCAGCGCGTTATCTCGTCGTGGGCGGTCCGGTTCAGTTTTTTCTCCCGGAGCGCTGTCGCCAATTTCTCTTGTATGATGTTGTCCATATCACAAAGTTTAGCACTAGATGAAAAAGATATTAAATTGACACTTGCGCGTCCCGAAGGTAAGATGCGGCTAACATCGGAGTTTTCCGGATAACATACCGGAAGCGTCGTGTATTATCTATATATGGCCCTCGACACCCTCGTTTTCGACATAGAAACACAGAACTTTTTCACCGACCCCGACGTGGGCTGGGATAATTACGCCGCGCTCAAGATCTCCGTCGTCGCGGTCTATTCCTACCTTCAGGGCCGCTATTTTTGCTATGAGGAGAACGAGATGGATAAGCTGGTGGAACTTTTTGAGGACGCGCGGCGCATCGTCGGGTTCAGTATGAATCGCTACGACATCCCGGTACTTAACCAATATTTTCAAAAGATAAAAGGCGCGCCGCGGCTTTGGGAAATGGAACGCGTCGATCTATTGGAGGAGATAGAGATGTCCGCTGGCCAACGGGTGAGCCTGAACCGTCTTGCCGAGTTGAACCTTGGCGAAAAGAAGACGCATCATGGCTCGGAGGCGATCACACTCTATCGCGACGGTAAAATGGACGAACTGAAGGAATATTGCATCAACGACGTCAAACTCACCAAGGGCCTTTACGACCTTTATCGCAAACAGAATTACTTGATGATGCCGGACAAAAAAACAGGAGAGATCATCAAGGTTGAATTTGCGAATTTGTCGATAACCCCGGCGCTCTTATAAATGAAGCACATATATTTTGATTACGCTGCATCAACGCCGCTTGATATACGCGTAGAGCGGGCCATGCGGCCTTATTTTTTAAAACATTTCGGTAACCCGGGATCACTGCACTATTTTGGGCAGGAGGCGATCGCTGCGGTTGACGCGTCGCGTGAAAAACTCGCGCGGCTGATCAATGCCGATTTTCGCGAGGTCGTCTTTACCGGTTCTGCGACGGAGGCCAATAACTTGGCGCTTCGTGGGGCGGTGCGGGCATGGCAGGAACAACACATCGGGGTTCAGCCGCGCGTGGTTGTCTCCGCGATCGAACACGAATCCGTGCTTGAGACGGTGCGCGATCTGGCGCGCGATGGCGTCGAGGTGGTTTATCTTCCGGTAGACCGCGCCGGAGTTGTCAGCCTTACGGCGCTTCGTAGCGCGTTCAACGAGCGGACGGTCATCGTCTCCATCATGTATGCCAATAATGAGATCGGCGTGGTTCAGCCGGTGGTGGAAATCGCCAAGATCATCGCTGAGTTCAAAAAAACCGCGCGTTATCCATTGTTTCATGCCGACGCCGTTCAGGCCTTCCAGTTCTTGAACTGCGACGTCCGCGTGCTCGGTGTCGATATGATGACGCTCTCGGCGCACAAAATTTACGGCCCCAAAGGGATTGGTCTTCTTTACGCCAAAAACGCGACGGCCGAGCCCTCCTATATAAGAGGCGAGATCGCGGGCGGCGGTCAAGAGTTCGGTTTGCGTTCGGGAACCGAGAATGTTCCGCTGATCGTGGGGTTCGCCAAGGCGGCGGAGATTGCGCTTGCGGTGCAGAAAAAAGAAGCGAAGCGCACCCTCATCATTCGCAATTACCTCCTGAAGAACATTAAAAAAATATTTCCCGCAGCCGAGGTCAACGGGGGAGTCGATGATAACGCCGCCGTCGCGACACTGCCCAACATCCTCAATGTTTATATTCCTGACCATACTGCCGAAGACATGGTGGTGAAGTTGGATCTGGCGGGCATCGCCGTTTCTGCGGGATCGGCGTGCCGCGCCCGCGCGTTGACGTCGTCACACGTCGTTGAAGCGCTCGGCTATGCAAAAGAGCGGGCAAAATCCAGCCTACGGTTCAGTCTTGGGCGTCAAACAAAAAAAGAGGAGGTGGTGAAACTTTTTGACCGGCTCGTCGGTATATAATAGTAAGAGAAGTACCTATGACGAGAACAAGAAAAGCAACCATCATTGCGATTGTCGTTGTTATTGTGGTGGTTTTTGGTGTCTGGTTGCGCAAGCCACACATCCCCGCCGCAGTAAGCAATCCTTTTATCACCTTTTGGCATGACATCCGTTCGCCGCTCGTACCAAAGGGAGGTCGGAGTGTTTTATCTAATAATTCGTCGTCCTCCGCCACCGTCCTTTACCAACCCGACAATGATTATGAGGCGGCAGTGATCGCCGCAGTACAAAAGGCGTCGCCCGCCGTGGTCTCGATCACCGTTTCCGAGAATGTTCCCATTATAGAGAACTGCCCCGACAATTCTTTCGACCTTAACGGCCTTGACCCCGAATTCCAGCAACTTTTCGGAGACATTCTTCCGACATCAACGCCCTGCGACAGTGGAAAAACAGAATTTCAGGAAGTTGGCGGCGGAAGCGGCTTTATCATCTCTCCCAACGGACTGATCCTCACCAACAAACACGTGGTTTCGGACACGAATGCGTCCTATTCGGTGCTCACGAACGACGGCAAGACCTACACTGCGAAAGTGCTCGCGCGCGATTCCAATCAGGACCTTGCCATTCTCAAGATCAATGCGACGGGATTGCCGACCGTGACGCTTGGTGACTCGAACGGCTTGCAGCTCGGCCAGACGGCGATTGCGATCGGCAATGCGCTTGGCCAGTTTTCCAACACCGTCTCGGTCGGCGTCGTTTCCGGACTTTCCCGAACGGTCACTGCGGCTGCGCCCGATAGCGATATTCCGGAGACCATCACGGGCGTCATCCAGACCGATGCTGCCATCAATCCCGGCAATTCTGGCGGCCCACTGCTCGACCTGCGCGGCGAGGTGATCGGCATCGATACCGCTATCGCTTCCGATGCGCAAGATATCGGCTTTGCCATCCCCATCGATCAGGCGAAATCGGCCATAAGCTCAGTAGAAGCAACAGGGCAGATCCAGGTTCCCTATCTTGGCGTGCGATATGTTCCGGTGGATGCCGATCTTGCCACAAGCCAGAAGCTGCCGATAGCGTACGGCGCCCTCATCCGCGGCGACGCCGACGGTCCTGCGGTTGAGCCGGGATCACCGGCGGCAAAAGCCGGCATTCAGACCGGGGACATCATTGAATCGGTGAGCGGGGAGAAGATCGACGCGGATCACGACCTCGGGAACATCATCGACCAATATAATGTGAGCAGTACGGTCGTTCTGGTGATCAACCGAAAGGGTAAGGAGATGACCATGCCGGTGGTCTTGGCCAAGCGGCCTGCCGGAATATAGCGGGGTGGGTGATTAGCAATCTAGTGCTTCGATTGACAATGGGGTGCGACGAACCTATAATAACCTTATGCCAAACTTTCACCGTTTTACTATAAAAGCACAGGAAGCGTTGCAGAATGCGCAAGAGATCGCGGCAAAAAAGAACCACGGCGAGCTGAAATCGCTTCATCTTCTGGCGGCGCTTTTGGAAGACGAGCAGTCGCTGGTCATTCCGGTGCTTGAGCGCTCCGGAGTCGACCTTTCCAAACTCGATGAGCAAATAGAGGTGGAGCTCGACCGCATTCCTCCCATTCTTGCCAATTCTTCCGTCGGCCAATTGTATCTTTCTCAGGAGTTGATGAAAGTGCTTGATCAGGCGGCAAAAATTGCCGCCCAGCAGAAAGACGAATTCGTTTCGTGCGAGCACCTTCTTTTGGCGTTGCTCGACGTCCAGGGTCCGACGAAATCTCTTTTGGAAAAATTCGGCGCAAAGCGCGAGCAGGCGTTTCGTGTTCTGGCCCAACTCCGCGGTTCGGTGCGTGTCACGGACGAGACGCCGGAGAGCAAGTTCCAGGTGCTTGAAAAATATGCGATCAACCTGAGCGATAAAGCGAAGGCCGGCCAGCTTGACCCGGTGATCGGCCGCGAGGAGGAACTGCGGCGGCTTATGCAGGTGCTTTCGCGCCGCACGAAGAACAATCCGTGCCTCATTGGTGAGCCGGGCGTCGGCAAGACCGCCATCGTGGAAGGCCTGGCCCAGCGTATCGCTTCCGGCGATGTTCCGGAGCTTTTGAAAGGTAAACAGGTTTTGATGCTCGATTTGGGATCTCTTATCGCCGGAACGAAGTTCCGTGGCGAGTTCGAGGACCGTTTAAAGGCTTTTGTAAAAGAAGTGAAGAACGCTGCCGGACAGATCATCTTGTTTATAGATGAAATTCACACCATCGTTGGTGCCGGCGCCGCTGAAGGTGCGATCGATGCCTCGAACTTATTGAAGCCCGCGCTCGCGCGTGGCGAATTGCATGCCATCGGCGCAACCACCATTCGTGAATATCAGAAATATATAGAGAAGGATCCCGCGCTTGAGCGGCGCTTCCAGCCGATCACCGTCGAAGAGCCTTCTATTGAGGACTCCATCGCCATTTTGCGTGGTCTTAAGGAAAAATATGAGATCCATCACGGCATGCGCATCAGCGACGAGGCGATCATCGAGGCGGTCAATCTTTCTGCGCGGTATATCACCGATCGCTTTTTGCCCGATAAAGCCGTTGACCTCATAGACGAGGCCGCTGCTGCACGAAGATTGGAATCGGAAAGTTTGCCGAAGGAGATCGACAGGATTCGTCGTGAGATAACGCGGTTGGAGGTGGAGAAACAATCGCTTTCAAAGGAAGGGCAAAAAAGCGTTGCGCGCTTGAAGGAGATCGATGGCCACCTTGCGAAGCTGAAAGAGGAAAACGACGAGCTTTCAAGTAAATGGCATTCGGAGAAAATAAAATTCGAGACCCTGCATCAGCTTCGCCAGAAAGTTGATAATTTGAAGCGCGAGGCGGAAGTTGCCGAGCGCGAGGCGAACCTTGAGCGCGTGGCAGAGATCATTTACGGCGAGTTGCCTGCGGCGGAAAAGGATTTCCAGATATTTGAAAAGAAAAACTTCGGCGCTACCGCCACCAAGCGGGCCCGGGCCGGTGGTAAAGTTCCGGATGATCGCTTCCTTAAGGAGGCGGTGGACAAGGAGGATGTTGCGGCGGTGGTCGCCGTGTGGACTGGCATCCCACTGAAGCGGATGCTTGAGACGGACACTGAAAAGCTTATTCACATCGAGGAGGTGTTGCACGAACGGGTGGTCGGACAGGAAGAGGGGATCGGCGCCGTTGCGTCCGCACTCCGCCGTGCACGGGCAGGGCTTTCTGACGCCAATCGTCCCATTGGATCGTTCATGTTCCTCGGTCCTACGGGCGTTGGTAAGACCGAGCTTGCCCGCGCCCTCGCGGAATTGATGTTCAACGACGAAAAGGCCCTTATTCGCGTGGACATGTCCGAATATATGGAACGTCACGCGGTCAGTCGCCTTGTCGGTTCGCCGCCTGGCTATGTGGGACACGAGGAAGGCGGCCAGCTTACCGAAATGATCAGGCATCGTCCTTATAGCGTCATTCTTTTTGATGAGATCGAGAAGGCCCATCCCGAAGTATTCAATTTACTTTTGCAGGTGCTTGATAACGGCCGCCTCACCGACAGCAAGGGCAAAACGGTGAACTTCAAGAATTCCATCATCATTATGACCTCGAACGTCGGCAGCGAATATTTGAAGGCGATGTCCCGCATCGGATTCAGCACTGACGGCGGTGATGCTTCCCATCAGGAGAGCGATTATCGGGAGAAGGTCATGGAAGCGCTCAAATCGGGTTTCCGGCCGGAGTTTTTGAACCGCATCGACGAGATCGTTATATTCAGACCCCTTCGCAAGGCGGACATTGAGAAGATCGTGGATATCCAGATCAAGCTTATCGAAAGCCGCCTTGCCGAGCGGAATATCAAGCTTGCCATCGAACCCGCCGCCCGTGCTTATCTCTCCAAAGAGGGATTCAGCGCCGAATTCGGTGCCCGACCCTTGAAGCGTCTCATCCAGAAGGTTATCCTTGATAGGTTGGCGGACAAGATCATTCGTGGGGAATTCAAAGACGGGGGGAGGGTGAAGGTGAATTTCAAAGCGAATGCGCTTACGTTCACGCCGTAAATAATGCCACTGCGCAAACTGCGGGCGCTAAAATCCAAGGCGATCTCCATGCGCGGCTCCCTTATAAGGGCCGGCGTCTTTGCGGTCGCCTGGATGATCCTCCCGTGGTGGCTGTTCATCCCCGTTGCGCTCTACCTCTATTTCGTCCCCTTATCCCAGGCAAAGATCGCGGTCGCGCCATTTATTACCCTCTTAGCGCTTTGTTTTGTTCAGCCGACAGGATGGTGTGCCGCCGTCATCTTCGGCGTCATCTTTTTATATGTTCTCCTCATCAAAGACCTCTATATCATTAACAGGAAGTCCGCTTATGAGATGCTCTCGCTTATCCTTATGTTCCTTCTCGTGAGGATTTTTTATCTTGATATGGCTGGGCAGGCCGGAGTCTTTTCCATTTTGTGCGCGTTTGTTGTTGCGGCGCTGTTCGCAAGCCTCGTCAGTGGCTTTGTAAGCCATTTTTCTCCCGACGCCGGGGCGCCGGTAGCGGATGCGACCACGCAAAAACCCCTTCGGCGCACCACAACGCTCATTGCCCTTCTTCTCTTCTTCCAATTTCTTATCGTAGGACTTTTCCTTCCGCTGGATTTCATTTATCAATCGGTGGTCGTCTTTCTGATCGGTACGCTCATCATCGAGTTCTTCCCGTATTACCTTTTCGGAACCTTTTCGCGTACCAAGCTGCTTACCACCTCAAGCGTCGTATTCACTTTGCTTGTGCTGGTACTTGGCTCAGCTCGCTGGGGATTGTAGAATAGAGATATGAAAAAAATCACCAAATTGGTACTGCCCATTGCCGGGCTCGGCAAACGCCTGCTTCCTCTTACTGCGATAACTCCAAAGAATCTCATTCCCGTGAATGGCAAACCCATTTTGGAGTATGTCCTTGAAGAGGCGGTTGCGAGCAAGATAAAAGAGGTGATACTTATCATCAATCCCAAACACCTTAAGGATTTCAAGGCGTATCTTGCAAAGAACAAGAAGCGGTTTCCCACGCTTACGTTCCATATCCGCATCCAGGAAACGCCGGGCGGAAATGGCCATGCGATCGCTCAGGCTTATGATCTCGTGAAAGGCGAGCCTTTCGCGGTACGTTTCTGTGATGATGTGCTTTCGGGCGAGCCGGCTGCACTTCCGGCGCTCCTTGAGATCTTCAAAAAATATCAGGCGTCGGTGGTGCTTCTGGAAGCGGTTCCCAAGGCTGATGTCTCGCGGTTCGGGGTCGTTGGGTTTGAAAAGGGGAAGGCGGCAACGGCCTCCTTCGCTGGCGGGACCATTTATAAAATAAACAAGATAATTGAAAAGCCAAAAACGAAAGACGCACCTTCGAATTTGATCATCGTCGGCGGTTATGTGCTTACCCCGGACATACTCCGCAATCTAAAAATGGTTGCCGATACTTTGCCGGTCGTTGCCGACGATGCGTTGCCGCTCGCGGTGGCGCTGCAGATCGAATTGATCGTTAAGGGCAGAATTTATGGCTGGGAATTTCCCGGCAAGCGCCTTGATTGCGGCACGTTGGAAAAGTTGCAGCAAACGGAAGAATACCTGAGAAACAACAAGCAGTAATCCGGCAAAACAAAACAGTCCCTTTCCGGCTCGTGATGAGAATAATTCGCCGGAAAGGGACTGTTTTGTTTTGCCGGATTACTGCTTTATTTTCTTTAGGTTCTTCCGTTTGCTGCAACTTTATCTTTCCGGCAAAGCCATACGGCAATTGCAGGATAGCAAGGAGAATGGCTTTCCGGCGAATTATTCTCATCACGAGCCGGAAAGCCATTCTCCTTGCTATCCTGCAATTGCTATGGTATAATCCGGCAATGCTAGAGAACGGCAAGGATCGCTTTATTTTTACGAAATCTTATGAGATTGCTTACGCCTTGTTTCGTATGGCAGGGCAAATTGAAGAAAAGGATTTTTCCGAAAGGCTGAGGGTGCTTGGGGGATCGTTGCTTCAGGCTTCGGCAGGGCAGGATTACGTCGAGGCGAGCAAATCATTGCAAATGATCGAGTGTCTGGCAAAGTTCGCGGGAGATGTGAACATAATTAGCTCGGCGAACTCTAATATCTTCCTTGGGGAGATATACACACTCGATGCGGCAATTATAGAGTACCGCAATGCGGCAAATAACGACCGGCTGAACTTGTCGGATATCTTTTCCAAAACCGAACCGGAAGTGACCCCTCCGCCGGTGGTTTATGATAATCCGGCAAACAATAATCCGGCAATGGAAATTGCCGCAAGCGAGATGCCGGTAGCCGATAGTGCGGCAAATAATATGAAAGCGGAAATGCGGCAATCTACCATCGTGGAAAGAATCCGGCAATCCGGCAATTGCCGCTTGAAGGATATCAGGGAACTTTTGCCGGATACCAGCGAGCGGACCATCCGATATGACCTTCAATCCCTTCTCGAGAAGAACCTTATCGAGCGGGTAGGGGATGGAGGGCCGTCGGTGTTTTATCGGTTGCGGGAGTTGGCATAGGGGCAGTTTCGGCGGTAACTTTTTATTTTCCGCCGCGTTGTATATAATGATTCAAGGTTCGGTGTGAGGCTGAACCGCCAGTGTTTTCCATTGATCGCAACCGCCTGTTTTTCGTAGTGGTATTGCGCTCATAATTCAGCCTCGCCCAAAAGCGAGTTTTTTCTTTATTTAGCTATAACCCCGTTTTCTGCGCACTCTCCGTTTGCAACCCTCACTTGCGAATTGAGCGATGCGCCGGCAACGGCGCCCAGAATAAAATTGGTATACGGAAAGGTCGACGGCTAAAGAATTCGGAAAAGAATTCTTAGGTCGATAACTTAAAAAAATCGAAATAAAAATTAAAATGAGCATAAATAAAAAATTGGTTTCAGCAGTTCTTACTGCCACCACGATTTCGTGGGCGGTCGGTATCGCTGCGTTGCCTCTCGCTCAAGCACAGACCACGACGAGCCTTCAGTCTCAGATCGCAGCCTTGCTTGCGCAGATCCAACAGCTTCAGGGCCAATTGAATTCTTCGGGAACGCCGGCAATGGCGACGACCTCGTATGCCTTCACCAAAAACCTCACAGTTGGTTCGAAGGGTGCGGACGTCACAGCGCTCCAGCAGATTTTGATCAATGGCGGATACTTGACAGCGGTCTCAGCTCCGACCGGATACTTCGGGTCAGCGACCCAGAAGGCTTTGGCGGCGTTCCAGGCTGCGAAGGGTATCACCCCCTCAGCAGGTTATTTCGGTCCTAAGACCATGGCGTATCTTGCGTCCAATGGTACGACGACCACAACGACGACGACAACCACGACAGGTGGTACGACGACCACAACGACGACAGGAACCGGTACGACAGTTGTCGCTCCGGCAACTGGCATGTCGGTCAGCTTGGCTTCCACCAATCCGGCCGCCGGCTCTTTGATCTCAAGCGCAAGCGCGGGATCATCGCGCGTCCCGGTTTTGGCAGTGAGCTTCACTGCAGGAACCGCGGGTCCGGTAACCCTCTCTAGTGTGAGCTTCCAGAAGACTGGAGTTCTTTCTGATAGCGCAGTCGCTGGCGCCTACCTTACCCAGAACGGTCAGGTTCTCGCCCAGTACAACTCGCTTAACTCGGGCTTGTTGAGCTTCTCCGGTTTGAACTTGTCGATTCCGGCAGGTCAGACGGTAACTCTCACGCTCGCGATCGACGTTTCTGCAAATCTTTCCGCGGGTAACACCACTGGCTTCGCTTTAGAGAGCGCGTCGGCGATTTCCGCGTTTGATAGCAATAACGCCGCGGTCACTCCGGCCGGTTCGTTCCCGTTGACGGGCAGTACCTTCACGGTGACGAGCGTAACGAATCCTTCCCTTGCATACGTGACGATCGCCTCGTCCTCAATTGGAACGACGGTGACGGCTGGTACGCAGGGAAACATCGTTGGTTCTTGGAACTTTACGGTGAACAACAGCCCTGTCTACCTTCAGAATCTTAACTTCCACGTTATTGGTTCCGCGAATGTCACGAACATTCAGAACGTGAAGTTGATGGTGAACGGTACGCAGGTTGGTCAGACATTGTCTTCGGTCCCGGCATCGGGCTTGGCCGACTTCAGTGCAACGGGTTCAGCGATCAAGTTGAACACGGGTTCGAACAATGTTCAGGTTGTGGCTGATGTCACAGGATCCCCGAGCGACTACTTCCAGTTCGAGATCTTGAACGGATATGACGTCTTGGCAATCGACAGCCAGTACAACGTCCCCATCTCGGTAACGAACAATGGTGGCGTCGGTACGCAGGTTGCGATCCAGGTCGGTCAGATCACGATCAACCAGGATGCAAATACCCCGACGGGTAACATTGCAAAGGGCCAGTCCGCGGTAGTGTTGGCTAAGTACGACATCTACGCAGCGGGCGAGCCGGTCAAGGTGAAATTCCTCGACTTCAACATCGTATTGGGTGGTGCGAGCGGTCAGGCTCTCAGCAATGAGATCCAGAACGTCGCCATCACGGATGATGCGGGTAACCAGGTGGGCACCAGCATCAACCAGCCTCCGTCAGCAGCGGCTTGCGCCGCTGGAACGTCGGCTTACAGCCAGACCTCTGGTCTCTACACTGACTGCTTCGGTACGCCGTCTTCGCCGATCAATTACATTGTTCCGGCGAACACGACCCGCGTCCTTAGCCTGAAGGCAGACATCCAGACAACGGCGAGCTTCAATACCATCACTGCGAACTTGAC